>Ga0114129_10006150_pt1 | contig 17026 bp, 14 predicted proteins | sample RhiMetdeltSRZDD1_FD_80071 | JGI IMG/M metagenome (GOLD analysis project Ga0114129, IMG submission 80071) | Populus rhizosphere microbial communities from Tennessee, USA - Rhizosphere MetaG P. deltoides SRZDD1 (version 2) (version 2) | ecosystem: Host-associated > Plants > Roots > Rhizosphere >... | reverse complement strand
GCGCCGCCCCGTCGCGCCCAACGGTGGGCCCGTCCTGGCGGGCCTGCAGACGCGTGTGTTCGTCATGGCCGGCACCTGCGGCATCCCGTCGACGGCGAAAGCCCTCTCGCTCAACGTGACCGTCACGCAGCCGAGCGCCGGCGGCTACGTCACGCTCTTCCCGGCCGGACAGCCGTTGCCGCTCACCTCCAGCATCAACTACGCGGCGGGGCAAACGCGGGCCAACAACGCGATCATCTCCGTCGACGCCACCGGCCGGATGGCCGCCTTCGCCGGAGTGCCCAGCGGCGGCACCGTCCACGTCATCATCGACGTCGTCGGGTACTTCCAATAAGGAGCGCCGCTCACCGCTGCGTCAGGAGTCCAGGGTCTCGCGCACCTTTCGCAGGAACAGGTCCACCGTGAACGGCTTTTCGACGAGAGCCACGCCCGGGTCCACGGCCCCGTGGTGTCCCAGGGCATCGTCGGTGTAGCCGGACATGAACAGGACCTTGATGCCGGGCCGCCGGGCGCTCGCCTGGTCCGCGAGCTCCTTGCCGGTCATGCCGGGCATCACCAGGTCCGTCAGCAGAAGGTCGATCGCACCGTCGTGGCTCCCCAGGAGGGCGACCGCCTCGGGTCCGGACCGGGCCTCGACGACCTTGTAGCCGTGATCCGTGAGGATCTCCCGCCCCAGCTCGCGCAGGGTGTCGGCGTCTTCGACGAGCAGGACCGTCTCGGTGCCGACGGAGACCTGACCTCCAGTGGAGGCTTCCTCGTTCACCGCCTCGTCGACGCGGGGCAGGTACACCTTGAACGTGGTTCCGTGGAAGCGCTCGCTGTAGACCCAGATGTCTCCCTCGCTCTGTTTGACGATGCCGAAGACGGTCGCCAGGCCCAGCCCGGTTCCCTTCCCGGCTTCCTTGGTGGTGAAGAACGGCTCGAAGATCCGGGCCTGCGTCTCCGCGTCCATGCCCTCCCCGGTGTCCGTCACCGCGAGCATCACGTACCGGCCGGGTCGGACCTCGCGATGCGCGGAGACGTAGGAGCCGTCCAGCACCACGTTGTTCGTCTCGATGGTCAGCAGGCCGCCCTTCGGCATCGCGTCGCGCGCGTTGACGGCCAGGTTCATGATGACCTGCTGCATCTGTCCGCGATCGGCCTTCACGCGCCCCAACCCTTCCTTCAGGGCCGTGACCAGATGGATGTCCTCGCCGATGATGCGCCGGAGCATGCCGTCCATCTCTCCCACCGCGGCGTTCAGATCGATGACCTGGGGCTGAAGCACCTGGCGGCGGCTGAAGGCCAGCAGCTGATGAGTGAGAGCGGCGGCATGGTCGGCGGCCTTCAGCACCTCCCCGATCTCGCGTCGCTCCTCGGGCGGGAGCCGCCGGCGCACCCTTTCGCCGTACCCGAGGATCACTCCCAGGAGGTTGTTGAAGTCGTGGGCGATGCCGCCCGCCAGGCGGCCGATGGCGTCCATCTTCTGGGACTGGAGGAGCTGCGCTTCCAGCTCCTTCTGGCCCGTGATGTCGCTGGCGACCACCAGACGGCCGGCGTGCCCGCGGAACTGGAGATCGTGCGCCGCGATGTCCACGTGGATGATCCGGCCGTCCTGGGTGCGGTGCCGCCAGGGGCCGAAGCGCCGCACGCCGGGCTTGACCACCCGGACGGCTTCCTCGACGAGCGGCACCTCTTCGGGCGGGCAGATGTCGGTGATGCGCATCGCCAGGAACTCTTCACGGGAGTAGCCGTAGTGCTGCGTCGCCGCCCGGTTCACCTCGAGGAAGCCGAGCGTGCCCACATCGAAGACCCACATCGGATGGGGATTGCTGTCGAAGAGCAGGCGGAAGCCCTCTTCCTGCTCCTTCAGGGCCTCCTCGGCCCGCTGGCGGGCCGCCCGCTCGCTCGCCTCTTGGACGGCGCGCTCGAGGACGGGCACGAGCCTGCCGTCGTCCTCTCCCTTGAGCACGTAGTCGGTCGCCCCGGACTTGAGCGCGTCGATCGCGCGCTTCTGCCCCAGGTTCGCGCTGAAGAAGACGAACGGCAGCTCCGGCCGCCGCGCCTTCGCCTCGCGCAGGGCCTGGAGCCCGTCGTATGCGGGTAGCCGGTAGTCCGAAACGACGAGGCCGAAGCCGCCGTCATCGAGGGCGGAGACGAACGCATCACGGTTATCGACTCGGACCACCTCCCAGTCTCTTCCCGCTCCCCGCAGCCATTCCTGGAGCAGCCGCGAAGACAGTTCCTGGTCCTCCAAGTGCAAGAGCTTCATGTGGTCCATGGTCGCCAGCCTCCGCTTCCCCGGCGCCCGTGTCCTCCCCCGCGGCATGCGCCGCGGTGGCGAGGGCCGTAAACGCGATCGCCGCGCCGCCCGCCAGGACCGCGATCGTCAGCCCCAGCCGTGGGGGCAGGCCGGCCACCGATGCCAGCGCGGCCCACGCGAGGAAGGCGACGAGGCCGGCGAGGGCGGGACCCAAGGCCACCGTGGGCTCGAATCCCGATCGCCGGTTCCGGAGCATCCTCGCGCTCAATCCCAGTGCACGGCCGGCGGGCTGCTCTCCGGTTTCGCGAACAGGTAGCCTTGGAGCAACTCGCACCCGGTCGCGCGGAGGGCGTCTCGTTCGGCGTGGGTCTCGATGCCCTCCGCGACGACGTGCATGCCCAGGTCGTCGCAAAGGTGGGCCATGGAGCTGACGACCTTCTGCTTGGTGGGCGTGCCGTCGATCCCCCGGACGAGCGACATGTCCAGCTTCACGTACTCGGGCTCGATGTGGGCCATGGAGCTGAGGCCCGCGTAGCCGGCACCCAGGTCGTCGACGGCAAGCTGGTAGCCCTGGGAACGGAGGGCCATCAGGCGTTCCGACAGCGAAGGGATGCCGTCCAGGGAGGCGCGCTCGGTGATCTCCAGGACGATCCGCGACGCGACCCGCGTGAGGGGACCTTCGTCGTACAGGGTGGCGTCGTTCAGGTCCACGGGATGGAGGTTCAAGAAGAGGCGCGCATCCGGGGGAAGGACGTGCAGGGCGGCCGCGGCCTGGGTGCGGATCCCTCGCCCCAGCTCCACCAGGCGGCCCAGCCTCTCGGCCGCGTCGAACAGCTCCGACGGCCGTCTCAAGGACCCTTCGTTCGACCGGACGAGGACCTCGTAGCCGTGCACGCGGCGGTCGGAGTAGCAAACGATCGGCTGGAACGCCACCCAGAGGCATTTCACTGCCGACTGGAACTTGCCCTCGAGCGCCGAACGTTCGCCCGACCAGTCGCCGACGGCCGGCGATGCGAGCACGTCTCTCTTCAGCCTGGCCATAGCGTGGTAGCGCTCGGCGTGGTGCAACGCTTCCTCGAGCACCTCGAGGGTCACCGACTTCGGAAAGTACCGATACGCGCCGTACTCGACCGCCTGCGCGGCGGTCTCGACCGTGGGGTCCTCGGTCAGCAGGACGACGGGCACGTCGAGATTGAGGTCTCGCACCGCCTTGAGGAAATCGATGCCGGTCATGCCCCGCATGTTGACGTCGGAAAGGATCGCGTCGTAGGTCTCGGACTGCGCGCGGGCGAGGCCTTCCTCGGCGCTGGACGCGAGGTCGACGTCGAACCCGCGCCGCGACAGCGCCTCGCGATAGGCCTTCCGCACGAACTCGCTGTCGTCTACGAGCAGGAGCCGCATCGATCACCTCGTCTTCCCCCGTTTCCGTGAAGGCGAGACCGGCGCCCCCGGGCGTCGCTCGGTGCGGCGCCGGTTGCCTTTGGGGAAACGGCGGTACCCGCGTAGAGTGCACGGGGCGTGCCGTGGATGCCGTCCTTCGACGTCAACGACTTGGGCGATTCGTGGTGACGTGGACGTCGGGAATGGTTCCGCGGCGCCCGGGCAGGAGACCCGAGCCGCTCGCCGAGCCTCAGAGCTCTACGATGAAGATGGATCCCTTGGGGTCGTTGTCGGACACCGAGATGCGTCCACCGTGCGCTTCCACCGCCAGCTTCGAGAAGGTCAGGCCGAGGCCGATCTGGGACACGCCGGGGCGCCGGCCCGCTCCGATCTCGAACTGGCCGAAGATACGCGCCTTCTCCACGTCGGGAATCCCGGGGCCCTCGTCGCGGACCTCGATCCTCACGCGGGCCGGACGCGCGCCGTCCCCGTCCGCGTGACGAACGGCGATGCGCACGGTGTCCCCGCGGGCCGAGTACTTGACGGCGTTGGAGAGGAGGTTGTCCAGGACGCGCGTGATCAACGTCGGATCGAGCATCACGTACCGGTCACGCTCGGGCAGCTCGAGGGCGAGGGAGATGCCCTTCGACTCGGCCACGACCCGATGCTCGCCCTCCGTGGCGCGCACGATCTCGCTGACCTGGACGGCCGCCCGATTGAGGACGAGCTTTCCGGCCTCCAGCTTGGCGAGCATGAGCATGTCGTTCAGGAACGCGTTGACGCGCGCGGACTGGGCGAGGATCGAGTCGGCCCGCTTCCGGCCGTCGGGCGAGGGCGAGTTCTCGGCCTTCGCCAGCCACTCCGCGTGGACCATCATCACGTTCAGCGGCGCCCGCATGTCGTGGACGATCATGTTGGCGAGGTCCTCGCGCATCTTCAGCGTGGCCTTGATCCGGTCGTGCTGGCCCTTGATCCGGAGCATGGACCGCACGCGCGCGCGCAGCTCGACGGCGGTGACGGGCTTGGTCAGGAACTCGTCGGCCCCCGCGTCGAGGCCCCGCACCAGGTCCTCCTTGGTCTCGAGGACCGTCACCAGGATCACCGGCACGTGGGCGAGCCGGTGATCGGCCTTGATCCGCCGGCAGACCTCGTAGCCGTCGAGGCTCGGCATCATGACGTCGAGCAGGATCACGTCGGGCACGAGCTTCTGCAGCTCGGCCAGCGCCTCGGGGCCGCTCTTCGCGAAGGTGAACTCGTGATCGTCCGCGGCCAGGATCGCCCGGAACGCCTCGCGGACGGAGTCGTCGTCGTCGACGATGAGAACTTTCGCCGGCCCGCTCACGGGCTCCTCCGGCTATGGCCGACCCACGCGCCGAGGCTCTTCAGGTTCAGCGGCTTGCTGAGGTAGTCGGTGGCGCCCGCGGCCAGGCAGCGCTCCCGGTCGCCCGGCATGGCCAGGGCGGTCAGCGCCAGGATCGGAGTCCTCTCCAGGCCGGGCTCCGCCCTGATCCGGCGGATGGCCTCGAGACCATCCATCTCGGGCATCTCGATGTCCATCAGGATGACCTCGGGGCGCTCCCGGAGCGCCGCTTCGAGCCCCTCGGCGCCCGAGCGGGTGGAAAGGACCTGATGCCCCGCGCCGCGGAGATGGTCCTCCAGCATCGCCGCGAGGTCGGCATTGTCCTCCACGAGCAGGACCCGGCGCGGCTCCATGCCCTCGGCCGGGATCGCCGGGTCCGCGCCCGCGTCGGAGGCCGGCGCGGGCTCCGGCGCGGTGGCGGCCGGCCCCGGGCCACCGCCCGTCCAGGGAAGCACGACCGTGAAGCGGCTGCCCTTGCCGGGCTCGCTGCCGGCCAGCACCCGTCCGCCCTGGAGCTCCACCATCCGTCGCGAGAGGGCGAGGCCCAGGCCGGTGCCGCCGTGGCGCCGCGCGAGGCCGCCGTCGATCTGGACGAAGGGCTGGAACAGGTGGTCCATGTCCTCCTTTCTTATACCGATCCCGGTGTCCCAGACCGTGAAGCGGACCACATTCTCCGCCGGATCACCCGCGACCTCGAGGCCGACCGCCCCGCCCTCGGGCGTGAACTTGACGGCGTTCCCGAGCAGGTTGACGAGCACCTGCTTGAGACGGCGCTCGTCGCATTCCAGGGTGGCCGCCGACCCGTCCATGTCGAACGACAGGCTCACGCGCTTCTTCTGGGCGGCCTCCTTGACGAACCGGAGGCTCCCCTGGCAGACGCGTTCGACCGATACGCCGGGCCTGGTGTCGATCTTCATGTGCCCCGCTTCGATCCGGGCCAGGTCCAGCAACTCGTTGATCAGCGAGAGCAGATGCTGGCCGCTGTCCTCGATCGTCCGCACCGCCTTGCGCTGCTTTTCCGCCAACGGCTCCGCGGCCGCGTCCAGCAGGGACTCGGACAGGCCCAGGATCGCGGTGAGCGGAGTGCGCAGCTCGTGGCTCACGTTGGCCAGGAACTCGTCCTTGAGGCGGGCGGCCTTGGCCAGCTCGGCGTTCGCTCGCGCCAGCTCGGCCGTACGCTGCTCGACCTTGCCCTCGAGCTGGGAGCGCTCCTCCTCCAGCGACGCCTCGCGCAGCTTGCGCTCCGTGACGTCGACGCAGGACCCGACGAATCCCAGGAGGGCGCCGGCCGGCCCGAGGCGGGGCTCTCCGCGCTCGAGCATCCAGCGGTACTCGCCGTCGAAGCGCCGGAGGCGGTATTCCGTCTCGAACGCCCGGCCGCCTCCGCGGGCGGGCTCGTCACCGAGGGTGAGACGACGCGCGTCCTCGGGGTGGACGCCGGCCGTCCAGCCGTTTCCCAGCTCTTCCTCCATCGTCCGGCCCGTGAACTCGAGCCAACTGGAGTTCACGTGCGTGCGCCGCCCGTCCGCGTCCGCCAGCCACATGAGGACCCGAGCGGAGCTCACGAGCGCCCGCAGCTCGCCCTCGGTCGCCGCGTGGGCGGCGGCCACGGTCAGTCCGCCGACGTCGCGGCGGCGGCTCTGGCGCGCGCGGCCTTCGGCCCGCGCCGACAGCGCGGCCATGCCCAGCGCGGCCAGCGAGAGGAACAGCCCGCCCAGCACGACCGCCCAGAGCGCGGCGTCTCCTCCCTGGCGCGTCAGCGCGAACGCCGATGCGGTCAGGGATCCGATCGCGGCGACGGCCAGGTAGAGCGCTCCGTCCGTCCGTCGCCCCGGCATGCGGTCATCGCCCCTTCTCGCGGCGACCCACCTTCCAGATGAGCGTGAGGAGGGATCGGTTCGCGACTTCCAGATCGTAGTGCTCGAGGACGATCGTCAGCTCCGTCGCCACCGCGATCGGAAACGCGGCCCCCACAAAGGCGTGGCGGACGGCTTGCGGGCGCCGTTGATCGACCAGGCCGAGGACGGAAGGGCTCGAGCGTCCGACCGACGCCCCGGCCAGGTATCGCCGGGGCCCGGCGAGGTAGACCGCCTTGGCGACGGCGAGCCGGCTGCCGAGCGTGCCGCCGAAGGAATGGAAGTAGCCGCCCTGGAAGATCAGCGAGGGCCGGGGCACGAAGGTCAGGCCGGCCTTGGCCAGGGTTCCCTTGGCGGTCCTCCCCCCGACGTACTGGCCCTCGACGTCTCCCAGGACCCGCTGCCCCCAGAGCGGATGCGTGACACCGCCGCGGAGCTGGAAGAAGCCGCCCTCCACGCTGCTGTGGCCCGCCATCAGGTCGGCGGCCACGCTCGTCCGCCCGAAGCTGCGCGTCGCTCCGCCACGCCCCAGGCCCCATCGGGTGCCCGGGAGCGCGTCGATGGAGAGCCCGAGCCTCAGCGCCTGGCGAGGTGAAGCGGCGTGGTTCCAGTCGATGCCGCCGCCGCCCCCCACGCCGGAGGAGGTGGAGATCCTCTGCAGCCGGCCGGAGACGAAGACGTCGTCCGCCCATGCTCCTCCGATCGAGAAGAGCAGCGCGGCGAGAGCGGTCGTTACTCTCGTGCCTGGCATCGTCCGCGGCCGCCTTCCTTCGCGGCGTAGAGCGCCTCGTCGACGCGGACCAGGAGGTCCGGCACCCGATCCCCGCCGTGAACGGCGGCCACGCCCGACGAGAAGCTGAGGAGGCGCGAGCTCCCTTCTGCCTGCAGGGGACGCGTGGACAGGCTGCGATACACGCGCTGGATGCACTCGTAGGCGTCGGCCACGCCCGCATCCGCGAAGATCACCGCGAACTCGTCTCCACCGAGCCGCGCGAAGATGTCCGAGGTCCGGAGCTGTTCGCGAACCGTCCTCACGAAGAGGACCAGGGCCTGGTCGCCGGCGGCGTGGCCCAGCTCGTCGTTGATCGCCTTGAAGTAGTCCAGGTCGAGCGACGCGAGCGACGCCCGCGCGCCGCGATTCACCCGGGCGAGGACGGCGGGAAGGGCCTCCTCGAAATAGCGGCGATTGTAGATCTGGGTGAGCGGGTCGTGCGTCGCCAGGTCGTAGAGCTTGTCCTCCTCGGCGGTGGACCGGAGCGTGGCCACCGTCGCCCAGGAGGTCCCTCCCGGCAGCGAGGCGCCGACCATGGTGGCGCGGTAGGGGTGGCCCCGCAGGCGCACCTTGGTCTCCGTCTCCCCGGGGCCCGACGCGCGCCACCAGCCCCGATCCTGCTGGGCGGAGAGCGCCGCGGTCATGTTCATGCCGAAATGGGCCTCCGGGAAGAGGTTCCGCGTTGGCTCGTTGGCATAGAGCAGCTTGGCCTTGTCGTCCAGCACCAGCAGGGGGTCCTGCATGCCGTCCAGCACGGCGTTGAGGTAGTACAGCTCGGTGAGGTCGCTGAAGCCCAGGTAGGCGTAGCTCGTGCCGCCGTGGTCGATCCGGTAGACGCGCACGCTCGCGATCCGCACCTCCTCTCCGACCTGGAAGCTGCAGGAGCCGATCTCGCCCTCGCCCGCCGCGAGAAGCTCGCGGACGCGTTCCGGCTGGTGGAACCGGACGACGTCGAACACCGCCTTTCCCGGCAGGTCCGCGGGGTCCAGCAAGAGCTGCTGGAGGAAGCTCCGGCTGGTATAGATGATCTGCGCGGTGTCGCGATAGACGATCACGCTCGGAGCCGGGTCCGCGTGCAGGACGGCCTGGAAGAGGCCCTGCACCTCTTCCCGCAGCTCGTCGGCGGTCCGCAGGCGCTCCGAGAGCCGGAGCACCAGGCCCGCGATCGACTCCGAATAGAGCGCCGCCGCGAGCTGGAACACCGCGAACATCCCGAGCGAGACGAGCAGCTGCTCGGGAACGACCTGCGCGGCCGGAAACGATCGGGGACGCGACGGGAACCAGGCGGGCGCCTCCCACGAGAGGTCGGCGCCCGGCACCCCGAGGAGCGAGAGGTACCACCTCAGATCCGGCGACTCGGCGAGGGAGACCAGGGTCACGGAGCCGATGGCGACCAGCGCCATGGCGTAGGGACGCCAATCCCGCATCACCATCCCGGTGGCGAGCACGGGGAGCACGAAGGCCACCAGGAAGACGAGGTGCTCGATCCCGCCGGTCAGGTGCCAGAGGAAGGCCAGGAAGAGGATCCCGGTTCCGTGCAGCATGCCGGTCGCGAGGAGGACGACGCGGGGGTTCTCGACGCGGTCGAGGACGCGCGCCGCCGCGAGGTGGAAGACCGCGTAGAGGAACACGCTGAGGGAGACGGTCGCCATCTCGACGTGGAGCAGGCGCACGAACCACCCCGCGGCCACCGCCAGGAACACCAGCACGATCAGGAGGAGCCAGGAGAGGTCGAGGACGCTCCGGTACTCCCGCAGCGCGACCACGCTCGCGAGGCGGCTCGGCTTCATTCGACGTAGCGCCCGCGCTGCGGATCGTCGAAGAGGTTCCTCTCGACGAGGTTGTCGCTCAGCAGGGGCTGCGCGGCCCGGACGCCGCCGCGCGGGCCCTCGAAATCGTCGATGCGTATCCCGGCGCCCCCGCTCGCGCGCACCTGGTTCCCCGACACCACCGGCGATCCGCCGATGACGTACACGCCGTCGTAGGACTGTCCCCACACCAGGTTCTCGGCGACACGGCTCGGACGCAGGGGGTCGCCGAACACGGTCACGATGCCGAACCCGTTGGCGTAGACCCGGTTGGCCCTGACCACCGTGCTGAAGGCGTTCTTCAAGAGGATGCCCACGGCCTGGTTGTGATCGGTCTCGTTGCCTTCGATGACGGTGGCTTCGCTGGCCACCGCGCAGATCCCGTACGTGCGGCCGGCGCGAACCCGGTTGTTGCGGAGCAGGTTCTGGCGCCCGGACACGAACACGCCGGCCTCCCCGAAGCCGGCCAGGTTGTTGTCCTCGATCCGGGCGCCCGCGTTCATCGCCACGATGGCGATGGAGTCGCCCTCGAACCGGTTCCGGAGGACGAGCAGCTCCGGCCGGCCTGCGTCTTCGGGCGAGACCGCCCACAGGGCCGCCCGGCGGTGCCCGCGGAAGACGTTGTCGGTGACCTTCACGTCCCTGACCCCGCCCTCCAGCGTCACCCCGAAGCCGTTGCCGTCGAACCGGCAGCCGGTGACGTTCAGTCCGGAAGCGGTCGCCAGCGCGTGAACGCCGCTCGCACAGGCCACGACGGCCAGATCCTCCACCTGGACGCGGGGAGACCGCACCAGGATTCCCTGTTCGGCGCCGCGGGCGAGGCGGAAGCCGCGCAGGCTGCTGCCGGGCGAGATCACGTCGAGCGTGGGCCCCTCCTTGAGCGCCGCGGCGTCGATCTCGCTGCCGTCCTGTCCCTGGACGACGATCCCGGCCGGGTTCACGAGCGGCGGAAGCGGCGTCTCGACGCGGATGCTGCGGGGGGGGAGCACGATGCGGGCCTTGCCGGGAGCACGGTTCGCGAACACGATCGCCTCGCGGAGGCTGCCGGGCCCGCCGTCGCCGGTGCTGGTCACGCGATACTCGGCGCGGGCGAGGGCCGTCAGGGGGGGAGGGCGCAGATCCGCCAGCCAGGGCAGCGAGATGAGGCAGAGGCCGAGGAAGCCGAGGGCGACCCAGCCGAGCCGACCGCGATCGGCCGGCGTCACCCTTCCGCCTCCCGCGCGAGCACGAACAGCTTGTGCCACGACGGCCGCACCCAGACGCGGCCCAGGAGGACGTCGATCGGCAGCGAGATCGCGGTGACCCCGGCGAGCGCCACGCTCCCCAGCCACGCGGGGAGGCCAGGGTAGTGAGGGAGGAAGCGCACGCGCAGCGGGCTGGGATCCACTCCGCCGATCGAGAGGCACCGCAGACCGGCGGCGTGGAACGCCTCGACGTATTCGTCCGCGGGCCGGGCCGTGAAGACGCCGCTGTCGCAGTAGTGGTAGGGGCGTGACGGCGCCGCCTCGAGGACGAGGACGCGCCCTCCGGGGGCGAGGTGGCGCTCGAGCCTTCGTATGGCCCGCGTCAGCTCCGCCCGGCCGAGCACGTGCTGCAGGACGGTCACGCACAGGACGGCCGAGAAGCGGCCGCCCACGTCGAGACGCGTGACGTCTCCCACCAGGAATCGGCACCGCGCGGAGAGGCCGGCGAGCGCGGTCCGGCGCCGCGCCTCCGCCACCATCGTCGGCGACACGTCGACTCCCGTCACGCGGGCGCCCAGGCCAGCGAGCCGGCGGCTCCAACGCCCGACGCCGCAGCCCACGTCGAGGACCGTGCCGTCGGAGCAGCGCGCCAGCCACTTCCGGAGCGCGAGGCGCTGGCAGAGGTCGATCGCGCGGTTGTAATGCTCCGGCATGCCGAACGAGCACACGGCGGCCCGCCCTTCGCCCTCCCGCGCGAAGCGGACGGCCCGCTCCTCCCAGTACCGAGCCGCCGGCCCGGGTCCCGGCTCCGGCCGGAGCCGGCTCGCATCAACGCTCGCCAAGCAACCGCCTTCTCACACCGAGGGGGCCATCTGCCTTCGAATGAGGGCCTCGTCGGTCTGATAGTGGTCTCGGTACAGCCTCCGGCCGAACAGCCGCAGGCTGAACCAGTTCAGGTATCCCAGGGTCATGGGCACCGTCTGCAGCGCGGCATAGATGAAGTAGAGGGGCGCCACGCGCCAGGCACGGCGCCACTCGCTCCTGCGGAGCGACAGGGACATCTGGGCCAGGGTCAGGACCGTGTACTGGACGTAGGCGAGGGCGAAGTAGGCCGGGCTCGTCCAGTGGCTGTCCGGGATCCACGAAAGCCCCAGGAGGTTGTCGATGCCGTTGAGCAGGCTCACGCCGAGCACGAGGAGCCCGGCGACCCGGAACGGATGCAGGGCCAGGCCCATGCCGCCCGTATACAAGACGAAGTGATAGATGAGGAACGGCCGCGCCGCCGTCGCGCGCAGGATCCGCCGGAAGTCCCGGAGGTAGAGCTGGATCAGCCCGAACGCCCACCCGACGCGCTGCGAGAAGAGGGCCCGCAGGGTCCGCTTGCCGTCGGTGGTGACCGCCAGGCGTCCGTCGTAGTAGATCCTCTCCTCGACGCTGAGCAGGATCAGGGCGTTGCTCAGGTCCTCGGCGTAGACGGAGAGCGAGTGCAGCGAGAGCGCCTTCTCCAGGGCATCGCGCCGATAGATGGACGCTCCCGAAGTGAGCGAATGGTCCCCCAGCCCCTTGCGTCCGATCTCCAGCGCCATGGTGTACTCGACGTGCTGGAAGTCCGCCCACCAGCCATCCGGGCGCACGACGATGCGCGGACAGGCCGCCGCCATGCCGCTCCGCTGGAACTCGAAGAGCGCCCTCTCCAGGCTCGACAGCTCGGAGTCGGCGGCCTCGCCGTCCACCTCGACGTCGGGGTCGACGACGAGGATCGTCGCGATCTGGGGCGGAAGGGCGGCCAGCAACTGCCGGATGGCCCCCGGCTTCTTCCGGTTCGGTGAGCCCCGGATGCAGCGGGCGCCCATCCGCTCGAGCTGCTCCACCGTGTCGTCGGTCGACGCGTCGTCGATCACCCAGAGGTGCTCGCGGAACCGGCCCAGGCGGGCGACGAAATCCCGGGCGCGGCCGGAGAGGTTGTGCACGGAGGCCACGATCGCAAAGGGCCGCAGGTGGAGCTTCATCTGGTACGGCGTGAAGCGTCCGACGTCGAGCGGGACCGACGTCTCGCCACCCTGCGACTGGACCCGCCGGAAGAAGAGCCTCACCAGCAGATCGAGCGTGTCGGTCAGGGCCAGCGTGCTGGCCAGCGCGTAGAGAGGCAGGGAGACGTCAACCATCGAGATCCCAGGTCGCGTAGAAGCGCCGCATCAGGGCGTCGCGCCGCCCGCGGTCGATGGTCCCGTAGAGAACGACGCCCGGCGGAAGGGTCAGGCCGGGAAGGACGATGGAGCCCGGGCACAGCAGGGTGGAGGCTCCGAACCGCACGCCGTCGCCGATGAGGGCCCCGAAGTGGTTGCGCCCGGAATCGATCAGCTCGCCCCGGAACTTCATGCGGACGGTCGGGTTCCCCGCGCTCTTGGTGTTGGCGGTGAGCACGTTGCCGCCCACGGTCACGTCCCGACCGACGATGCTGTCGCCGACGTACACGTAGTGACCGAGATAGCTGTTCGGGCCGAGCACGACCGTGCGGGCCAGCTCGCAGTGGGCGCCGATCATGCACTGCGGGCCGATCACCACCTCTTCCCGCAACACGGCCCCGCCGCGGATCCGGCTCCCGGCTCCGAGCACGAGCCGGCACGACTCGTGGATGATGGCGCCGGCTTCGACGACGCTGTCGGCGCCCAGGGAGACGATCTGGCCCCGGACGATCGCGCCGGGATCCACGAATCCGGCGGCGCCCCGCGCAGACTCGGCGACGAACGCCTGGAGGTCGGAGTAGAAGCGGGCCAGGCCCGGCGCGTCTCGGGGCAGGAGGCGGGCCAGCGCCACGTCGTTCGGCGGCGCCCACAGCCCCCGGATCGCCTCCCAGAGATCAGCCGGTGGCCTCATCGCGCATCCTCTGGAGCCGCGCCGCCCGGGCGTCGTGCTCCTTCACCGCCGCGTGCTCACCGACCTTCTGCATGAGGTCGGCGTGGATCCCGTCGATGGACCGGACGAGGTCGCGATGGACGGCGGCGAAGATCTCGGACCGGCCGCGGTCCGTCTCCGCCCAGTTCACCGGGTGCACGAGGAGCTGGAGGCGGGCCGGCAGCGGTCCCTCGGCCAGGACCCGCCACGACTCGTCCCGCCAGGCCCGGCAGGAGTCGGAGATGTAGGTCGCCTCCCGCACGAACCGCGGGTGATAGGCGTTCAAGAAGCCCGCGCGCGACGCGAAGGGATCGGCGCCGTGCAGGGCGGGCTGATGCATGGCGATCGATGACACGTCCTGGCCGCTGAGCGCGGCCAGAAGGTGCGCCTGGGCGTCCAGGATCTCGTCCCACTCGGGACGCGGGAAAGGCTCGAACACGCGCACGTCGTAGTGCAGGCCCACCTCGTGTCCCAGCTCCACCAGCCGGCGAGGCAGGCCCGCGTGCTCCGGCGCCAGGAGGTTGTAGTAGGGGCCGCTCGGCAGCAGGAAGTACGTGGCGCGCCATCCGGCCTCGGCCTCCAGCGTCGCCATCTGCAGGGCCGCCCGCGGCGAATAGTCGACGTCGTGGCGCAGGATCACGAAGGGTGCGGGCGGGATCCCGTCCTTCAGCTCCGCGAACCGGCGCAGGGCATGCGTCCGCGCCAGCCGCCCGACGAGCGACCGGTAGGCCGAGTAGGTGAACGAGTCATGCATGGACCCGGTACTCCCGGTGGGCGAGGAGAGATTGGACGAGGCCGCGCTCCTGGGTCGGCTCGAGCTTCGGGAGCCAGCCCTTGAGGGCTTTCACGATGCCCTTCAGCGAGGGCATCTCGAGCCCGCGGCGGGTCAGCTCCGGAACCGCGGCGGCGGTCCACAGGAGGGACCGCACCCGGGAGGGGAGATGGACGCCCCCCTGACCGAAGAGGGGAAGCGTCTCCAGCCACGTGCGCTCGATGCTCAGTATCGCGTCGCGGGTGGCGGGGTCCTCCGGGAGGATCTTCACGGGCTGCTCCCAGCGAACCGCGGTGCCGGAGACCGAGCGGGTTGCGTAGACGGTGTGCGCCCGGAGCGAGGGATCCGCGGCCATGGCCGAGCCCGCGAACGGTATGACGTACGGGTAGGCGCCGACCTCGCACCCCGCCGCCACCCATCGATAGATCGAGCGAATCGTCTCGGCGAGGTCCGACAACCCGCCCCGCGGCGAAGTCAGGATCAGGTCCAGGAACGGCGTGATTCCGAGCGACAACGCGGCTCGGAGCGTGGGCTCGATGAAGGGAAAGATCCGGCCCTTGTGGAATTCCTCGAGCACCGCGCGGGAGAAGCTCTCGACCCCGAAGCCGAGGACCCGGAATCCGGCGCGGCGCATCAGGGCGAGCCGCGCCTCCGTCATCGCGTCTATCCGGTTGGTGCTGATGAACTGGAGATCGAGGGGAAGGTCGCCGGATCCCTTGGCGGCGAGGATGCCTTCACAGAGCGGAGCCAGACGCTGATCGGAGGTGAAGACGAAGATGTCGTCCTGGAAGATGATCGTCCGCACGTCGGGGTATGCGGACACGATGCGGCGCACCATGGCGAGGCACTCCTCGGCGTCGAGGCGGGCGATGCGCGCCGTACCCTCCTGGGCCGTGTTGAGGAAGTTCGTCGAGGAGCAGAACGTGCAGCCCAGCGGACAGTAATTGAGCGTGTTGAGCCGGATCGAGCGGATCTCCGCGAGCTGGGCCTCGCGCCGGGCCTTGTAGGGCAGCGCGTCCACCGCGTACGCGTTCTCCAGCCGCCGCCAGTACTCGCGAAAAGGCATCTTCTCGTACGGCGTGGCGAAGACCGCGTCGGCCAGCTCCGCCCGCGTGAGCGCCGGCTGCGGCTGCCGCAGCAATGTCCCGTCGAGGCGGCGCCGGACGGTGCCGGGAAGGGGTTCGAGGGCATGTCCTCCCCTCATCCTGGCGGCCAGCTCGACGAGCGGCCGCTCCCCCTCGCCCAGCACGACGAGATCGAATGGACCCAGCTCGAGCAGGGCTTCGGGGCGGAAGGTGGCCTCCATGCCTCCGGCGACGAGGAAGGCCCCGGGGAGGATGCGCCGCGCGAGGTGGGCCAGGGCCAGATCGAACCGGAGAGTCATGCCGGTCGTCGAAAAGCCGACCAGGTCGAAGCGATCGTTACGCAGCAGCTCTTCGAAACGAGCTTCCGGCGCACCCACCACGCAGTTCGGGTCGAAGATCTCGGTGGCGACGCCGGCGCGCTCGAGCGTGCCCGCCAACCGCCAGACGCCCAGAGGCGGCGCGAGGAACGTGTACTCTCCGCAATCTGGATCCCAGGGGCCTACAAGGAGGAAGCGCAACCCGACCGTGGTATCCGGCCTTCGCAACGCCATCTCCCTTCCGGAGCACGCGTCTGGGACAAGTTGCCGTTCGGCCGATCCTGAATAATCGCTATATGTTGCGGAGACTATAGCACCAAGCCCCAAATTTAGTATCCGTAGAAATACGTAACACTCCGTTCTGTGACGCCTATCTCACACGAGTCGTCTTACTTATGACTAAAATCTAAACGTCCCTCCGGTGGTCTGACGGCATTGTCCAGGCCGTAGCCCGGCGAGTTGGCGACGCGCGGGGGGAGGGTTAGCGATGGATCACGAAACGACCGATCATCTGACGACGGCCGGGAGGGTGGCGGGCGACGAAGACCGTCCCAAGATCGTGGTCGTCGATGATGAGCCCGCGACGTGCGCCATGGTCGAGGAGATGCTGGCCGAGGCCGGGTATGCCACGGCCGTCACCTCCGATCCGCGGACGGTGGTCGATCTGATACGCCACGAGCAGCCCGCGCTCGTCATCGCCGACATATCGATGCCGCACCTGGACGGCTACGCGGTGATGCAAGCCATGCGATCGGACCCTGCCATGCGCGCGTGCCCCGTCATCTTCATCACGGGGCACCTGGCCTTCAGCGAGCGCATGCAGGCGTTCCGCTGCGGTGTCCGCGACTACGTCGCCAAGCCGTTCACGAGCGGGATGCTTCTCGCGAAAGTGGCCAGGGTCCTGAACGATCGCGCCACCGCGGCGTCGCCCTAGCCGTCGAGGCCGTCGAAAACCGGTTCGACTCGACGTCCGGCGCGCGCCTCAGTGCCGGTGCGCGGGCGCCTTGGCGGCGGTCGTCGGCGCGCCGGCGACCTTCACCAGCGTCGCGGTCCGCTCGTCGCCCTCCCCGGTGGTGGTGACGACCACCCGCGCGCCTTCCTTGAGGTCCGCCAGGTTGGCCGCCTTGCCCGCGATCGTGAACTTCGTGCTGTCGGCGACCTTGATGCCGACGGTGTGGCCGTCGCGCGTCTTGACCTCGAAGTGGTTCATGCTCGCATGCACCGCGCTGACCGTGCCGACGACCTTGTTGCCCGTGCCGTGGGCGAGCAGCGCGCCGGGCAGCGCAACCGCCGCCGACAACGCCATCGAGATGATCACTGCCTTCTTGCGCATGGGGACCTTGCCTCCTCAGTGC
>Ga0114129_10006149_pt1 | contig 17029 bp, 15 predicted proteins | sample RhiMetdeltSRZDD1_FD_80071 | JGI IMG/M metagenome (GOLD analysis project Ga0114129, IMG submission 80071) | Populus rhizosphere microbial communities from Tennessee, USA - Rhizosphere MetaG P. deltoides SRZDD1 (version 2) (version 2) | ecosystem: Host-associated > Plants > Roots > Rhizosphere >... | reverse complement strand
GGCCTGTTCGTCGGATTTCAGCCTCGGTGAACTCAACCCGGTACGAAAACTGTCGGCGATCGGGACCGAGGCGCTGACCTTTTCTTCGGCCCCCCCGCGCGAGCAATACCTGCGGCCGGTCACGGCCGATGATCTCGTGAACCCCGAAGGGCAATGTGCGGCGGCCTTGCCGAATCCGGCTGGCACGGAGGGAGAGGGGGCCACTCCCGCCCTGCTGCAGGGCGGCATCGCGCAGCAGATGACCGAGTGCGACGTGATACGGCGCGCCGGCACGCCCGACCGGGTCGAGATCGGAGCGAACGAGCGCCGCGAGCGGGAGGTGGTGATGACCTACAGCCGCGGCCGGCCTGGCATCTATCGTTTCGCGGAGGGCCGCCTGTACTCGATCGAGCGTGGGGCCGAGCCGGCCCCTGCGCCAAAGCAGCAGCGGCCGGCGAAATCCGCCAAAAAATCCGGCCCGGCCTAGGCCCTCACGCCATTGCAGCTTCCAAAGCGGTGCTTGCCGCCAGCCAGTCGTCCTCGGCGCGCGCCAACGCGGCAACGGCTTCGGCGCGCGCTTTCGAAAGCGCGGCAGCCTTGGCCGGCTCGCGAGCAAAAAGCCCAGGCTCGGCCAGGGCAGCATCGATCCGCGCGATCTCTTCGGTCAAGCGCGCCACGACGCCTTCGGCTTCGGTGATGCGCCGGCGCAACGGCGCAAGCTCGGCGCGCATTTGCGCGGCGGCGCGCCGCGTGTCGGCACGCGTGGTGCCCGCGCCGCCCGGTTTCGGCGGCCGAGCAGCGTTGCCCGTTGCGCCGCCGCCGAGCACGAGCCGGCGGTAGTCGTCGAGATCGCCCTCGAACGAGGCGACGCCGCCATTTGCGACCAGCCATAGCCGGTCGGCACAGGCCTCGATCAGATAGCGGTCGTGGGACACCAGGATCACGGCGCCGGGATAATCATTGATCGCGGTGATCAGGGCCGCGCGGCTGTCAATGTCGAGATGATTGGTCGGCTCGTCGAGAACGACGAGATGAGGGCCCATCAGCGTCGCGAGCCCGAGCAGCAGGCGCGCCTTCTCCCCGCCCGACAGGCGGCCGGCCGGCGTGTCGGCCGCGGCTTCCGGAAAGCCGATGCTGCCCGCCCGCGCGCGAACCTTGGCTTCCGGCGCATCGGGCATGAGCCGGCGCAGGTGATCATAGGCGCTTTCGTTTTCTCCGAGCTCGTCGAGCTGGTGCTGCGCGAAATAGCCGACCTGGAGCTTGTCCGCGCGCGTCACCTTCCCGCTCATGGCAGGAAGCCGTCCCGATAACAGCTTCACCAAAGTCGATTTGCCGTTGCCATTGGCGCCGAGGAGCGCAATGCGGTCGTCGTCATCGATCCGCAGCGTCAGCCGCCGCAGCACCGGCTTGTCCGGCTCATAGCCGACCGCGACGCCGTCGAGCGCGATGATCGGAGGCGACAGTCGCTTGGCCGGGGCGGGGATTTCGATCGGCCGCACGTCTTCGGCGACGATCGCCGCGACCGGTTCGAGCTTTGCCAGCAGCTTGAGGCGCGACTGGGCCTGGCGCGCCTTGGTCGCCTTGGCGCGGAAACGGTCGACAAAGGCCATCAGGTGCCGCCGCTCGGCCTCCTGCTTCCTGGCGAGCTTGAGATCGAGCGCCTGGCGCTCGCGGCGCTGCCGCTCGAATGCCGAATAGCCGCCCCGGTAGAGCGTGAGCCTGCCGGCCTCGAGATGCAGGATCCAGTCGACTGCGTTGTCGAGCAGGTCGCGGTCATGGCTGATGACGATCACCGTGCGGGGATAATGCGCGATGTGATCCTCGAGCCAGAGCGTGCCTTCAAGGTCGAGGAAATTGGTCGGCTCGTCGAGCAGCAGGAGGTCCGGTTCGGCGAGCAGCGTTGCCGCGAGCGCGACCCGCATGCGCCAGCCGCCGGAGAATTCCGCGCATGGACGCTGCTGTTCGGCATCGGAAAACCCCAGGCCTGCCAGGATTGCGGCTGCGCGCGCGGGAGCCGAATGCGCGCCGATATCGGCGAGCCGCGTTTGGATCTCGGCGATGCGTTGCGGATCGCTTGCGGTCTCCGCTTCAGCCAAAAGATCCGTGCGTTCCGTATCGGCCTTGAGCACGACATCGAGCAGACTTTCGGGGCCGTCCGGCGCCTCCTGCGCGAGACGGCCGATCCGCGCGCGCGGCGAGAGCAGGATCTCGCCCCGTTCGAGCGCGATGTCGCCCGCGACGGCCTGGAACAGCGTGGTCTTGCCGACGCCGTTGCGCCCGACAAGCCCGACCCGCGCCCCGGACGGAATGCGCGCCGAGGCGCCGTCAAGCAGAAGCCGGCCAGCCACCCGCACGCAGAGATCGTCGATCACGAGCATTGCGCTTTGTCGCCGACCCGTCGCGGCGAGGCAATCCCGGGTGTTGCGCACGAGCCTGTGCGCGGACAATCTCTTGTCGAGGCAATGCAAGGCGGCCTTCTGCCGCCGAGGAGGTCACCATGTGCGTTCCGGGATGTCAGGAGACGGTGCACGACGCCCTGTCGCGGCGCGGATTCTTCGGTGGCGTGGCTGCAGGCTGCGCCGCGGGCGCGCTTGCGCCCACGGTCGTCCAGGCGGCGCCGCGCAAGTTTCAGTCGGTGATCGATCTCACCCACGTCATGTCGCCGGCCTTTCCGACTTTCGATGGCGCCCCCGGCATCGAGCTGCAGAAGAAATATGACTTCAAGAAAGACGGCTACAATCTGAATTGGTGGCGGCTCAACGAGCACGCCGGCACGCACCTCGACACGCCGTTTCATTTCTCCGAGGGCGGCATCACGGCGGAGCGGATTTCCGCCGAGACGCTGGTGGCGCCGCTGGCGGTGATCGACGTCGCCGCCAAGGCCGCGCAAAATCCCGATTATCAGGTCTCGCGCGACGATCTCCTCGCGTGGGAGCGCAAGCATGGACGCCTCCCGGACAACTGCTGCGTTGCCATGCATGCGGGATGGGCAAGGCACGTCGCCGACGCGGCGAAGTTCACCGGCAAGGATGCGGCCGGCGTGCTGCACTTCCCCGGCTTCGGTCCGGAGGCGACCGAGTGGCTCCTCAGGCAGCGCAGGGCCGTCGGGCTCGCGGTCGATACGCTGTCGTTGGATCACGGTCCCTCGAAGGACTTCAAGACCCATCTGATGTGGCTTCCGTCCGGCCGCTGGGGGCTGGAGAACGTCGCCAATCTCGACAAGGTGCCGGCGATCGGGGCCACGCTGGTGGTCGGGCTTGCCAAGGTGAAGGACGCAACCGGCGGGCCGGCGCGGCTTATCGCCCTGGTTTGAGGTGTGCACACTTTCGCACAGCGGCGTGGGCCCCGCGCCTTGATTTGGCGCGGTCCGGAAAGGATGCTAGCGCCTTGCCGCTGGGTGAGCGGAAGGGTGGAGGGACGGGGGCACCGATGCAGAGCTACTGGGACAAGAAATATCTCGCCGAATTCGTCGGCACGCTCGCGCTCATCCTGGTGGGATGCGGCGCGATCACGTTGGGTGGCTTCGGCGGTGCGGTGGCGGTGGGGACCGGCGCCCTGTCGAGCGCCCCGCTCGGCATCCTGCCGATCGCATTGGCGTTCGGGCTCACCGTCGTCGCCATGGCCTACGGCCTGGGACCGATCTCCGGCGCGCATCTCAATCCGGCCGTGACCGTCGCCGTCTGGGTTGCCGGGCGCATGGATACCAAAGACGTGCTCCCCTACATCATCGCGCAGTTCGTCGGCGGGATCGTCGGCGCGCTCATTCTGGTGGTGATCCTGAAGACAAAGGCCGGCGGCTATGACATCGGAGCATCCGGGCTCGGACAGACCGGATGGGCAACCTATGGCGTGATCGGCGCCATCATCGCCGAATTCGTGGCGACGCTGATCTTCACGCTGGTCATCCTTGGCGCGACCAGCGCCAGAGGCATGACGCCGGTGGCCGGGCTCGCCATCGGACTGACACTGGTCGCCCTGCATTTCCCGTTCATCAACGTCTCCGGATTGTCGGTGAATCCGGCCCGCAGCCTCGGCCCCGCTGTGTTCGTCGGCGGAAACGCGATCGCGCAGCTCTGGCTCTTCCTCGTGGTGCCGACGCTTGCCGGTGCCGTCGCCGGCTGGCTGGTCAAATCCAAGGTGCTCGACGCGTGACGTTCCCGTCGGCAAACACTCAGCCTGAAAATGAAGAACCCCGGCTCGCGACGCGAAGCCGGGGTTTTCGTTCAACTTGCGTTGGATCAGCGTGCCGGTCTTAGTAGCACACGTTGACCAGCTTGCGGACGATGAGGCCGGAGCGGGTCTCGATCCAGCGGTAGCGCCAGCAGCCGTTGTAGACGCCATAGTAGCCCGGGGTCACGACGGTGAGGCCAAAGCCGCGAAAGCCGAAGCCGAAATGCTTGGCCGAAGCAGTGGTCGGGACGAGCGCTGCGGCGCCGAGAGTGGCGACGGCGGCGAGAGCGAAAGCAGCCTTGCGGAACATCGATTTTCTCCTGTTGCCTGGATGCGGGGTTCACATCCTCGGCCAATAGTCGCGCCAGCCGACGAGGAGGTTCATAGGACGACGATAGAACAGCGGCGCGCCCGCAAATTTCGCAAGAATCCTCAAGAACGGGCGCACCGGCGGCCCTTTGTTACTACCCGTTCATCTGCGGACGATACCGCCCCGGAGCCTTGCCGCCTGTCGGGCCGGCCGCTATAAGCCGCCGCTATTGTCCACCTGACACCGATGTCGGCCGATATTTCCAATGGCGTCCGAGCGTACCTTCTCGATCATCAAACCTGATGCAACCTCCCGCAACCTGACCGGCGCGATCAATGCAATGATCGAGCAGGCGGGATTGCGGATCGTGGCGCAGAAGCGCCTGCGGATCACGCGCGAGCAGGCCGAGATCTTCTATTCGGTCCATCGCGAGCGGCCGTTTTTCCGCGATCTCGTCGAGTTCATGATTTCCGGGCCGGTGGTTGTGCAGGTGCTTGAGGGTGACAACGCGATTGCGCGCTACCGCGACATCATGGGGGCAACCGACCCGGCGAAAGCCGCCACGGGCACCATCCGTAAGGTTCATGCCAGGTCGATCGGCGAGAATTCCGTGCACGGCTCCGACGCGGCGGAAACGGCGGCGAAGGAAATCGCCCAGTTCTTCTCCGGAAACGAGATCGTCGGGTGAGCCGGCGGGCGATTGGGACGTTTGGTCACGCCGATAGACTGGTCAAGCCGCGGGGAGCCCCGGTAGATTAATCCGGGTTTCAGGGGGTTGAGCTTCGCCGCCCCCGCGGGACCGAAACGCAAGGGGTATCAGGTGGAGTTCCTTTTCTTTGATCTCATGCATGCGCCGTTCTGGAGCGGTGTCATCCAAATCATCGTGGTCAATGTCATCCTGTCCGGTGACAACGCCGTCGTGATCGCGCTCGCCTGCCTGACCCTGCCGCCGCGGCAGCGCCTGTGGGGCATGATTCTTGGAGCGGGTGTCGCCGTCCTCTTGCGCGTTCTTTTCACGCTCATCGTCACCGAGGCGATGGAATATCCCTATCTCAAATTGGTAGGCGGAGCGCTGCTGTTTTATGTGGCGATCAAGCTTGTGACCGAAGATGCGGACGGGGATGAGGGCGGCGTTGAGAGCGCGCAAACGCTTTGGCGCGCCGTGCGTATCGTCGCCGTCGCCGACATCGTGATGAGCCTCGACAACGTGATCGCAATAGCCGGCGTGGCAATCGGCGCCGCGATGGCTGTGGATGCGGCGCACGCGTCAGCGATCAGGGCTACCCTCATCATCATTGGTCTCGCCACGAGCGTGCCGCTGATCATCGCCGGCAGCGCGATATTGATGTATCTGCTCGAGCGATATCGCGTGCTGGTCTGGGGCGGTGGGGCGCTGCTTGGCTGGGTGGCGGGACACATCATGGCAACCGATCCGGTGCTGCATGGCTATCTTAGCGGGCCTGTGGTGGACCAGCTTGAGACGTGGGGTGGTCCCATCGGTGGCATCATTGTCATCGCCAGCGGTTACCTCATCGTCGGCCGGCATCGCCGGTTGATCCTCGACGAAATCCTTGCCGGGCTTGCGCTGCTGATCTGGATCGCGGTTGACCGGGTGAATGACAACCTGTTCGGCGGGCCCAATCCGGACACGCTGAAGATTTGGGCCGTGCGTGGGCTCCTCATCGCAGCCATGACGGTCGTGTACATCTTCGCTCGGTATCGATGGCACGTGGAGGAAAAAGAGGCCTGACCGGCCCGCGTCGCTGGGGCCGTCCTGCTTGTCGCCCGAGTGATGAAGCTGGCCTACCGCGAATCGTCGTTGCGTCTGGTTATGGATTATCACCAACGCGGTGAAGCGGCGTCGTCATCGAAGCGTGATGCAGAGCTGTCTACGCGGCGCATGATCGAGCGCGGCATATGCCTACCGCTTCCTGAATAAAATACCGGCAGTTGATACCGATATGGCGACCGCCTGATGATTTGATCGCCATTTCCCAAATATCGGCGCCTCCGTCGTTCGCATCTCGCGGCGCGATGCGTTGCGAGCATCGCTGGCCTTGCTTAGGCCGTATTTTTCGTATCTGCTGGCCGCAATCGGATTTTGGCCGCTCCGGCCGTTGCGCGCCGAAAGGGCCTTCGCTTCGGATCTTTCCAAAACCCGGGTTGTAGCGCGGTGCGCAACGTGTGCGGCCGCGTATCCTTGACTCAGCTGACTTAGGAGACAGGACGATGCAAAAGGGCACCGTCAAATGGTTCAATCCCACTAAAGGCTACGGGTTCATCCGGCCTTCGACCGGCGACAAGGATGTGTTCGTCCACATCTCGGCGGTGGAGCGCGCTGGCCTCAGCACGCTCAATGAAGGTCAGACCGTCGAGTACGAGCTTGTGACCAATCGCGGCAAGACATCGGCGGAAAATCTCAAGGTGTCGTGACGCGTCGACAAGGCCGGTGAACCGGCCAACGAGTTCTTCCCGTAGCCCCCTGCCTCGCGCCGGGGGTTTTGTTTTTGACCAAGCGACTGGTTGAGCTCAAGCCGCTGCCTTGCAGCCCGCAATCTCGGCGAACTCTGGGAAATAGCGCGCAGTCATGCGACCAACGTGACGCTTGAGATTGTCATGACGCGTCGCTGCGTCGCGCAGCGGGCTTTCGAACACGGGGCAGAGCGCGCTGGCGCCGAAGGCGAAGATCGCCGCGTCGACGCCCGACGGTTCGGCGCCCATGAAGTAGGGCTTCGCTCCGAGATAGTCGGCGACGGCATCGATCGACCGCGTCCCGAGCGCCGCGATCCCGGCTTCGCTATGGCGGCCCATGCCATGCCCATGCAGATTCCTGCGTACCTGGCGTCGGATCATCGCAACCACGAGCGGCCGCAGTGGCGCCGGAATCTTGCGGAAGAAATAGCTCGGGCCCTTCTCGAAATTGGCATCGTCCATCCAGCGGGAATGGAGCAGCGCCCAATAAAGCTGGTCCTCGACCATCTTCTCGAACGCCCAGGCCACCGCGCGCTGATCCGGTGACAGCCCGCGATCGAAATCGAATCCGTATTTCTTCTCGATGTGCCAGCGGATGAAGGTCGAATCCGCCACGCGCGCGCCATCGTCGTCGATGTAGGGCAGCTTGCCCTTGGGCGCCTTCGAGAATCCCCCGGTATCGGTGCGATAGGGAAGCCCCGCCATCTTCAGCAGCGTCTCCGCTTTGGTGACGAACGGGCTTGGATCGGGAAGGCCGAACGCTGGCCCGAAGGTATAAAGGGTGATCATTGTCATGGTCCTCGCCGGTGAGCGATTGTGCAGAAGACGGGAGGCAATTCAATTCTGTGGCGCGATCAAATCGCCGTCAGGCGTCATTCGTTGGCGATGGTGACGCGGCCCTCGGCGACGAGCTTGAGCGCCTGCGGATAAAGCCGGTGCTCGACTTCGAGCACGCGGGCCGCCAGCGTCTCCACATTGTCGCTCTCGTAAACAGGCACCCGCTCCTGCGCGATGATCGGGCCGGAATCCATTTCCGGCACCACGAAGTGTACCGTGGCGCCGTGAAATTTGACGCCGGCCTTGAGCGCTCGTTCGTGGGTATCGAGGCCCTTGAACTCGGGGAGGAGGGCAGGGTGGATGTTGAGCAGGCGTCCGTGCCAGCGCCCGACGAACCACGGCGTGAGCAGCCGCATGAACCCGCCCAGGCAGACGAGATCGATCCGGTGGTTTTGCAATACCTCCTGGAGCGTGCGCTCGAACGCCTCGCGATCTCTTCCAAACACCGTGTGATCCACGACCGCGGTCGCGACGCCGGCCTCGCGTGCAAAGCGCAGCCCGGCAGCGTCGGGCCGGTTCGAAAGGACGAGCGCGATCTCGGCAGGATAGGCGGGCTCCTTTGCCGCCTCGATCAGCGCCGCCATGTTGGAGCCGCGGCCGGAAATCAGGACGGCGACGCGTTTCTTCGACATCGGATCACCAGGCGAGATCGAGGCGCCCGGAAGAGGCGACGCGCGCTGTGCCGCCGGCGGTCTTCACCACCGTGCCGATCCGCGCGACGGTTTCGCCTGCCTGCGTGAACGAGCCCGCGACGGCGTCGGCCTGCGCTGCCGCCACCACCGCCACCATGCCGATGCCGCAGTTGAACGTGCGCAGCATTTCCGGCTCGGCGACGCCGCCGGCCTTGGCCAGCCAGCGAAAGACCGGCAACACGGGCACGCGCGTCAGATCGAGCTCCGCGCCCAATCCGTCCGGCAGCACGCGCGGAATGTTGTCGGGAAATCCGCCGCCGGTGATGTGGGCAAGCGCCTTCACGGCCTTGGTGCCGCGGATCGCCGCGAGGCATGATTTCACGTAGATGCGCGTCGGCGTCAGCAGCGCATCGCCGAGCGTGCGCGCCTTGTCGAACGGGGCGGGGGCATTCCACGCGAGCCCGCTCATGTTCACGATGCTGCGCACGAGCGAATAGCCGTTCGAGTGGACGCCGGAGGAGGCCAGTCCGATCAGCGCGTCGCCGGCAACGATGTCCGCGCGCGGCAGCAGTGCGCCGCGTTCGGCCGCTCCCACCGCAAAACCCGCAAGGTCATAGTCGCCGGCCTGATAGAGCCCGGGCATTTCCGCGGTCTCGCCGCCGATGAGCGCGCAGCCGGCGGTGCGACAGCCCTCGGCCACGCCCTTGACCACCTGCGCGCCGGTCTGCGGCGCGAGCTTGCCGCAGGCGAAATAGTCGAGGAAGAAAAGCGGCTCCGCGCCCTGCACCACGAGATCGTTGACCGACATCGCGACCAGATCGATGCCGATCGTGTCGTGCCGGCCGGTCTCGATCGCGATCTTGACCTTGGTGCCGACGCCGTCGGTCGCCGCCACCAGCACCGGATCGGAAAAACCGGCCCGCTTGAGGTCGAACAGGCCGCCGAAACCGCCGATCTCGGCATCAGCTCCCGGCCGCGCGGTGGCGCGGACCAGCGGCCTGATCAGCTCCACCATGCGATTGCCGGCATCGATGTCGACGCCGGCCCCGGCATAGGTGAGGCCGTGCCTCTTGTCTGCCATGGCCTGTCCTCGGCTGTGCGCCGTGGTCGTAAGTCGGAATCGTGCGCTGTGCAATGGTTCGATCGCCGTTATACTCGACGGCCGAGGAAACACTGCCAAGCCGCGAGGCGAGGCGCACAAGCGGGGCGCAGGGTTGAGCATTCCCAATCTCATTACGCTTGCCCGCATTCTGCTGGTGCCGGTCGTGGTCTGGGCGATCGCGGCGGGCGAGATGCGGATCGCGTTCATTCTGTTCCTGGTCGCGGGGCTGAGCGACCTCGTCGACGGTTTTCTGGCCAAGCGCTTCGGTATGGCGACCGAACTCGGTGCCTATCTCGATCCGGTCGCCGATAAGGCCATGCTGATTTCGACCTATGTGGCGCTTGGCATTGCGGACGCGATCCCGCGCTGGCTGGTGATCCTCGTGGTTTCCCGCGACATCATGATCGTGGGCGCGGTGATCCTGTCCTGGCTCATCGACAAGCCGATGGAGCTCAAGCCGCTCGCGGTCTCCAAGCTGAACACGGTGGCGCAGATCGTGCTCGCGCTCACGGTGCTTGCCGCGCTCGGATTTTCATTCGATGCGGACTTCGCCAAGTGGGTGATCTGGGCGCTGATGGCGCTGGTCACCGTCTTGACCCTGCTTTCGATCGCTTTCTATGTCGCCGAGTGGATTCGCCACGTGAACGCGACGGAATCCTGATACCGAGTGCGGCAACGGGTCTTAAGGCGGACCCGCCCCGGAGCAAATGATGACGTTGCAGCGGCAGGTCGTGTTCTGGATCGCGACGTTGGTTGCGATCGTGCTCCTGCTGTGGCTGCTGAGCCCGATCCTGCTGCCATTTGTCGCCGGAATGGTGCTCGCCTACCTGATCAATCCGCTTGCCAACCGGCTCGAAAGGGTGGGGGTGAGCCGCGCGGTGGCGGCACTGCTGATCATCGGCGTGGCAGTGCTGATCTTCATCGTGCTTGCGCTCCTGATCGTGCCGATCCTGGCCGAGCAGCTTTCGGCGCTGATCTCCAGCATCCCCGGCTATGTGGCGCGGCTTCAGGCGCTGCTGGCGGATCCGGGCCGCCCATGGCTGCGGCAGCTTGTGGGAGGAGACGATTCCAGCAAGACGTTCGGTGACCTGGTCAGCCAGGGTGCGGTATGGCTCAGCGCTTTCATGCGGTCGCTGTGGTCTGGCGGACAGACATTGATCTCGATCCTGTCGCTCCTGGTCGTGACTCCGGTCGTCGCCTTCTATCTGATCTGCGACTGGCCGCGAATGATTGCGACCGTACAGCACTGGATTCCTCCGCAGCATCGCGATGCGGTTTTCGGACTCACGCGCGAGATCGACACGGCCATTTCCGGATTCCTGCGCGGGCAGACCGGCGTGTGCCTCATCCTTGGATCGTTCTATGCCGTGTCGCTGTCGGTGGTCGGACTGAACTTCGGCTTCCTGATCGGTTTGATCGCGGGCCTCATCAGCTTCATCCCCTACATCGGCTCGATGAGCGGACTGATCCTCTCGGTGGGTGTGGCGATCGCGCAGTTCTGGCCCGATTGGACCTGGGTCCTTGTCGTGCTTGGAATTTTTGTGGTCGGCCAATTCGTCGAGGGCAATATCCTCTCACCCAAGCTGGTGGGCGAGAGCATCGGCCTGCATCCGGTCTGGCTGATGTTCGCGATGTTCGCCTTCGGTTATCTGTTCGGCTTCGTCGGTCTCCTGCTGGCGGTGCCGCTCGCCGCCGCAACCGGCGTGCTGCTCCGCTTCGGCATGCGGCAATATCTCGCAAGCCCGCTCTATACCGGCGGCAAGCCCGGCTGATCCATGTCAATTGGTCACGGCCCGCGTCAGCTCGCGCTTGCTCTCGATCATGCGGAGAGCTTCGCGCGCGAGGATTTCCTCGGCGGTCCGTCGAACGCGGCGGCGCTTGCGTTGGTCGACCGCTGGCCGGACTGGCCTGACCGGGCGGTGGTGCTGGTCGGGCCGGAGGGTTCCGGCAAGACCCACCTCGCCGCCATCTGGGCGGCGGAGGGCGGCGCGCGTTTTCTCTCCGCCCGCACGCTCGGCGATGCCAACCTGCCGGCGGCGTTCGCCACCGGCGCGCTCGTGGTCGAGGATCTCGCCGCCGGCGCGTTCGACGAGCGCGCACTGTTTCATCTGCTCAATCTCGCACGCGAGGAGCGCGCCTTCGTGCTGCTCACCGCGCGCACGCCGCCCGCCGGATGGCCGCTCGGGCTGCGCGATCTTGCCTCGCGGCTCAAGGCGCTGCCTGTCGTGGCGCTGTCGCCACCGGACGATGCGCTGCTGCGCGCGGTGCTGGTGAAGCTGTTCGCCGATCGCCAGCTCGCGGCCGACGAAAGCCTCGTCGGCTACCTTGTGACGAGGATCGAACGTTCGTTCGCCGCCGCGCGCGCGGTGGTGGCGCAGCTTGACGCGGAGGCGATGCGGCAGCAGCGTCCGGTGACCAGGGCATTGGCGGCGGAGCTCCTGCGCGCCCAGCCTTGACGGCGGGCTCCTGGCTTGTCGCGATCCTGTCATTGGATCGTCATTAACGCCGACCATATATGATGCTCAGCCAAACCCCCCTCCGGACATGGTAGATCGCGGCCAAGCTATTGCTCTGCAAGAGGAAACGGCTCCGGCGGAACCTCTGCCGAGCGCGCCGGCGCTTGACCTTGCCGCGAGCCCGGAGCGGTTCATCAACCGGGAACTGTCCTGGCTCCATTTCAACCGGCGGGTCCTCGAAGAGGCGGAGAACGTCAACCATCCGCTGCTGGAACGGGTGCGTTTCCTCTCGATCTGCGCCAACAATCTCGATGAATTCTTCATGGTCCGCGTCGCCGGCCTCAAAGGGCAGGTGCGCGCCGGCATCACCACCAAGAGTCCCGACGGCCTCACGCCGGTCGAGCAACTGACCCGCATCTCCGAAGCGGTGTCGTCGCTGGCAAGCGACCAGCAGGCGCGCTGGCGCGCCCTGCGCGAGGATCTTGCCGGTCAGGACGTCGTGCTGGTCGACGGACCGGAGGTCACGAAAAAGGAAAAGACCTGGCTCGAGGATCACTTCCTGCGCCATATCTTTCCGCTGCTGACGCCGCTCGCGATCGACCCGGCGCATCCGTTCCCGTTCATCTCGAATCTTGGCTTTACCATCGCGCTTCAGCTCGCACGCACGAGCGACGGCAAGGCGATGAACGCCCTGATCCGGATGCCCAACAAGATCGAGCGCTTCATCCGCCTGCCCAGCGCCGAGGGAGCGACCGCGGTGCGGCTGATCACCATCGAGCAGGCCACCGGCCTGTTCATCGGCCGGCTGTTCCCCGGCTATGCGGTGAAAGGCCAAGGCGCGTTCCGCGTCATCCGCGACTCCGAGGTGGAGATCGAAGAGGAGGCGGAGGACCTGGTGCGCCTGTTCGAGACCGCGCTCAAGCGGCGCCGGCGCGGATCGGTCATCCGGTTGGAAATCGAGGCGGCGATGCCGGCGGAGCTGCGGCGGTTCGTGCAGCGCGCGCTTGCCTGCGCCGACGACGAGATCTTCCTGGTCGATGGCGTGCTCGCGCTCAACGAGCTGTCCCAGCTCATGAGCGTGGAGCGCCCCGATCTCGAATTCGTACCGTACAACCCGCGCTATCCCGAGCGCATCCGCGACCATGCCGGCGATTGCTTCGCTGCCATCCGTCAGAAGGACATCATCATCCACCACCCCTACGAATCCTTCGACGTGGTGGTGCAATTCCTGGCGCAGGCAGTGCGTGATCCGGACGTGGTCGCGATCAAGCAGACGCTCTACCGCACCTCGTCGGAGTCGCCGATCGTGCGGTTGCTCGGCGAGGCGGCGGAAGCTGGCAAGTCGGTCACCGCGCTGGTCGAGCTCAAGGCACGCTTCGACGAGGAGGCCAACATCCGCTGGTCGCGCGCGCTCGAGCGCGCCGGCGCGCAGGTCGTGTTCGGCTTCATCGAGCTCAAGACCCACGCCAAGCTTTCGCTGGTGGTGCGCCGTGAAGGCGGCGCGCTCGCATCCTATGTCCACGTCGGCACCGGGAATTATCATCCGGTGACAGCGCGGGTTTACACCGATCTCTCCTTCTTTACTTGCGACCCGGTCATCGCCCGCGACGTCACGCGCGTGTTCAACTACGTGACTGGCTATGCCGAGCCGGCCGAGATGGAGCGCATGGCGGTGTCGCCGCTGACGCTGCGGCAACGCGTCTGCGATCATATCGACCAGGAGATTGCCCATGCCCGGGCCGGGCGCCCCGCTGCGATCTGGATGAAGGACAATGCGCTCGTCGATCCGGAAATTATCGACAAGCTCTACGAGGCCTCGCAAGCGGGCGTGGCGATCGACCTGGTGGTGCGGGGCATTTGTTGCCTGCGGCCGGGTATCCTGGGGCTGTCCGAGAACATCCGGGTCAAATCCATCGTCGGCCGCTTCCTCGAGCATAGCCGCATCTATTGCTTCGGCGCCGGGCACGGGCTGCCGCACCCGAAGGCCGCGGTCTACATCTCCTCCGCCGACATGATGCCGCGCAATCTCGACCGGCGGGTCGAGGTGCTCTGCCCGATTCTCAATCCCACCGTGCACGAGCAGGTGCTCGACCAGATCATGGTGGCCAATTTCAAGGACAACGAACAGAGCTGGAAACTTTTGCCGGACGGCACCTCGAATCGCGTAAAAGCCGCCGAGGGCGAGGAACCGTTCAACGCCCACAAGTATTTCATGACAAATCCGAGCCTGTCGGGCCGTGGGAAATCGCTCAAAGACTCGTCGCCGCGCAGCCTTATACGCCGCCTCGATCGCACTTAAGCGACGCCGGCCTGCCATGAACGCCGCGCAAGGTCGTCTCGATTACGGGCCTCCGGTAGGCGTCATCGACATCGGCTCGAACTCGGTGCGGCTGGTGGTCTACGAAGGCCTCACGCGCAGTCCCACCCCGATTTTCAACGAGAAAGTCCTGTGCGGCCTCGGCCGCGAGGTGCAGTCGACGGGCCTGCTTGCTGCCGACGCGGTGCAGAAGGCACTGGCGGCGCTGCGGCGGTTCCGCGCACTCTGCGACCGGATCGAGGTGCCGCAGCTTTTCGTGATCGCGACCGCGGCCTGCCGCGACGCCAAAAACGGCAAGGCCTTCATCGGCGAGGCCGAGCGCGCCTGCCGCAGCAAGATCGAGGTGGTATCCGGCAAGCGTGAGGCGGAACTTTCCGCGCTCGGCGTGGTGTCGGGCTTTCACCGGCCGGACGGGATCGTCGGCGATCTCGGCGGCGGCTCGCTGGAGCTCACCGATATCCATGGGCACCGGGTCCACACCGGCGTCACGCTGCCGCTCGGCGGGTTGGCGTTGCAGGACATCTCCTCGAAGTCACTCAAGAAGGCGGAGAAGCTGGTCAAGAAAGCCTTGAATGGCGCCGAGCTGCTGGAAGCCGGCAAGGGCCGGACCTTCTATGCCATCGGCGGCACCTGGCGTGCGCTCGCGCGGCTGCACATGTGGCAGACCGGCTATCCGCTCCATGTCATGCATGGCTACGTCATCCCGGCGAAGGAGGCCTACGAGTTCTCGAGCCTCGTGCACCGGGTCGATCCGGAGATGCTCTCGCAGATCGAGGTGGTGGCAGATGCCCGGCGTCCGCTGCTGGCCTATGCCGCGCTCGTGCTCGAACATCTGGTCGACATCGCACGTCCCAAAGAGGTCGTGATCTCGGCGCTCGGCGTCCGCGAGGGATTGCTCTACGCGATGCTCGATGCCGAGGAGCGCCGCAAGGACCCGCTGATCGCCGCGGCGACCGAGCTCAATGTGCTGCGCTCGCGCTCGCCTGCCCACGGCGAGGAGCTGATCGCATGGACCGACCGCTTCATGGCCACGTCCGGCCTCGACGAGACGGCGGACGAGCGGCGGCTGCGCCATGCGGCGTGCCTCCTCGCCGATATCGGCTGGCGGGCGCATCCCGATTATCGCGGCGAGCAGTCGCTCAACATCATCGCCAACGCCGCCTTCGTGGGTATCGACCATCCCGGCCGCACGTTCCTGGCGCTGGCGGTGTTCTTCCGCCACGTCGGGCTGGTCGACGAGGAATTGTCGCCGCGCCTGCGCGAGCTTGCCTCGACCCGCGTGCTGGATCGGGCGCGCGTGCTCGGCGCTGCCTTGCGGGTGGCCTATCTGGTCTCGGCCTCGACCACCGGCGTGCTGCCGAAGACGCCGATGGTGGTCGAGCGCGGCCGCCTGCTGCTGCGCTTCGACAATGGGTTCAAGGATCTTGCCGGCGAGCGGGTGTTCGTGCGGCTGCGGCAGCTTGCGCGCCTGATCGGCCGCGACCCGGTGATGGAGACCGGCTAGCAAAAGTTTCCAAGGGGGCCACGGCCCTTGGCCCCCTTGGGAACCCGGAATTCTTGCGCCGGGCCAACAGGTTATTGGGCCAAGACGGCCAAGGGGGCCACCATTCCGTGCGTGGCCCCCTTGGCGTTTCGCCGTGGCCCTCTTGCGGCCGGCAGCTCGTTATTGCGGCCGCTCGACCACCACCACCCGGTTCTTCTCCACCGCGAGCGCGAGCTTCCCGTGCTTGAGCGCGAGCGCCTTCTCGCCAAACAGGTCGCGGCGCCAGCCATGAAGCGCCGGCACATCCGCCTCGTCGTCGGCGGCGATGCGATCGAGGTCGTCGACCGTCGCGATCACCTTGGCGGCGACGCCATGCCGCTCCGCGGTCATGCGCAGCAGCACCTTGAGCAGCTCCACCGTGGCCTGCCCGTTGGCGGCGGGCCTTTGGCGGTCAAGCCGCGGCACCGTCTTGACGTCGCGCTCAAGCCCGCGCTTGACCGCGGCGATGATCGCCTCGCCCCATTTCGAGCGCTCGAACCCCTTCGGCAGCGAGCGGACGTGGCTGAGCCGCTCGAGCGTGGTCGGGGCCTGTATCGCGAGATCGCCGATAACCTCGTCCTTGAGCACGCGCCCGCGCGGGACATCGCGCTCCTGCGCTTCCCGCTCGCGCCAGGCCGCGAGCTCGACCAGAACGGCGAGCTCTTTCGGCTTGCGTACCCGCGTCTTCAGCCGCTCCCAGGCGTGTCCGGGCTCCATGCGATACGTGTCGGGGGAGGTGAGCACCTTCATCTCCTCGCGCATCCATTCGGTACGCCCGCGCTTGTCGAGGTCGGATGCGAGCTTGAGATACACGTCGCGCAAGTGAGTGACATCGGACACCGCGTAGCGGAGCTGCGCCTCGCTGAGCGGCCGCCGGGTCCAATCGGTGAAGCGGTACGACTTGTCGAGGGTGTCGCCGGTGATGCGCTGCACGAGCTGGTCGTAGGAGATCGAGTCGCCATAGCCGAGCACCATGGCGGCGACCTGGGTGTCGACCAACGGCGCCGGGATCATGCCCGCCTCGTGCCAGCAGATTTCAATGTCCTGGCGCGCGGCGTGAAATACCTTGATCACCTTGTCGTCGGCCATCAGCGCGAAGAAAGGCGCAAGGTCCATGTCCGGCGCCAGCGCATCGATGACCACCGCTTCGTCGGTGCTCGCAAGTTGCGCGACGCACAGCTTGGGATAATAGGTGCTCTCGCGCAGGAACTCGGTGTCGACCGTCACGAACG
>Ga0114129_10006148_pt1 | contig 17029 bp, 23 predicted proteins | sample RhiMetdeltSRZDD1_FD_80071 | JGI IMG/M metagenome (GOLD analysis project Ga0114129, IMG submission 80071) | Populus rhizosphere microbial communities from Tennessee, USA - Rhizosphere MetaG P. deltoides SRZDD1 (version 2) (version 2) | ecosystem: Host-associated > Plants > Roots > Rhizosphere >... | reverse complement strand
GGATGGGGCGGCGGCGGAGGTGGAGGCGGCGGGTTCAGCGGCGGAGGCGGCGGCGACTCGGGCGGCGGAGGCGGAGGCCGCGAGGTCTAGCCGCCTCTCGGCCTGACGCACCGCGATCCGTCCCGAGACGGGTCGCACCGGGTCAAACCGCGCGCACATCTGCGCTTCAGCGCTGGCGATCGAGCGCGGCGAGGATGTCCGAGGTCGTCGCGCGCTTCTTGTAGCTCTCGGTGAAGAACCGGGCCGCCACCTTGCCGTCGCGTTGCACCACGAAGACGGTGGGCCATGCGACCCCGGTGTTCTCGTCCGCCACGCCGAAAGCGCGGATCGCCGTCTGCTTCGTGTCGGAGAGGAGCGGGTACGTGAGCCCGAGCTTCGTCGCCAGCTCGGCCGAGTCCTTCTGCTCGTCGACGGAGATCGCCACGACCGAGGCGCCCTTCGCGCCGAACTCTCCCAGCCTCTGTTGCAGCTCGCCGAGCTGCGTGCGGCAGTAGGTTCACCAATGTCCGCGGTAGAAGACCACCGCGGCGGGTAGGTGCTGCGAGAGCACCCAGGTCGCGCCCTTCTGGTCGGGAAGAGAGACCGCCGGCGCGGGCGCTCCGTCCGCGATGGCCGTGCGCGGCTGATCGGGGGGCGGCTTGTCGCACGCCGCGCGCAGCGGCGGCAGCGCCAGCAGCGCGAGCGACGTGAGCAGGCGCAGCGTCATCGCGCCTCCGATGCGTGCGGAGACGTGGCGGATTCGGCCTCGTCGCGGCGCAGCAGTCCCCAGGCCTGCCGCAAGCGATCGCGCAGATCCTCCACCTCGCGCACGAGCATCCGCGCCTGGTCGCCACCGCGGGTCGCGGCGAGCTGCCGCAGCCGGAACTGCAGCCGCTCGAGCCCGGGGTACACCTCGCCTCCGATGATGTCGGTGCCCATCTCGACGTACTTTCGGGACATCTTCTCCTCCTGCTCGATCAATCGCCACCCGCCGGGACGTAATCCCGCGCCAGGTTCTCGAATCGCGTGAACTCGTGGATGAAGGCGGCGTTCGCCGTCCCGATGGGCCCGTTGCGCTGCTTGCCCACGATGATCTCGGCGACGCCCTTCACCTCTTCCTTTTCCTTCTCGTAGACCTCTTCGCGGAACAGGAAGATGATCGTGTCGGCGTCCTGCTCGAGAGCGCCCGAGTTATGGCTGACGATTCCATCGGCCAGCCACGAGGCAGGCCCGGGCACGGTCAAATCGAAGACTTCCTCGGTTCCCGCGGCCTCGATCCACATGATCCGGTCCCATTCAATCCCGCTCGTCTCACTAGAACGCGCGGCGACCGAGACGCTTACAGCCGCGACCGTCTCGCTCCGACGGAACGAGCTCGCGAACGAGGGCGGCTGGGCAGAGCCCAGGGTCCTCGAGATTGCCACGCGATCTCCGACTGAAAGCGTCTCCAGGCGTCGCCAACCATCGCTGGTCAGCAACCGGTGCCGCGCAGTGCAACGAATCGTCCGGCCGGACGCGAGGGCAAGCTCGAATACTTCGCGCACGCCTACGCTCCACACCTGGTCTGCGCGCGCTCGGACGATCCGCTGGTCCGTCGAGACGGCGAGCACGTCTGGTTCCTGGCCGACGAGCTCGCGGATGGGAATGCGCCTGCCATCGGCGAGCACGACGAGCGTGTCTCCCGTGACACATTCACGCAGGTCGGAGAGCTGGGGGCGTTTGTCGGGGCGCTTTTCCAGCGATCGGTTGAGCTGCGAGAGCGCCAGCACCGGGATGTTCAGCTCCTTCGCGAGCGCCTTGAGGCTGCGGGAGATCTCGCTGATCTGCTGCTCGCGCGACTCGATGCGCTCGTTGCCCTTCATCAGCTGCAGATAGTCGACGACGATCAGACCGAGCGGAGACTCGCTGTCCGCGAATCGACCCGCGAGCCGCCGCGACTTGGCGCGCAGCTCCAGCGCGGACAGGCCGGGAGAGTCGTCGATGTGGATGTTCGCGTCCGCGAGCGCGCCCGCCGCGTGCGCGAGCTTGGGCCAGTCGCTCTCGATGAGACGGCCGGTGCGGATGCGCTGCGAGTCGACGCGCGCTTCGCTGGACAGCATGCGCATGACGAGCTGCTCTTTCGGCATCTCGAGCGAGAAGATGCCGACCCCGATGCGCTTGGCCTTGTATTTCGCGCGACAACCGACATGCGTCGCCACGTTGAGGCAGTAGGCAGTTTTTCCCATGCTCGGCCGCGCCGCGAGGATGACGAGGTCGCCCGGTTGGAAGCCGCTCGTCAGCCGGTCGAGGTCGGCGAAGCCCGTGGAGATGCCGGTGATCTCCTCTTGCCGTTCGTAGAGGTGCTCGATCACCTTGAACGTGCTCTTCACGACCTCGCGCACGTGGGTGAAGGCCGACTGGGCCTTCTCCTCGGTGATGGCGAAGATGCGGCGCTCGGCGTCGTCGAGGAACTCGCTCACCTCGCCGGCCTGCTCGTAGCCCTGCGTCGCGATGGCGTGCGCCGCCTCGATCACGCGGCGCGCGAGGGCCTTCTCGTGGACGATCTTCGCGTAGTAGGTCAGGTTCGCGGCGGAGGGGACCAGCTTGTCGAGCAGGTCGATGAAGTCTTCGCCGCCGACCGTTTCGTAGGCGCCGAGCGCGGTCAGCTCGTCCTTGAGCGTGACGCGATCGATCGGCTCGTTGCGCGACGACAGCGCGCACATCGCCTCGAACACCTTGCGATGCGCGTCGCGATAGAAGTCCTCGGGCTTGAGGAGCTCGAGGACGTCGTTGAGAGCGGTGTTGTCGAGGAGGACGCCGCCCAGCACGCTCCGCTCGGCGTCGAGGTTCTGCGGCGGCAGCCTCCCGCCCGGAACGACGATGGGCGAGGGGCGTACGGCTTCGAGCGAGGCGCTGCCGTTCACGTCGCCACCCTAGCGAACGAGTCCGACATCTATTCGAGCCGCTCGAGGCCGCCCGACTCGGGGAACGGCGTGGTGAATGGATCGAAGCGCCGCACGCGCCGGAACAGGTTCATCTCCGGCGCGACCTGGTAGAGATACTCGTCGTCGAATCTCACTTCGACGTGGTGCCCGAATCGCGGCTCGTAATAGCGGGGCACCCAGATCGCCTTGCTCTCCATTTCTCGACGAGTCATCCACCATCCTCTCGGGCAGCTGGCGGATGCTTGTACGCCGCTCTTCCGTGTAGGCGTCAACGCGCAAACTCTGTCACCAGGCCGGTCCACAATTCGCCCACAAGCTGGATCGCTCCGCGTCGGGGAACACGAGGCATTTGCGGCGCTATCCACAGCCTGTGGAGAGCTGCGCGACTTTGCCTGTGGGCGAGGTTAGACTTGCGGCGTCATGCCCGACGACGAGAAGCCGAAGCGCACGAAGAGCTGGCGCGAGATCGACAAGCAGCGCGATCGCGGCGGCTCGTCTCGACGGTCCGATCGCGAATCCGAGCGCTTCCAGACCTCGACGAAGTACACGCAGTACAAGACGAACCTCGAGCGTCTCTTCTCGCAAGGCGTCGCGGCGAGCGCCCTGCCGGACCATCTGCGCGAGAAGCTCGGCGCCGGCGAGGAAGACACCGAGCGCGACGAGGCGCGCAAGAAGCTCTACGCGATCGAGGATCCCAAGGCGTTCCACGCCGCCGCCACCGAATTCCTCGGCAAGTACCCGCTGCCCGACGACCCGCGGCTCCTCGACCGGCTGCTCGGACATCCGGACGACGACGTCGTCGACCGCGCGCTCACGCGTCTCGAGGAGCTGCACAAGGCGGGAACGCTCAAGGTGCCTCCCGCGCTCTCGCAGCGGCTCGCCAGCGTGGAGATCGAATCGGGGTTGCCCGCGATCCGCCGCCGCGCCGCCGAGCTGCGCAAGGCAATCCGGTAGGGCCGCCCGGCCGGGCGCAACCGTCCCGATGTGATACGCTGTTCGCGTGTCGATCTCGACGGAGCGGCGATTCGCGCTCGGTCTCGGTCTGACGAACGAGTGCAATCTCTCCTGCGGCTTCTGCTACCGCGATCCGACGCGGACGGACCGGCTCGATCTCGAGCAGGTGCGCGCGGTCGTCGAACGCCTGCCGGTGTGCTCGATCAATCTCGGCACCGGCGAGAACGGCATGCATCCACGGTTCCACGAGATGCTGGCGTTCTTGCGAACCCGGGACGTCAAGCTGAGCATGACGTCCAACGGCCTGAGCGTCGCGCTGCTCACCGACGACGAAGTGCGAGCCTTCCACGATCTCGAGTTCTCGCTCGACCATCCCTCCCGCGAAGAGCAGGACGCGCGCCGGGGCCCGGGCAACTGGGACCTCGTCCACGCGCAGGCCGAGCGCTGCCGCCGCCTCGGCGTCCCGCTGACGATCGTCGCGGTGGCGATGCGCACGAACTTCCGGCGGCTCGTCGAGCTCGCGCGCATCGCCGGCCGCTACCAGGCTCCTCTGCGCGTCAACGTCTACCAATCGGTGCGCACCGACGCGTTCGCCTTGACCTACGCGCAGTATTGGGAGGCGTTCGAGCTCCTCTTCGCGGAGACGGACGCGGTCGCGATCGGTGAACCTCTCGTGCGCGCGATGGCGGGACTGCCGCGCGGCGAAGGCGGGTGCGGCGTCGCGACGGTGCGCGTGACGCCGCGAGCGACGGTCCAGCCTTGCGTCTACTGGCCGGGGCCCGGAGACCCGCTGCAGGCCCTGACCGATACCGGAGCCGGGATCGTCGAGACGCCGCCGTTCCAGGCCGCCCGGACGGTCCCGGTCGCGTGCGAGCCCTGCGAGCTGCGCGACGCGTGCGGCGGCGGCTGTGCCGGACGGCGCCAGCTCGATCGCGCCCTCGACCGCCCCGACCGCTACTGCCCGGTGATTCGCGGCGAACGGCGCCGGCTGCAGGTCCGATTCGCCCCCGGACGCGAGCTGCCGAAGGCGGGCAGCGCCTGCACCACCATCGTCATGGCGCGGTCGGCGACGTAGCTGCCTTCGAGCGCCGCCGAAACGTCCACGCCGTCGCGACCGCGAGCACTCCGTACTCGAGGAGCAGCGCCCACCAGGGCACGGCCCAGGGGGCGCCGGCCGAGGCGCGCTCCCAGACGACGTACGTGCTCAAGATGCACACCGTCCAGATGGCGAGCGGAACGGTGGAAGGAACGACGAGGAACGGCGCGAGCCACGTCAGGTACCAAGGGTACACGAGGGGCGAGCACAAGAGCGTCGCGGCCATCGGCCAGGCCCATGCGGCAAAAGACCCGATGGGCAGCCGCGCGCGCGCCCACGTGGCCAGGGCGACACCGGCGGCGATCGCGAACGCGACCGCGGCCGGCGCGCCGGCGGCGGCGGCGACCGTTTCGAACACGGGGCCGTTGAAGCGGAATCGCCGGACCACGTCAGGCACCGACCCGACGGGCAAGCCGCGATCCCAGAAGGGAAGATAGAGCAGCACCAGCAACCCGAGGCCGACGGCCGCGTCTCGCCAGGCGATACGACGCCAGAGGAGCGGCGCGAGCACGATCGGCAGCGGCTTCACCGCGAGCGCGACGGCAAACGCGGCGGTCCCCGGCAGCGTCCGGCCTCGAGAGAGCGCGAGCACTGCCCAGATCAGGCACGCGGCTCCGACGACGTCGACATGTCCGTGCCGCGCGACTTCGAGCGAGACCAGCGGATTCCACAGGTAGGCCAGCACCCAGGCGGGATTCGCGTCGAGCGTGGAAAGCCAACGCCACAGGGCGAGGGCGAGCAGCGCGTCGCAGACGAGGAGCGCCGTCTTGATCGCCAGCGGCGATTCGCGCACCGCGGTGGCGGCGAAGAAGAAGACCTGCGCGGTCGGCGGATAGGGACTCGGCACGTCGGGGTTGTTGACGGGCCAGTTCTCCGCCGTGCGCAGGTGCGCGACGTCGGGATCGGCAGGGACTACCGAATACGGGTTCAATCCGGAGCGGACCAGACGAGCGTCCCAGAGATATCGCCGCAGGTCCGTCCCCGGCTCCGGCGGCAGGAGCGCGAGCGGCACGCGCCAGGCCGCGGCGAGCGCGACGAAGGCGATCAACGCACGGCGTGACGGGCGCACGCCGCTCCCGATCGAGCGCATCGCGGCGAGGTACGCGCCGCTCGCGATGCCGAGGAGGAGGAAGAACCGCTTCGTGCCGTCGCCGGGATCCAGCGCGGCAAACGCGAGCAGCGCGACGAGGATTGCTGCGCCGGCTGCCCACAGCGTCCACCCGCCGCGGTCGGCGGCTGCGCCGCTAGACGGCGTGCTTCTCATCGCGCGTGCCGGACCACGACTCGAGGAACGCCGCCGTGCGCGGCGCGCGCTCGGGGTCGACACGCAAGTCGGCGGCGAGCCGGGAGAGATCGGCCGGCACGTCGACGTCGTACCAAGGCTCGGTCAGCGCGACGGACAACCCGAGCTCGCGCGCGCAGCTGCGCAGCGCATCGCAGGCGCTGGACGTCCCCAGCGACGCTTTGTCGAACAGGCGCAGGTGCACCGCTGACGCGCCCACCAGGTAATAGCCTCCGTCTTCGGTCGGCCCCACGACGAGATCGTTGGTGTCGAGCAGCGCGAATGCAGCGTGCAGGACCGCGCGCGGCAGATGAGGGCTGTCGCTGTCCAGCGCCATCACGCGCCCGAACGCGGGGACGAATCGGCCAAACGCCGAGCACAGCGCGGCGGCGAGGCCTCTACCGTCCTGCCCGACCACCTCCACGTCGCCAGGCAGCCGCGACGCGAGAGCCGCGACGTCGTCCGCCGGGCACATCACGGCGACGTGCAGCCCGGGGACGGACCGCGCGAGCGCCAGCGTGTCCTGCAGCATGCACTCGGACAACTGCACCACGTCGCACGCGCCGGCGAGCCTCGTCTTCACGAATCCGAGGCGAGGGGCTTTCGCCATGACCACGAGAGCGCCGAGCATCCCGTCGGCGCGAGAGACGCGCGCCGGCCGGGTCATTTCGCCACTCCTGGTTCCGTTGCGGGCGCGTCCGGGCGAAATCGGTTCTTGAGGATCCCGCCGATGATGCAAATGCCCGCCCCGATCGAACCTCGGATGGTGCCGCTGATCTTCGAGTGCCCGATGCGCTGGTGGTAGCTGACCGGCACTTCCGAAATGCGGTAGCCGCGCGTCGCGCCGCGTGTGATCAGCTCGACGGCCCACCCGTACGTCAGCTCGCGAAGGCAGAGCGACCGCAGCACTTCGTACCGGGCGGCGCGGAACGGCCCGACGTCCGTCAACCGAACGCCGTAGAGCCAGCGGATCAACGCCGCTGCGAGCCGATTGCCGAACACCGCGTGCCAGGGCATCGCTCCTGGGCGGAGGCCTCCGTTCAGGCGCGAGCCGAGCACGATGTCCGCCGCACCCCGCAGGATCGGCTCGACGAGTCGCCCCAGCTCCGCAGGCCGGTCGCTGTAGTCGCCGTCGAGGAACACCACGGCGTCCGGGTTGCGAACGTGAGCGAGCCCGGTGAGGCAGGCGCGCCCGTACCCGCGGCGCCGCTCGACGATCACGCGTGCCCCGCGGCTGGAGGCGATCTCCGCTGTTCCGTCCATCGAGCCCGCATCGACGACGAGGATCTCGTCGACGAGCGGGCGCGGAATCTCGTCGATCACGCGCGCGATGGAGCCTGCCTCGTCGTACGTGGGGATGACGACCGAGATCCGCACCTCGCCGAGCCTACCAGATGGGCGCAGCCGGATATCGCCGCGCCAGCGCGGCGTCGACGCCCCACGTCCGCCCCGCTCGCGACGCCGCGACGGCGAACGCGACGATGATGGGCGTGGCCAGCTCCCAGAACCAGGCGGTGCCCAGCTCGGACAGCCAGAGCGTGAACAGGAACGCCCCGGCGGCAGCGGCGACCAGCCGGGTAGCGGTCCCCGTCACGAGGAGGATTCCGAACCCGAGCTCCGTCGCAGCTTGCACGGGTGCAACGAACCGGGCGTTGCCGGCCATCGCCGACATGATCGCCTTCCAGGCCCCGGGCGAGTGACCGTTCTTCACGTAGAAGTCGATCACTCCCTTGTACCCGGATGGGCTGTACGCGCCCTTGCCGAGGTTTTCGAAAAACACCCAGATGAACATCGCGCCGAGCGCGATGCGCAAAACGGCCAGCGCGCGCTGCGCCTGGTGCGCCACAGCCGCGTCGGTCGCCACGGTGTCCACGGATTCCCCTCCCTTGACAGTGGGTCGAAGCGTTCCTCGACGCGGCCACTATACCAGTCAACCGCAAGCAGACGACCCTCCTGAGCTGCGTGGCCGGCACGGTCAGGTAACGCGGTCGGCGGTCGGTCAAGGTTGCGTAATCGGAGTGAAGCCAGGCCGATCGCTCACGCGATCGAGCCATGCGCGCAGGCGCGGGTAGGGTGCGAGGTCGAACCCGCCTTCCGGCGCGACGTGCGTGTAGGCGTACAGGGCGATGTCCGCGACCGTGAACCGCTCCGCGACGAAGTATTGCCGGCCCTCGAGGTGCGCCTCCATCACCGAGAGCGCGCGAACGCCGAGGGTACGCTTCTGCTCGAGCAGCGCGCGTTTGTCCTCGGGCACGCCGACGAGCTTCACCCAGTGCCGCACGGTCGCGACGTTGGGCTCGTGGCTGTACTGCTCCCAGAACATCCACTGCAGCACCTGGGCGCGCGCCAGTCGCTCCTCGGGCAGGTATGGCGTTCCTTCCGCCAGATAGCAGAGGATTGCGTTCGACTCGAACAGGTGCGTTCCGTCCGGAAGGCGCAGGACCGGGATGCGCCCCTCCGGATTCTTCGCCAGGAACTCCGGGGTGCGCGACTCTCCGCGCAAGAGATCCACCTCGACCCGCTCGAAGGGAATGCGCAGCAGCCGCAAGAGCAAGCGGACCTTGTAGCCGTTGCCGGACGCCAGATAGTCGTAGAGTCGGTGCATCGGACCCTCCCTGCCCGAAGGGTCGCGGACACGCCCGGCCCGCGCAAGCGATGCTTTCTCGTGCCGGGCATGAGAAAATCTCATCCATGAAGCTGCCGTCGCTCAACGCGCTGCGCGCTTTCGAGGCCGCCGCGCGGCACTCGAGCTTCACCCTCGCAGCTCGCGAGCTGAACGTGACGCAGTCGGCGGTGAGCCACCAGGTGCAGAACCTCGAGGGCGAGCTGGGCCTCGAGCTGTTCCAGCGGCTCCCGCGATCCCTCCGCCTCACGCCCGCGGGAGCGGCATTGGCGACCGCCGCGCACGACGCGTTCGGCCGGATCGAGGTGGCGACTCGCGCCGCCGACCGCCGTCCCGCGCGCCTGTGCATCAGCGTGCTGCCCTCTTTCGCGTCGCGCTGGCTGTTGCCGCGGCTCAAGCGCTTCCACGCGAGCTGGCCGCGCCTCGACCTGCGCATCCACGCCTCGCGGGAGCCGTGCGACTTCTCCCGCGACGGCGTCGACGTGGCCCTGCGCTACGGACGCGGCGGATGGAAGGGCCTGCACGTGGAGAAGCTCTTCTCCGAGGAGATCTTCCCGGTGTGCAGCCCGCGCATCGCGCGGTCGCTGCGCTCGCCCGCCGATCTGAGCCGGCAGGTGCTGCTGCACGACGAGGTGCGCGCCGCGCACGGCGGATGGGCGGAGTGGCTCCGCGCCGCGGGTGCGCCACAGATCGATGCGAGCCGCGGAACCGTCTTCACCGACGCGCACCTCATGCTCGAGGCCGCCGCGGACGGTCAGGGCGTCGCGCTGGCGCGCAGCGCGCTCGCGGCCGGCGATCTCGCCGCCGGGCGCCTCGTGCGCCCGTTTCGCTGTTCGGTGCCGGTGCGATACCAGTACTACCTGGTCCATCCGCCCGCGTACGAGAAGCGTCCCGAGGTGCGCGCGTTCCGCGATTTCCTCGTCGCCGAGGTCGCCCGTCAGGCGCGCAGGCCGAGGAACCCCATCAGGTCGAACGGCTCCTCGACGACGCGCGGGTTGGCGTGACCGCGCCACGAGCGCGACCGCCCGCAGTTCATGCAGTAGACGAGATCGCGGCCGCCCATGCCCTGACCGCCCTTCAGCGACCACGCCTCCTCGGCGTACTCCTCGCACTTCTCGCAGATCTGCACGCGGTCGGCGGGCTTGAAGCCGCGCTCTTTCAGCTTCTTGCGCACGGCCGCCGCGTGCTCGATCCAGGGCGGCAGCGGCGGTTTCTTTCCCACGGCGCGACCCTAGCACAGCCGTAGTGTCCGAGCCGCGAAGCGCATCCAGCTCGCTCGGGTTCTGCGAGACCGGCTAGCTCATCGGTCGGTCGCCGGCGGCGGGGAGCGCGAGATGCGTTCCTCGCGCGCCAGCACGAACGCGCCCTTGCCGCGATCGTACGAGTAGGTGGAGACCGTCAGGTCGGAGTCCTCTTCGCCGTCGGGCTGGCGGATCCGGACGCGCCCCGCGTCGAATTCGACTTGCGCCCGGAAGAGGTCGCGCTTGTTCAGCAGATCGACGAGCTTTCCCGCGCGCACGGTCTTCACCATCACCTCGCTCGCCGTGCGGCCGCACGTCTCGCAGGAGAGCTCGATCTCGACGTCGGGCGCGCCGTCGCCGGTCAGGTCGCGGGTCTCGACTCGCGAGATGCGCTCGTTCTCCTCGTCGTCCTCGCCCGTGACGCGCTCCCAGATCTGCCGCCACCGCTTCGGCCGCTGACCCGAGGCCGGCTCCTGCTTCCACAGGCCGACGTACCCGCGTTGCGTGGCCCAGGCCGACCCCGACTCGCCCACCGCTTCCTGTCCGGGCGTGAGCGAACTGCCCCACACGATCGCGTACGGCTGCCCGTCCCACTCGAGCCGCCGTACGAGCTTGAGCCGGATCCCCGGGAACGGCCGCGGATGGAGCCCGCTCAGCTCGGGCGGCAGCGGCGGAGGACGGCGTTCCAGGACCACGGCCACCGCGCGGGACGGCTGGGCGAGCGCGCCCTGCGCTTCGACCGTCGCGCGATGGTCCGCGTCCTCCCACTGCAGCGTGAACACCTTCTGGTCCTTTTCCCGCCGCAGCTGCTCGAGCACCGGAGCGCCCCAGCCGCGCGTCAGCTGCCATTCCAGGTCCGTCAGCGCGGGGGCCAGCTGCGGGTCGAAGATCAACCGCAGCGCGACGATCTCGCCTCCCGGCTTGGTGTCGTCCCAGGCGATCTGCACCCGCGCGATGCGATCGGGGTCGCGCGGCACCGCGCACTCCGCATGCCCCGACGACGGCACCAGCCCGTCCGCGCAGTCCTTCAGGTCGGGCAGCTTGGCGAGCTGCTCTTTCGGTTGATCCAGCTCGAAGCGGCCGAACCGTCTCGGGCCGACGGCCGGCGGTGCGGGCTGCTGCGTCGGCGGCGTTCCATTCGCACGCGGGCCGGTCGTAGCGGTCGCGGGAGCGGACCGTCCCGGCGCCGCCGGCTGGGGCTGCGCCGGCGCCGCGGCACCCGACTGCTGCGAGCGCGGCGCCGCGCGCGCCGGCGGCGCCTGCAGGGCGAGCAGCGTGGCGAAGACCGCGATCATCCCCCGGTCCGACTCCTCCGCTTACGCTTCGGCAGCGATCGTCACCTTGAGCTTCGCGACTACCTCGGGGTGGAGCTTCACGTCCACTTCGTGCGTCCCCAGCGCCTTGATCGGCTCGGGCAGGTGGATCTGCTTGCGGTCCACTTCGTACCCCTGCGAGACGAGCTGATCGTGGATGTCCTTGCTGGTCACCGAGCCGAACAGCTTGTCCTGCTCGCCGACCTTCCGCGAGAACCGCAGCTCGACAGAGGCGAGCTTCTTCGCCTGCGCGTCCATGTTCGAGCGGTGCTTGGACGCGCGCGAGAGGATGCCGGCCTTCTCGTGCTCGAGCTGGCGGATGTTCTTCGCGGTCGCCGCGACGGCCATGCCGCGCGGCAGGAGGTAATTGCGCCCGTAGCCCGGCTTCACCTCGACCAGCGCGCCGGCCTTGCCCAGGTTCTCCAGGTCCTTTGTCAGGATGATCTTCATGTGCGCGCTCCTACTGGTGCTGCATCACGGTGTACGGAAGCAGCGCCACGTTCCGGCTGCGCTTGATGGCGGTGGCCACCTCGCGCTGGTGCCGGGCGCAGTTCCCCGAGATGCGCCGGGGCACGATCTTGCCCCGCTCGGTGATGAAGTACTTGAGCTCGGCCGCGTTCTTGTAGTCGACCTTCAGGCTCTTGTCGGCGCAGTAGCGGCACACCTTGCGGCGGCCGAAGCCGCGGCCTCCGCCGCGCTCGTCGCCCATCCCGCCGCCGCCGCGCTCGCGGCCGTCCCGCGACTTGCCCCGGTCGTCCTTCCTGAATCCGTTTCCGTCCATGTCCGTCGTCTCCTCCAATGCTCCGCGCTACGCGCTCCGCCCGTCGCCGGCAAAGCCGGCTCCTCCAATGCTCCGCGCTCCGCGCTCCGCCCGTCGCCGGCAAAGCCGGCTCCTCCAATGCTCCGCGCTCCGCCCGTCGCCGGCAAAGCCGGCTCCTCCCCCGTGAGGCCCGGTTATTCCGCTTCCGCCTCGGCGCCCACTTCGGCCTCCGCCTCGGGGCGCTCGCGCCCGAAGCCGCGCTCCTCGCCGAATCCCTCCGCCTCTCGCGGGGCGCGCTCCGGGACCTCTGGGTCGCCGGGCAGCTTCACGTCGGGCTCCACCTGGCGCGTCGCCGGATCGACCTCGTCGGCCAGCTTGACCGACTGGTATTTCAGCACGTCGTCCGTCATGCGCAGGTTGCGCTCGAACTCGGCCACCATGCGCGTGTTCCCCAGGTACACGAACCGGACGTACACGGCGCGCAGGTGCTTCTTCACCTCGTAGGCGACCTTCTTCTTGCCCCAGTTCTCCACCTTGATGACCTTGCCGCCCTCGCGCTGCACGATGCCGCGCAGGCGCTCGACGATCTTGTCGACCAGGTCCTCGGCCAGGTCGGGCCGCAGGAGGAAGATCGTCTCGTACTCGCGCAGCTTGGTTCCGGGCACGTGCTGCGCCGGGCCGCCGCTCGTCTGCGTCTCGTTCTGCTGCATGTCCATCACCCCTTGGGTTTGCCGGAAGTCGCGCTTCCGGCGAGGTTCACTGCCGTTTCTTTCTCTGCGGCCGCTTCCTTCGGCCGCCGGTTGAACCGGTTCATCGCCACCGCCGCCCCATCGAGCGCCGCCGTTACCGCGGCGTCCGCGGCGACCGGCAAGAGCTCCTCCACCACCTTCTCCTCCTCGTCGGTGAACTTCGCCAGGACGAAGTCCGCCGGGTCCCACCCCTGCGGCGGCCGCCCGATCCCGAACCGGACGCGAACGAAGTCCGGCCCCAGGTGCTGCCGCAGGCTCTTCAGCCCATTGTGACCGCCATCGCCGCCGCCCACCTTCACCTGGATCCGGCCGAATTCCAGGTCCAACTCGTCGTGCGCCACCACCACCTGCGCCGGATCCACCTTCCAGAAACGCGCCGCGTGACCCACCGATTCACCCGACACGTTCATGAACGTCTGGGGGAGCAGCACCGCGATCTGCTCGCCCTTCGCCCTGCTGGTCCCCAGCTCCGCGTTCCAGCGGGTCTGGTCGATCGCCACCCCGAGCTTTTCCGCGGCAAGCCGCGCGATGCGGAATCCCACGTTGTGCCGCGTGCGCACGTACTTCGAGCCGGGGTTGCCGAGGCCCACCAGGAGGAGCACGGCGGGCTACTTCTTCGCGCCCTTGTCCCCGCCGCCGCCCTTCGCCGGAGGAGCGCCAGGCGCCGCGCCCGGCGCCGGAGCCGCCGCTCCTGCCGCCGGAGCCGCCGCACCCGGAGCGCCCGGAGCCGCAGCGCCCGGCGCGCCAGGGGCAGCCGCGCCCGCTGCCGCCGCTTCCGTCCCGGGCACCGCCGCCGCCGGAGCGGGAGCGACCTCCTCCTTCTCGGGCACGTTCACGACCGCGATCGTCGCGTTCTTGATCACGTTCGTCTTGAAGCGCACGCCCTCGGGCGGCTTGATGTCCGAGATGTGGATCGACTCGGCGATCTTGAGGTTCGAGACGTCGACCTCGATCTTCTCGGGAATCTGCGCCGGCTTGCAGATGACCGGCAGCGTGCGGCTCACCTGCTGGAGGATGCCGCCCTCGGTGACGCCGACCGGCTTGCCGGTCAGCACGACGGGCACGTTCACCACCACGTCCTGGTCCAGGCGGACCTCGAGGAAATCGACGTGGAGGATGTGCCCGTCCACGGGGTCCTTCTCGAAGTCCTTGAACAGGACGGTGCGGGCCTCGCTCCCCGAAACCTCGAGCCGGATGACCGTGTTGAACTTGTGCGGGGTCGAGATCGCCTTGACCAGCGCCTCGGGGTTCACCGCGACCATCAGCGGCTGCTTGTCGAACGGGCCGTAGCAGACCGCGGGGACGAGCCCCTTCGCGCGCAGCCGGCGGGCCGGGCCCTTGCCCGACTTGTCGCGGACCTCCGCCTGCAGCGTAGACGTGTCGTGCGCCATGACTTCCTCCGTGCCGGGCACCACCGCCGCGGCGGGCGAGCCGCAAGCCTGGGTCTGGTGGGCTCCGGGGTGCGAAACAGATACCGCCCCGAATTCTTCCGAAAGCGCGGCTGGATAGCACGGCCCCGAGCGCGGCGCAAGCGGACATCACTGACTGCTCATGGGGCGGACTTCCCAAACTGCTTCGGACAGCGGACATCACTGACTGCTCACGGAGCGGACTTCACGAAGTGCTTCCGGCCGGCGTCCGTCAGTCGTGCAGATTCATTTGGGCCGTACGTCATGGACGACGACGCCCGTCGCAATCGGGAGCCGCGCCAGCGGACCATCGGAAGTAAGCAAGCTCGCAGACTGTCGACGAGCGGCGGCGAGATAGAAAGCGTCGTACGCGCTGACGTTGTGACGCAGATCCCAGGCATGGCGCACGAGCAGCGCATGGGAAATGCGTTGCACGTCCCAGGCGACGAGGTCGTCGAGCGCCTGCCCAGCCCGCTCCTCGCCGAGGATTCCGTGGAGCAGATGCCGGCGAAGCACGGCCGTGACTTCCACGTCGAGGAGCTCGGGGGCGAACAACGTCGCGTCGGTGATCATCCCCTCGATGCGCAAGCCCACGGGCGTACGCAAGAGAAACTCGATCGCTGCGGAGGCGTCGATCACGACGTTCATCGATCGAGCTCGCCCTCCCGTTCGGACCGGACCTCGTCGAGAGCGCGCGCAGCCGGCTGGCGCAGAGCGACCGGCTCGCGACCTACGATCCGCTCGTGGAACTCAGAACGCGCAATCTCGCGTCGGACAGCCTCCAGCACGAGGTCGCGGAGAGTGCGGCCTTGCCGTTTCGCTTGGCGCCGGAGCGTCCGGTACAACTCGGCCGGTACGTTCTTCACCTGAAGATTCGGCATGGGATGCCAACAGCATGATTTCGGCATGACAGCAAGTCAGGATGATCTGCGCGGGCGACGCCGTCCAACCGGTTGAACTTGTCGCGGGGCAAGCTCGTTCGACCGCGGACCCCGAGTACCCGATGCCACGACGTCACGTGTGTGCCCTGGGCTCGCGCGCGATGTCCCAGCGCAGCTCGGGGTTCGAGCACACCCGCCTAGACGAACAGGGAGCTCAACGAGTCGGCGCTGTAGATGCGGCGGATCGCCTCGCCGAAGATGCGGCCCACCGAGAGCTGCACGATCTTCTTGGAGTCGCGCGCCGCCGGCGAGAGCGGGATCGTGTTCGTCACCACCAGCTGCTCGATCACCGACTCGCTGATCCGCTGGATCGCCGGGCCGCTGAGGACGGGATGCACCGCGTACGCGAGCACCCGCTTGGCTCCGTGGTCCATCAGCGCCTTCGCGCCCTGGGTGAGCGTGCCGGCCGTGTCGACCATGTCGTCGAGCAGCACGCCGACCTTGCCGCGCACGTCGCCGATGAGGTTCATCACCTCGGCGACGTTGGGCTTGCTGCGGCGTTTGTCGACGATCGCGAGGGCGGTGCCGAGCCGCTTCGCATACGCCCGCGCGCGCTCGACGCCGCCCGCGTCCGGGCTGACGATGACCACCTCCTCGGGGCTCGGGAACGCCTTGCGCATGTGCTCGACGAGCACCGGCGAGGCGTAGAGGTGGTCGGACGGCATGTCGAAGAAGCCCTGGATCTGCCCGGCGTGCAGGTCCATGGAGACGAAGCGGTCGGCGCCGGCGCTGGTGATGAGATCGGCCACCAGGCGCGCGGTGATCGGCGTTCGCGGAGCCACTTTGCGGTCCTGCCGCGCATAGCCGTAGTAGGGCATCACCGCGGTGATGGACGACGCGCTCGCGCGCCGGGCGGCGTCGATGAGGATGAGCAGCTCCATCAGGTGGTCGTTCACCGGCGTGGAGGTGCTCTGCATGAGGAACACGTCGCGCCCGCGGACGTTCTCGCCGATCTCGGCCTGGATCTCGCCGTCCGAGAAGCGCGTCAGCGACGATTTCCCCAGGGGTTGCTTGAGGTACTCGCAGACCTCCCGCGCCAGCGGGACGTTCGAGTTGCCGGAGAGGACCACGAAGTCGGAGCCATTGCCCGGGTGCTTCGTGTGCATGGCGGCCTTCTAGCACATCACAGCGCCGGCGCCCCGCCGGCGCAATCTCGCGAATCGGGCAGGCGCGACGAACGGGCCGCGCTACCCCGACGCCGCCGCCGCGCTCGAGGGCGGCGTGCCCCGCGCCACCTCGCGCTCGTACTCCGCGAGGATGGTCTTCTCCATCCGCTCGCGGGTCTCGCTGTTGAGCGGGTGGGCAATGTCCTTGAACGTGCCGTCCTTCCGGCGCTTTGCCGGCATGGCCACGAACAGGCCGGTATTTCCGTTGATGACCTTCAGGTCGCGCACCACGAAGCAAGCATCCAGCGTGATGGTCACGTAGGCCTTCAGGCGTTCCTCGTTGACGGGGAAGACGCGGACCTCGGTGATCTCCATGGTGACCCCTCTCGGATGACACCTCGCCCGACTGTAGGACGGTACCCGGCCGCCCTCCGGCCTGTCAAACGGCCGCACCCTCGCCGACGCTGCGCGACGCGCCAATGCGTCTACTTCGGACCACCCGCCTTTTCGCAGCGGAGACGTCCTCTGGACCGCACGCTCGGGATCGCGACAGACTCGGGACAATGCAAACGCCCCCTTGGGCTTTGGCGGTGGCCTCGTCAATCGCTGCTGCATGTGCAACCAATCCGCCACGCGCCGCTCCTGGGCCTCG
>Ga0114129_10006146_pt1 | contig 17032 bp, 15 predicted proteins | sample RhiMetdeltSRZDD1_FD_80071 | JGI IMG/M metagenome (GOLD analysis project Ga0114129, IMG submission 80071) | Populus rhizosphere microbial communities from Tennessee, USA - Rhizosphere MetaG P. deltoides SRZDD1 (version 2) (version 2) | ecosystem: Host-associated > Plants > Roots > Rhizosphere >... | reverse complement strand
TACAAAGACGCCGCGTTCATCCGCATCGCGCTGCTTGGTTGCAAGCTCGACAAGAAGGTCGTCATCGTCGCCGAGAAACTCGAAGAGCTGGAGCAAACGATCCGCGCAGCGAAAGAAGTTGGTGTGGAACCGTACATTGGCATTCGCGTGCGTCTTTACAGCAAAGGCGCGGGCAAATGGGCGCCAAGCGGCGGCGAGAACGCGAAGTTTGGTCTCGATACGACAAGCCTCGTAGCGGCGAGCGAAATGCTGAAGGCCGCAGGCCTCAGCCATTGTCTCAAGCTCATCCATTTCCACGTCGGCTCGCAAGTACCGGATATTTCAACGATCAAGCGGGCTGTGCGCGAAGGCGCCCGCTATTACGCAAAGATTGCAAAGCTGGGACATGACCTCGGATATCTGGATGTCGGCGGCGGGCTCGGCGTCGATTATGATGGTTCGCGCAGCGATTTCGACAGCTCGGCAAATTATTCGCTACAGGAATACGCCAACGACGTCGTTTGGAATATCATGGAAGTATGCGATTCCGAAGGTGTCCCGCATCCGGCGATCGTGAATGAAGGTGGTCGGGCGATTGTCGCGCATCATTCCGTGCTAGTGATGGAAGCGTTTAGCTCGATCGAGAAAACGGCGCCGAAGTTGCGGGTGACCACGAGCGAGAAAGATCACAAACTGGTGGGCGACATTCTCGATGTGAAGCAGCGGCTCAAGCGGGGCAATCGCCTCGAGAGTCTGCACGATATCCAGCAGATCAAGGAGGAAGCGCAGCAAACCTTCGAGCTTGGCCTGCTTGATCTCGAATCAAAAGCGAAGATCGACACGATTTACTGGCAACTCGCGCAGCAAATTGTAAACATGCATCGCGGACTGCGCTTCATTCCCGAAGAGGTCAAGGAGCTGGAAACTACCTTAGGCGACCAATACATTTGCAACTTTTCGGTTTTCCAGTCGCTGCTTGATCACTGGGCGCTCGGCCAATTATTTCCGATCATGCCGATCCATCGGCTTAACATACCGCCGGATCGCCACGGAATGATCGTCGACATTACGTGTGATTCCGACGGCAAGGTCTCGAAGTTCACCGATTTGCAGGACGTGCGCGATACGATTCCGCTCCACCGCATTGTGGCGGGCGAAATGTATTATCTGGGCGTCTTCATGGTCGGCGCGTATCAGGACATCATGGGTGACCTGCACAATTTATTTGGACGCGTGACCGAGGTGCACGTTTTCCTCGATCCGGATGAGGAATCCGGTTGGTACATCGAGGAGGTTATTGGAGGCAGCACGATCGGCGAAGTTCTTGCCATGACGCAATGGGACAAAGTCGAACTGATGCGCTTGCTTAAGGCACAGGTGGATGACGCCATCAAAACCGATCGGCTCAAGCCTAACGATGCCATGCGACTGCTGGACGATTACGAGCGGCTTTTGCAGGAATACACCTATCTATCGCTCAACGGTGTTAAACTCCCGCCTCAATCTGGCAGTTGGTTGCCGCTAAGCTGATGCAGTTGGACAGGGCATTCCTGCGGTTAATCGCGATTGTTGCTTTCACCGCAGCTTTGCCGTGCCGTGGCGAAGACGTCATCAGCGGCCGGTGGGAGGGCAGTGCGCAGATTCCGGACGAGGAGATAACGGTCGTTGTCGATCTTGCTCAGGAAAACGGGGCGTGGGTTGGATCAATAATCGTTCCTGGCTTCGATGTGAAAGGCGTGCCGCTCTCGGATATCGCAGTAAAACAGCCGGACGTTAGTTTTTCGGTAAAAGGCCCGCTCGGCATTCGAATGAAATTGCGGCTCGATGGAAACGGCAAGATGACTGGCAATTTTGAGCAGGCCGGAAACGTTGCGCCGACGTCACTACAGAAAACCGGGCCGCCACAAGTGGAGTATCCGCCGCGGAACACACCGGTTGCCAAGGAACTCGAAGGCGAATGGAAAGGGGATTACCAGATGCTCGGTTACACGCGGCATGTCTCGATCAAGTTTACGAATCGCGGACCAGACGGAGCGACGGTGGAATTTGTCATTGTTGGCCGAAGAACCAACAATCTACCGGTCGATCTTGTGACGCAGGAGGGGGATCTCGTAACGGTCGATTCGCGCGGAATTGGGTTTAGCTTCGAAGGAAGGTTAAAGGAAGGAAAACTCAGCGGAGCAATCCGGCAAGGCGCAGTTGAAACACCGCTGCAATTGGAGCGCGCGAAATAGCCATGAATGGTTTGCCGATCGGCGTGTTGCTCGCGATTTTTTTCGCAACGACAGCAATCAGTGCACAATCGATGTTTCGCGGCGACGCCATGCATTCCGGCCAGTATGGCGGGCCCGCGCCGCGGCAATTTCATCGCGTAAAATGGAAATTTCCTACCGGCGATCGGGTGATTTCGTCGCCGGTGTTTAAAGACAACGTCATCTATTTTGGCGGTGATGATGGGAACGTATATGCAGTCGATGCTGCAAGCGGGCGCCAAATTTGGAAGCGGACGACGAATGGACCGGTTCCCGCGACACCCGCGATCGCGAACGGTACCGTTTACGTCGGAAGTTACGACGGAAAATTCTACGCGCTCGATGCGAAGACAGGCGCGTTGAAGTGGAAGTTTGCGACCGAGGGCGAGCGCCGGTTTGAGGCGAAGGGTATACATGGATGGCAACCAAAAGACCAGACGATCGCCGATCCGTTTGACATTTTTCTGTCGAGTCCGGTCGTCGCAAATGGCGCAGTTTATTTCGGAAGCGGCGATGGAAATCTATATGCTCTAGATTCGACGACAGGCGATTTGCGTTGGAAATTCAAAACGGGTGACGTCGTCCACGCGTCGCCGGCACTGGCGAACGACATTTTATTTTTCGGAGGTTGGGACAGCTATTTCTATGCGGTGGACGCCACGACCGGCAAAGAGAAATGGCGTTTTCACGCCGGCGAAGATCCGCTCATTCATAATCAGGTGGGGTTCCAATCTTCGCCAGTGGTCGCGAACGGTGTGGTATACACCGGTTGCCGTGACTCGAATTTGTATGCACTCGATGCTGCGACCGGAAAAGAGAAATGGAAGTTCTTCAACGATCTCAGCTGGGTGATCACGTCGCCGGCGGTTGCCGAAGGTAAGGTGTTCTTCGCGACATCGGACTCGAGTTTATACCACGTGGTCGATGCAAACAGTGGCAAGTCGGTGGTTCGCCAGCAGGCGAAAGCCTACATGTTTTCCTCGCCTGCGATTGTCGGCGACGTGGTTTTCATCGGCGTACTAAATGGGACGCTGGAAGCGCGCGACACCAAATCGGGCGAGCTGTTGTGGGACTTTCAGGTCGATGCGTCGAAGCGAAACAATGGATGGGTACTCACTGCCGAGCGTAAGTTCAACGACCCGTTTCTCTATTACTCCAGCTGGCGGGAGGCCCCGATTGTAGCCAACGACAAGCAAATTCGCATCGGCGGCATTTTCTCGTCGCCGCTGGTCGTAAACGGCGTGGTTTACTTCGGTAGCGCCGACGGATTTCTCTACGCGTTGGAATAAACGGCGTCGTTTCGCTTGTCGAACGGCGATCCTCCGGCAATTTGCTGACGTGAGATCTGCAACGGCAATTAAGGATGCACTACAAAGCGACGCACCAATCGATGCGATTCAGGTCCAGGGCTGGATCCGGACGCGACGCGATTCGAAGGATTTTTCGTTTATTGAGTTGAACGACGGCTCCAGCCTTCGCAATCTTCAGATCATCGCGAAGAGCACGTTGCCGAGTTACTCTGCGATTCAACGCCTCACAACGGGAGCATCAATTAGAGTGTCTGGCGCCTTGGTCGCGTCTCAGGGTAAAGGACAAAAATGGGAACTGGTCGCTAACGAAATCGAGATTGTAGGAACAGTCGACGATTCCTATCCGTTGCAAAAGAAGGGGCATACTCCTGAATTTCTGCGCGAAATCGCTCATCTCCGTCCCCGATCAAATCTCTTTAGCAGTGTCTTTCGTGTGCGGAGCAGGCTGGCCTTTGCCGTTCACCAGTTTTTTCAGGAGCGCGGTTTTGTTTATGTGCATACGCCAATTATCACAGGCAGCGATTGCGAGGGAGCTGGAGAATTATTTCGCGTCACAACGCTGGACGCCAAGGATATGCCGCGAACCGCGAAGGGCGAAATCGATTATGCGAAAGATTTCTTTGCACGGCAGACTTACTTGACAGTGAGCGGCCAGCTCGAAGCGGAAGCATTCGCGCTTGCTTTGTCCAAGGTCTACACGTTTGGGCCGACGTTTCGCGCTGAGAACTCCAACACCTCCAGACACGCAAGCGAGTTTTGGATGATCGAACCGGAGATGGCGTTTTGCGATTTGAACGGCAACATGGACCTCGCCGAGGCGTTTGTTAAGTATCTGGTCGCAGACGCGCGCCAACATTGTCCCGATGAGATGGAACTTTTCGGCAAGTTCGTGGACAAGGAGTTGCTGGCACGACTTGATTTTGTCGTAGACCGCCCGTTTCAGCGGATCACCTATGCTGAAGCTGTCGAGTTGCTGAAAAAGAGCGGAGAGAAATTCGAGTTCCCGATTGAGTACGGATTAAACCTGCAGTCCGAACATGAGCGCTGGTTAACCGAGAAACACTTTCAGCGTCCGATCACAGTCTTCAATTATCCCAAGGAAATCAAACCGTTCTATATGCGTTTAAATGATGATGGAAAGACCGTAACCGCGATGGATTTGCTCGTGCCCGGAATCGGCGAAATTGTGGGTGGCAGTCAGCGTGAAGAACGGCTGGAGGTGCTGGAGGAGAACATGCGTCGGCACAACATGGATCCTGTCGATTACAAATGGTATCTCGACCTGCGGCGTTACGGAACGGCGCCGCACTCCGGTTTCGGCCTCGGTTTTGAGCGAATGCTGATGTTCATTACCGGCGTGCCAAATATCCGCGATGTGATCCCGTTCGCTCGCACGCCCGGCAGTGCCGAATTCTGATTTGCGATTTACGTTTTGATCTTCGCAGCTGGATGCAGAACGATCAGCGCCGATGGCTTGACCGTGATCTTGATTTCGTGCGACGACTTCTTGTTCTTCTTGTTCCGGAAAAGTTCGTCGTCCAAATGAATTGTTGATCCCTTCCAAACAATCCGTAATTCACGGAATCTCCTGGTCGGCAACGGAGACTTGCTCTTGTTCCCAGCCACGCGCGCGTCGAAATGTTCCATCAAGGCCGCCCGATCGGCTGTGCGCGCGCAAACAAAATCAAATCGCCCATCTCTGGTCTCGGCTTGCGGCGCCAGGTGGAGCGCGGGACCAACCGACCGAATATTCATCGCCTCCCAAAGTATATAGCCACCGGAAATATCTTTTCCGTCGATTTTGATCTTCCATTGACGGGCTGGATAATCATGCAGCATCCGGCGTAACATTGCTCCATGCCGCGCCATCTCCTGTTCTTTGGAAAGTTGTTCAGCTTTTCCGTTCTGTTCCTCTTCTTTCTTTGCGGCCCGAACGTAATCCGCAAGCAATCCGCCGCCGACACCTTCAAAAAAATATCGATCGCCCCACGGGCCAGTCGCAAGTCCCACGTCAAAAACCTGTTTCTTTCCGCCTTCGAGTCTTGCGATGATTTCCTCGGGAGAAACGATGAACCCAAGCGCTCGCGCGAGATTATTCGCCGTGCCTAGAGGAAGAACACTCAACGGAATGCCGCTATCGATAAGACGGAAAGCAACCTTTCCAATCGTCCCGTCACCGCCGGCGGCAAGCACCAGGTCAGCAGGTTGCTTGAGCGCTTTTTTCAAGCCGGGCTCTTTCGTGGATTGATAAGTGGCGTGGTGGCCCGCTTCAGCGAGTGCTGCCATTAATTGCTCCTTACCGTGTCTGGCGTCGCCAGCTTTAGGATTGTGTATCAACGTGATTCGCATCCAGTCTTGAAATCGTAGATACTGGATAATTCGGCCAAAAACAATCTGAGACACGTTTAATGATAAAGAAGATGCGAATCCTGATTTCGAACGACGACGGCATCTACAGCCCCGGCATTGCTGCCCTCGCGAAAGTCGCCTCGCGGTTTGGCGAGGTGCGCATCGTTGCGCCTGACGTGGAACAATCCTCGATGGGTCACGCCATCACTTCCTCACGTCCTCTTCGGTATAAAAGGATTCGCCTGGGCGACTTCGAAGCGTATCGCGTGAATGGCACTCCAGCGGATTGCGTCGCGCTGGGGACGCATCATTGGCAGCACGTCGATCTTGTTCTTTCAGGAATCAATCTCGGACTGAATCTTGGCAATTCCTGCTGGCATTCCGGCACATTGGCGGCCGCAAAACAAGCGGCACTGCTTGGAGTGCGCGGCATCGCGCTCAGTACAGTAGTGAGCGAAAACCAGGAGCCAGATTTCGACAAGCTCGATCCGTACGTTGCAAAGGTAATCGAGATACTACTCGAGGAAAAAGCGATGTCCCTTATAAACGTGAATTTCCCAGAGAAGCCACGCGGCATTCGCTGGACGCGTCAATCCGTGCGCCACTACGACGGAAAAGTCGCGCCCAGTAAAGATCCAATGGGTCGCCCAATTTTCTGGTTCACAGTAATCCCGCTCGAGGGGGCCGAGGAAGGCACCGATCGATGGGCGGTCGAACACAACTGGGTCTCAATTACTCCGTTACGTCTCGACCTGACGGACGAAAAAGAGCTCGGCCGCGCGCTGGCGCTTCATCATACGCCACCAATCAGTACCAACACATCCAGCACGCGACAAAAAAGCAACGCCCCTGCCAGCGCGAGGAACGCGAAAAAGCGACGGTCAAAACTTAATCGTAAGGGCAATCAACGGGTCTAGTCGCGGACGGAGGTCAGTCCTGCGCGTCTCTTATCCTGGTAAACTCGAGCTTGGTACCGCCACCGGGCTCTTGGAGTATCATCCGGTCGCCGGAAATTTTCATCTGGTAAACTGAAGTTGCGAATGGCGTTTCGATTTTGATTCGGTCCTGGTCGCCAAATTTGTACCGGCCACGGATATCCCCAACCAAGACAGCGCCATTAGCCGAAAATTCCCACAGCATTGCATTTGATCCTCCCATCAGGCGCCACTTGCCAACGATGCTGGAGTTTCCACAGCCAGCCACCATGCATAGGAGAACGGCTGTAGCAATTATCCGCAATCCGAACCGCATAACGCGAAAGCTTAGCGACGCGGGTTGAGTGGAACCTATTTCTTTTTCGAGTCCTTCTTTGACTCGCGCTTGGGTTCCTTTGATTCCCTGGGCGTCTTCTTGGATTCGCTGGGCCGATATTCTTCCTGCTCGGCGGCCGCAAAAGCTTTTTCAAGACCCACCATGTCTTCGCCCGGTCGAAGAATGTCGAGGGCTTCCGCTTCCTTCCGCAATTGTTCCTCAGTGTAGTTCGCAGCTTTGATCGACAATCCGATGCGCCGCTCGAGTTTGTCCACCTTGATTACGCGCGCTTCGACTTCCTGACCGACTTTGAGGACGTCTTTAACTTTCGCAACATGCTCTTCGCTCAATTGCGAGATGTGAACGAGCCCGTCGATATCGTCTTGCAACTGCACAAAGGCGCCAAAGCTGGCAAGCTTGGTCACTTTCCCTTTCACCAGGTCGCCGATCTTGTATTTCTCATCGATCGTCTTCCACGGGTCTTCGGCGAGTTGTTTTATCCCGAGGCTGATCCGCTGGTTTACCTTGTCGATATCGATCACCACCGCGTCGATTTCGTCGCCTTTCTTAAAAACTTCGCTGGGATGATTGATCTTGCGAGTCCAGCTCAAATCGGAGACGTGAATCATTCCATCGATGCCTTCCTCCAGCTCCACGAACGCGCCGTATGCGGTCATGTTGCGAATCTTGCCTTTCACCTGACTGCCAATGGTGAATTTCTTCTCGATCTCATCCCACGGGTTCGGCTCGAGTTGGCGCAGACCCAATGAAATCTTTTGTTCCTCTTTGTTGACGCCGAGCACAACAGCTTCCACTTCCTGGCCCACGCTGAGAATGTCAGAGGGGCGCATGATCCGTTTCGTCCACGAAAGCTCGGAGACATGGATGAGTCCTTCGACGCCCTCTTCGATCTCAACGAACGCGCCGTAGGGAACAAGGTTGGTGATCTTACCCTTGATACGCTGGCCAGCGGGGAAACGCTCCTCGATCTGGTCCCACGGATTTTTCTGGGTTTGCTTGAGGCCGAGCGACACGCGCTCTTTTTCCTTGTTGATGTCGAGCACGATGACTTCCAACTGCTGCCCGACTTTCAAAAGTTCGCTGGGATGTCCCAGCCGGCCCCAGGTCATGTCGGTTACGTGCAGCAAGCCATCCATCCCATCAAGATCGATGAACGCGCCGAAGTCGGTGATATTCTTCACGGTGCCGACCACGCGATCGCCGACGTTCACGCCTTCCATGAATTTCTGGCGCTTCTCGCTGCGCTCCTTTTCGATCACCTCACGGCGGCTAAGCACCACGTTTTTGCGGTCGTCATTGAGCTTAACGATTTTGAAATCGTACGTGTTGCCAACGAATTGCTGTAGGTCCTTTGGCGGAACAACGTCGATCTGAGAGGCAGGCAAAAATGCCTCAACGCCGATGTTTACCATTAGACCGCCTTTCACGACGGATTTCACTTTGCCTTTGATCAGTCCGTCACCTTGAAATACGCCGACGATCTTGTTCCAATTTTGACGATAAGCGGCTTTCTCCTTCGAGAGAACGACCATGCCTTCCTCGTTCTCAAGCCGCTCCAGAAGCACATCGACTTCGTCGCCGACCTCAAGAGCATCGACATCATCAAATTCTGTTAACGGAATGACGCCTTCGGATTTGTATCCAACGTCGACCAATACTTCGCGTGGCCGAATTTCCAAAATGCGTCCCTTGACGATGCTTCCCTCGCGAAAGTCGGGCATCGGCTTCGCCATTACATCCTGCATGTGAATCATAAAACTTAAGTAGGCCTCCTTCAGGCAAAGCGGCGCTTCCGGTGGAGCGCCGATCTTTCCGCGCAGCCAGAGCGGCGGAATGGGAGGCCACAGTAGGCGTTTTCTGTGGTCAGGTCAACTGTGGGCAGTGCACTCCTCCAGACCCTTGAGTGCGCTGCTTTTCTCCGGTATCCTGACCAGACATGTTGTTGACATTACGTTTGCTGGCCCTTGCCACGCTTCTCGCGACTACATCGCTCCGCGCTGAGTCCCTCGCAGCGCAAAAAGTCCTTGAAGCGATCAAATCGCCTGATCTCAGCGTCGTGCATCTTTGGGCGCCATGGTGTTCCAATTGTCAGGCGGAATTAAAGAGTGGCGGCTGGCTCAAAATGGTAAAGGACAACCCGCAAGTGAAATTCTATTTCGTGTCTGTTTGGAACGATGGCGGAGATGGCCATGCGATGTTGCAGAAGTTCCAAATTTCAGATCAACCGAACGTTACCGTCCTGGCGGACTCGGGACCGCGAAAAGGGGACAACAAGATCAAGCAATTTGCCGGAATGCCGCTTTCATGGATTCCCACGACCTGGATTTACGAAGGCGGGGATCTCCGCTACGCATTGAATTACGGCGAAGTCCGGTTCGATGTGCTCCAACAATTTCTCGCAGACAGCAAATCGGAATGGTCGCGTGAAGGCGAAGCGAAATTGCAAGAATGACCACTGCGACGCTTTCGCCAGCTAGCACGAGAGTAAAATTTCGTCTCGCAGGTGCCGCGCAACCGCTGATTCTCGTGCCCGTTCAGGTGAACGATAGCGGCCCGTTTGATTTCATTCTCGATACAGGCGCAGGAATGTCGTTGCTCACGTCGGAATTGGCTGCGCAGCTCGGAGTCAAAATCTTGGGTGTGAAGGAAGGTCAGACCGCTGGCGGCAAAGTTTCAGTCTCGCTGGCGAAAGTCGAGTCTCTTGCAGTCGGGGAAGCGAAATTGGACAATGTCGATGTTGCCGTTGTCGATCTTGGCCACCTGGGCAAGACCGTCGGCGCGACGATTGAAGGTGATATAGGCTACAACTTTCTCAAGCATTTCCGCATCACGATTGATTATCGAACGACCGAGATCCGGTTCGAGGATCCGAACCGGATTGACAGTTTTGGTCACACCGCGAAAACCGAGGTACCGATTCGGTTGGCAAACCCGGCCAAGCCGCTAATTCTTGTCGATGTTTACGCAAACGGCCGTGGATCATATCAGTTTGCAATCGACACTGGGACATCAACAACCGCCATCACGCCTGAAGCTGCGCGGCAACTCGGTGTCGAAACCTCGCCGATAGGACCAATAACGACTGGTAGTGCGCGTGTCTCTGCTTCAGCCGGCAATCTTAAATCCTTTCAAGTCGGCGGCGCCAGGATCGACAGCATGCCAGTGATTGTGGCAGACTTTTTTGATGCGCTAAGCAGTGTCGTCGGCGCGAAGCTTGACGGCATTGTGGGTTACAATTTCCTGCGCAATTACAAAGTCGTGATCGATTACCCCAACGAACTCCTCAGTTTGTTCTAAATGCCTGAAGTCCACACAGCCCCTGCAATCAACTCAGACAAACCTCCGGCGATCCTGTCGCTGATCGGCGACACGCCCCTCGTAGAGATCACAAAGCTCGACACCGGCCCGTGTCAGCTTTTTCTGAAACTTGAGAATCAGAATCCAGGCGGCTCGATCAAGGATCGGATTGCTTTGTCGATGATCGAGGCCGCGGAAGAGGAGGGGAAACTGCAGCCTGGCGGCACTGTCGTCGAAGCGACGGCAGGGAACACTGGTCTGGGTCTTGCGCTCGTGGCCGGTGCGAAAGGCTATCGCGTTCTGCTGGTGATTCCCGACAAGATGTCGCAAGAAAAGATTTCGCACGTGAAAGCGCTGGGCGCCGAAGTGCGGATTACGCGTTCGGACGTGACGCGCGGCCATCCTGAATATTACCAGGATGTGGCTGCGCGACTTGCCCAAGAAATCCCGGGCGCATTCTATGTGAATCAGTTTGGGAACCCGGCAAATCCTCTCGCACACGAGCGAACCACCGGGCCGGAAATTTGGGAACAAATGCGGCACGATGTCGATGCAATTGTCGTAGGAGTCGGTTCCGGTGGGACGCTGACTGGTCTTGGGCGATTTTTCAATCGCGTTAAACCACGGCGCGGAATCGAAATGATTCTAGCCGACCCGAAGGGTTCCGTGCTTTACCAATATATCAAGTCAGGCAAGATGCTCGAAGCTGGAAGCTGGGCAGTGGAAGGTATCGGCGAGGATTTCATTCCCGAAATCGCCGACATGTCACTGGTGACGGAAGCATTCGAGATTGATGACGCGGAAAGCTTTGCCACGGTGCGCGAGCTGTTGAGCAAGGAAGGAATTTTCGGTGGATCTTCCACGGGTACGCTCGTCGCCGGAGCGCTGCGTTATTGCCGTCAACAAACGAAACCGAAGCGAGTCGTCACCTTTGTCGTCGATACCGGGAACAAATATCTATCCAAGATGTACGACGATTTCTGGATGGCGGAGCAAGGTTTTATTCATCGCCAGCCGCATGGCGATTTAAGCGATCTGATCTCGCATCGTTACGAAGCTGGAGAAGTGATCTCCGTCGGACCAAAGGACACATTACTCACGGCGTTCAAGCGCATGCGCAACGCAGACGTCTCGCAGGTTCCCGTCCTCGATCAACGCGGACGTGCGATCGGTATTCTCGACGAGTCCGATGTTCTCGTGAAAGTGCACCGCGATCCGTCGCACTTTAACGATCCGGTCAAAAAAGCGATGACATCCAAGTTGGAAACACTGTCGCCAAAAGCGACGATCAAGGATCTTTTGGATGTATTTGATCGCGGCCGCGTCGCCATCGTAATGGAAGACGACAAGTTCCTCGGGTTGGTCACGCGTTCAGACCTGCTGTCGTATTTGCGATTGCACATGCCGAAGCAGTGAGTCGTTGTCACGCCTCCGATTTTTCTGAGCGCTAATCGCACCATTCGCGGTTAGATTGCCCACGCATGAAAAAGGAACACGAATTTGCCACGCGGGCGATCCACGCGGGGCAGGAGCCCGACCCTTCTACTGGCGCGGTGATGACGCCAATCTACGCGACATCGACATACGTGCAGGAGAGCCCGGGAAAGCACAAAGGATACGATTACGCGCGTTCGATTAATCCCACGCGTCTGGCTTACGAAAAATGCATCGCCGATTTGGAAAGCGGCACACGGGGATTTGCGTTTGCTTCCGGCCTCGCAGCAATGGCGACCGTGCTCGAGTTGGTCGAAAGCGGCTCGCATATCGTCGCAAGTGACGATCTTTACGGCGGCACATTTCGATTATTCGACAAAGTGCGCCGTCGCTCGGCAAATCTTGATTTTACATATGCTGATCTGACAAATGCGGAGGATTTCGAGCGCGCAATCAAACCAAACACGCGCATGGTCTGGATTGAAACTCCAAGCAATCCCCTACTGAAACTGATCGACCTCGAAGCGATCGCAAAGATCGCACGCGAGCACAACATTATCTCGGTTTGCGATAACACATTTGCGACGCCGTGGATTCAACGCCCGATTGAAAACGGATTCGACATCGTGGTGCATTCCGCCACGAAGTACCTAAACGGTCACTCGGATCTGGTAAGTGGAGTAGTCGTCGTCGGCGACAACAAGGAACTCGGTGATCAAATTTGGTTTTTGCAAAACTCGGTCGGCGCAATCGCCGGCGCGATCGACAGCTTCCTTGTGTTACGGAGTTTGAAAACATTGGCACTCCGCATGGAGCGGCATTGCTCGAATGCACTGGAAATTGCGCGCTGGCTGGAGGAACAGCGCGAGATAGAATCTGTTCGTTATCCTGGGTTAAAATCGCATCCGCAGCATGATTTGGCGCGGCAACAAATGCGCGGCTTCGGCGGAATCGTAACGATCGTCTTGAAAGGCGATCTGGCGGACACCAGGCGTTTCCTGGAGAACACGCACCTCTTTGCGCTGGCGGAAAGTTTGGGTGGCGTGGAAAGCCTTATTAATCATCCGGCGCTCATGACGCATGCTTCGGTCCCGAAAGAAAAGCGCGAAGAGTTGGGGGTTACCGATTCACTCGTCAGGCTTTCCGTTGGCGTCGAGGATGTCCGCGATTTGATCGATGATTTAAAGAGCGCGCTCGAAGCGATTTAATCGCACAGTCGAGCGGTGGCCTCAGTCGTGCGCGTATTTCTCCGCGCCGAGAAAGTGAAGAGAAACATAAGGTTGATCGCCCACGACCCAACTGTCATGCCCCGGACCGATGTAAAAGATGTCTCCGGGCTTCATCACGTAAGATCTTCCATCCTCCATGGCACACGCAGCCTGTCCTGAAATCACCATTCCAATGTGCTCTACCTGACAAATGGGAGTTCCCACAACAGGTGCTACGTGCTTCGACCATTTCCAACCGGGTTCGTACGTCGCCCTGCCAATCGTCATCCCGCCGATCTTGATGAGTTCGAATCGTCCTTTCTCAAAAGTGCGAATCTCATCCGGATTCTCGAATCGTTTAATCAGGAAATCAGTGTAATCAGGAAGCATAGCGTAGTTTGGTTGATGCTTTTAAAATGTTCCGTGCCAGGTTAACATTCTCTCGAAATCTTGATTATTCGAATCCAGCAATGCGATGAGGCACGTACGGCGCTTCGAGCGCTTCGATCTCTGCGTCGGATAGTTTCACGTCCACAGCCGCCACCGCTTCTTCGAGATGGTGAGATTTGGTTGCGCCTACGATCGGCGCCGTGATCGCCGGCTTGTGAAGCAACCACGCCAGGGCGATCTGCGCGCGCGGGATGTCTCGCGCCTTGGCGACTTCTCCGACGCGATCAATCACTTGTTTGTCTAGTTCTTCGGTTCCCGAATAAAGTTTTTTGCCGTATTCATCGGTTTGACCGCGAGTGGTACTCGACTGCGCCTCCGGTGCGCGAGCGAGGCGACCGCGGGCCAGTGGGCTCCACGGCAACACGCCAATACCTTCGGCAAGGCAAAGAGGTAACATCTCCCGTTCCTCCTCGCGATTCAGCAGGTTGTAATGCGGCTGCATCGAAACAAAACGCGTCCAGCCGTGAAGGTCCGCCAGGTAGAGCGCCTTGCAGAATTGCCAGGCAAACATCGATGATGCTCCGATGTAGCGCGCCTTCCCCCATTTCACGACATCGTGAAGGGCTTCGAGCGTTTCTTCAATCGGCGTCTCATAATCCCAGCGGTGGATCTGATAAAGATCGACATAATCTGTCCCCAGGCGGCGCAAACTGTGGTCGATCTCCGTCATGATCGCTTTGCGAGACAGGCCGCGTCCGTTCACATCGGGACGCATCGGGAAATAAACTTTGGTCGCAATCACCACTTCCTCGCGTTTCGCAAAGTCGCGTAGCGCCCTGCCCAGGACTTCTTCGCTCCTGCCAGTTCCGTACATGTTGGCCGTGTCAAAAAAGTTAATGCCAAGCTCAAGCGCTCGTTTAATGAAAGGCCGGCCCTGTTCCTCATTCAATCCCCACTCTCTCTCCTTCTCGAGTCCATAACTCATGCAGCCCAGACAGATTCGCGATACTTTGAGTCCCGTTTTTCCAAGATTCGTATAGTTCATCGTTCAACTCTCCTGTTTAATCATCTGCGCTCCGCTTTAACGCCACTCCGGCTATCACCGCGCCAACACCGGTTAGTTCAGCAATGGAGGGAATCTGTCGCAGAACGACTATTCCCACCAGGCACGCTGTCGCAGGCAACAGCGACAACATGAGAGCAAAAGTGGCTTGCGATAGACGCGCCATTGCAAATTGATCGCAAATGTAGGGGATAACTGAAGAACAAATACCAACGCCAATGCCAGAGAGAAGAAGCTTCGGATCGAGCAACGCTCCCAGTGCGTTTTTGAAACCAATCGGGGTGACCACCACGCTCGCGATGAGCATTGCCATTGCGAGACGTTCAACTCCGCTGCGGCCGCCACTCGCTGCGATCCGATGGCCAAGCAAAATATAGAGAACGAACAGCGCACAGTTCGCAAATGCAAAAATGTACCCGATTGGTTCGCCGCTGATTCGTACGCTGGTCAGCAGGAACACGCCTGCGCACGCGAGCAGCAAAGCGGCAAGGTTCCGCATCGTTCGCACGCCCAACGCCGCCAATGCGATCGGTCCGAGGAACTCAATCGTTCCCACCGTCCCCAGCGGCAGTCGAGTGATCGCCAGATAAAAACAGACGTTCATGAAAGCCAGCACAAAACCTAACGCGACCACGATGCGCTTTTCGCTTGCGCGCAGGTCTGCGAACAAGCGCCACGGACGCTTCCAGAATGCGAACACCGCCGTCGCGCTTGCAATCCTCAGCCACGCGACGCCTAATACATCAACGCTGGCAAAGAGAAGCACGGCAAAGGCTGGACCAAGATAATGAAAAATGGCGCTGCAAATGAAAAAAGCCTCTGGTGGAACAGGTCCCGCCCTGTGCGCTCGTTGGCGCATCATTGGCTTTATTGGCCAGGCGATCTTGTTCGTCATAGAAACAAGGTAGACCGTCAGGCCTGCCCCGCAAATATACAATAAGTGAATATGTGACTAAACCAGCTACTTTTTAATGTACAGTAGCTATTTAACTAGTGAATATTAAGGAAATACTGGACGATCGCAAAAATATTGAAATACTAAAGCTCCTGCAACGGAACCCACGGATCTCAATCGCCGAGCTGGCCCGAAGAATTAAGATGTCCAACCCGGCAGCGAAGGAACGTGTCCGACGTTTAGAAAAGAGTGGCGTGATTGCAGGCTATCGTCTCGAAGTGGATCCGAAAGCGGCCGGACATGAGATCACGGCCTTTGTCAGGATCCGTCCGTTGCCGGGACATCTGCCGAAAATTTCAGCGCTTGCCCAGCAGATGCCCGAGGTTGTGGAATGCCATCGAGTTACCGGAGAGGATTGTTTCATCCTTAAAGTCCACTTGCCTGAAATCGCATCTCTGGATCGCGTGTTGGATCGCTTTCTCGTTCACGGACAGACAACAACGTCCATCGTGCAATCCTCACCCGTGCCGCCCCGCCCGCTGCCGATTTCGTCGGCGCCCTCTTGTAAGAGCGCAAAACGCGTTTGAGATTTGCATCGTCTTCGGAGAAACCGATCCACCTCGCGCTGGCGCGCTGATTAGATTAAAATCGCCACGCAATGGGAAACACGTTCGGCCAACTCTATCGCGTCACCACTTTTGGCGAATCGCACGGGGGCGGTGTGGGCGTGGTGATCGACGGTTGCCCGCCGAACATCGAACTGTCTGAGGCGGACATCCAATCTGAACTCAACCGCCGCCGTCCGGGCCAAAGTAAGATCACAACGCAACGGAAAGAAGAAGATCAGTGCGAAATTCTCTCAGGTGTGTTTGAGGGCAAAACACTGGGCACGCCGATCGCGATTCTGGTGCGCAACAAGGATGCACGGCCAGATGATTACGTTGAGATCGCACAGAAATTTCGGCCGTCCCACGCCGACTTTACCTATGAAGCCAAATACGGAATTCGAAACTGGCAGGGTGGCGGACGCGCTTCAGCACGAGAGACGGTTGGTCGAGTAGCAGCTGGCGTAGTTGCGAGAAAAATATTGTCGATGCTGTATTCGGAATTCGAGATCGTAGCGTACGTCACGCAAATTCACGAAGTCGTTGCGAAAGTCGATCGTTCCGCGGTGAACGCAAAGGACATCGAGAAGAATATTGTTCGCTGCCCGGATATGGCGGCGTCGGATGCGATGGTCTCGCTTATTGAGGAAGTTCGCGGTCAGGGCGATTCGGTCGGTGGCATCATTGAATGCGTCATCCGGGGCGCTCCATCCGGTCTGGGTGAACCGGTTTTCGACAAGCTCGAGGCAGACTTGGCTAAAGCGATGCTGAGCATACCGGCAACAAAAGGATTCGAGATCGGTTCTGGTTTTGCGGCGACGCGGATGCGTGGCTCGCAGCACAATGATCCATTCGAGATGCGTGGCGGCAAAGTCCGCGCGACAACCAACAATTCCGGTGGCGTGCAGGGCGGCATCAGTAATGGAGAGGAGATTTACTTCCGAGTCGCGTTTAAGCCAACAGCCACAATCGGCCAGG
>Ga0114129_10006145_pt1 | contig 17032 bp, 18 predicted proteins | sample RhiMetdeltSRZDD1_FD_80071 | JGI IMG/M metagenome (GOLD analysis project Ga0114129, IMG submission 80071) | Populus rhizosphere microbial communities from Tennessee, USA - Rhizosphere MetaG P. deltoides SRZDD1 (version 2) (version 2) | ecosystem: Host-associated > Plants > Roots > Rhizosphere >... | reverse complement strand
GACCGCCGCCATTTCCTCAAAGGGAGCCTGGCCGGGGCCGGCCTTCTCGCCTTCTCCCCGCGCCTCGCGTTCTCTGGCTCCGGGCCGGCGGTGCGCGACGGCGCGCGAACGGCCGCCGACCGCGTCCTCCTGGGCAAGACCGGCATCCGCTGCAGCTTCCTGGCGCAAGGCACGGGGTCGAGCGGATGGGGTGGTTCCTCCGATCACACGCGGCTCGGGCCCACGGCGTTCACGAAGCTCCTGCGCACCTCGATCGACGCCGGCGTCAACTTCGTCGACATGGCCGACCAGTACGGCAGCCATCCCTTCGTGCGCCAGGGCCTGGACGGCGTGGCCCGCGACAAGGTCGTCCTGCTGACGAAGATCCACCTCGGCGGCGGGGAGCGTGCGCGCGCAGGGGCGACGGCGGAATCGATCGATCGCTTCCGGCGCGAGCTGGGCACGGAGATGATCGACGTCTGCCTCATCCACTGCGTGACCAACGACCGCTGGCTGGACGACTTCAAGCGCGTGCGCGACGACCTCTCCGCCCTCCGCGACAAGGGCGCGCTGCGCGCGGTCGGCGTCTCCTGCCACGATCACGGCGCGCTCAAGCTCGCGGCCAGCGATCCGTGGATCCAGGTGATCTTCGCGCGCATCAACCATCGCGGCGGTTCCGAGTACTCCTGCGACGACACCCGCGAGGAGATCGCCAAGACGCTCCGCCTGGCCCGCGCGAACGGGAAGGCGGTCGTGGGCATGAAGATCTTCGGCGCGGGCAGGCTCACCCGGCCCGAGGACCGCGACGCCTCGCTGCGGTACGTGCTCGGCGAGAACCTCGTCGACGCCATGACCATCGGCATGACGTCGACGGATCAAGTCGCCGACACGATCGCGCGCATCGACAAGGCGCTGGCGAGCTGATCCCTATCGCGCGGGGGCGCGGGGGCGGGCCTTCGGCTTCGGGACCACGTGCTGCTTCGAGATGAAGCGATGCAGGCGCGGGTGCTCGCCCTTCAGATAGCGGAGGAAGTCGTCCGCGTCGGTGAACAGGCGCCCGCCGCCGGGATCGTTCACCTCACACGTGCGGTTGTCGAACGTGCGGCAGATGTGCGGGCGGTGCGGGTAGATCCGGCACAGCTTGTCGTAGGCGAGATGCCGGCAGCGCGTCTCGAACTGCACCATCCACTCGCCCTCGCCGTCGCGGTAGACGCTCACGCCCTCGTGATACAGGTACCACAGGATGTCCGTCGCCCATCGCGCGCGCGTCGGCGGGTTGATGCCCACCGCCACGTACGTGCAGCATTTCGCGCAGTCGGTGCACTGCACCAGCGTCCCGTCCGGCGTGGCGACGGGGACGCTCATTCTTTCGCGCCCCGGTGGATGTTGTAGACACCCACGCCGGTGGCGATCGCGCGGATCCGCTGCGTGACCTCCACCTGCACGTGGCACACGCGGTTCCCCTTGCGCCGGAGCTGCGCCTGGGCCCGCAGGTCGCCGTCCAAGGTGGCCGGCTCCAGGTAGTCGACGCGCAGGTCGACAGTCGACACCGCATCCTCCATCGGCTCGAGGGTGGACCAGGCGGCGGCACCGCCCGCGGTGTCGATGAGGGCGGAGAGGACGCCGCCGTGCAGCGAGCCGCGGCGCGGATCGCCGATGAACTCGGGACGCGGCGACAGCCAGAGAACGGCGTGGCCGTCTTCCAGGAGCTCGACACGAAGACCGAGAAGCTTGTTGAAGGGAGACTGCGTCTCCATGAGGCGGCGGATGTCCGATTCGTCCATTAAGGAAGATCCTACCTCGACGGCAGGGGCGTCTCGATCCGGCCGTCGGCCAGACGGATCACGCGGCTGGCGTGGACCATGACACGCGGGTCGTGGGTGGAGAAGAGAAACGTGGTCCCCTGCTTGCGGTTGATCTCGAGCATCAGGGAGATGATGGCCTCGCCGGTGGCGGAGTCGAGGTTCGCGGTGGGCTCGTCGGCGAGGACGATGGCGGGATCGGTGGCGAGGGCGCGGGCCACCGCCACGCGCTGCCGCTGCCCTCCCGAAAGCTCGTCGGGCCGATGACGGCCGAGCCCGTTCAGCCCGACGGCGCCCAACGCCTTCTCGGCGCGGGCGCGGCTGTCTTTCACCGCACCCTGGAACAGCAGCGGGAACTCCACGTTCTCGAGGGCGGAGAGCACGGGAATGAGATTGAACGTCTGGAAGATGAATCCGATGGTGCGCGCGCGCAGGTCCGAGAGCGCGTCGTCGTCGAGGGTGGCCACGTCCACGTCGCCGACGTAGACCTGCCCCGACGTCGGGTGATCGAGGCAGCCGACGAGGTTCAGCAGCGTCGACTTGCCGGAGCCCGACGGACCCGCCACCGCCACGAACTCGCCGGGCTCGATGGCGAGGGACACGCCGCGCAGGGCGGGCACACGCGTGGTGCCCAACATGTACTCCTTGTGGACGTCGACCAGGCGCGCCGATTTCAATACGACACCTTCACCCGCGTGACGAGGCCGCCCCGCACCGGCGCCAGCCGATACTCGCTGTCCGCCGGCCCCAACGGCAGCAGGCCGTCGGCATTGACGGTGACGCGGCCACTCGGCGCGTAGGAAACGCCGGGTGTCAGCGTGACACCGCCGTCGGTGACCGACGCCACCGCGCGCATGGAGAGGCCCCAGCGGCCGTTCGCGACGCTGCGCGTCCAGGAGACGTGGACGTAGTCGCGGCCGAGGCCGAGACCCGAGTAGGGCGTGGCCGCCGCCGCGAGATAGGCGAGGGAGATCACGGGCGCTGCCTTCAGTGCCGCCCGCCAGGCCGCACGCTCGCGGTCTCCGTAGCCCTCGCCGTTGTGGAAGTACTCGAGGGCCAGCGCCGATTCGCCGCGGGTGTAGAGGGCGCCCGCCGCCATCCGGACGAAGGTCTCCTGCCGCGGCGGCGCCAGCTCAGAGCCGCGATAGAGCGCGGCCTCGACGTGAGCGGTCAGGCCTGCGCCCAGGCCGCGGGCAAGGTCGAGGCCGAAGAGCGGCGAGCGCTCCTGACGCACGGAGACGACGGCGGCGACGTCGGTGTTCGCGACGAGGAGCGCCAGGCGCCCGGCGCCGCCGTTCTTCTTGGCGGACGTGAGTGCGATCGGCAGATCGCCGGGCCGGGTCTCGACGCGCGCCGCGACCACCGTCAATGTGGCCGCCTTCGTCGGCGACCAATCCCCGCGCAGGGCGAGGACGCCCTTCTGCTCGAGGCCGGTGTTGAGCGGGTTCTTGGGCGGCTCCAGGCGGTTCGTCGGGTTCCAGGCGAAGCCGGAGCCCCAGGTCACTCGCTGCCGTCCCCCCCTCACGAACCCGGCCACGCCGCCCACCTGCAGATACGCCTCGCGCACGGCCAGCTCGGTCTCATCCTCTCCGAAACCGAAGCGACGCTCGGCCACGCCGCGGAAGACCACGCGCGCCGCACCGCGTGACGCCCGCACGGACGCCGTGCCGCGGAGAAGGTTGGCGCCTTCGGACAGGCCCAGGACGTTGTCGCGATTGAGCTCCGTCTCCGCCGTCCGGAAATGAAGGTGCTCGACGCCGAGCGATACCTGCGCGAGAAGAAGCGCGGCCGCCCCCGCCGTCACTCGCCCCTCTCGAGGGCGCTCGTCGTGAACAGGCGATCGTCGAGCTTCACGTCGTCGTCGATGGTCAGGAAGCGCAGCGTGGTGTGCGCCCCGGCGTCGAGGGCGCTCTCCATCGTGAGGGCGGTCGGACGCGCACGGCGTCCGAGCTTCTCCACGGCGGCGAGCGTCAGCCACTTCAGCTTCTTGCCGGAGATCGTGTAGTACTCGGCCCGCACCGGGAAATACGTGCCGTCGCGGCGCACCCAATACCGCACGCGGTCGTACGCCACGGAGCGGTCCTTCGCCTTCAGCTCGAGGAGCCAGCAGGCCTCTCCGTCGACGGTTTCTTCGCCGGCCAGCGTGGGATCGTAGTCGGCGGCGAGCGAGAGCCGGAAGATGTCGGAGTTCTGGAAATCGCCGCCGCCGAAGTTCTGCTTGTCGCCGACGCGCACGACCTTCTCGGCGGCGGGCAGGAACATCCAGGTGTTCTCGCCGTTGCGCAGATAGGCGGTGCCGCGCTCCTTGGGCGGCGAGGTGTAGCGCACGAGGCCCAGGGCGTCGCCCTTCTTCCAGCCCTTCATCTCCACGACCCGCTCGGGCTTCTTCGGGCGAACGACGGTCATGCGCAGCGTGTAGGCGGCCTGCTCGCCCAGCACCGAACGTTCGGCCTTCTCCAGGATGGTGACGGCATCCGGCGTGGCCGCCGCCGAGGCCGCCGCGAGCCAGACGCCGAGGAGCACCTCACACATGGTGCAGGGCCTCCCGCGGCTCCAGGCGGCTCGCGGCATAGGCGGGGTACACGGCGGCGAGAGCCGAGACGGCCACGATCGCGACCACCGCCTGCGCGGCGGAGGCGGGCTCGAGCACTGGGAAGAGCCGATCGCCGCCGGCCATCCAGGCCAGCGTGAACGTGTTCATGGCGATGCCGCGCGCACTGTAGTACAGGACGAGGCTGCCGCCGATCAGAAGGCCGGAGGCCGCCGCGAGCACGCCCAACACGACGCCCTCCAGGATGAACAGACGCACGACCCCGCGCCGCCGCATCCCCACCGCCCGCATCGTCCCGATCTCCCGCGTGCGGGAGTGCACGCTCATCAGCATCGCGTTCACGATGCCGATGGCGGCGGCCAGGAAGAGGAACGTGGAAAGCACGACGAGAGCGGAGCGATTGGCCTCCACGATCGAGAACGCGAAACGCCCCGCGCGATCGTAGGGCTCCACGTGGAGGCGGTCGCCCTTCGCGACCACGATCCCCGCCGCCAGCGCCTCGATCCGCGGCACCATCCGCGCCGCCGCCGCCGGCGAGCCGTCGCGCAGCGTGATCTTCACGTTGGTGCCTCCGCCCGGCCAGTCGAAGAGCGACTGCGCGGCGGCCAGGGGGATGTAGAACGTCATGTCGTGCCACGGCGCGCTCTTGCGGAAGGTGCCGCACACGACGGCGTCGATGGAGTTCACCGCGCCCTGCGGCGTCTGCACCACGAAGGAGACGCTGTCCCCGACCTCGAGCCGCAGCTTCCGCGCCATGGCGCCGGAGATGTACGTCGCCGTGATGTCGTCCACCGGCAGGAAGCGGCCGGCCAGAGGCGGGTGCACGCGGGCGATCGCACCGTCGCGCGCGGCATCGATGCCGATGATGGTCGCGAGCGTCGAGCGATTGCCGGCGAGCGCGCTGCCGCGCCCGTACAGATACGGGACGGCCTCGAGGACGCCGACGGCCTTGCCCTCGCGCTCGATGCGTTCCGCCAGAGCGACCGCTCCCGGGAGGTGCCGCTGCCCGTACGCGTCGAACGGGCTGTTCTGCGGCACGAACGTCTCGGGACGGACGACGACCTGCACGTGGCCGGTCTGGACGGCGACGAGGTTCTGCGTGAGCTGGCGCGCGATCCCGTCGACGAGGCCGCCCCCGAGGACCAGCGCGGCCGTGCCCATGGCCATGGTGCCGCCGGCCAGGGCGTTGCGGCGCTTCGCGCGGAGCAGATTGCGGAAGGCGATCTTCAGGAAGCGCATCAGGCGCCGAGGAAACCCTGGACGGCGCGACGCCAGCGCGGCCGGTCCGCGCGAAACAGCGACACGTGGGATGCCTTGGGAAACAAGATGAGCTCCTTGCGGCCGGCCAGGTGGCGGTAGATGGCACGGGCCTCATCGACACAGGCCAGTGGATCTCGCTCACCCTGCAGGAGCAGCACCGGCACGCGCACGTTCTCCGCGTAGCTCACGGGATCGTGGGCGAAGCCGTCGAAGCCGCGTTGGTAGCCGCCCCAGAACACGAGCAGCGGCGCCGCCGGAAAACGCGGGGCGTGCATGTTGTCGAAGCGATGCGCGACGGCTTCCGTCAGACGCGCGAACGGGGCCTGCAGAATCAGGGCGTCAACGGGCAGCTCGTGCAGCGCGGCCGCACGCAACACGGCGGCTGCCCCCATGGAGGAGCCAAAGACCACGAGGTGCGTCGACGCGGGCCAGCGGCCGGCGTGGATGACGCTCGCCCACACGTCCTCGGCCTCGTGGAAGCCGATGCTGGTGGTATTGCCGTCCGAGCCGCCGCAGCCGCGGAAGTCGACGAGCACCGGCTCGTAGCCCATCTCGTGGAACACCCGCGCCTCGGTGAGGACCGACGACTTCGAGTCGGCGTAGCCGTGGAACAGCAGGACCATCCCCTTCGCGTCCGCGCGGGGCAGGCGCCAGGCTTCGAGGCGGAGGCCGTCGGCGGTGCGGAAGCGATGCGTCTCGAACTCCAAATCGAAGTTTGCGGGGGTCTCGCGGATGACGGGACGGGGCACCACCGGCCCGGTCACGAGGACCTGCATCCGCTGGCCGAAGCTCATGCGATCAGGATCCGCTGTGCGCAGCCCACCGCGCGCAAACGACGTGAACGAGCGCGCGTGGACGTAGGCCAGCGCGTTCAAGCCGACGAAAGCCGCTGCCATCAGGATCGCCGCCACCCGCAGGACGCGCCGCATCTTCATCTAGACATGCCTCAACGCTTCCACCGGCCGCATGCGCGCCGCCGTCCAGGCCGGCCCGAATCCCGCGGCCACGCACACCAGCGTCATCACCACCGGCACCCACGCCACGTGCGCCCAGGCCAGCTGGGGGTACAGGTAGTCGCCGCCATACGAGTATCGCTGCGCCTCGCTGAAAGCCGGTATCCCGTAGTGGCCGAAGACAAGGATGAGCAAAACCCCGACGGCAGTGCCCACGACCGCACCGCCGACGCCGAGGATCAGCGATTCGAGCAGGAACAGGCGGCGCACCCGGGCGCGCGGCACCCCGATGGCCCGCATTGTCCCTACTTCTCTTGTACGTTCGAAGACCGACATCATTGCAGTGTTCAGCACGCCCGCGGCCACGATCGCCGCCATCATGAAGTCCATGATGCGGGCGACGAACCGCGTGAGCATCATGCCGCCGATGAACGGGCCGCCCAGGTCCTCCCACGTGTGGGCCTCGAGCGACGAAGCAAAGCGGCGGTCCAGGGAGGCCGCGATCGGGGCGGCGGCCGCGCGCGGATCCCGCTGCCGCAGGATGAGGACGCCGGCGGCGTCGCCGACGTCGAGGAGCTCTTGCACGGCGGCGAGGTCCGCGTAGCAGGCGCCCCACTCGTAAGCCTCGAGACCGGGGATCCTCCACAGGCCGGTGACGTTCAGGCGGACCGCGTTCAGCCGGCCGTCCGCCGTCGTCCCCAGGGCCACTACCGTATCGCCGACGTCCGCGCCGAGCCGGCGCGCCACGCCGCGGTTCAGCAGCACGCCGTGCTCGCCGGGCTCGAAGTGCCGCCCCTTCGCCAGACCCAGGGCCGGATATACGGCAGGGCGCACCGCGGGATCGATGCCGATGAGAAGCCCCTCCATCGACGTCTCTCCGGACGACAGGAGCGTTCCCACCATGAGGCGGGCGAGACCGGCCTCGAGGCGCGGCTCGGCGGCGAGGACGCGCTCGATCGCGCGGCGCGGCTCCGGGATCAAGCGGTAGTTGTTGTGCGGCATGATGAACGAGATCTGCCCGCCCTCGTCGACCGCCGCATTGGCGGCGAAAACCTGCACGTGTCCCAGCGTCCCGTCCTTCGCCGGATCGACCACGGCATGCTCCATCGCCGCCGTCCAGGCGCGGCCCAGGACCATGAGGGCGATCCCCATGGCCAGGGCGAAGCCGGTGAGGAGCGTGCGGCGGCGCTGGCGCAGGAGGTTTCGCACGGCCAAGCGTAGGGACAGCGGCACGCCCTAGTATGTCGCAGGGCCGTATAATGACGGTTTGGGTTAGGAGACGAGATCCATGCAGAAGCAGCGGGCCCGCATCACCGCGCTCGGACGTTGCATCCCGGAGCGCGTGCTGACCAACGCGGACCTCGAGAAGATCGTCGACACCTCGGACGAATGGATCCGCACGCGCACCGGGATCGAGCAGCGGCACATCGTCGAGAAGGGAACGCCGACGAGCACCCTCGCCGCCGCCGCCGCCCAGGACGCGCTGCGCAAGCGCGGCATCCCGGCCTCCGAGGTCGACCTCATCATCGTCGCCACCGTCACGCCCGACATGATGTTCCCCGCCACCGCCTGCATCGTCCAGCACAAGATCGAGGCCACCCACGCCTGGGGCTTCGACGTCTCCGCGGCCTGCTCGGGGTTCCTCTATGCGCTGGCGACGGGCGCGCAGTTCATCGAGAGCGGCGCCCACAAGAAGGTACTGGTCATCGGGTCGGACGTGATGTCGTCGATCATGGACTACACCGACCGCTCGACTTGCGTCCTCTTCGGCGACGCCGGCGGCGCCGTGCTCCTGGAGCCGTCTCAAGACGACACCGGGATCCTCGACTTCCACAACGAGGTCGACGGCTCGGGGGGCTGCTACCTGCACATGCCCGCGGGCGGCAGCGCGATGCCGACCACGAAGGAGACCGTCGAGAAGGGCCTGCACTACCTGAAGCAGGACGGCGCCCACGTCTTCAAGTATGCCTCGCGCAAGATGGCCGACGTCAGCAAGCTCCTCATCGACCGCAACCACCTGACCGCGGAGCAGGTCGATCTCTTCATCGCCCATCAAGCGAACCTGCGCATCATCCGTTCGGCGCAGGAACGGATGGGGCTGCCCGACAACAAGGTCGTGGTGAACATCCACGAGTACGGCAACACGACGGCGGCCACGATCCCACTCGCGATGGGGACGGCCATGGACAAGGGCCAGTTGAAGCCCGGCCATCGGGTGGTGGTGGCGGCGGTGGGCGCCGGCTTCACCGTCGGCGCGATGCTCCTGCGTTGGTCCGGCGTCCCCTGGTGATCCCGCGCACACCGCGAACGTAACCACCTCCGGCGGCTCCGGTAATGAGCGACAGGAGGGCGTGATGTGGCTCGAACGGGCGCTGCAGCTGGCGGGACTCGGACAGGTGGGGCTGGCTCTGGCCAGCACGACGTTCCCGGTGATGCTGGGGTGGCCCGCGGAGCTCGCGAAGCTGCGGCCGATGCTGCGCCGCATCTTCTGGATCTACGCCGCCTACATCTTCACGTTCAACCTCTCGTTCGGCGTGTTGTCCCTGGCGCGGCCGCAGTGGCTCACCGACGGCACTTCGCTGGCGGCGGTGGTCTCCGGCTTCATCGCCACGTACTGGGGCGCACGCCTCTTCTGCCAGCTCGTCTTCGACCGCGCCGACATGCCGCACGGCCTGAAGTACCGCTTCGCGGAGGCGGCGCTCGTCAGCCTCTTCTTGTATCTCACCTCTGTCTACGTCCTCGCATTCCTCGGGAACGTCCGGGGGTGAACGCGCGCCTTGCCCGCGGCCTGGCCTGGGCGGCGGCGCTCGTGCTGCTCGTAGCCGCCCTGCGCCTCACCGCCGACGCCACGTCGGTCGTCCGCATGTTCGGCATCATCGGCGCATTGCTCGCAGGGATGAAGGCGGTCGTGATCGTCGAATGGAAGATGCAGACGAAGGGGCGCCTGCCGTTCCTCCACGGGCTGGCCTTCACTCTCGCGTGGCCAGGGATGCGCCCGAGCGACTTCGCGGCGGGACAGACCTCGGCACGGCCGCTGTCCGCCTGGCCGGGCGTCCGCGCCCTGGCCGTGGGCGCCGCCCTCATCGTCGCCGCCCGGGCGGTGCTTCCGCGCTCCGCGCTCGTCGCCTACGGCCTCGCGTTACCGGGCTTCAGCCTCGTCCTGCATTTCGGATTCTTCCGCCTACTCGCCGCCTTCTGGCGCGCTCGCGGCTTCGACGTCGCGCCCCCGTTCGACGCCCCGCTGCTGTCGACGAGCCTCGGCGAGTTCTGGAGCCGGCGCTGGAACCGCGCGTTCTCGGACATGACCGCGCTCGTCGTCTACCGCCCGGTGTCACGCTGGCTCGGCACCACCGCCGGCCTCGTGGCCGCCTTCGTGTTCTCGGGCGTGCTGCACGAGCTGGCGATCAGCGTGCCCGCCCGCGGCGGCTACGGCGGCCCGCTGGCCTACTTCCTTCTGCACGCCATCGTCGTGGGGATCGAGCGCGCGCTCCAGGCACGCGCCCTCTTCGACTGGCCCGTCCTCTGGACGCGAGCGTGGACGGCGTCATGGCTGGTGCTGCCTCTGCCGATCCTGTTCCACCGTCCGTTCCTCGACGGCGTGGTTCGGTCCCTTCTGAGCTGACGCGGCAGCGTCAGGCCGAACGCGCGCCCTCCCAGAGCTCCGTGAACTTGTCCCGAACGTAAGGATCGAGCTGATCCCTCATCTCGAGCGGCAGGTCGCGAGCGCGGATCAGCTCCTGAACGTCCGCGAGATCCTTCAGACGCCCAGGGCTCGACAGACCCGAGGCGAGCTTCAACTGCAGGAGCGTCGTCAAGTCGACGTATCGAATGCCGCCCACCTCGATCGAGCACGACGCGGGGTCGGGAAACGCGACGGGCTTGGGCCGCCCGTCCCCAGGGAAATCGCCGGCCACCAGGAACTCGACGCGCACACCGCGCTCGGTGTCGCGCAATTGCTTGCGGCTGCCCTCGAACGCCGGACGATAGCCGAGCCCGATCAGCCGGTCGTGGATCTTCTCGAGCCCTTGCGCCGTCACCAAGACGTCGATGTCGACTGTCGTACGGTCGTAGCCGTGCACGACGAGCGCCATGCCTCCGGCGACGGCATAGGCTACGGACTCCTCGGCGAGGCGTTGTGAAACGGCTCGGAGGGCCTGGTGGACAGGATCGTCCCGCATGAAGAATCCGGTCGCTTCCGCAACCGCCCCCGCGCCGCCTCGGCGCATGCGCTCTTCGAACGGTTCCATCGAGTCTACGATACGCTCGCCGGAAAGAGCGCGCCAGCGCCTACTCTTTGGCCGGCTCGTGCTCGGAGAGCCGGCAAACCAGCACCGGGCAAGGCGCCTTGCGCATCAGGCCGTCGGCGGTGGAACCGAAGAGGGCGCGGTTCAAGACGCCGTGCCCGTGGGTACCGAGCACGATCATGTCGATCGATTCTTCGCGGGCCACGCGGGCGATCTCGGACGAGGGCTTGCCCTGTCCTGTCCGCTGTTGAACCGTGGGACACCCGAGACGCAGCGCCTCGTCGGCCAGCTTCTGGAGCTCGTCGCGTGCGTAGCTGGAGATCTCGTCGACGACCTGAGTCATCGCGGCCGGGAAGAGCTCGCTGGCATATCCCATGGGCAGGACCTCGATGACGTGGAGGAGGTACAGCTCGCCGCCGTACTCGCGCGCGAACGAGGCCGCATAAGCGAAGGCGCGGCGCGCGCTCGCGGAGAAATCGGTGGGCAACAGCACGCGCTTCAACTGGATCATGGGCGGCCCCCTTCCCGGATTGTATGCCCGCTGCTATCCTGCCCTGATGGCGACCCCCCGCGACCCGATGATCTTTTCTGTGGCCGGCCTCATCTTCGGCTTCGTCCTCGGCTACATGGTGGCGAATGCGCGCGAGAGCCGGCCCCCGGCCAGCACGACCGCCCCCGCCGCGAGCGCTCGTAGCGACGCCTCGCCGGCCGGCCCCGCCGCGAAGTCGGCGCCCGCCCTCGACCCCAGCGAGGTACGCGCCCTCACCGCCCTGGCCGCCAAGGAGAAGGACAATCCGTCGGTGCGGGTCGAGCTCGGCAACCTCTATATGGACAGCGACAAGTGCGAGGACGCCGTCCGCTGGTATCGCGAGGCGCTGGCGCTGGTGCCGAAGAACCCCGACATCCACGTCGACATGGGGGCGTGCCTGGTGCGCCTGACCCGTTATGACGACGCCCTCTCCGCCTTCGACAGCGCCCTCAAGATCGATCCCGCCCACAAGAAGGCCGTCTTCAACAAGGGAGTGGCCCTCGTCCAGAGCGGGCGGCCGAAGGAGGCGATCGCGCTGTGGGAGGACCTGCTGAAGCGCAACCCCGACGACCCTCAGCTCCAGGTGCTCCGCACGCAGATCGAGCGGCTTCGCTCGCAGGGCTAGGATGCTCGTGATGCTGTCGGTGCTGTTCCGCGTCGTGCTCGTGCTGTTCCTGGTGCGCCTGGGACTGCGGATGGCGGTGGACCTGTTCGCGCCGCGGCGTGTGGCCCCCGTCGGCGGCGGGAGGGTGGACGAGCTCGTGCGCGACCGCGTCTGCAAGACCTTCGTGCCCCGCGCCCGCTCCGTGCGCGTGGTGATCGGCGGCCACGAGGAACACTTCTGCTCGACGGTCTGCGCCCAGCGCGCCCTCACGGAGTCGGCCGGCAACGCGTAGGGCGATCCTGCACGTCGACATGGACGCGTTCTACGCGTCCATCGAGCAGCGCGATCGGCCGGAGCTGCGCGGCAAGCCGGTCATCGTCGGCGCGGATCCACGAGGCGGCCACGGGCGCGGCGTCGTCTCCACCGCGTCGTACGAGGCGCGGCGGTTCGGCGTCGGCTCCGCCATGCCCATCTCCGAGGCGTATCGGCGCTGCCCCGACGGCATCTATGTGCCCGTCGACATGAAGAAGTACGCCGAGGTCTCCGACGAAGTGATGGCGGTCCTCGGCGGCTTCACGGACCTCGTAGAGCCCATCTCCATCGACGAGGCGTTCCTCGACGTCACCGGCAGCGGGCGCATGCACGGGCCGCCGGAGACACTGGCGCGCGGGCTCAAACAAGCCATTCGCGACAAGACCGGGCTCACCGCCTCCGTCGGCGTGGCGACGTCGAAGCTCGTGGCGAAGATCGCGTCGGACATGCGCAAGCCCGACGGCCTCGTCCTGGTGCCGCCCGGCGAGGAGGCCGCCTTTCTGGCGCCGCTGCCCGTGCGGCGGCTGTGGGGCGTGGGCCCCAAGACGGAGGAGCGCTTCCTCGCCCTGGGTGTGCACACGATCGGAGACATCGTCACGCACCAGGAACGGCTGCGGAAGAAGCTCGGCGACGGTATCGACGACATGGCGCGCCTGGCCCGGGGGGAGGACGATCGTGACGTGCATCCGGAGCACGGCGAAGCCAAGAGCATGGGCCAGGAGCACACGTACGGCGAGGACACCGCCGACGTGAAGCGCCTGCGCCGCACCCTGCTCGGCCTGTGTGATGCCGTCGCGCGGCGGGTGCGTCAGCACGGCGTGCGCGCGCGGACCGTCACCCTCAAGTACCGCACGGAGGGCTTCGAGACTTCGACGCGGGCGGAGACCCTGCCGCGGTCGACCGATTCCGGCGACGCGATGTTCGAGGTGGCCTGGCGGCTGTTCGAGGGGATCCACCGCGGCCGCAAGGTCCGCTTGCTCGGGATCTATGCGTCGGGCCTGGCCGCCGGGGATCAGCTCGACATGTTCCCGGACGAGACGCGGCCGGCGGATCGCGTGCGCGACACCGTCACCGAGAAGTTCGGGCGCAGCGCGCTGACGCGGGCGAGCCTGCTGCCGGGTGGCCGGAAGAAGAACCCTCACCAATCGTGACCTATGAGGGATTCGATCGGGGACAGGTTTGTCCTGTGTGCCGCGGTTACTCATTCCGCAGGACGCGTGCCGGGTCCACGGCGAGCGCACGACGGGCCGGACCGCCCGCCGCGACGAGCGCGGTCGCGGCCATGACGGTGAGCGCCGTCACCATCGCGAGCCCATCGAGCGGCGTCACGCCGAAGAGGAAGCTCGACAGGCCGCGGGCGAGGACGACGGCGCCGGGGATGCCGAATACGGCGCCGGCCACTACCAGCCGCGTGCTATAGCCGAGCACGAGGCGGACGATCTGGGCGGGCATCGCACCCAGCGCGACGCGCACGCCGATCTCCCGCCGGCGCGCCTCCACCGCCGAGGCGATGACGCCGAAGATGCCGGCGGCACTGAGGATCAGCGCCACCATCCCGAGGATCGCGAAGGCGGCGGCCAGCCAGCGTGTATCGGCGAAGTCGAGGGCGAGCTGATCCGTGGCTGAGCGAAGCCCCAGCAAGGGCAGATCGGCGTCGCGCTGCTCGACCGCCTTGGCCACCGCGGACATCACCCGGTGCGGGTCGCCTTCGGCGCGCACGAGAACGATCGTTCGCGGCTGCCATGGGAACGCCCCGTAGAACGCCGAGCGTGCGATGAGCATCTGCCCGCGTCCGTCTGTCGGCGGCGACGCCGGCCGCACGACACCGACGACCTCGAGCGACGCGCGCCGCGGTGAGAAGTTCGCGATCGTCTTGCCCAGGGGTTCCTCGCCGGGCCAAAGCTGCTCCGCCGAGGCGGCGTCGATGAGCACGGCGTTCGTGTCGTCCGGCCTTAGATCGCGCCCACGAACCAGAGGCCATCGCAGGACGCGGATGAAGCCGGGGGTGACGGCTTCGAAGGCGATGCGGCGCGGCCGCCCGCTCACGCTGACCGTCGTTCCCCCACGGCCGAAGGGCGGGACCCCCGACGACAGAGCGACGGCCTCGACGCCGGGAATCCGTTCGAGGTCGTGCCGCAGTCCGTCTTGAAACGCGAGCGCCCGCGGCACGTCGTACCCGCCCCGCGCGAGGTTGAGCACCCCGACATACAAGGAACGCACGTCCCATCGGGCGTGCTGTGCACCCGCCGCCTGCAGTGAGCGAACGAGCAGCGCGGTGGCCATCAGCAGCGAGAGCGACAGGGCCACCTGGATAACGACCAGCGCGCTGCGGACAGGGACGCGGCCGCGGCGAGGGACGGAGCCGTCGCCCTTGAGCGCGACAATCGGATCCGCCATCGACGCCCTCAGGGCCGGGACGAGGCTGGTGCCCAGTCCCACGAAGGCCGCGAGGACAGTGCCGATGCCGAGGACCCGCATCGACAGGAGGTCCGCCGCGGCATGAAGCGGCAGCAGCGAGCCCTCGGACACCGTGGCCATGAGGGCGCGGGTGATCGCCACCGCGAACACGAGGCCGCACACCCCGGAGGCCAGCGCGAGCCAAACGCCCTCCGCCAACCGCTCGCGCACGAGCTGCATCCGGCTCGACCCCAGCGCCATCCGGATGGCCAGCTCCTTGCGGCGCCGGTCGGAGCGCGCGACCAGCACGCTCGCCGCGTCCGCCGCCCCGATCAGCAGCACAAGCAGCACGGACGCCCACAACATCCAGGCGAAGTCGCGCGCCCCCGCCGCCGCCACGCGGCTCGCGAGATCGACACGCAGCCACGGCACACGCCAGCTCGGATCGTTGGCCTCGGGGCCGGAGGTGACGGGACGGCCGGCCCCCATCCGCTCGGCCACGAGCTCTACCTCGACCTGCGCCTGCTCGACGGTGGCGGACGGCGCCAGTCGGCCGACCGCCTGGAAGAAGGCGCTCGACAGGAAGGCCAGTTGGCCGCGGTACACCGGCTCCGCGACATCGGCCATCGAGAGGCTGAGGAAGACGTCGGCCGGCGTTTCCTGGCCGACGTCGTCGAACCCCGCGGGCGCGACGCCCACGATCTCGAACGCGCGGCCGTTGATGCGCACGGACCGACCGACGACATCGGCGGCGCCGCCATAGCGCCGCCGCCAGAACGCGTGGCTCAAGACCACCACCGGATGCGCGCCCGGAGTCTCGTCATCGGTCGGATGGAGCAGGCGGCCCGCGGCGGGCCGGAGACCCAGGATGTCGAAGTAACGCCCGCCGGCGATCGTCGCCTGCGCGGCCTCGGCGTGCTCACGGCCCGTCGCCAGGTGCACCATCACGCCATCGCGATACAGGGCGAGGCCGTGGAGCGAACGCATCTCGGCCAGCAAGGCGCGATACATGACGTGGGACAGGGCGCCGCGATCGCTTCCCCGCCGCTCGGTCGTCGTCGACAGTCGCACGAGGCGGTCCGGCTCTGGCACCCGCAACGCGCGAAAAAGAACGGCGTCCACGACGCTGAAGACGGCGGTGGTGGCGCCGACACCGAGCCCCAGAGCGATCGTGACCAGCAGCGTCGCGAGCGGCGCCATGCACAGCGACCGTGCACCTGCCCGCAGGTCGGCACGAAGACTCATTGAGCCCGGCGGAGCGCCGCGATGAGCTCGTCCCGGGCTGTGCCCACGTCGGCTTTCTTCTGGTTGGCGCTCCCGGCAAACGACCAGGCGTGGGATAGGAGAGCGTCCTGCGATGCGCGGGCATCGAGCCGCTGGAGAAGGCCCGCGGCCGACTCCGATCGCGCGCCGAAGGCCTCGACCAGCAGCGGGCGCAGCTCGTCGTTGAGGAGACGGGCCCGCCGGACAGCGGCACGCACCGCTTCGGTATCGATGGATGTGGCCGACTCGAGGCCGACCATTCGCGCAACCTCCGCCCGCCGCGCGGCAGGATCCTTGGCGTCGGGAGGGAAATACGTCGCGATCAAAGCCAGCGGATCATGGGCGCTCTCCATCGTCCGTAGGAGAGCGCTCGTCCCGTTCGACTCGTGCCGCGCGGCCACTGTCCAGTCGAAGCCGGCCTCGGGCAGCGCGGCGATCTCCACCTCGATCCGGGCTCGGCCCGCGGCGGCGACGCGGCCGTCGCGCACCACCGACGTGAGGGCGACCAGATGCGCCTTGAGACCTGAGGCGGCGATGAGAGCGGCCACCAACGGGCCATCGGCGGCGATGTCACGGGAGAAACGCACGCCGGCGAGCCAGGCGTCCACAGCGTCTCCCATGCGTCCCTCTATCGCAGCCCGCCGACCGTCGAGCAGGTTGAGCCGGGCGAGAGCACGCGCGCGCGGCAGGTTGGCGATCGGCGTATCCGCCAAGCGGTCGTAGTCGTACCCCCAATCGCACTGGAGCAGATGGGTACCACGACGCATGGTGAGCAGGGCTTCGGTGTTCCCGTCCAGGATCGGAGACAGGCTCGGATCCCATGCCGACTGGCCGTCGGCCGCCGCCGCGAGCTTCTTGGCAACGTCGCTGTTTGCCGTCGGATTCTCCATCAGCGCAAACGCCATCCAATACCGCAGCGCCGCATTCGCGCCCGCACCGGCTTGCACGGTCTCCGTGGCGGCGGCCGGCCTCACGGCAAGACCCCACACGACGAACAGACACACAGCCTTCATGCGACGACCTCCTCCGAAGCTCAGCGATCCAGCGATGCGTCCCCGGCGACATGCAGCGCGCCGCCCTCACGCCGGGGGTCCGGCAGCACATCGAGCGCAATCGTGTCGAGCGCGGCTTCGTATCG
>Ga0114129_10006144_pt1 | contig 17032 bp, 16 predicted proteins | sample RhiMetdeltSRZDD1_FD_80071 | JGI IMG/M metagenome (GOLD analysis project Ga0114129, IMG submission 80071) | Populus rhizosphere microbial communities from Tennessee, USA - Rhizosphere MetaG P. deltoides SRZDD1 (version 2) (version 2) | ecosystem: Host-associated > Plants > Roots > Rhizosphere >... | reverse complement strand
CGTGGCTTGCCAACCGTAGCTCACGCGCTCGTTGGCAAGCGTGAGCGAAGGTTGGAGCGGGCTACGGGGATCGAATTCGTTCAACGCGTCTTTTCAAGTTGGTGATGGCGCGCGACTTCTGGCATCAAGAGTTTGATCCTCAAACCCTTACGACGCTCCGATCGTTCGCTGGCGTTCTCTCGAATGCTCTGGATTCTCCCCTCGTTTTGGAGACATTCTGGACACGCTCTACCGGTTCAGGAGCCGGGCGCGATCGTGATCGGGTTGCCGGGCAGGTTGTAAACCCGTACAGTACGGGCATGAGTCCTCTCCAGGCACGGGTCGAGAAGGGACGCTTCGTTCTCGATGAACCGACAACGCTTCCGGAAGGCACGGTTGTCGATCTGGTCGTCGACGACGCAGGTGACGACCTTACGGACGACGAACGTCGCGCTCTGCATGACGCTCTATCCACATCCTTGAAGTCGGCTCAGGCAGATCAACTGAACCCGGCATCGTCCATTCTGGACGACCTGCGGGGAGGTCGGTGAGTTGATGCCTTCCTCCACTCGATCCATCGCAGACGCATTCCGCACGACGCTCGACTTGTTCGAAACGGGCGTCGACCTGATGCGCCAGAATCTGCGCCGTAATCATCCTGGGGCGAGCGATGACCAAATCGAGATGCTGCTTCTGCGGTGGCTCCGAGAGCGTCCAGGAGCGGAATCTGGTGACTGTTCGGGGGCAGTCGACGTGAGCACACGATTCGCGTGACATCGCTCGAAGCGACACTGCGCCAGATCCACACTGATCTCACGGACATCCACGCATCGTTCGCACTGGTTGGCGGTCTGGCTGTCTCGGCGAGAACCGAGCCGCGGTTTACGCGAGACGCCGATCTCGCCGTCGCGCTGGCCGACGACGCTGAGGCCGAGGCCTTGATTCACAGTCCGAGAGCGCACGACTACTCCATAGAACTGTCAGAGAAGGAAGAATTTTAGTGGAGCGGGCTACGGGGATCGAACCCGTGTCCGAGGCTTGGGAAGCCTCTGTACTACCATTGTACTAAGCCCGCACTCGACGCTGCGCTCGGGCCGTCGTGCGACGACGGCATTCTACTCTACCTCTACGATCGAATCAGCGCGACCACCTCGTCGCGCTTTTTCTCCATCAGCTCGGGGGTGATCGCCTCGAGGTTCAGTCGCAGCAGCGGCTCGGTGTTGGACGGCCGCACGTTGAAGTGCCAGTCCGCGTACTCCACCGACAACCCATCGAGCTTGTACTGGTGGCCGTCGCCGTACTTCGCCGCGATCTGATCGAGCTTGGCGGGGACGAGATCCATGCTGGCGAGCTTGGTGTTGATCTCGCCGGAGATGAAGTACTTGTTCGCTAGCGGCTGCAGCATCTCGTGCAGGCTCTGGCCCTTCTTCGACATCAGCTCGAGCATCAGGAGCGCGGGGATGAAGCCGTTGTCGGCGTAGAAGTTGTCGCGGAAGTAATAGTGGCCGGTGACCTCGCCACCGAAAATCGCGTTCGTCTCCCGCATGCGCCGCTTGAAGAACGCGTGGCCGACCCGATTCATCAGCGACGTCCCGCCGTACTGGGCGACGGTGTCGCGCACGGCGTAGCTCGCGCGCAGGTCGTAGATGATCGTCGAGCCCGGATGCTTCAGCAGAAACGCCTCAGCCAGCAGCGCCGTGATGAAATCGCCCGACACGAACTCGCCCGTGCCGGTGATGAAGAAACAGCGATCCGCATCGCCGTCCCACGCGATGCCGATGTCCGCCTTCTGCGCGACGACCGCTTCGACGATGTCGCGCCGGTTCTCCTCGATGAGCGGGTTCGCCTCGTGGTTCGGAAAGCGGCCGTCGATCTCGAAGCAGAGCCTCGTCGTCCGGCCGGGCAGCCGGTCGAACAATTTCGGTGCGACAAGCCCACCCATCCCGCTGCCGGCGTCGAGCACGACGTTGAACGGCCGCACGATCCTCGGATCGATGAAAGACATGACGTGAGCGACGTACAGATCCAGCGCGTCCTTCGTCGTCACGGCGCCGCGGCGGCCGGCGGCCGGCGGGATGGAGTTGGTCGCGATCATCTCGCGGATTTCGGTGATGCCTTCCTCGCCGCTGAGCGGGAACGCCTCCTTCCGCACCATCTTCATGCCGTTGTATTGCTTCGGATTGTGCGACGCGGTGATCTGCACGCCGCCGTCGTGCCCGTCGCGCGCGACGGCGAAGTAGAGCATGTCGGTCGGAATCATCCCGTAGTCGACGACGGCCGCCCCCTGCGACGTCGCGCCGTCGATGAAGGCGGCGGCGAGCGCCGGTGATGAAAGACGCATGTCGCGGCCGACCGCGACGCGCTTCGCATTCAGATACGCGACGAACGCCGCACCGATCGCACGCGCGCCGTCTTCGTTGATCTCGGACGGGTAGACTCCGCGGACGTCGTACGCCTTGAAGATCCCCGGATCCAGTTTCATGACGCCTTCAGCTCTCATCTCAGCTCTCGGCTTCTAAAGTCGACTGTGATCGGTGACAACCGATTTGTCCCCGAGTACGACGCCGTCTTCGATCGTCGCGTTGCGGCCGATGTGGCAGTGTCGGCCGAGAATCGACCGGCGGACGGACGCTTCCTGACTGATGCGGGTGTTCGCCCACACGATGGCGCGTTCGACCGTCGCGTGCTCCTCGATGTGGCACTGGCGGCCGACGACGCTGTAGGGACCGATGCGCGCGCCCGCTTTCACGACAGCCCCCTCGTCGACGAAACACGGGCTCTCGATCGTGACGCCGTCCTCGAGCCGTGCCCGCGCCGAGATCCAGGCGTTTGGCGCGCCGCCGTTGGACGATACGCCTTTGTACGCGTGGCATTTGCCGTCCATGATGTCGCGGTGCACCTGCATGTATTTTTCGGGCGTGCCGATGTCGATCCAGTAGCCGTTGTAGATGTACGCCACGAACGTCTCGCCTCGCTCGATGAGCGACGGAAAGAAGCTGCGCTCGATCGACCACGGTGTGTCCTTCGGGATCCGATCGAACGTGTCGGGCTCGAGCACGTAAATGCCGGCGTTGATCGTGTTGCACGTAATCTCGTCGGGCTTCGGCTTCTCGAGGAACCGCTGGATGTTGCCGCGCGCGTCCGTTTCGACCAGCCCGTACGCGCTCGGATTCTCGACCGGCGTCAGGACGATCGTCGCCTTGGCCTTGCGCTCGCGGTGCAGTGCGATGACCGCCGCGAGATCGACTTCGGTCAGCACGTCGCCGTTGAAGACGACGACCGATTCGCGCAGCGAGTCTCCCGCGTAGCGCACCGCGCCGGCGGTGCCGAGCGGCGCCGGCTCCACGACGTACTTGATCGCGATCCCCGACTCGCTGCCGTCGCCGAAGATCTCTTCGATGCGCCGCGGCTGATAGTTGAGGCTGAGAATGACTTCGTCGATCTCCGCGACGTGCTTGAGGAGATCGAGTTGATAGTGGAGGAACGGCCGATCGAAGATCGGCACGATGGGCTTCGGCGTGTGAATCGTCAGCGGTCGCAGCCGCGTGCCTTTGCCCCCTGCGAGCAGAATCGCCTTCATGCCAACCGCCAATGTTATCATGGCGATTCAGCGACCATGAATCTCCCGAACGCGTTGAGCGTCATGCGCATCTGCCTCGTGCCGCTGCTCGTGGTGGTGCTCTTGACGAAGTTCGAGGGGCGTCAGATTCTCGGCGTGCCGGTTGAGCTGGTCGGCGCCGCGATTTTTGGTCTCGCCTCGCTGACCGACTGGGCCGACGGCTATCTGGCGCGGCGGCGGAAACAGATTACGCCGTTCGGTCAGTACATCGATCCGCTCGCCGACAAGCTGCTCACGCTCGCCGCGTTCGTGTCGCTCGTGCAAATGGATCTCGCGCCGGCGTGGATGGTGGCGGTCATCATCGGGCGCGAGTTCGCGGTGACGGCGCTGCGCAGCATCCTGTACTCGCGCGGCGTCTCGGTGCCCGCCTCGTCACTGGGCAAGCTGAAGATGGTGGCGCAGGTCGTCGCGATTCTCGCGCTGATTCTCGGTCAGCACGGGCGCGGCCAGGCCTTCTTCGTGCACCGCATCGGCCAGGCCGCGCTGTGGGTCGTCGTGATCGCCGCGATCGTGTCGGCGGCGGACTACTTCCGCCGCTTCAATCTGCTGCTGAACCGCCCGCCCGTGCCTATTTCCGCGGGACGAGATAATCGCCGGCCTGAACCGCGTCGCGAGTCTGCGTAAGACGCACGACCGACTTCGTCGCGCCCGTCGTCACGACCACCGCCTCGCCGACCAACGACAGCGGCATCCCGCCCACGTGCACGTCGCGATAGACGGCGAAGCGCGCGCCCGGGGCGATTCGCTGTTCGCTGCCGCCGTCCATCAGCATCAAATCGCCGACGCCGCCCATCTCGCGATTCTCGGCGCCGCCGAGCAGGCGCGAGAGCATCGTGAAGTCCAGCTCGCCGGTCGTCACGTCGCGCTCGATGCCGGCAGGTGCCTGCGGCATCACGAACGGCTCGAGGTAATCGTCGCGCAGAATCGCGTCGCACGCGTGCTGGACCAGCGCGATCGACGTCGTGTCGTTCACCGCCACGATCCGAATCCACGCAACCGTGCTCGCGTTCTTCGGGGTCGCGGCGTACGTCATGCCGAACCGGAGGCCGCGGCGGACGAAGAATTCCTGACCGAGCTGGACGCCGGCGCCCGTTCCGCCGTCGATGACGAGCAGATCGCGCTGGCTGTACATGGCGCGAGGCCTCGGGTCCTGAGCGCCGCGGATTGTCAACGAGTGGGCCGCCTGCGGCCTGGCGTCGGACTGCGGACCGCAGATCAGTGCGGCCTCGCCCGGCGTCAACGTGGGAGGGGTCTGCGCGGACGCGGGGGGGACGGACAACGTCGCGACGATCATGAGGCCGAACGACGAAACGAGAATTCGTCCACGCATGCTTACTGGTCTCCTGTTTTGTTCTGCGCGAGCGTCGCCTTGAGCTCGGCGATCCGCTTGTGAGCTTCGGCGAGGTGTTCGCTGCGCTCGAATTCCTGCACGAGCTTCTCGTAGTAGGGGAGCGCTTCCGCTTCTCGCTTCATCTTGACGAGCGCTTCGGCAAGGTAGAAGTACACCGCGTCGCGGCCGGTGTACGCCGGATCGTCTTTCAGGAGCTCCTGGAAGCGGTCCTTCGCGCCCGGATACCAGCGCTGGCGGAAATAGAAGTAGCCGACCAGGTAGTCGGATTCACTGAGGCGGTCGCGCGCCTCGCGCAGCTTCGTGCGAACTTCCGGCAGCAGGTCGCTGGTCGGATACCGTTCGACGAACGTCTGCAGCTCCCGGACGGTCTCACGCGTCTCGGTCTGATCGCGCTGCGGCGCGCGCATCTGCCTGAAGTGCGCGAACCCCAGCTTGTATTGCGCGTAATCGGCGCGGCGGTTCGTCGGGTAGAACGACAGGAACTCGCGGAACTCGTTGATGGCGAGCACGAGCGCTTCGGCCGTCCCCTCGCCGAGATACGAGTCGCCGATGCCGAGCTTGGCGTCGGGTCTGAACGGGCTTGCCGTGTAGGTTTCGACGACCTGCTTGAAGAACTCGCGCGCCGTCAGCCACTTCTTGGCGTTCAACGCCTCGGTGCCCTTTTCGAACAGGAAGCGATCCGGTTCCGTGGTGCCGGGCGGCACGGCGCCGCGCGTCTTGATGCCGCAGCCCGCCGTGGCGGCGAGCGAGACGCCGATCGCGACGGCGACGACGACGGTTGTTACAAAACTTCTGAAAGCCATTCGTATTCGGCCGCGAGACCGTCTTCGAGCCCGACGGCGGGGACGAAGTCGAGATCGGTGCGCGCGAGCCGGGTGTCGGCAAACGTGTGCCGCATGTCGCCCTTCTGCGCGGAGTCGACGGTGACGAGGGGCCGGCGGCCGGAAACGCGGCCGATCATCTCGAGCACCTGATTAACAGTGACGCGTGAACCGCCTCCGATATTGTACACGCGCGGAGGAACGCCCCGGGTGCCCGCGGCAATGGTTGCGCTCACCGCATCGTGCACAAACGTGAAATCGCGTGTCTGTTCGCCGTCACCGTACACCGTGATCGGCTCACCGACGATCGTCGCGCGCAGAAACTTGTGGAATCCCATGTCCGGCCGCTGCCGGGGTCCGTAGACGGTGAAGTAGCGCAGCGAGACCGTCGGCAGGCCGTAGTTGGCGTGGTAGAGATAGCACAGCTGTTCGGCGGCGAGCTTCGTCACGCCGTACGGCGACACCGGCTGCACCATCATGTCCTCGCGCATCGGCATGGCGGTGTTATCGCCGTACACCGAAGAGCTCGACGCGTAGACGATCCGCTCGAGCGTGTGCAAGGTGCAGGCCTCGAGGAGCGCCTGCGTGGCTTCGATGTTGTTGACGGTGTAGATCTCGAAATCGCGTCCCCAGCTTTTTCTGACGCCGGCCTGCGCGGCGAGATGAAAGACGTGCGTGCGATCGGCGACGAGCGTCGCGAGATCGGCGTCCTGAATCCGCGACTCGACGAATCGAAAGCCGCGTGTCCCCAGCAGCGCGCACAGATTCCGTTCTTTGATCGCGCGCGGATAGTAGTCGGTGAAGCAGTCGATGCCGACGACGTCCGCGCCCTGCGCGACGAGCCGCTCGGCCAACGTGGACCCGATGAAGCCGGCGCAGCCGGTGACCAGCGCTTTCATGTCCGCTCAGTCAACGCTGAGGACCTTTCTCACGCGCTCGGGCAGCCGGCAGGGACGGCCGTTGCGATCGAGCGTCGCATGCACGGTCGTGCCGGTCGCTATCGCGGCGTTGTCCGCGGGCCGGACGATTTCATAGGTGAATTGCACGCGCACAGGCGATACCGATTCTCCCGTCGTTCGCACTTCGAGCTCGTCGTCGTACTTCGCCGACTCGCGATAGACGCACTGCGCCTCGATGACCGGCAGCGCGAACCCTTCGACTTCCATCTCCCGATAGGTCCAGCCCGCGGCGCGCAGCAGGTCGGTGCGTCCCACCTCGAACCACACGAAATAGTTCGCGTAGTACACGACGCCCATCTGGTCGGTCTCGGCGTAGCGGACGCGCACCCGGGAAATCGAAGGCGGGCGGGTCACCGGGAAACGGGCATAATCGCGCCCAGCGCCGCGGCCTTGAGCTCCCGCGTGGCGCGCTCGGGATCGGGCTCCTTGAAGATGGCCGTCCCGGCGACGATGATCCGCGCGCCGGCCGAGACGACCCTGGCGACGTTGTCGAGGTCGATGCCGCCGTCGATTTCCACCGGCGCACGGTTGCCGGCGCGATCGAGCAGCGCGCGGACGTCCCGAACCTTAGACTCGCTGCGCGCGATGAAAGTCTGGCCGCCGAAGCCGGGGTTGACCGACATCACCAGCACATAATCCACGTCCGCCGCGATCTCCTCGAGCGCGGCCACCGGCGTCGCCGGATTCAGCACGACGCCGGCACGAACGTGGAGCGCCTTGATGGCGTGCACGGTACGGTGCAGGTGCGGCAGCACCTCGACGTGCACCGACATCATCGAGGCGCCCGCTTTCGCGAAGGCCTCGATGTAGCGATCCGGATCCTCGATCATCAGGTGCACGTCGAGCGGCACCGTCGCGACGCGCTTGATAGACGTCACGACGGGCGGACCGATGGTGATGTTCGGCACGAAGTGTCCGTCCATCACGTCGACGTGAATCAGATCGGCGCCGCCCCGCTCGACCGTCGCAATCGCTTCGCCGATCGCCGCGAAGTCGGCGGACAGAATCGACGGTGCGATCAGCACGCTCATCGGCTGACCTCGAGGGAGATCGGCTCGCCGGGCGCAATCTGAAAGCCGGCTTGTGGACTCTGGCGGATCACGATGCCCGCCGCAACGCCGGGATAGGGATTGGATCCGACGACCGCGACCCGGAATCCACGCGCGCGCAGCACTTCGGCCGCGCGATCGCCGTTCACGCCGATGAGATCGGGCATCACGTACGTGGCGCCGCGCGTGCCGCGATTGACGAGCAGCGACACGCGTCCGCTTGCGCTTTTCGCCGGCGGCGTCTGCGCGATGACGACGTCCGAGGGCAGATCCTCGGTGCGGATTTCCGACAGGCTCGCGAGCGTGAGGCCGTCCTGCGCAAGACGGAGCTGCGCCGTTCGTTCCGTTTCGCCCACGAGCGGCGGCACGGTCGACGCGCGCAGGCCCGAGCTGATCCAAATCCTGACGGTGCGCTGGCGCCGTGCGATCGATCCGGGCGGCGGCTCCTGCGCGAGCACGCGGCCGGCGGCGATTTTCGGATCGGGCCGGCGGGTGTCGTCGACCTTCAGCGCGAGGCCGTCGCCGGTCGCGATCGCCGTCGCCTCGTTCGCGGTGCGGTTCGTCAGATCCGGCACCGGCACCTCGCGCGCGCGCAGCGCGATGCGCATCGACGCGACGGCGAAGAGCGCGTAGGTCGCGAGCAGCGCGACGCCGAGCAGCACGATTTTCCCGGCCGACCACACGCGGGTTTTCAATTCCACGGATTCGCGATCGTACTACAAGTTCTGCCGCTCCCACACCGCGGCGAAGAACGCTTCGAGCTCGTGGAGATCGGGTCGCGTGCGGAGATGACCGCGCGCGTCGACGACGGCCGGCGGGAGCGCCGGCGCGATCGCGCGCGCATCGACGGATGCGAAGCCGGGCGCGGCCGCGAGAAACGCGTCGACGACGGCTTCGTTCTCGTCGGGCTCGCCGGAGCAGGTCGCGTAAATCAGCCGTCCGCCCGGCGCGACCGCCGCCGCGGCGTGCGTCAGCATCGTCAGCTCGGCGGCGGCCAGCGCCGCGAGATCGCTCTCGCGGCGCCGCCACCGGATATCGGGATCGCGGCGCAGCGTGCCCAGACCTGAACAGGGCGCGTCGACGATGACCGTGTCGAACGGCTGGGAAAAGGGCAGCGGGTGCAGCAAATCGGCCTGCACGATGCGGACCGTGGAGGCGCCGGCGGCCGCGACCGTCCTGCGGAGAAGGGCGATGCGGCGCGCGCGAAGATCGCAGGCGACGAGCAGGCCGTGGTCCTCCATCGCGGCAGCCATGGCGGTGGTCTTGCCTCCGGGCGACGCGCACGCGTCGAGCACGCGGCGTCCGGGACGCGCCGACGCGACGAGCGCCACGAGCTGCGACGCTTCGTCCTGCACGACGAAGAGTCCCTCCTCGAACGAAGGCGATCGCAGCGGGTGCCCGTCCTCGACGACGAACGCGTCGGGTGCGAATCGAGCGGGCCGCACGTGAACGTCGTCGTCGGCAAGACGGCCGGCGAGAGCCGCGGTGTCGATCTTGAGACGATTGGCCCGCAGCGTCAGCGGAGCCGCGGTGTTGTTGAAGCGCATCCACGCTTCGGCCGCATCGAATCCAAGCCGGTCGTACCAGCGGGCCGCCAGCCATCGCGGATGCGACAGCGAGATGCTGAAGTAGGCGAGGGCCGCTTCGCGATCGCCGGAATCGGCCGGGCGCGGCGGCAGCGGAAGCCTGTGGCGTCTGCGCGAGATGGCGCGAAGCACCGCATTGACGAATCCGCTGGCGCTCTGCTTGCCGACCCGCCGCGTCAGATCGACGGCGTCGTGGACGACCGCCGATGCGGGCACGCGCGTGTGGTGAAGCAGTTGATAGGCGCTCAGGCGGAGGATCTCCACCACTTCGACGTCGAGCCGATCGAGCGATCGCTTCGAAAAGTGGACGATGAGGTGATCGAGCGTGGCGCGCCATCGCTGGACGCCGGTCGCAATGTCGGCGGCGAGCGCGCGGTCGCGATCGTCACGCAGGTTGTCCCGCGCGAAGGCGATGGCGGTCGGAAGGTCCGCGTTTCCCGCCGAGACCGCCGAGAGCACTTCGTAGGCGGCGACGCGGGCCGGCGCGATCATGGCGCCGCCGTAAAGCGGTCGCCGCGCGTCAGGCGATGGCCGGGGAGGAAGTCGCGCACGGTCATCGGTCGTTTGCCTTCTGCCTGAATCTCGCGAACGTGAAGCGTGCCATTCCCGGTAGCCACGATCAAACGATCGCCGGCCGCTTCAACGATCGTTCCCGGCTCGCTGGTGTCAGACGTGTCAGACGTGTCAGACACCGGACTTGATGAGGAGGCACGCAGGATCAGGCGGGCGCCCCGAAAGAACGTGAACGCGTGTGGCCAGGGGTGCAGGCCGCGGACGAGATCGTGGATGCGATCCGCCGGCTGCTTCCAATCGATCGCCCCATCGTCTTTCGTCAGCCGCGGCGCGTACGTCGCCGCCGCCTCGTCTTGCGGCGTTTCCGTTGCGCGGCCGAGCGCCAGATCGTCGGTCGATGCCAACAGCAGAGCCGCGCCGATCCGCGCGAGATCGCGCTCGACCTCGTCGCTGGTTTCCTCGGGACCAATCGGGCGCAGCGCCGTGGCCAGCATCGGTCCCGCGTCGAGCGCCTTGACGACGCGCATGATCGTGACGCCCGTCTCACGCTCTCCCGCGATGACGGCACGGTGGACGGGCGCGGCGCCGCGATAGCGCGGCAGCAGCGACGCGTGGACATTGATCAGGCCGAGCCGCGGGGTCGCGAGCACGGCGTCGGTGAGAATCCGCCCGTAGGCGGCGACGACACCGAGGTCCGCGTGGAATGCCGCGAGCGCATCGAGAAATCCAGGGTCTTTCAGACGGTCCGGTTGAAGAATCGGGAGACCCGCCGCAAGGGCACGCGACTTCACCGGCGCATCGCTCGTGCGGTGACCGCGGCCTCGCGGGCGATCGGGCTGCGTGACGGCGCCCACGACGCGATGTCGCGAGGCGAGAAGCGCGTCGAGCGTCGGGACGGCGAACTCCGGCGTCCCGAAGAAGACAATCCGGAGCGCGTCGCCAGCTACCATTTGCCGGCGCGCGTCAGCTTGCGGATTTTGCGGACGATGAGATCGCGCTTGATGCCGCGCAGCCGATCGACGAACAGCGTGCCCTCGAGGTGATCCATTTCATGCTGAAACGCGCGGGCGAGCAGATCCGTGCCCTCGTGCTGGCGCTCGGCGCCCGAGCGGTCCCATCCCTTCAAGACGACCCGCGCCGGCCGGACCACCGTCGCGTTGAATCCGGGCACGCTGAGACACCCTTCTTCTTCGAGCTGCATGCCGTCACGTTCGACGAACTCCGGATTGACGAGCACGATGAGCCCGCCCGGATCGCGTCCGACCGAGACGTCGACGACGATCACGCGCAACGGAACGCCCACCTGCGGCGCCGCCAGTCCGACGCCCGGCGCCGCGTACATCGTCTCGATCATGTCGTCGATCAGGCGCTCGATTTCAGGCGTGATGGCGTCGACGCGCTGTGCCTCGTTGTGAAGGGTGGAGTCGCCGTACTTGAGGATCGGACGAATCATGAAGTGACTGCGGCGAAGACGACGATAGAACGCAAAGGCCGCAAAGGCCGCAAAGAAATACTTTACTCGGGAAAGCCATTGACCACTCTCTTGATCCCGTCCCGCAGCGACTTGACGTTGAAATTCAGCAGCAGTCCCAGCTTCCGCTTCGAAAGCTTCAAGTGCGAACGCAGCTGGGCGCCATGAACCTTTTCCAGCCGCTCAATCGCCTTCACCTCGACGATCAACTCGTCATTCACGATCATGTTGATTCGATACCCGCATTCCAGTCGCTGGCCCCGATAGACGAGCGGCAACGGGACCGGCGTTCGACGCAAAGGCCTTGGTCGAGAAGCTCAAAACTCAGACAGGCTTCGTACGCCGATTCGAGCAACCCAGGGCCCAACTCGTCGTGCACTCGAATCGCGGCTCCGATGACACGATTCGACAGCAGATTGAGGCGCTCTACCAGATCGTTCTCGTCCATGCGCGATTCTGGTGCAAGAATCGTCGCGTTCGGAGAGACTGCCCAGTCACTCGAGAGCCGAGCGAGGAACCGCGTATTGGAAACAAGAGTAGACAACAAGAACGCGCCCCGATAAGTCTTTGCGGCCTTAGCGGCCTTTGCGTTCTTCTTTCGTGGCGAGTCACCTGACCGTGAATCGGGCCGACGTCCGGGCCCGGAACGCGTCCCAATTGGCGACGAGCTCCTCCATGGAATCGCCGCCGAACTTCTCGACGAGGGCGTCGGCGAGGACGAACGCGACCATGGCTTCGCCCACGACGGCGGCGGCGGGGACGGCGCACACGTCGCTGCGCTCGACGGTCGCCGGACTCTCCGTCATCGTGGCGAGATCGACGGAGCGCAGGGGCTTCATCAGCGTGGAGATCGGTTTCATGAACGCGGTCAGGCGCACATCCTCGCCGTTCGTCACGCCGCCCTCGAGGCCGCCGGCATTGTTGGTCGGGCGGCGGACCGCCATCGGCTCGTCGCGCGGGCGATCGATCTTCGGGAGGATCTCGTCATGGACGCGCGAGCCGGGCAGGTCGGCGACCGTGGGTCCGAGACCGATGCCGACCGCCTTGATCGCCGGAATCGACATCAGCGCCTGCGCGAGACGTCCATCGAGCTTGCGATCCCACTGCACATACGTGCCGAGACCGGGCGGGACGCCGTGGGCGATGACCTCGAAGCTGCCGCCCATCGTGTCGCCGGCGTCCCGGGCGCGATCGATCTCGGCGATCATCCGCTCCTCGACGGCGGCATCGGAGCAGCGCAGCGCCGCGTCGGACGGAATCGATCGGATGTCGTCGAACGTCAGGGCGAGCGCATCAGCGATCGACGCGGAGCCAATCGAGACGACGTGGCTGGCGATCTCGGTGCCGACCGCCCGCAGCAACTGGCGCGCGATGGCGCCGACCGCGACGCGCGCGGCGGTTTCGCGCGCGCTGGCGCGCTCGAGCACGTTGCGCATGTCCTCGTGGCCGTACTTGACGAAGCCCGCGAGGTCGGCGTGGCCGGGACGCGGCCGCGTGACGGCCGGGCGATCGGCCCCCGACGCGCCGGCCGGCATGTCGGCCTCGACATGCATCGTGCGCTGCCAGTTCTCCCAGTCCTTGTTGGGAATCAACAGCGCGATCGGGCCGCCGGTCGTGTCTCCGTGACGGATGCCGCTCAACGGCTCAGCGCGATCGGATTCGATCGCCATGCGGCGTCCGCGGCCGTAGCCGGTCTGCCGGCGCCGCAACTCGTGGGTGATCGCGTCGAGATCGATCGTCAGACCGGCGGGAACTCCTTCGACGATCGCGACGAGCGCCTTGCCGTGCGACTCGCCAGCGGTGAGAAATCGCAACATGCGGGCCTCATTCTATCCGAAGTTTTTGCCGCATCCGGAGCACCTCCACGCGATCTTCCTCGTGATCGGCGCGGGCCGCGATCTTGCACCGTCGTCGTCGCTCACAAGGAGGATGCGATGCGACTCGTGGCGGATCGATTCATTGAGCACGATGACGGCCGCATCGTCGACGCTGCGACGGGCGAGCGCGTGGCGCTGACGATCGACGCCGCAGGCGACCACGCCGCGCAACGCAGATGGGCAGTGCGCTGCGACGCGTTGCAGAAACTGCAGCATCGGTGGACCGTGCCGCTGGTCGATTTTGGATGCGTGGGTACCGCGCAGCGATTCGAAGCGTGGCGATGCGGCGCGGTCTGGAGCGGTGCGCGCGCGGAAGCAGAGCGTGCCCGCGATCTCGCGCGGCGATTTTTTATCGCATCGGGGTTGTCGACTGGCAGCGATTCGCTCGATTGTGTCCGCGCGGGACTGAACGGCGCAGCGTGGCTGCCCGACGCGTCCGCCGGCTATCCGTGCGAGGCCGACGAAAACGCCCTCGCCGACACGCCGCTCGATGCGCGCGCGGTTCTGGTGATCGGCCGGCGTGCGGCCGCGCCACTGGCCGAGATGTGTCACACCGCCGCGGGGCCGCGCCCGCACATTGCGGCGCTGTGGGGACCTCCGGGGTCCGGGAAGACCGTCCTCGTTCGCCAGCTCGCGCAGGTTGCGCGCGTCAACGGGTTCGTCCCGGTGGCCGCCCGGCTCGCCGGCGGTCGCCATGCGCCGCTCTGGCACGGGCGCAGCTTGTTCATCATCGATGACGGACCGGCTGGCGCCGCGTGGTCCGCGATGCTCGACCGAGCGACGCGGACGCCGTACCCTCACGTCCTGCTCATCGTCAGGGTGGACGAACAGCGGACCGTCGACGGCGTATCGATGGATCGCATTGCCGCAGAGAAACTCGCGGCCGCCGTCCATCCGGCGCCGGCGGACGGGCGCGCGACCGCTCGTATCCGGCGCGCCGCCGAGGAATCAGGCGGATGGCCAGGGCGCTTCGTGCGTCTGCTGTGGCCAAAAACGACCGTTGCCGAACGCGTGCGGCGGTACGTGACGGCGGCATCGTCTGCTGGCGTGCGTCTGTCACGCGTCGCCGAGGAGCCAGCCGCGTACGACGCAGGCGACACCGCTGTCGCCCAGGAGGATAGCGCCCCAATCGCCGCGGCCGCCGGGTCGACCTGGCCGGCTCCCGGCGAGCTCGCGGCGCTGCGGCGGCGCATGGAGGGCGCCGCCCGGCAGCTCGCCCAGGGCCGTCATGAACCGGGCATCCGCCAGCTTCGTCAGGCGATTGGCGGGCTCGCGCGCCGGGACGGCTGGATCGAGGCGGCCGATGGCGCGCTGACGTTGTCGTCATCGTTATTGCGGCGCGGACGGGTGCGCGAGGCGCAGGCCGCGCTGGACGAGGCCCGCCAGTTCGCCCAGCGATCGGGACGGACGGCCGCCCTCATCGACATCGCCGTCATGAGCGGGGAAGCGTCGATCGATCTTGCGCGCCTCGACGATGCGGAAACGGTGCTGACGACGGCGCGTGCGGCGGCGCAGGCGGCCGGCGACGCCCGGCGCGTGGCGCTGGCGTCGCTCGGACTGGGACGTTGTCTGTTCTGGCGGGGCCAGTACGCCGACGCGGTCGTCGCGCTCTCCGATTCCACGGGGTTCGACGACGCGGCGCCGGCGCTGCGCCTGCGGCGGCGTCTCCTGATCGCGCGCGCAGCGGTCGGGCAGCGGGATTTCTCCAATGCGATGTCGCTCGTGGCCGATGCGGCGAAAGCGCCGGGCGTCAGCGACCAGCCGTCGCTGCGATCGTCGGTCGCCTGCGGCGCGGCCTTCGTTCATCTGGCGGTCGGCGATCTCGATGCGGTCGAGCGGGACGTGGCCGACGCCATCGCCGCATCGCGGGCCGGGTTCGACCCGCTCTGTGCGATTCGCGCGCGGCTGCTGCTGGCCGAAGCCGAGCGACGCCGCGGCCGGAGGTCATCGACGGCGAATCATCTGCGTCGCCTCGCGAGCGTGGCGGCCGTGCCGCCGACGATTCGCGCGCGCGGTCAGCTCGTGACCGACCTCGCGGGTGCGGCCGGCGACGCGGAGGCGATCGTCGCGCGTCATGTCGGCGCGACCGGACTCGGCGCGCTGGCACTGTATGCGCCCGATGCCCATCGCAGCCCGGAAGGGCTCCGCCACAGTCATCCAGCTGCAGTCCAGGGCCCTCGCCACGCACCTGCGGCGCCGGGTTTCAGCCCGGCGATCGAGATCGATCCCGCGATGGTCCATGACGTGGTGGCGATTCTGCAGATGTGTCAAACCGCCGACGAAGAGCGTGCCGTGTTGAAGGATGTCTGCCGTCGCATGCGACAACAGCTGCACGCGACCGCGGTCGCCTGTCTCGCGCTCGCCGCCGGACGGCACGATCTCGTGGCGGCGGACGGCGCCCGGATCGACCCGGGGATCGCGGAGCGAGCCGTGACCGCAGGGATCGCGATCGCTCCGTGCCGAACGGACGATCGGATCGAGGCCGCCGCGCCCATTCAGTACGGCAGCGCCATCATCGGCGCGTTGTGCGCTCGCTGGACGCTGGGATCGACCTACGACCTGGCGCGCGCGTCGAGCATCCTCACGATGGCCGCCGCGGCCATCGCACCGCTGCTCTCGGCGGCGGCGGCGCGGCGCGAACGAATGACGACGCCCGCCTTCGCCGAGTTGCGTGGCGTGACTCCGGCCATGCTCGAGGTCCGGCACGCTGCCGAGCGCGCGGCGGCGGCGCCGTTCGCGGTGCTGATCGAAGGGGAGAGCGGCAGCGGAAAGGAACTTGTCGCGCGCGCCATTCATCGGGCCGGTCCACGGCGCGATCGGCCGTTCTGCGCGCTCAACTGCGCGGCGCTGCCCGACGATCTCATCGAGTCCGAGCTCTTCGGTCACGCGCGCGGCGCGTTCACCGGCGCCGCGTCTGAACGCGCCGGCGTGTTCGAGGAGGCGCACGGCGGCACGCTGCTGCTCGACGAAGTGGGCGAGCTGTCCCCGCGCGCGCAGGCCAAGCTGCTGCGCGTCATCCAGGAAGGCGAACTGCGCCGCGTCGGCGAGAACGTGTCGCGCCGCGTGGACGTGCGCCTCGTCGCCGCCACCAATCGGGATCTGCGGCAGGACGTGGCCGCAGGGCGATTTCGCCTGGACTTGCTCTACCGCCTCGACGTGATTCGCGTAAGGGTGCCGCCGCTGCGCGATCGCCGCGAGGACATCGCCGTGCTGGCCGAGCACTTCTGGCGCGACGTCGCCTCGCGCCTGGGCTGCCGCGCGACGCTCGGCGCGGCGACGATCGCCGCGCTCGCGCGCTATGACTGGCCCGGAAACGTGCGCGAGCTGCAGAACGTGCTGGCCGCGCTCGCGGTGCGGAGTCCGAAGCGCGGCGTCGTGCCGCCGACGGCGCTGCCGCCGCAGTTCGCCGAGGCCGGACCCTCAGAGAGCTGGCGGCTCGAGGAGGCGCGCCGGACGTTCGAGGAGCGATTCGTGCGAGCCGCGCTGGTCCGCAACGGCGGCCATCGGGGCCGTGCCGCCGTCGACCTCGGATTAACGCGGCAGGGACTCACGAAGCTGATGACGCGGCTCGGCATCGCCGAAACGGAGGGTGATGCTGATGCCGACGCCGGCGAACAGTCCACGTAGAACGCAGACGCCGCAAAGGCCGCAAAGAACATTTGGCCAAAATGCTTTTTGCGCGCTGTTTGCGTTCGAGCGTGACGCGAGTCAGGGCAGTCGTGCGAGACGACGGGCGAGGGCGAGGAGCGGCGCGTTCTGCGGATCTTTTTCAAGACCGCGCGCGACGGTGGCTCGCGCCGCGACCCG
>Ga0114129_10006143_pt1 | contig 17032 bp, 19 predicted proteins | sample RhiMetdeltSRZDD1_FD_80071 | JGI IMG/M metagenome (GOLD analysis project Ga0114129, IMG submission 80071) | Populus rhizosphere microbial communities from Tennessee, USA - Rhizosphere MetaG P. deltoides SRZDD1 (version 2) (version 2) | ecosystem: Host-associated > Plants > Roots > Rhizosphere >... | reverse complement strand
GCGGTCGCCGAGGTAATGGCTCCGGACGAGCTCGCCGAGCCGCGCCGGCAGGACGTTGTTCGCGAGGTAGCCGACGAGCAGGTACGAGCCGACGGCGCGGTAGGCGACATGGCGGATCGGTGCCAGGAGGCGCTGCCAGCGCAGGCTTCGGATCGCGAGGTCGACGCAGACCAGGGCCGCCGCGCCGAGGACCCAGCCCGGTGATGCCGAGGCGAGGACGTCGAGGGTTCGGGTCAGGTCCACGGAGCTGAGCACGAGCACGATCGCGACGACCGACACCGCCGTCCCGAGGACGGCCCGCCCGATGGTTCGCGCCGGCATCAGCTGGCGGGTCGCCGGGTCGTGAGCTTCGGCGATCGTCGGACGCGCGTGCGATGGAGCAGGAAGCGGGCGATCACCCGGAGCGTCGAGAGCCCGTAGACGACGCTCCGCCGGAAGCCGACGGAGCTCGCCTCGTCGAAGTACCGGGTCGGGACCGCGATCTCGCCGATCCGCAGCCCGCCGGCCGCGACGACCTGGGCCACGAGCTCCTGGTCGAACACGAAGTCGTCGCTGTTCAGGCGGTACGGGATCGTCGTCAGGAGCCGCCGGCTGTAGGCGCGAAGGCCCGTGTGGTACTCGGACAGCCGCAGCCCGAACGCGAGGTTCTCCAGGATCGTCAGGAACCGGTTGCTGACGTACTTCCAGCGGGGCATGCCGCCGGCGAGCGGATCCCCGAGGAATCGGCTGCCGAGCATGAGATCGGCCTCGCCCGCAAGGATCGGGGCGATGAGCGCCGGGATCCTCGTGGCGTCGTACTGGTAGTCCGGGTGGAGCATGACGACGACGTCGGCGCCGCCCTCGAGCGCCGTGTCGTAGCAGGTCTTCTGGTTGCCGCCGTAGCCGAGGTTCTGGCGGTGGACCACGACGTCCAGCCCCAGCGTCCGGGCGACGTCGACGGTCTCGTCCTGCGACACGTCGTCGACGAGGATGATCCGGTCGACGATGTCGTGGGGGATGTCGGCGTAGGTCCGCCCGAGCGTCTGCGCGGCGTTGTAGGCCGGCATGACGATGACGACGCGGAGTTCGGACTCCGACGGGGCGGCCAGCGGCGCCGGCGACGGCGCGGCCGAAGGCGGGACGGGCGCGCCTGGGCTGGGCACGGGCCGCAGTGTACGCGCCGTCCGCGTGGACGCGCCGTCCGTAGAATGGCGCGGTGCGGGATCTCTTCGTCCGCGACCGCGGGCGCATCCTGCCGTGGCTCGTGGCGGCGGCGAGCCTGGGCATCGGGCTGGCGATCGTCCGTCCGTACAGCGACGTCCCCGTCAGCTTCGACACCCAGTCGACGGTCGCGTACTTCGACCGCCTGGTCCGAGGCCAGCATCTCGAGCAGGCGCTCTCGACGACGCCGAAGCCGCTGCTGACCCTGGTCGAAGGCGGTCTCCATGCGCTGACCGGCGACTGGCGCCCGATCGTCTGGCTGACCCTGCTCATCCAGGCCGCAGCGGCGGGACTCGCGACCAGCCTGGCCGGACGTGCCGTCGGATGGGCTGCCGGCGTTGCGGCGGGGCTGGCCGTTGCCGGAACGCCGCTGCTCATCGAGGACGCGGCCTTCGGGAATGCCGTGCCGTGGGCGCTCCTCGGCTGGCTCATGGCGGCGGCCCTGCTGTTCGCTCCGCGCCCGCGACCCGCCGTCGCGGGGTTCATCCTCGCGCTGGCCGCGCTGTGCCGGCTCGAGACCCTCGTGATCGTCGGCGTCGTCGGGCTCGCGCTCGCGTGGCTGCGCTTCGGACCGTGGCTCCTGCCGGGGCCAAGGCCGGTGCTGCCGTCACGGATCTGGCTCGCGGTGGCGCTGCCGTTCGCCGCCCTCCCGGTCATGCTGCTCCACGACTGGCTGCTGACCGGCGACGCGTTCTTCTGGGTCAAGGTCTCGCGCGCCTACTCCGACGCCATTCGGGACCGCGGCGCCACGGTTCTCGGTCCGATCGAACGCGTGGCCTGGTTCGCCCGACGCTACATCCAGCTGTGGCCGGCGACCTTCCTCGCGCTCGTCGGGTTCGTCGGCCTCGTCCGCGCTAACCGCTGGGGGCTGCTCGCCGGCCTGATCGCCGTCGGGCCGGGGATCGCCGCATTCATCGTCCTGCTCGCGGCGCGCGGCCTGTACGCCCCGGAGCGCTACGCGCTCCCCGTGGATCTCGCGCTCTTCCTAAGCGCCGCGTTTGGGTTCGGCTGGCTCATCGATATCGCGGTCCCCCGAGCGGCAGCGCGCTTTGGGGTCAGTTCGATGACCGTCGCTGCCGCGGCACTTGGGTTCACCATCGCCGGGATCGCGCTCTTGCGTCTCGGGCCGTTCGATCCGCGGCTGAACGCCGTCGTCACCGATCTCCGAACTCTGAACGAGAACGAAGCGCGGGTCGCACAGAAACTCGGACTCTCGGCCGATGTGCTCCCTGGCGGGGTCGGTTGGGTCGTCCCCACGGCGGTTCGGCCGCGCTTCGCCGTCGACCTCGGGCTGCCCCTGACGTCGGTCGCCGGCCTGTCGACGGGCTGGCTGGATCCGCGGACAACGCCGCTCGAGGCCGGCCAGTTCGTCTACCACGACACGCAGGGCGACCTGCCGCGGGGGCTCTACGCGGCGGTCGAGACCAACGGACCAGTGCACATCCGCGACGTGACCCTGGAACCCGTGCTCATCGATCCAGGACGCGGCATCTGGCTCTACCTCGCGACACCCGCACCCTGACCGAATCCGAGGGTCGGCTACGCTGCGGCGATGTTCGAGAAGCTCTTCGGCAACCGGCCGAACGACCCCGCCGTCGCGGAGCGAATCCCGCCGGGCCAGTACCGGACGGAGAAGTTCCCGGTCCTCCATTACGGCTCGGTGCCGACGACCGATCTCGCGACCTGGGACTTCAAGGTCTGGGGCGAGGTCGAGTCGCCGTTCACGCTGACCTGGGCGCAGTTCAAGGAGCTGCCGCGGAAGACGGTCGGGACGGACATCCACTGCGTCACCCGCTGGACGAAGCTCGACACGACCTGGGATGGCGTGCCGATCCAGGAGGTCCTGCGCCTCGCACAGCTGAAGCCGAGCGCGACGCACGTCCTCGCCCATTGCGAACAGGGCTACACGGCCAACCTGCCGTTGAGCGTGCTCGACGATGACGACGTCATGCTCGCCGACACCTTCGACGGCGCGCCCCTGGAACCGGAGCACGGCTACCCGCTGCGGCTTCTCGTTCCGAAGCGCTACTTCTGGAAGAGCGCGAAGTGGATCCGCGGTCTCGAGTTCCTCGACCACGACATCCTCGGCTTCTGGGAGCGCTACGGCTACAACAACGACGCCGATCCCTGGAAGGAAGAGCGCTACTCCGAATAGCGCAGCTCAATCGAGCACGCGGACCTCGTCGCCGAGGTGGATCCGGCCGGGCTGATCGATGTCCGCGAGAACGCCGAACATCGCCTTCGGGGCGCCGTGGCGGTCGGGAATGAGGCCGCGGTATCGGATGATCGTTCGGAGGGTGTCGACGTCGCGCTCGCCGGTGTCGGGGTTCTGGGTCGTGATCGCGCACCGGGCGTCGCGCTCGTTGATCCGCAGGATTGCGTCACCGATCGCGATCCGGCCGCCGACCCAGCGGTCTTCCTCGTGGGCTGCTGTCCCGTCGATCTCGATGAGCATCCGGAATCGCCGCGCATCGACGTCCGCGACCTCCGCTGCCGCGGACAGCGCGAGGACCGAGGCGCGGCTGACGAGCGAGGCATGGGCGCGATCGCGCGTGCCGCCCGGTCTGTCGGTTCGGACGAGGCGGACCCAGCGCCGGGCATAGGGTTCGAGAGCGACAGCCCACGGCCCTTCGACGACATGCCCGACGGCGGTCCGGCCGTAGACGTACGTTTCGACCGCCTCGCCCAGCCGTACGTCGTCCTCCACGACGTTGCCGTGCGGGAACGTCAGGCGCAGCCGCTCGCCGTCCGCGTCTGTGTGTGCGCCGATCGGGGCGAGCCGCCCCGACACGAGCCGATCGACGAGCCGGCCGTCCTGGTCGACGAGATAGAAGCGTCGGTCCTCGCGGACGCCGACGGTGGTGAGGTCGATCGTGTCCGGGTGTTCGAGCCCGAGGCTCCGCACCGGCGCGATCGAGAATCGAGTGACGACGGCGGCCATGCGTCGACGCCCGGCCGCTAGCCGTCCGCCAGGAACGGCGCCGTCATGGCCTTCGGCTGGAGCGCGAAGGCGGTGACGTCACCCGTGTCGGGATCTCGCTCGAGGCGCAGCTCCAGCTCGCCGCGCTCGGTTGCAACTCGCCACGTCGCCTTCCGCTCGCCGTCGCCGGCCATGCAGCGCCCGAGCCGCGCCGCGCCGTAACGCGCGGCCGCCGTCCGCAGCTCACGGTCCGCAACATCCCGATCGACCGCGGGACCGAGACGCAGCTCCGACGGCCACCGCGGTGCCGGATCCTCAAACGCGGCCAGGATCGCCGCTGCCACCGTGCTCAGCTCGGCTCGCGGCTCCGGCACCGACGTGACGTCAAACGTCTGGACCCTCGGCTCGGGCTCGGGCGACATGAGGATCTCGATCTTCACGCAACCGCGGTCGCCGACGAGCCACCACTCCAGGCGCGCGGGTGAATCGCTGCGCGCCGGCTCGGAGTCGTCAGGAACGAGCCGGCCATGGATCCCGCGGAGCTTCTCGATCGTCGCCCGCCGCCGAACGAGGGGCTCGTCGAGGTCGACATTGACCGAGAACAGGCGCGCCGCGAGATCGTCGTCCCAGGCCTCGAACAGCCGCTCGACGTCCCGCCGCGCCGCCTCCGTCACCGGCCATGGGACGACGGCGCGCGTTCGCGTGGGCTCGGCCCGAATGGCCGCGCGGAGCGCGTCGCGCGCGGGCATGAAGACATTCGCATAGCGGGCATTGCCGACCGCGACGATCCCGAGCCCGGATGCCGGGTGCCAGCGCATGTTCGAGCCGAAGCCCGGATAGCCACCGCCGTGCGTGATGATCGTGCCGAATTCGAGGTCCTGGACGATCGTCAGCCCGAATCCGTAGCCGCCCGCGCCAACGACCGGCTCACCCGCGACCCGTTCGAAGGTGATGTCCGGCGGCCACGCCACGTGCAACGCCTGCATCTCGCGCCGGCTCGCGCGCGACAGCGGTGCGTCGGCTTCGGGATCGTCGCGCGGCGGGTAGGCGTCGGCGAGGAAGGCGACCCAGCGGGCGAGGTCACGGACCGTCGAGATGAGGCCGCCCATCGACGCGAAGGCGCCGTAGCCAGCCACCGGATCGTCGATCCAGGCGCCGTCGCGCTTGAGGTGGCCGGCTGCGCGCCGGTCCTCGGGGACGTCATCGGCGACGTAGCCGCTCGAGGTCATCCCGAGCGGGCCCAGGAGCCGCTCCACAACAACGTCGCGATACTCCCGGCCGGTGACATTCGAGATCACGCGCCCGAGGATCCCGTAGCCCAGGTTCGAGTACTCGAAGCGTGTGCCTGGCGCGAACGCGAACGTCGGCCCGGCGCGCAGGAGCCGAGCGAACTCGGCGAGGTCGAGACCCTGCATCCGGTCGCCCCACGGATCGTCGGTCGCGAACCCGGCGGTGTGCGTCAGCAGGTGGCGGACGGTCACCGGGGGGCTGTCGCGCGTCGGCCCACGCACGGCCGCGAAGTCCGGTACGTACGTCGCCACGGGCTCGTCCAGCGCGAGGCGCCGCTCGTCCCGGAGCTGGAGGATCGCCGCGGCGGTGAAGCTCTTCGTCATCGACGCGATCCGGAACGCGCTATCGGCGTCTGGCCGCCGCCGGTCGCCGGCGTGGAGCGTCCCCAGCCCACTGGCGTGGGCGAGCTCGCCGTCGGCGATCAGGCCGTAGGCAATGCCCGGCGCCGGTTCGCCTTCGAAGGCGCGCTCAAAGATGGCGCCCACCGCACGCGCGGCATCGGTCGCGGGCGCCAGGAGCGTGTCAGGGACCGTCACGCGGTCAGGATGACGGGCCGGCGGCCTCCATGTGTGTCGCGCTCGCGACAGCCTCCGAGCCTCCCGCAGCCTGGCGTGGGTAGAGAACGAGGCCGAGCACTCCCGCAGCGAAGCAGACGCCGCCACCGATGACGAAAGCGACCGGCACGCCGAGCCGGTCGGCCAGCAGCCCCGCGGCGGCCATCGAGACCACCGACGTCGCGGACATCGAGGCGTTGAGCACCGACATCACGCGGCCGCGCGTCGCATCGGCGCTGCGCGTCTGGAGGATCGTCACGACAGCCGCCTGGAGCGGCGTGACGAACCAGCCGACGAGGAAGAGCAGGATCAGCAGCTGCCAGACGGCACTCACCTGGCCCATGAGCACGATGATCACGCCCACCCCGAGGCAGGCGGCGACGATGATCCGCGACTCGGAGAAGCGCGCCGCGAGCGCCGCGACGATGCCGGCCGCGAGGACCATCGAGGCGGTCTGGGCGCCCTCGAGCGGACCGAACCAGGCCGCGCTCGCGTGGAGGACGTTGATCAGGAGCGGGACGAACAGCACGTTCACGGCCCCGAGCCCGAGCATCGCGAGAGAGAGACAGGCGATCGTCACCCACAGGATTCGGCTGCCGGCGACGACCCGCAGCCCGATCGCGAGCGACTCGCGGACGCCGGTCGGAGCAGTTTCGTGGTCGCCAGTGGGGATCGCTCCGAGCGCTGCGGGGATTCGGCTGACGAGCAGGAACGAGACGAGGAACGACGCACCGTCGAGGACGAACGCGGGCCAGTACAGGCCGGCGAAGCCGATGAGCCCGCCTGCGACCGCGGTCCCGGCGACGCCGGCGATGACCCGCGTGGCCTGCGAGACGGAGTTTGCGGACATCAGTCCCTCGGGCGGGACAATGCGCGGGATGATCGCGCCCTTGGCCGGGTTGAAGAACGTGGCGACGGATGCCTGGAGGAACGCGAGCGCGTAGAGGATCGGCAGCTGGGCCACCGTGCCCACGACGACGAATCCGAGAACCAGCACGGCCCGGAACGCGTCCGAGGCGAGCATGATCCGGCGGCGGTTCCAGCGGTCGGCGTAGGTGCCGGCGATGAGGCCGATCGTCAGCGGCGGGACCGCAAGCGCGATTGCCATCGCGGCGATCGCGGCGGTTGAGCCGGTGAGGCTGTTGACGAGCAGCAGCAACGCCGTGCCTGTGAGGCCGTCGCCCGCGTCCGAGATGAGCTGCGCCAGCCAGAGGGTCCGGAAGTCGCGCAGCCTCAGGACGTCGCGCGCACCCATCGTGCCCCGGCTGGTCTCGGCCGTCACTTGCGCTTCCGTTTCGCTGGTTCGAGGGTCGAGCTGGGGATGGCGTGGAGGCTGATGAAGAGCCCCACCGGCAGCTCACCGCTCGGCTCCGCGCCGTACTCCTCGAGAAGGGCGACAAGGCGCTCCCGGAGCTCGGTGGCCTTCGCCGGCGACATCTTCATGAGGCCGCGGTTGAGCATGAACGGCCGTGAGTCGTCGGCCGGGCCGTCGATCGGGAGGAGGCCCGTGGCGAGGGCGCGCTCGAAGTCGTCTCGAGCGATGTCGAAGACCGACGACATCGCGTCCTGGGCGGACGCTCGAACGTCCGCGCCGCCGGCGGCGAGGAGATTCCGGTCGAGGCGCAGCGAGAGCTGCGCGATCTGGTAGCTCGTCTCCATGATTCCGCGGACGAGCTGACGATCGACGGGCTTGATGAGCTCTCGGTCCTCGAGCAGCTTGAGGTGGTGGTAGAGCTTCGTCTGACCGACGCCGAGGGCCTTCGCAATTCGCTTGGCGGTCCAGCCTTCGGCGGCGGCCTGGACCATCGCCTCGAGGATCCGGATCCGCAGCGGATCCGAGAGGGCCTTGAGGGTCTCGACGTCGTTGATGACCCGCTCCGACAGCGGCTCGAACGTGGCGGCGGCCGCTGCCGGCGGTGTCTCGGTGGTGGCCATCGTGGCGATCGCTATGCCTTCGACGGTACGCGGCCGCTGAAGCTTGGGATCTCGAAGCGGAACCGCGACTGGCTCGCGACCTTCTCTGTGCTCGTGCGGGCTTCGGCGGCGAGCCGCTCGGCGGCTGCGTCGTTGATGCGGTCGCGCATTCGGTCGTTCACGATGTACCGGTTCAGGTCGGTCCGAGCGTCCATCTCAGTCCCCTTTCGGGCGCTTTCAACTTCTTTCGTTCAGGTTCGCTCTGAGGCGAACATTCATGAGTTGATGAACGTACCGTATCGCCCGAATAACGCCTTGTCAATGGGTTATTCAACAAGTCTTGAAAAGTCGTTGCCGGGTGCCCGGGGAATCGAAAAGCCGCCGGTCGCCCGGCGGCTTCGGTTTGGATTGACCGCGTGGGCGGTCAGGTCGTCAGTGGGCGCAGGCCCTCGCCTGGCCGGAGTCGTCCGCGGTTCGGAAGCTGGAGCCGCAGCCACAGGCCGTGACCGCGTTCGGGTTGTTGACGGTGAAGCCGGCGCCCATGAGCGTGTCGACGTAGTCGATCTCGGAGCCCTGCAGGAGCGCGACGCTCTGGCCGTCCACGTAGACCTTGACGCCGTTCGCCTCGAGGATCCGATCCTCGGCCGTTGGGGCGTCTTCGAGCATCATCCCGTAGCGGTAGCCGCTGCAGCCGCCGGAGTACACGTACACGCGCAGCCCGATCGCCGGGTTGGTCTCTTCTTTCGTCAGGTCGCGCAGCTTCGAGGCGGCGGCGTCCGAGAGACTGACGACCGTGGTGGCCTGCTCGAGCATCGGTGCGGTTCTCCTTCGTGGCCCGCGAACGGGTGATCTGGCGACATCGTACGCAGCGCAACCGAATCCGACAACTACCACGGTCGAATTCCCGTGCACGCCGATGGTACGGTGGGAGCTCAATGGCACCGACGAGGTCGCGCCGAGCATCCGTGGCGAGCCGGCTCGCCGCCGGGCTGCTGGGCCTCAGCGCCGTGGTGCTCGTGCCCCCGGCTCTCCTGGTCACCCTGTCGGCGATCGGCGGGCGAGCGCCCGACTTCAGCGGCCGCGCTCTTTCGGTCGCCGAGCGACTCGGCTACGCCGCCGTCCCGATCGCCGTCGTTGCACTCTTCTGGATTGCCGCCTTGGTCTGGCGTGGTAGCCACCGAGCCTCGATCGCAGCGGCGGTCATCGGCCTCGGCGTGGGCGCGTTCCTGGTCGTGCGGCTGATTCGCGGCTTCGCCGACGCACCTCCGGACGGCCTCTCGATCGACCTCGGCGCCGCTGGCGGACTCGTCGTCGTGGCCGCATTCGAGCTGCTGCTGCGGCGCGGGGCTCAAGCCCCAACGGAGGCGTGACTTCGAGGGCTTCAGCGGAATTCGAAGCTCTCGACGATCGGCATCGCCTGGGCAGCGAAGTCCTCGAACGAAGCGGGAGCGGACGCCGAGATGCTGATGAAGACGACGCTGCCGTCGAGATCGAGGAAGACGTAGCGCTCCGTCTCGCCGAGCCCGACGCCATCCGAGCCCTCCTCGCCGTCTTCGAAGAAGAGCAGTGGCGCGTATGGCGTTCCATCTGACCAGGGACACGCGCTCGTCCAGCTGGCCGAGAGCCGGACGTCGAGCCAGCGGCCGGGATGGCCATCGATCGTGATCGCATGGATCGGCCCGGCGTCGAGACTCGGGCGCCCGGCAATCCACGTGGCGAAGGCGTCCGGCGTGGCGTCGATCGGGGGGTCGAGGGCTTCGTGGGGCAGCCATCGGCCTGGCTGTACGCCGCGACGCGAGCGAAGACCGACAGCGATCGTTCTCGAGCCTCGGGGTTCTTCACGTGCTCGGCGATCGGATTGAGCCAGAGCTGCGTGCGGCTATCTCGGCTCACAGCCCAGCCATCAGGAACCGTGTACGTCAGGGCGCCGAACGTCGGGTCGTAGGTCCCGATCTCGGCGTGAGTCGTTCGAAGGTCGAGATTCACGGACTTGAACGTCCCGGCCTCGAGCTCGCGCAGGCACAGGGCCGTGCCGCTCTCGCACGTAGCGGCCGCGCGATACCACGTCCCAGCCAGCGCAGCGGCTCGGACCGGGCAGGCATCCTGGACAGCCGAGATGGTCAGGATCAGGCCGCCGGCCGAGGTGGTGTAGCGATAGGTGGCGGCTGCACCCGGCGCACAGCCGATCGCGTCGTCCGTGGCGCTCAGGAGCAGCGTGTCGGGCTCCTCGAATGCCGTGAACGAGTGGACGACGGCGCCGGTCAAGCCTGTGCCGCCGAGAACGAGATCGCTATCGAAGACATTGAGGACCGGCTGGTGGCTGGTCCCAACGCCGACGACGGCGATCGGGTCGCCAAGCCAGAGGCCGACCAGGGAAGCCCCGGACGAAGGGTCCGTTGGCGCAGGCTTCTGATTGAGCAGGCCACCGATCAGGGCGGCTGCGAACCCAAGCGCGACGAGTGCGATGGTGGCCGCGAGGAGTAGAACCCGCGCCCGGGACGCGGAAACTCCACGCGTGCGCTGCGGCGTGACGTCGATGCGCGCCGCGATGCCCGAGACGAGGTCGAACGGCAGCCCCGTACCGGCCCGCTGGACGAGCATCCGCTCGATGAGCGCGTCGGTCAGCTCGAACGGCATCGGACCTGTCATGACCGCGGCGCTCCTTCGGCCGTCAGGGCGCGCTGAAGCGCTGCCCGCGCATCCGAGAGCCGCCACTTCACCGTCCCGACAGGGATGTCCAGCGCGGCGGCGATGGCAGCGACAGGCTCATGGTTCAGGTAGTGCAGGACGAGGATCGCCCGTTTGTCGGCGTCGAGGCGATCGAACGCCCGGCTCAGGAGGTCCGTATCGCTCACGGTCTCCGCGATGGACGGGCCGGCGATCCGCTGGTCGAGGGCGGGATCGAGCCTGATCTCCCGGATCCGTCGTCGCCCACGCAGCTTCTCGCGGCAGGCGTTGACGAGGATCCGCCGGAGCCAGGCGTCGAAGGTCTCATAGCTCCGAAGGCGCGGCAGCTCCCGCCACGCTGACACGTAGGCGTCCTGCGTCGCGTCGCGCGCGTCGGACTCGTCGCCGAGGATCGCGCGGGCGATCCGGAACGCCCGGTCAGCGCTGAGGGTCACGAGCTCCTCAAAGGCGCTGGCATCACCCCGCGCGGCGCGCATCACGAGCTGGACCTGCCGCGAAGCCGGTAGCGCGCCAACCGCGACAACAGCAGGCTCCATCACAGCCGGAGTCTCGCCCGGTGCGATCGGCTCGACGCTCGGTTTCGGTTCACGCCTCCAACGATGGTTCGGACGGCGTTCCGGTTGGGTCATTTTCGTTCGCGTGCCTCGCGCGCGGCGGCTCGGCCCAAGTTTGGCCCAACCGATCGGCCTCAGGAACCATCAATGGTCCGTGCGGCCACGATGAGGCCTCCGCCGCGATGCAAGAGGGCCGGATCCATGACGCAACCGACGAATCGACCGAACCGCCGAACCGGGCGCAGGCCAGCGATTGCACTCCTGACCACGTGTCTGATCGTTGCGGGCTGCGTGTCCGGCTCACCTCCGACCAGCAGCGCCCCCGAGCCCAGCCCCGCGGCAAGCCTGTCAGCCACGTCCTCAACGACCGCACAGCCCTCACCCTCGCCCACGCTCAAGCTCGAAGGACTGCTGGTCTTCTTCAGGGAAACGACTCACGGCCTTCAGCTGTTCACGATGGACGCGAACGGAGGAGAACCGCACCAGATCACCGAGGTCGAGGGCGATGCGGTCGGTGCGGAGTGGGCACCTGACGGCAGCCGCATCACCTTCCAGGTGAATGCCAACGACGAATGCAGCGTCGCCTTCGTCGATCCCGACGGATCGAACCTGACCGTCCTGCCTCACGAGTCAGGCGTGTGCGAGTCTCAGCCGACCTTCACCCCCGACGGCGGGCGGATCGTGTTCCAACGAGTGGATCCCGTGACAGGGAATGACGGGATCTGGAGCATGAATCCTGACGGGTCCGATCGTGTAGAGATCGGCGTTGGGTTTGGGCTTGCTGTTGCTCCCAGGGTGTCGCCTGACGGGATGTCCGTGAGTGCCTCCGGCTGGAATCTCAAGGAGGGCGACGAGCACCGCGAGGGGTTCTTCACGATGGGCATCGACGGCTCGAACCCGCGGTGGGTCTCGCCGAACTGGGCGAATTTCCCGGAGCATGACTGGTCGCCGGACGGTAAGTGGATCGTCGCGAGCGACCGTCTCGCGCATGAGCTGACGGCAGCCAACATTGCACTGCTCGGGGCCGACGGCTCGTCGGTTTCGGAGCCGACGTACCTGACCGCCTACAAGCGCGACGACCAGCGAGCGCTGACGCCGACGTTTTCGCCGGACGGCAAGTGGATAATCTTCCGGCTCCGCGAGCGCGATCTGTTCGCGCTCTACCTGATGCGCTCGGACGGCAGCGATCCCGAACGCCTGACGATGCCTTCTGCCGCGGCACCGCTGGAGATCGACTGGGGCCCGGAACCCGGCTGATCAGCCCTCGAGGCGCTCGACGATCGTCGCGATCCCCTGCCCGACGCCGATGCACATCGTCGCGAGGCCGTAGCGGCCGCCGGTCCGCGCGAGCTCGTGGACGAGCATCGTGATCAGGCGGCCGCCGCTCATCCCGAGCGGGTGGCCCAGGGCGATCGCGCCGCCGTTGACGTTGACCTTCGCCGGATCGAGACCAAGCTCGTCGATGCAGACGAGCGACTGTGAGGCGAACGCTTCGTTGAGCTCGACGAGGTCGAGGTCGCCGACGGAGATTCCCGCTCGTTCGAGCGCCTTGCGCGTCGCCGGCACCGGGCCGACGCCCATGACCGCCGGATCCACCCCGGCGACCGCGGTCGAGATGACTCGCGCCAGCGGCTTCAGCCCGAGCTCCCGGGCACGCCCCGCTTCGGCCACCAGGACGACGGATGCCCCGTCGTTGATCCCGGAGCTGTTGCCGGCGGTCACGGTGCCGCCGTCCCGGAACGCGGCTCGCAACCCGGCCAACGCTTCGGCCGACGTATCCGCGCGCGGGTGCTCGTCTCGCTCGACGACGATTGGTGGACCCTTTCGCTGTGGCACCGGCACGGGAACGATCTGGCCGTCGAAGCGGCCGGCGTCGATCGCGGCGACGGCACGCTGCTGGCTCTCGAGGGCGAAGGCGTCCTGGCGCTCGCGCGAGACGCCCCACCGCTCTGCGACGTTTTCGGCGGTCTCGCCCATCGAATACGGGTAGTGCGCCTCGGCGAGCTTCGGGTTCGTGAAGCGCCAGCCCAGGGTCGTGTCGTACAGCTCCCGCGAGCCGCGATCCCAGGCCGCCTCCGGCTTCGCCATGACGTAGGGCGCGCGGGTCATCGACTCGACACCGCCGGCAATGAACACGTCGCCGTCATCGAACGCGATCGCATGGGCGGCGGCGTTGATTGCCTGGAGGCCCGAGCCGCATAGCCGGTTGACGGTCTGGCCGGCGACCTCGACGGGCAGCCCGGCGAGCAGCAGCGCCATCCGGGCGACGTTGCGGTTGTCCTCGCCGGCCTGGTTCGCGCAGCCGAGGATCACGTCCTCGACCTGGGCAGCGTCGATGCCTGTCCGGTCGACGAGTGCCCGAATCACGAGCGCCGCGAGATCGTCCGGTCGAACGGTCGCGAGCGCGCCGCCGTAGCGCCCGACCGGCGTCCGAACGGCGTCGATGATCCAGGCGTCGCGGAGCGGGCGGTTGAGGTCGCGGGCCATGTGTCGCGATTGTAGGTTTCGAGGGCGATGGCCACGCCCGTCGTCGCCGGATCGAGGTTCGGTGGTGCGTTCAGTCAACACCGGGAGGTGGTTCCGGTGCGGTCTGGGATGGACTCTCGCGTCCGCACGGCGGAGACTTCGCGATCCGGGGTTGTGGGACGTGGGAGGAGCGCGCGTGTCCAAATTCGTCCGCCTCGGCCTCGTGGCCGCCTGTCTTGCCTTGCTGGCCGCCACACCGGTCGCCGCCGGCGCGCCGACCATCGAGCGCCAGGACATCAATGTCATCGGCGATCCAAGCGATGACTTGACTGCCCTCTGTCACTTCGCCGTCTGGGTCGACGTCACGGGTCACATCACAGATCACATCTGGACCGACAGCGACGGCAACCTCGTACGCGAGGTCACGAACTACAACCTGCTCGTGACCTACCACTCGGACAACGGCTCGGTCTTCGCGGTCAACGTCGGACCGGATCGGTTCTACGCCAACGCTGACGGCAGCTTCGACCTGTACACGACCGGGAATATCGAGTCCCTGCACGGTCCTGGCAACGGCAACGCCTACCGCGACGTCGGATGGACGCATATCCACATCACGTTCGACGCAGACGGCAACCCGAGCTTCGAGTTCGTCGACGACGTGGGCGCTCACTACGGCGACCACGACGCCGTCCTGTGCGAGCTCCTCAGTTGACCCGACGTCCATGGGCTGAGCCGGCTCGCCGGCTCAGCCGACTAGCCGGCGGCGGCGCGAAGCAGGGCGATCGCCGGTCGGAACGTGTCGGGGTCCTCTGGCGTGAGGGCGTCGAGCATGACCGCGACTTCCGCGGGGCCGGTCTCGGCCGCCCATTCGAACGGTCCGAACGGGTGGTTCGCGCCGAGCTTCAGCGCGAGGTCGATGTCCGCGGCGCTCGCGACCTTCTCGCCGAGGGCTCGATAGGCCTCGTTGACGATCGCGAGGATGACGCGTTCCGCGATCGTGTCGGCGTCGAGGGCGCCACGGCCGGGCGTGCCTGCGAACCGCGGCGCAACGGCAAGTGGCCTGCCGTCCGCGTCGTGGCGGTAGAAGCCCTCGCCAGTCTTGCGGCCCAGGCGTCCGCCCTCGACCAGCGACTCCTGGATGGGTGACGGTCGGAAGCGCGGCGAGCGGTCGAAGGCCTCGAACAGGTTGCGCGCGGTCGCGAGATTGATGTCCAGGCCGACGAGGTCCATCAGCGCGAACGGTCCGAGCGGGAAGCCGGCGTCGGTGAGGGCGGCGTCGATCGATTCGACTGTCCCGGCGCCGGCCCGGAGCAGGCGCAGCGCCTCGAGCGTGAACGGCCGGTTGACGCGGTTGACGATGAACCCGGGCGAATCCGAGCAGGCGACCGGCGTCTTGCCCCACCGCGCGACCGTCGCGGCGGAGGCGGCAGCCAGCTCGCGATCCGTCGTCGGGTGCGAGACGACCTCGACGAGCGCCATCACTGGCGCGGGGTTGAAGAAGTGGAGTCCGAGAACGCGCTCCGGACGGTAGGTCGCCATCGCGAGGTCGTGGATGCGGAGCGCAGAGGTGTTCGTCGCGAGCGGCGTCCGCGGCGGGGCCGCGCGGTCGAGCCGCTTGAAGAGTGCACGCTTGAGCTCCTTCTCCTCGAGCGCCGCCTCGATGACGAGGGCCGCATCGGAGACGGCCTCCTCGACGTCGTTCGCGGTGTCGAACGTCCGAATCCGCGCCAAGCGTTCCACGACCCATGGCCCGCGCGCCGCCTCGTCCGTGACGACCTTCGTCGCGCGACGGAAGAGCCCGTCGCGGATCCGCTCGAGCCCGCGGAGGATCGCATCGGCCGCGACGTCCTGGAGGCGCACCTCCTGCCCGGCCTCGAGGGCGACCTGGGCGATGCCCGCGCCCATCGTCCCGGCTCCGATGACGGCGACCGGCCCGGTGATCGGATCGGCTGCTGCCGTGGCTGCTGCGTCCCGGCTCACCCCGGCAGCGTAGCCGCGGCCGGCGAGCGGTTACGCGGCCGCGAGCTGGACGATCTGGATGAGGTTCCCGCACGTGTCGTCGAAGACGGCCGTGGTGACGGGACCCATCGCGGTCGGCGGCTGCGTGAACGTCACCCCGAGCCCGGTCAGGCGCCGGTGTTCGGCGTCGATGTCGGCAACGGCGAAGCTCGTGTACGGGATGCCGTCCGCGACGAGCGCTGCCTTGAACGGTTTCGCGGCTGGATGCCCGTCCGGCTCGAGGAGCAGCTCGACACCATCGGGCGCTTCCGGCGAGACGACGGTCAGCCAGCTGGCACCGCCAAGGTCGATGTCGGTCTTCTTCACGAAGCCGAGAACGTCGGTGTAGAAGCGGAGCGCCTTTGCCTGGTCATCGACCAGGACGCTCGTGACGTGGATGCGCATGACGGCCTCCTTCACGACCCACCGAGCCATCGATCCGCGATGTGCTCGAGGGGCGTTCGATTGAGCGAGTGGAACTTGAAGCGGCCTTCGCGCCGGACGTCGATCAGGCCGGCATCCTCGAGGACGTCGAGGTGCTGCGAGATCGCCTGGCGCGTCGAGGCCAGCTGGTGCTTGGTTGCGAGGCGGGCGCAGATCTCGAACAGCGTCTGGTCGTCGCGATCGGCCAGCTCGTCGAGGATCGTCCGCCGCGTGGGGTCGGCCAGTGCCTTGAAGACGTCGCCCACGCCGGCATGATAGGCAAGTGACTACTTGCATGTCAATCGGTTGGGGCGCCGGCGCGGGGTTGCTTCAGCGGTGCAACGATTCGTGGGATTCGGCCGGTCCGCCGGCGACCATCGTGCGGAAGCTCACGGGAACGCCGGTCGCGGCCGCCACGAGTCCGGGGTTTCGTTGCGCCACTGACGCACGCACCCGCCCGCCCCGCCAGCTCAGGCGGTCAAACGGGCTTGAACGCCTCGAACGGCTGGCGGCAGTCGCGGCAGTAGAAGAGCGAGCGGCACTGGGTCGGTCCGAAGGCCGAGTCCATCGCGACGCGTGCGGACGCGCAGTACGGGCAGCGGACGTCGGCGGGCTCGGCCGGCGGAGCGAAGCCGGATCGCCGAAGGGCCTCACGTCCGGCGGGCGTGATCCGTTCGGAGGTCCAGGGAACGGTTCGAACGAACTCGACCTCGACCGGGCGACCGAATTCGGCGAGCCGGTCCCTGACGGTCGACTCGATCATCTCCAGCGCGGGGCAGCCGACGAACGTCGGCAGGAGCTCGATCCGCACGCCTTCGTCGTTGACGACGACGGCATGGACGACCCCGAGGTCGACGATGGAGATCGCCGGGATCTCCGGGTCGGCTACTTCGGCGAGCGCGGCGAGCACGCGCGCCCGGGTGACCGACGGACGGCTCGCGGTTTCGATCACCACGTCGCCTCCGGATCAAGCCTGCGGACGGTCGTGAACTCGGTCCACAGCCAACGAAAGTCCTCGGAGT
>Ga0114129_10006142_pt1 | contig 17034 bp, 14 predicted proteins | sample RhiMetdeltSRZDD1_FD_80071 | JGI IMG/M metagenome (GOLD analysis project Ga0114129, IMG submission 80071) | Populus rhizosphere microbial communities from Tennessee, USA - Rhizosphere MetaG P. deltoides SRZDD1 (version 2) (version 2) | ecosystem: Host-associated > Plants > Roots > Rhizosphere >... | reverse complement strand
GAACACGCGCTCAGGGAAGAAGGCTGCGAGGTCGTCCTGGCCAACAACGGCAAGGCCGGCATCGAGATGCTTCAAACCCGAGCGTTCGATTGTGTCATTACCGATCTGCGCATGCCCGGCATCGACGGCATGGGTGTCTTGGCCTGGGTGAAAGAGCATGAGCCCACCCTTGACGTGCTGATGCTGACCGGTCATGGGGACGTGAAGGACGCGGTCGAGGCGATGAAGCAGGGCGCCTGGGATTTTCTCGTGAAAGACACGCCGTTTGACGGAACAGCAGTGAAGGCCGCGCTGGCGAAGTTGCGTGCAGTCCGTCATTTACGACGGGAAAATCTTGCCGCACGTCGAGGCGGCTATAGCCGTGACATCATCATCGAGGGTGCAAGCCAAGCCTGGACGGCCCTCAGAAAACAGGCTGCGCTTGCCGCCCGGTCGAATGCTCCTGTTCTCATTCAGGGAGAAACCGGTTCAGGAAAGGAAGTGGTCGCCCGGCTCCTGCACGATCTGAGCGGGAGATCCACTGGACCATTCCTCGCCATCAACTGCGGGGCGATGAACCATGAACTTCTCGAGAGTGAACTCTTTGGACATGAGAAAGGCGCGTTCACTGGCGCCACGGGGACGAAGATCGGCCTCGTCACCGCAGCTGATGGAGGCACACTGTTTCTGGACGAACTTGGGGAGATGGCCGGGCTGATGCAAGTCAGTCTCTTACGGTTTCTTGACCAAGGCGAATACCGTCCTGTCGGCAGTACCCGATCATTACAGGCGGATGTCCGCATCATAGGGGCGACCAATCAGGATATCCAAGCACTCACCGCGCAAGGCCGCTTCCGCGAGGATCTGCTCTATCGTCTCAACACGATGACGTTACAAGTTCCACCGTTGCGGGAGCGCAAGGAAGACATCCCGTTCCTCGCCGAACATTTTTTGTCCGTCATCCGAGCCGCAGGCTCTCCGACACGCTCCTTGTCATCGCAGGCAATGACCGCACTTGCTTCTTATTCTTGGCCCGGCAATATCCGGGAGTTACGCAACGTCCTCGAACGCTTGGTTATGATGAGCGCTGAAAAGGGACCTATTTCTCGCGAAGAAGTGATGGCTGCCTTACCAAAACCCTCAGGCAGCCTACATGCAGGAGATGCGTCGCATTGCTCCCTCGATGAGATTGAACGCCAGCATATCCAGCGCGTGCTCGAGGCCAACGACGGGAACAAGACACAGGCGTCAAGAATCCTTGACATTGATTACAAAACACTGCTCGCGAAAATGAAAAAGTATGGCCTAAGCTAAAAGCATTCACTCTTACCAAGGAGGAAAGGATGATCCGCCTCACTCTGCTCAGCATATTCCTTATTAGTTCGCTCATGGTTCCAAATGTGGCGCTCTCACGAGACAAGCCGGCAAAAAAGCGATCGACAGTCAAAGAAGTCAAAAGCATGTCGGTTAAGGATCAGACCGCTCTGGCGCTTAGCGCGGCGCCCGCACGCATCGCAAAAGAGGCCGGCGTCATGGTCTATGGCGCAGACGGTAAACTCATCGAGGTGAAAACTAGCATCAATGGCTTTACCTGTATTCCCACGGTCATGAACTTGCCGGTCCCCGATCCCATCTGCATGGATGCAGCGAGCAACCAATGGATGAACGACATTATGAGCAATGCGCCAAAACCGTCGAATACTGTTCCCGGCATCGCCTATATGGCTCGAGGCGGTTCGCATTATGAAAAGGATGGGAAGGTCGTCATGTCAGGTGAAGGGGCTAAGGTAACCAAGGAACCGCCTCATTGGATGATCATGTGGCCGTTCGATGCGGCAACGTCAAAACTGCCGATGGTCCCCAATCCATCCGGCGTCTATATCATGTTCGAGGGCAGTCCCTATGCACATTTGATGGTGTATCAGGACCCGAATAAGATGAAGTAACAGCTATCTGGGGAAAACCTCACCCGGGTCATAAGCATATCCTGACCAGCGCACGCCATAGTGCGGAGACTCGTGGCTACGTTCAAGAGCGCCGAGATCGGGAGCCTCTCCAGTATAATCGTCATTAATATTGGAGAGGCGCACACCGGCATCGACGGCGTTGCTTTCCGAATGTAACATCACCGATTGCGGCGGTGGCATGAACGAGGAAAATTTCGACGGCAAAGTCATTTGCTCCAGAAACACCGGCTCTCTCAAAATCCTTCCATGCCGTTCATAGGGCGACGTGCTTCGCAACGAAGAGAAGCCCTCCCAGGAATAATCGAACTTAAATTCACCGTCAGGACTCCAGCCATTGTAATCAATGAGCCCCAGCTCAATGAATGGTGTCACATAGACAGCCTTCTCGGAGCCGATCATCAGATTGTTCAATACTGAAAAATTAGCAATGTGCTCGCCATACTGCTGCCAGGCCCAGCCGGGACGGATGGACGTATTGTGGAAGAGATGAAATCCGCTCGGGCTTTGGTTGAGCTTGTAGGGAGCGACGGCCGTGTTGTAGATGACGTTTTGAAACGCATACACGGGACCGCCCCAGATCGGTTGAAAACTCATCCCCATGGCCACATTTCCGAAGCGATTGCGGAAGGCGCGAACGTTCCGCTCGCTATAATCGAGTTCGATGCCGTCGTCCCCGCCCCACAGCACGTCGTTCCCGTAAAAATCGATGGCACGATTGGGGAGGTCTGCCGGCTGTGACAGCCCAAGCGCGTCGCCGAACCCCGCCAGAGTGTTGTGACAAATCACATGACCCATTCCGGTCACCACGATGCCCTCATAGTTCCATGTCCGACCGCTCGTATCGGGCCAGCGCACACCCTTCCCTTCCAGGAGATTGTCGCAGATGTAGAGATTTCTGTTGGCGCCGACTCTTCCGTTGATCCCGTAATTGACATTCGTGATGTGTGTACGCTGAATGACGACGTCTGTCGCGTTCGTAATGCCGATACCCCAAGCGCTCGAGCGAATCGTCATGTCCTCAACGTGCACATGAGACCCCGTGATGTGCACGCCGTATTCCTCTCCTGGCGACTCAATGACCGTTTCTTCGCGATCCTGTCCCTTCACCAAGATCGGATTCGTTGCAGTGCCGCTCCGTTCTATTCGCAGCGGACCTTTAAATCGCCCCGCACGGAGGATGATTACGTCTCCCGGCTGCGCCTGAGAGAGCGCCCATCGGAGAGATTCGTTGGAATCCACTGGTACGAGACGAGGAACTGCTGGCAGGTCAGGCGGAGGCGGACGTGTGACGACGTTCGTCGTTCGAATCGTCGTCAAGCCTTCTGGGTCGTCAATGGTGAATCTGATCTCGTAGGAAAAACCCGGCTCGAGGTCGAAGATGCTGCCGGCAAATTGTTCTGTGATCGAAAATTGACTCGGGACTGCTCGTGAAAGGGTGTCCGTGCGTACGCGCTGCAAGGGCAGGGCTTCTTTCCACGTCGAGGAATCGACCTTGCGGTAGGCCACCCGAACGGATGCGTCAAAATCTTCATCGCCTTCCAAAACCGGCAGACTGACACCGACGGAGTGCTGTGTGGCAGGGTCGATCTCGACTTCACCAACCGCGATAGGATGGACAGTCAACGAATGCACCCAAGCGCAGCCCGGGGTCAGCAAAAGAACAAGCACCCAGAATAACGGTGACATCCGGCGCAGGATGGAGGGAGACAAGTCGAAATTCTACTCGGAGAATCCCGTGAGCCCCTGTCGGACAAATTTTGCTTCCTCGGACGGACCGGATGCCGCGGCGACCGCCGCAATTCGTTCCCATATTCACATTAGAGAGCCGGTCGGTTCTTCTGAGCTCCCTCTTTTTCTTTGATGTCGCGCCTCTTGGCCGCCTCCATGAGAAATTTGTGGGAGGCGTCTGTTGCGCTGCGGTGAAGGGGGCCATTGCCGATCACGACCGTGAGTGCACCGACCACACCCGGCGCGGAGATCCCAAGGGACCCCGCAGAGTAGAGACGCGCGTGGATAATATTGTGTGTCGCGCACTGCTCGCCATAATACCCACCAACCACCGCGGCATATCCCTCTTCAAGCCCTTTTTTCACCGCCCACGGTTCGATCTGTATCTCATGGCCCATGCCCGGCGTGACTGAACCTTCTTGAGTAGCTGAGCTGAACGTTGCTTTCCCTCTGCACTGATTGAGCAACTCGTTTTCGTACCCTTGGTCATTCGTCTGGTCTTTCAGCCGGTTTCCTTGCGCGTCGTCCACCCAGTACAGATCCTGCACCCCGGGAGCAGCGAGGTTGGTTGCAGCATTTGCATGGCTAATGGGACCGTATTTTTTCTCCAAATCGGCGATCAGGGCCTGCTGGGAAGGCGCCGTGTCTTTCGTGAACAGTATGAAGCGGTTGACCTTGGTAACGACCTGCGGGTTCGGCGGCATCGTGAGTGCGACGTAGATTTTTTCAGCGCCAGGCTGCACGCCGCTCTTTCGGACCAGCACTTCATTGATGGCATAGACGCCGTAGACCAGCGGGTCCGGGAGCACATCGTATTTTATGGTCTCAGGTTTGAATTGCAGCCCGCGTGCTTTGAGAATTGCAGCCGCCTCCTTGGCCGGCATGCCGAGTTTGATGCCCAGCACATCATACTTACCGACGCGCTTCGCAATCGCCGCCGTGGCCTCCGGCGTACAACAGCCGCCAGGCGCGTCGGCTTGAGTGCCAGCACTTTGCGTGGGCGATTGAGGGGAGCCGGCTTGCGGCTCCGGCGTCGGCTGTTGCGATTGCTGTGCTGAAGGCTGTGATGGGGGTGCCTGCCTGCGTCGCGATTGCAACGGTTGCTGCTGTTGAGATTGCTCCTCGCCAGCCTTGTTCATCTTGTCCATCTGTTCTTGCGCCGCCTGGTCGGCAGCTTTGAACATTTTGTCGATCAAATCGTCCGCGGCCAGTGTGCCGCCAACGAGCAGCAGGAGACTGGCAGATCCAACTGCCATGAAGGCGGGAAGTTTCGCGAGAATGGATTTGTCCCTCATATTATCCTCTTATCCTCCCGTTCATAAGGGGCACTGTATTCGCCTTCTTACAATTTCGGCTTCTCCTGCTGCTTGGCTTTCTCGAGATCCTGCTGGTGCTGGCTCGCGGCAATGTCCTTCTTCCACTTCAGCGTCGCTTCTGATGCCTGCAACACGAACGGCATGCTCACCACCTCCAGCAGCATCTGGCTATACAGCTCCGGTGGAACCGACTCTGAGACCGTGGCATACACGGCCGTAAAGTGCGCATAACACCAATCATTCTGGGGGTTTTGGCCCTTGTAGTGATCAGCATAGACCTCGATGAGGCCCAAATTGGCCGAACTACCAGCGCCTGATATGCATGTCGCGAGGTTCAGCATTGTGTTGTATTCCGAAGCGGTCGGCAAAGGAGCTGGGCGGCCTTGCTCATCGAAGAGCCACAGCAGATTTTGGATTTTGCTGTCGTCCGCCGCCGGCTTGCCCATATTCACGTTGGTGAGCGTTTCTTTTCCGTACTTCTCGCGTAACGAGGCCAACAGCGTCGATTTGGGTATACCCTTTCCGGGAAAGTAGTGCTGGCGATCCACCCGCCACACGGCTTGCTTGTTCGGCGGCAAGGTGACATCCACCGTGACCTGATCACCCTCCATGCCCATCATAATTTGCTCTGCCGGTACGGCCGAAAACGAGGTGATGACCGGCTTGTCGATGGTCGGCAGGTTGGTCGACTGCACTTGGACTTTATTCTTGGGTAACGCAGCCTGAAGCTTGGCATGAGCTTCCCGCGCCGGCATCCCGAGCTGAATGCCGAGAATATCGGGCATCCCTCCGGCTGACGCATAACTGGCGGAACAGAGAGCAACCGCCGCGACGACCCCAAAATACCATTTCGATAACAATTTCATTCCCCCTCCTCTTGGTGTGACAAGCTGTTATGTCAGCCACATTTACTTCGACTTTTTTATACTGCCGATGAAACCGGGTCCAGAGATCGACCCGTCGCCATGGATGACAAAATCCACTTTTTCCCCCTGCGGGGTGCAATCCAACACCAACTTGTCATCCTTCACGCTGTACTTGCAGGGCATCGATTCGCCCATCAGTGTAAAGATGGCCTTGCCCCCGGATAATTCTCCCAGAGCCTGGGCACACATGTCCTTCCTGCACGCAATGTTCTTAAGCCGAGCTCTGAACCAGGGATACTTCGTAGGCAAAACAGGAGGGGTAGTATCTTAAAGTGCGCGGCTTTCGTCAATATCCAGGGATCTACGCAGGAACAGGAGCGCCCTTGCCCCACTGAATCTCCCACCGTTATGATGGCCGGCCATGACACCGGATGAAGCGCGTGCGCACTACAACTTTCTCCTAACACTGTGCATTCGAAAGGCCGAGACCTTCGGCCCATTGGCCTTTGCCTTCATTAAGGACCATAACTTCAACGGGTTAGGCCTGACGCCTGAAGAACAATTCAATCTTCTCGTCGCGACCGCCGAAGCCTTTGCCGACGAACCGAAGCGCTATACCCACAAATTGGATTGCCTCCAGAAAGCGCTGGAGATTCTGCCAATCACGAGCTTCTTCGATCCGGACCTCGCACGGCAAATTCAGCAGGACATCCAGAGGTTGAAAGCCGAACTCGATCTCTATGCCAAGGCCATGAAACCGGAACGCGCTGATTCGGGATCCGGCAATCTCCCTCAACAAATCATCATCGAGACCGACATGCCGGACTATTTTTTCTCCATCGCGCAGCAGCGGGCCGCCGCGTATTTCCAGGAGAAGTATCGCCTCACGAAAGAATCCAAAATCGCGCAGCACTTCACTTCACCCACACGGAAGTTCGAGCCTGACACGACGGCGGTGCACAAGGAGTTTCCCGGGGCCTGCGCGCCGTTCGTTGCAGCCAGAACGGGAGCCTGGCATGTGATGTTGCCGTTCGATCTCAAAATCAGCCGATCTCCCGAAGATCCCTTGGATGCTGCGCTACGCATTTGGTACGCGAAGACCGGCTACTCCTTTCCGCTCCGTTATGAGATGGGACGTCTCTGCAGCTACTACGACGACCAGGTGCTCGATCTCGATATGATGGATCCGCATCTCTTGTTCGTGTCGGTCTCTCCATTGAAGGAGAAAAACCTGGGCACAGTGCATCGGGCGGTGCCCGAGGATGTGCCGTTCGAAATTGGCCTCCCACGCGCTTTCCTTGATGGCACAAATTCGCTCGGCCCCTACGTCCAGGTCGGCTGCAACATCAAAGTCTGGTTCGACGCCGCTGCCGTGAGCTTGCTCGTCCAGGGGGCCCCAGACTTACATGAATATGGCTTAGAAGGTGGAGCGGGATTATTGACCAGAACGTACGCGTCGGAAAGAATAGCGGCCTATGCCGGAGCCGGCAGTCAGCAGTGGCAGGAAGGACTCAGCTTCAACTTCGTGAACATGCATCTCCAGTTACTTCCACAAATGATGACCGCGATCATACCTGCCAACACGCCGATCTTCTCGCTGTATCCTGTTACCGCACGAGGGCAGTATCAGCTCACCGACGCCCGTTCTCTCACGTAGCAGGATGTTGAAAAAGCCCGCCAGCTTCGTTCTCGCATCGCTCAAAGGCTCAACGTACGGCTCAAAAGTACGCCCTCGCCTTTTCACTCGCTGCGGCCTCGCTGGACAGTCTTTTTGAACATCCTACGGGATCATACACTTTTTCGGCCTCATTCACGTACAGGTGCCGAAATTGAGTTGGCGCATCGCTTCATAGACAACGATGGCCACGGCATTGGACAGATTCAGGCTCCGGCTATCCGGCAACATCGGTACGCGGATCCAATGCTCATCTGAAAATTGCCTCAATATATCTGCCGGCAATCCCCTGGTTTCCGGACCGAACACAAACACATCGTCTGCTAGATAGCGGTTCGTGTCGTAGCGTTGAGCCCCTTTGGTGGAGACGGCGAAGACCCGCTTGCCATGAAAGGCCGCCATACACATTTTCCAATCGTCATGAACCTGTATTGTTGCGAACTCGTGATAGTCCAAGCCCGCTCGCCGCATTTGCCGGTCATCCAAGGAGAAGCCCAATGGTTTCACGAGATGAAGGCGCACACCGGTGTTCGCGCAAAGCCGGATTACGTTACCCGTGTTGGGAGGAATCTCCGGTTGATACAAGATCACGTCAAACATGCCGATTTTTCTCGTTCGCCTCTTTCTCACCCACCCACCCGCGCGGCGCCGGGACGCCGCGTTACCCTGAAAACCGGCGCAGTGTACCATGCTTCTTCGGTCGTCACCTGCCGACTCTGTCATGCATAATTTCGCTAGGGCGATCCCTAGTGCCTCAGATCGGCGCAGTCACCCCATGCTGACCTGGTGGGTTATTGCTGCGTTAGCACAGTTAGAAAGGTCACGAACGGAAACGCATTTGCTTTATTCCTGACTCTGCTATCAGCTTTTTGGGTTCCTCAAGCCTATGGCGAAGAGGATAAACCGACGCCTCTTGCCGGCGAAGAATTTCACACGGAAGTCCTGGGTGAACCAGTAAAAGTTCCGCCCCGTGATCGTAAGAATGTTACCGCCGCAAGCTTCGGCGTGGAGTATCTGCCCAACGGCCCGACCTTTTATCAAGTCCTGCCGTTCGGTGCGTTGTATGTCTGGCGTAATTCCGACGATATGAGGCAGCGCTTCCGCGGAACCTTTTCGGGTCCGGTAAACGACTTGACCTACAATGTAGGATCACACTCATCCAGCGGCTGGGAACTCCGAATGACGTTGAATACGATGATCATTCCGCTTGGCCGAGCTGAATACGTAGAAGGACAGATCATCCCTGACGTCACTCTAGAATGGAGTTACGTTTTCGGAGGGTTGGGAATTGCCTACCGCCGCCTGTTGGACCCCGGCCATCAGGACAATGCTCTCGAATTGTCACTCACGTATGAACCCGGTTATCGCTGGTTCAAGGGCACGAGCAAGACCTCGCCAAACTATATCGTACCCAACGATACCTATGAGGGCCGGGTGCACGCACGGGTGCGCAAGGATGCGTTGGAACGGAACATCATGGAGTTGCCGCATCGGGGCTATGCCTTCGGAGGCGATTTCATATACGGACATCGCACCAATTGGAGTACGTGGGGCGGAGGACCATTAGGCGTTTCCGATGAGCCCGAATATCTCATGGGCAGTGTTTTCGCATTGACCGCCACCGGTGTTCCTTTCGTCAATAGTGAACGACACCGGTTGATCACGTCTCTCTATGGAGGAATCGGACAGCACCTCGATCGATTCTCCACATTTCGCCTTCCCGGTAGACCAACCGGCTATGAATGGGAAGCACTCGCTCTACCGATGATGCCGAGTGTGGCCTTCAACGAGCTGTATCCTCGGCAATACGCCGTAGGGCATCTCGAATACCGATATGAAGCGATGTTCTTTCTCTATCCGTACATTCGAGGGTCCTGGGGAATCGTCGAACAGGCACGGTTCCTCCCGAACGGTTCCATCACGTTTCAGATGGATCCGATGCCGGCAGTGGGTGGTGGAGTCGTGACGGGAGCGCCTTGGCATTCACAGGTCGAAATCAACTACAGCTACAATTTTGGAATCTACAGCGATCATGGCGGCGGCCAACCGGTGCCGGGCCGTAACGGCTTTTTCATCTTTTGGTCCAAAGAACTATGAGTTGCCTCATACTGTTGACCACTGAATCCTTTTCCTCGGTTCCATCTCTCAGCAAGTAGGTTCCGGAACATACCTACGATATAATGAGGTTATGATGTTGAGACCCTCTCTTGGCGTTGCCACACGGTTTTGTCTGCCTCTGTTGTTCACGTCAGCAATGGTTTCGCTCATATTTGCCAACGATCCCCAGGGCCTTTCTGATGGACAAATCATTGAGCGTGCGAAATCAGACTGGGAAAGCGGCGCCTTCACACCGGCGCTCGAAATGCTTGATCAAGGGATTGAGGCCCATCCTGACGACCTCAGCCTCTACAAATTACGCGGAGATATTCTCGCGACATCCCGCGCTTCCCATGAAGCGCTTCAGGCCTACGAAACCGTCCTTGTCAAACAACCCAGCGCGCTCGACGTCCGCTGGTCCAAATGGAGCCTCCTGGTTCGGTCCGGCCAAGGAGCGGAATCGATCAACGAATTACGACGTATTGCTGAAGTCGATACCACAAATCCCTTGATATTTTTTCGTTTGGCACGTGAACTTCGAAAACTCGATCGCCTCGAAGAATCACTCGACTCTTATAAAAAAGCCGTGGAACATGCTCCGGAGATGTTGAGTTGGCGGCTCGCGTTGGCCCGAGCTCGTTTTGACGTCCTGGATTACGAAGGAGCGGCCAACGATGTTCAATACGTCCTGGAAAGACTTCCATCCGACTCTCCACTCGAATTGCCGGCCCATACCTTGGTAACGGTGTTTCATGGCCATTCACAGGATCGAGGCAGGCGTTTCGATCCGGTTTTTACACCCAAAGACATTACTCCGGAACAACTGAAGGAATGGGCGCTCATGAGGGCGGACGCCTGGAGAATGTTTGTTGCCGGCCGCTACCAGGAAGCTGAGCCCATGTACCGAAAGCTCTTAGCACTGAACCCGCGGGATCCTTCAGCCACCCATCAATTCGGCCTCACGCTGATGCAGCTGGGAAAATGTACCGAGGCACTGACTGTGTTCGGCAAGGTGTCGGAACTCGACCCGACCGAAGACCAGTACTCCGATATTGTCTTTCGGATGGGCCAATGTCTGGTTGAATTGGGACGATGGGAAGAGGCGTTCATGCACTTTCACACTCTGCATACCCAAGCTGTGAAGTTTGAGCTACAGAACAAAGACAATGCCCTCCCACCCGGGACACGTGTGTTGGACAAGAAGAAACTGATGCGATGGCTCGACAAGGTCCGTCCTCACGTATCTGCCGAACTGGCAAATTTGGACAGTATCGATGCACAAGTCACGACCCCGCCCGTCGATGCCTCCCGCGCTGCAGGACCGACCAAAGAAGAAGTGGCCGCGGTACTGAACCAGCTCAAACCCGAGAAGGCCTTGGATACCGGAGGTGCATTGGTCGGGCGAGATGCTGATTTCAGCTGGTTTCGCTTTGTGATCCCGGCCGGAAAAGTCATGCGAGATGATTTGCCTACCGGACAACACGACTTCATCCCTCTCAACCCTGCCGATAGCTTTCCCACAACGCAGCAGGAGATCTATTTGGTCTTTCGGCTCGTCTCCGACTCGTACGATGCAGTTCCTCTCGCTTCACAATGCTTCTTGGAAGCAGCGGAGGCGAGTGGAGAGCAACCCGCGATCACGCAGGATCGCGTGATGATGGCGATGAGCGACCAATCAGGATACTTTACACTGTCGCGGCCCGAACATGGGTGGGAGCCGGGCCTCTACCGCTGTGGCTTATTTGCCGGTGAACGGACCTCCGCCTATACGCAAGCGGATGAAGTGCGCTTCCGCATCGTTCAACATCACCAGCCGTCCTAACCCCATCAGCACGCCGGTGACTAACTAATCAGATTGTCGATTGATCTCCGCTTTGAGAGTGAGGAATCGACGGACGCCGAGTCCTATGAACACCACACCCGTGAGCAGCGACACCACTCCAAGCGTTTGAATGACAGCCCCTTCGAACCACCACACGGCCGGAATGCCAACAGCGATAAAACCCAATGCGGTTCGCAGATAGGCCAGCAAGGTGCGCTCGTTGGCCATCTCGGTCCGTTGTCGGGCTAGGCGGTTTCGTAACCATGTCTCCGATCGATCCTGCATACACACAACCCCGTATGCTTACCGAACGATACTCGATTGCTAGCCAAAGGACCCGACGTTGGATGGATCAGTGGAGCTTTTTGCACTGCGAAGCGAGGCCAGGCCGTATTATTTTGCACAGCAACTAGCCGGATCGCGCTGGCCTTCAGTAGGCAGCAGGCGATCGAGCGTAAAATATACCGGACAGAAACCGGTTACACCGCTTTGGAGTAAGGTGATACCGATCGCAGCCGGGAGCAAGTACCAGTGCGGACTCACATAGTGCCCTAGTGCAATCCCGACAGTGACCAACAATCCTACGATGCCATCGTGTAGGCGTCTCTTGTTATACATCTTAGCCTCCTTTCACGCCTCCGGCCGAGAGCTTGAGATGCACAGTGTAAGGCTAATCCCCATGTACAAGGCTGTCAAGCTACGGTCCTGAAACTGTTCATCGGTCTTTTGGCAACAGCCAGCGATACGTGTCATCTTTGCGATCGGTGCTCGCAATTCATGCCCACTTTCACACTGCCTGTGGCGGCCGGTGCGTTCGCATTGAGACGTGATATCGCCTCAGATGGTGAACAAGATACAGAACGATAGCCAAATTGACTATCAGCAAACTGATCCGAAGAACTGTCACCCGCTCGAAGATTTCGTAGAGTTCGAAAGGAAGTAACAGGCTGGTTGACACCACCGTCAGATACGCCGCCCAGGACCACTCCAGCCAGAGTCCAACACCTTCCATCAACAAGAGTCCCGCATAGCTCAAACTGACGATTCCCGCGATGAGCACACTATGAGGCTGCAACTGATCTACCTTCATGACCAGGGAGTGAACGAGCCGAGAATCGGCATTCAGATGCAGGGCTTCGATCAGAATTGAAAACCACGTGGCAATGTCCGCATGCATCAGTGTCAGAAACCCAAACCCGGCGATCCACAACAGGCCACTCTTCACCAACTTAAATACCGCAATCGCGGCCAGACCGGAATGCTGCGAGCGTCTCGCCATCGAATGAGGAGCCTATCACAAACCACGAGTACCCAATCGCCTCCAGTTCATTCGCAATTGCTATAGCCGGCCAGCCCAAAATCCGGATTGAAGTCGTGGTTAGAAACCCAGTGGCAGGTCGGACCCCTAGACTCTGGAGAAATTCCAGGCTCCCTGGAATTTCTCCATAACTTTCTTCCTATTATATATCTCATTCATAACATGACGTTATCGTCATAATACATTGACTAATTGATTATAATACGTATTTACATATTGACCGTTACGCCCGGCATATTCCCTGCTCAACTGCTCGTTGATGCCCAACCACTCCTCCATCTTATTGATCGAAGATAGCCCAGGCGAATGTGAGTTGTTTCGCCAGGCTCTCGCCAAAGCCAGACTCGATGTGGCGCTCTTTATAGAGCACGACGCGGAGGCAGCGCTGCATTTTCTGAAGAACCGACAAGGCCTTCCTTCGTTGATCTTGCTCGATTGGCATCTTCGCCACCAGCATGGGAACGCATTCCTCACGCAACTGCGTTCGCAGGTCCGCTTCGCTGCGATTCCCGTCGTCGTCTTCACAACATCTGACGATGCCTCCGACCTCCACTCCGCCTATGCCAATGGCGCAAATGGCTATGTTGTAAAACCCGGCACATTCGACGAATTGGTCGATTGCGTTCGCGACCTCTGCCGTTACTGGATCGATCTCAACCGCACTCCCTACTTGGTTGGAGCCACATGCTGACCCGAGCCGCGCTGAAAAATCCGTACGCCGTTTTTGCCTTGTGCATGATCGCACTCATTCTCGGTACGGTCTCGTACAAGAAAATGCGGGTCGATATTTTCCCGGAGATTAAGATCCCTACGATCCTCGTTACCACCTTCTATCGAGGGATGAGTCCCAGTGAAATGGAAGGCGCGATTACCCTGCGGATGGAGCAGCGCTTTGTCGAAGCGAGTTACGTGGAGCATATCGAATCACAATCGCTCGCGGGAATGAGCTACATCAAGGTCTTCTTCCAGCCCGAGTATGGGATCGATGCGGCACAATCGGAATTGACCAGCCTGGCTTACAGCATCATTCGTCTCTTGCCGCCCGGTGTGTATCCGCCGTCAGTCTATAAGTTCGGCGTCTCGAGTCTGCCTGTAGGCCTGCTGTCCATCAGTAGTGAGAGTCTCGGCCCGAAAGAAATCCGCGACCTCGCCTATTTCACCGTGCGCAATCAGATCGCCAGCATCCCCGGCATCTCCTTCGGTCCCCCGTTAGGCGGGAAGGTTCGCCAGATCACCGTCTTCATGGATCAGTCACGCATGCTGGCGCGAGGGATCTCGCCTTCCGACGTCGTGAAAGCGATTAATGCACAGAGTGCAATAATCCCCGCAGGCGATATCAAGATCGGGGATCTGGACTATTACGTCTATTCCAACAGCCTGATTGATCTGGTCGAAAAAATTAACGACATTCCCATCAAAATGGTAAACGGCACACCGATTCTTGTGCGCGATATTGGCACTGCTGCGGACAGCGCCGCGATTCAAACCTCAATCGTGCGGGTAAACGGGCGCGAGGCTACGTATCTGCCGATTACCAGACAGGAAGGGGCCAATACCCTGGAGGTGACGGACGGCGTGCGGGCCAGGTTGCACAAGCTGACCGAAATCCCAGCCGGTGCCTCCGTGAAATTCATCTACGATCAGTCCTTATACATCCGTCAGGCCATCGCCAACCTGCAGAAGGAAGGGTTGCTCGGTGCGGGACTCGCAGGCTTGATGATCTTTCTATTTCTTCGAAGTCTCAAGGCGGCCCTGGTTGTCGGCATGGCCATCCCGCTCTCACTGACCGTGGCGCTCGTCTCACTCTATCTGAATGGCCAAACCGTCAACATCATGACATTGGGCGGCCTGGCCCTCGTGATTGGCACGCTCCTCGACAATAACATCGTCGTGCAGGAGAACCTGCATCGCCATCTCGAAATGGGAAAGGACGGCCGGTCGGCGGCCGAGGACAGTGCGACTGAATTGACGTTGCCGATTTTCGTCGCGACGATCTGTATCTTGATCGTCTATCTGCCCATCATGTTTTTTACCGGCATCGTCAAATATCTCTTTGTGCCCCTCGCGATGACGGTCGCCTTTGCCATGCTGGCGGACTATGCCGTATCCATGAGCGTGACACCTGTGATGCTGGCCTGGCTGTATTCCCGTGGCCATGGAAACGGATCGCAAGAAGAAGGATCAGCAGCGGAAGGTTGGTTTCGCTTCGTCCTAGCAGCGTATGAACCCCTGTTGGGAGCGGCAGTCCGATTCAAAACCGTCGTGATCGCCGCCGCGGTCCTGGCACTCATCGGCACGGGCGCATTGTTGATCCCCCGCCTCCACACGGAATTTTTCCCCAGGATCGATGCGGGCAACTTTACCATGATTGTCAGCGCGCCCGAAGGTTCCCGCATCGAGAAGACAACCGCGATCGTGGCCGATATCGAAACATTGGTGCATGAGATCATTCCCAAGCATGAACTGGAAGAAGTCATCTCGAACACGGGCCTGTATTTCGGGGACGCGGCCCGCTTTGCGCCCAATACGGGCAACCATACAGCGTTCGTGCTCGTGAACCTGGTGACGGGTCATGACGGTAAGACAGACGACTATATCGCGGCGTTGCGCAAAAAGATCCAGGCATCGCTGCCTGGGGTGGAAATCAGCTTTCAGACCGGCGGTATCATCAGCGACGTCCTGAATTTCGGCCTGCGCGCGCCGATCGACATTCAGGTGAAGGGGCCGACGTTGGATCTCATTCGCCCGGTGGCGGAGGAGATTCGTCAACGGGTCGCCCAGGTCGGCGATACGACCGACGTGCGCATCAAGCAAGGCAAAAGCTATCCGGAGCTACATGTGATCGTCGATCGGACAAAAGCCGCTTACTACGGTCTCACTCAAGACCGTGTCGTGGTGGATGTGATCACCGGCATCAGCTCGAACCTGGCGCTGAGTCCCAATTACTGGCTCGATCCCAAAACAGCCAACGGGTACTTCTTGCTCGCTCAATATCCGGAACAGTCGCTCACCAAAACGGAAGACCTCCTGAACATCCCTATCATCGGGGCGCGTACGGCCTTAAACCCGACCTCTGCGCTAACCACGGCGGGAACAAGCGGCTCTACGATCGCGCTGCAAAACACACCGTTCGCGGGCCGCAACCTCGATCTGTCGGCCGGTTTCTTTGCAGGTGACGAACGGCGGGGGCCACCGGTATTGCTGCGTGACGTGGCCACGCTGGAAATGAAAACCGGACCGGACAGTGTTGATCACTACGATTTGTCCCGTTTGATCGACGTGCTGGTGACACCGGTCGGGAACGATCTCGGTCGCGTAGCGGCTGAGATCGAACAGGTCCTCGCAACCGTGCAACTACCGAAAGATGTGACGATCGACATCAAAGGTGAAGTAGCCAACATGCGAGCCGCGTTCAGCAACTTTGCCCTCGCCCTGCCGCTGGCCGTGCTGCTGATCTACCTCGTAATGGTCGGGCTATTCCGTTCGATGGTCGATCCATTGATCATTCTGGTCGCCGTCCCACTCGGCTGGATCGGCACAGTCCTCATGCTGCATCTCACCAATACATCCGTGAACGTAGAGTCCATGATCGGAACACTCATGATGATGGGAATCGTGGTCTCCAACAGCATTCTGCTTGTGGATTTTGCCAACCGGATGGTGCGGGCCGGTACGTCGGCGGAGCTGGCCGTGCTGGAAGCGGGGCGCCGGCGCGTCCGGCCGATTTTGATGACGGCCCTTGCGACAATCCTGGGTCTGCTCCCGCTGGCGTTGGGATTCGGCGAGGGAAACGAAACGATGGTTCCGTTGGCCCGTGCCGTGGTCGGTGGTCTTGCCGTCTCGACCATGATGACGTTGCTCGTCGTGCCGGTGATGCATGCGCTCGTGTTAGGACGCCGCGTTCACCTGGATACGTCTGCGACGCCGGCAGCTTCTGCGGAGGACATCTAGGGTCATGTCGCCAGCCATCATAATACCTCTTGCCCTGTTGGTATTGTGCGCAGGCTGCCAGCAGGAAGGACCACAAAAAGCGCCCACAAAAGTCGAGACTCCTGGTGGGTCATACGAGAACAGCAAACCACTCGCAAGCGACGAGCAGCCAGTGGATGACCAGGTTACCAAACCGATCAGAAAGGATCTGACCTACACGATTACGTTGCCGGCCAATATTGCACCGCTCTACCAGACGACCCTGTATGCCAAAGTCTCCGGCTATTTGAAATGGATCGGCCCAGACAAAGGCGATCAGGTCAAGAAGGATCAAGT
>Ga0114129_10006140_pt1 | contig 17035 bp, 13 predicted proteins | sample RhiMetdeltSRZDD1_FD_80071 | JGI IMG/M metagenome (GOLD analysis project Ga0114129, IMG submission 80071) | Populus rhizosphere microbial communities from Tennessee, USA - Rhizosphere MetaG P. deltoides SRZDD1 (version 2) (version 2) | ecosystem: Host-associated > Plants > Roots > Rhizosphere >... | reverse complement strand
TGCAAGAGTTGACAGAACTCTGGCACGACCTCTGCGCTAGGCCGCCGTGGTCAGGCAGCCGGTGCGCCCAGCGTCGGGATACCGTCAGGCCGGGCAACGCGTATTACTCTCAAATCTCGGTGGCCCATCCCCAGCGTCGTGGAGAAGCCCCCTCGCTGGAGACGCTGATGCGAATCGCTCAGGTTGCACCGCCTTTCGAGTCAGTGCCGCCCACCCGGTACGGCGGCACCGAACGCGTCGTCTCGCTCCTGACGGAGGAGCTCGTGCGGCGCGGCCATGACGTCACCCTGTTCGCCAGCGGCGACTCGACGACCCGTGCGCGGCTGATCCCGACGGTCGACACGGCCCTCTGGCGCCTGGACGAGGTCCGTGATCCGCTGCCGTACTGGGCGATCACCCTCGGCGAAGCGTACCGCCGCGCTCGTGACGGCGAGTTCGACGTCGTCCACTCGCACCTCGATTTCCAGGCGTTCGCCTGCGCCGACCTGTGCAGCACGCCGACGATCACGACCCTCCACGGCAGGCTCGACTTGCCGGATCTTCCCCGCATCTACGCACGCTTTCCGGCGGCCGGGGTGGTCTCGATCTCGGACAGCCAGCGCATGCCGCTGCCGGACCTCCGCTGGCTCAGGACCGTCTACAACGCCGTCGACGTCGATCGTCTGGCGTTCAACCCGAAGGGCGGCGAGTACCTGCTCTTCCTGGGCCGGATCTCGCCAGAGAAGGGGCTGGATCGTGCGATTCAGGTCGCGAAGCTGGCCGGTCTGCCGCTCAAGGTCGCGGCGCGCCCGCCACTCCAGGACACCAGCGATCCGGTCATTCGAGCCGACCGCGAGTACTACGAAGGGGTCGTTCGGCCACTGCTCGCGGACGGCCATGTCGAGATGGTCGGCGAGATCGGCGATGCCGAGAAGCCGGAGCTGTTGGGCAACGCCCTGGCGCTGCTCTTCCCGATCGACTGGCCGGAGCCGTTCGGCCTCGTCATGGCCGAGGCCCTCGCCTGCGGCACGCCCGTCGTGGCGCGCAGTCGTGGATCGGTGCCGGAGATCGTCACCCACGGCGTCACCGGCCTGATCGGCGAGACCAATGAGGAGCTGGCTCGCCTCTGCCACGAGATCCACCTGATCGACCGCCAGACCTGTCGAGACGAGGCCGTCCGCCGCTTCTCGCCAACAGTGATGGCGTGCGGCTACGAGGAGGTCTACTGCGAGGAGACAGGAGACAGGAGACAGGAGTCAGGAGGCGTCGGGCGCCTGATGACAGAGGCGGTCTGATCGGCCATGAGCGGAGAGGGGCACGCATCGTGCGCCCCGGTGGCGGGTACCTGATCTGCCCCGTCCCCAAACGTCCTGGTGCCCAGTGTGAAACGTACGCAATAGGGAGGCGAAGCGTGCCAGATACGGATGAACGTGAGAGAGATCGCCTGAGCGAGAGCGGTGGGCACCGCTACCAGCAGGCCCATCGAGACCCGGGCTCAACCCAGGAGGGTAGCGCGGTGACGGCCGGCTCGCGCTCGGCGGTGGCGCGGGAGACGGCTGAGCCCGACCAGCAGCAGCGTGCCGACGACCACGGCCGCCCGAGCCCGGACGACGAGTCCTGGCTGGCCGACCAGGGCTACCCAAAGCTTGGGAAGAAGATCCAGTCCCGCGTGACCCAGGTCGAGCACGGCCCGTACGCCGGCGGCACCCAGCAGGGCGACGCCAGCTCTCGCGAGAAGCGAGGCTAGCCGGTCCTCGGATCGACTCCACGACGAACGCCGCGCAGGTCGTCAACTTTGGGCGGTTGTTCGCGAATGTGGAAAGTCGTGGGGCAGAGCCGTCCCCTCACGGGCGTCGTCGGCGTTCCCTCATCGTCCCACAGCGCTACGTCTCGCCAACGTGGCGCACCCCCTCTCTCTGGCCGGGAGCCCCACTCCCGGCCATATTCATGCCCTGAACCTGGGAGCCTCCTGGGAGCGCGGCGATCTTCGCCGCTCCGGTCATCGCCCCCGAGAGGCCAGAGCTTGCCCTGAGCCTGCGAAGGGACGGTCGGGCTTCCAGCCTGCGAGATTCCGGGCCGGGCGCTGCACCTCCTCTGATGCCGCCACCTGATCTGGTGAGCCTGCATGGGAGGTGCTCGTGTCGCCAACTCCTGACGAACCACCGGACGAGGCCCCGGCCCCGGTTGCCGACGCGGCGCCACTGGTGGATCATGAGGGTGCAGCGCGGGGCGGCGATGTCGTCCCTGCCCGCCAGCTCAACGAGAGGGAACCGGGCCAGATGGAGAGCGGACCTGACGACGCTGCCGTCGTGGCCAGAGCGCTGGCCGGCGAACAGCAGGCGTTCGACGAGCTGCGGGCCGCCGCTGAGGGCGTCGTGCGCGGCACCATCCGGATGCAGGTCGGCCGGTTCGAGCAGAACGGCACCTACTTCGTCGATCACGCCCTGGTGGACGACCTCGTTCAGATGGCCTGGACGCAGATCTGGGAGAAGCTCGCCACCTACGATCCAGGTGTCGGAAGATTCGTCCATTTCGCACGGTACTGGGCGAGGATCATGGTCCGCCGGTACCGCGACACGCCGATCGGGCGCGGCGTCGAAACGTCGCTGAGCGCGATGCTCGGCGGTGGCGCGGACGCCGACGAGGGCGACGATTCGGGGGCAGACCGGCTGGACCGACTGGCCCGGCGCGGCAGCGTCGTGGAGCCGCCGGAGGACCCCGTGGGCGCGGACGTCTACGACGAGCTGCTCTCGCTCACGTTTGCGACCGCGAGCCCGCCCCACCAGTTGATCGCGTTCGGCTTCGCCAAGGCCGCCGAGTGGCGGCCGCGCCAGATCGCCGCCGAGCTCTCCAACGTGCCGCTTCGGGCCCTCGAGACGCGGCTCGAGCGCAGCTACCTGGAGCAGTCAGACCTCGAACAGGCCCGGGTGCAGCCGGCCTTCCAGCCGCTCAGGAACCGCCTGGAGCTGCGCTTCGACGACGCGGTCAGAGGCCCGACCACCCTCGCCACCTACCCCGGGCTGCACACCCGGATCGTCGGCGAGACGACCCTTTCGGACTACTACACCGGCGAGCCCACCGCCGACGTCACGCAGTGGTGGTACGCCGTCAAGCGGCGCGTGCTGGCAGAAGTCCAGCGCCGCGACAGCGGCCCGCTTGCCGACCTCCTCCGCCAGGCGCAGCGCCGGTCCGCCGGACGCGGCGCAGCACGCCGAACCTCAGGCCAGGCCGCGCCATGAACGAGAGGACCGACGATTCCGCCATGAACGCACAGCGTCCTTCTGCCATGCACGCCCACCTCTCGCCAGACGTCATCGCCGGGTACTTCTCGGACACGCTCTCCCTTGACGACCAGATGCTCGTCGAGGAGCACGTCGCCACCTGCGACGACTGTGCCCTCGCCGCGCAAGGCGCCCTGGCCGCCGGAACAGTCGTGGACCGCTGGACGGCCAGGGCACATGGCCAGGCTGTCACCAGAACGGTGCTCGCGGAGGCGCTCGCCACCGCCGGCGCCCGCGCAACCGTCGCCGCCGTGCGTCAGCGCCTGGAAGCCTGGGCCGAGCGGTGGGCCGGGCAGGCTGAGGCCGCGCTGCGGATCGTGCTGGATGCCCCAGGTCAGGCCGCCCGCGTCATCGCCGAAGCTGCCCCGGACCTGGCCCGGCCCGGTGGCGCCTGGCAGCTCGCCGCCGCTCCAGCCCCGATGCCAACCCGTGGCGCCGCCCGACGCACGCCCCCGCCCCAGCCGATCGTCGTCACGGCCGGCGGCCCGGACGGCCCGACCGCCAGTATCGCCGTCAGCGCCGAGCGTGGCGAGGTCGTCGTTCGCCTCGACGACGTGCCTGGAGGCGCCGAGCCGCCGCTGGTGCTGCTGATCCCGACCGGCCCGGAGCAGGCGTACGCCGATCGCGAGCCCCTGCTCGGGACGCCTCAGCCGAGCCCCGGCAGCGAGGCCTGGATCGCGCGGTTCACGGGGCTCGGGCCGGGCAGCTACCTCGTCGTCTTCGAGCCGCTGCCGTGACGATCCCGGTGCCGATCGACGGACTGGACCTCCGGACGTGACCGATCTGACCGTGGCGGCGGACCTGGCCTGGCGGGTCGCGGCGCTGGAGGCGCGGCGCGGCCGGGCCGCTGCCATCAGCCCGGATCATCTCCTGATCGGGCTACTCAGCCTGGAGAAGCTGTTGGAGTCGGCCGCCGGGCTGGAGCCCGAGCGACGCGAGGCGGTCCAGCAGGAGCACCAGCGGCTGACGAGGGTCTTGGAGCAGGTCTGGCACCTTGACGCGGCGGTGCTGCGCCGCGACCTCCGAGCGCGCATCCCGGCCGCCGACGCTCCGGACACCGCCAGCCTGCACCGCGACCCGGCCTGCCGCGCCATCTTCGAGCGGGGCGCGACCCTCGCGCGGGAGCGCGGCAACGTCCCGTGCGGCGTCCTCCATCTGCTGGCGGCGGCCCTGGAGGCGCCCACCAGCGCGCTGGTCGGGGCGATACCGAAACCGACGATCGGCTTCTCTATCCTGGAGCGGCTGCGCGAGCGCGTCCTGAGCGCGATCACGCCGACCTGGCTGGAGAATCAGACGCGGCCGGTGCTGCCCGATCCGTCTCCAAACCCCTGGCCTGGCCCGGCCCCGACGCCGCCCGGTCCGTTCCCCGTGCCCGCCCCGCAACCGGACCCGTTCCCACCATCCCCTCAGCCGATCCCTGGGCCGCTCCCCCCGATTCCGCCGCCGGAGCCGCCGCCGTCTCCGACAAATGACGTGCCGGCTGTCCTGCTCCGCTACGGCCGCGACCTGACCGCCGAGGCCGAGGCCGGCCGGCTCGGGCCGGTCATCGGGCGGCGCGACGAGATGCTCCAGGTCGTCAGGGTCCTCCACCGGCGAACCAAGAACAGCCCGGTCCTGATCGGCGAGGCCGGCGTCGGCAAGACAGCCGTGGTCGAGGGGCTGGCGCGCCGGATCGCCGAGGGAACGGCATTGCCGGGCCGCCGGATCGTCGCGCTCAGCCTGGCGAGCGTCGTGGCCGGCACGACCTATCGCGGCCAGTTCGAGGAGCGGTTGGAGGAGATCCTGGCCGCCCTTCGAGGCCGGACAGACGTCGTCGTCTTCCTCGACGAGCTGCACACGATCGTGGGGGCCGGCGACTCGGACGGGCGGCTGGACGCGGCGAACATCCTGAAGCCGGCCCTGGCGAGAGGCGAGATCATCTGCATCGGCGCCACCACGACGGACGAGTACCGGCGCCACATCGAGAGCGATCCGGCCCTGGAGCGGCGATTCCAGCCAGTCCACGTCGCCGAATCGAGCCCCTCCGAGGCCCTGGCCATCCTGGAGGGGCTGCGCGCCGAGCTGGAGCGCCATCACGCCGTCGAGATCGAGCCGGATGCCCTGGACGCGGCCGTTGAGCTGACGGTGCGGTACGTGACGGCGCGGCGGCTGCCGGACAAGGCGGTGGACGCGCTGGACGAGGCCTGCGCCCGGGTCAGCGTGCCGACGCTGACCCGGCGGCCGGGGCAGGCCGGTCGTGACCCCTCGGCGGACCAGACCGTCACCCGCGAGAGCGTCGCCGAGGTCGTGGCGACCTGGACCGGCATTCCGGTCGGGCGGATCGGCCTGGCCGAAGCCGAGCGGCTCTCGGACCTGGAGGCGCGCCTCGCCGAGCGCATCGTCGGCCAGGCCGAGGCGATCTCACAGGTCGCCCAGCGGGTACGGATGGCGCGAACCGGCCTGACCGACCCGAACCGCCCGGCCGGGGTCTTCCTCTTTCTGGGGCCGAGCGGGGTCGGCAAGACCGAGCTAGCGCTGACGATGGCGGAGCTGGCGGTGGACGGCCCGGTCGGCCAGGCGGCGCTGCTTCGCCTGGACATGTCCGAGTACGCCGAGAAGCACGACGCGGCCCGACTGATCGGGGCGCCGCCCGGCTACGTCGGGCACGACCAGGAGGGCCAGTTGACGGGCCCGCTCCGGCGGAGCCCGCACGCCGTGGTGCTGCTGGACGAGGTCGAAAAGGCCCACCCCGAAGTGTTCGACCTGTTCCTCCAACTGTTCGACGCGGGGAGGCTCACCGATGCGCGCGGTCGGGTGGCGGATGGCCGGCCGGCGATCTTCGTGCTGACCTCGAACCTGCTCCCGAGCGGCGCCGGGCGGCGGGCGCTCGGGTTCGGGCGTGAGGCTAGCCCGGATCGAGGACAGGCGTGGGGGGGTGAGCGCGAGGCGCTGCTGGCCGAACTGCGTTCGTTCTTCCGACCGGAGCTGCTGAACCGGATCGACGAGGTAGTGGTGTTCCGGCCGCTCGGGGAGTCGGAGCTGACCGAGATCGCCGGCCGCCGGATTTTCGTCCTTCGCCAGCGGCTGCTGGACCAGCACGAGATCGACCTGGCGGCCTCGCCAGAGGTGCTGGCGTTCGTGGCGCGCCGTGCTTCCGCAGGCTCGGGGGGCGCGCGCGAGGTTCAGCGGCTCATCGCCCGCCTGATTGAGGAGCCGCTGAGCCGCGAGCTGCTGGCCGGCCGGCTGCGGCGCCGCGATCACCTGATCGTCGAGCTCCGCGCCGACACACTGGAGATCGTCAGCGACACTCGCACAATGTAGCCAGAAATGTAGACATCTGACGCGCCATTCATGACATGATCCTCCTAGCACGTCGAGGAGGGCTCATGTCTCCGGCCGTTGTCGCGACGCACTGGCGTCGCCAGATCCGGCACCTCATCGTCCTTTCGCTGATGGCATCTTCGCTCCTGGCGCTCGCCGCCTGTTCGTCGACCGCGCCGCCGCCCACCCAGAAGCCCGCGGCGACTCAGAATGCCGCGAAGCCGACCTCCAGTCCCGCCGCGAAGGCGTCTCCCGCGGCCAGTCCCAGCCCGAGCCCGGTCCCCGAGGCCCGATTCCAGATCCTGGATGCGACCCTCGCCGATGCAACGCCCTGGGTCAGCCTGCGCCTGACGGACGGTGAGCCGCAGATCGTCAGCGGCTGGCGCCTCGAGGTCGGCAGCCAGGCGATCGTCATCCCGGGGAACGCGATCATCCAGCCGGGCGACACGCTGACATTGCGGGCCGGCGAGGGCCGCAGCTCCGACCGCGAGGTCTTCCTCGGCCCTGAGAGCTACCCGCTGGCGCTCGCGGCGACGCCCGGCGCTCGCGTGCGATTGATCGACACCACCACGGGCGAAACCGTAGCCGAGACGACCGTGCCTCGTTTCTAATAGTGATGCGACGTCTGGATGGCGTGCTGATGCTCAGCGTCGGGCTGGTGGCGCTGCTCCTGCGCCTCCCTGAGCATCAGCATATCCCGGCCTTCACCGACGAGCGTAACGACATCTTCCGGGCGCTCCAGATCGCCCGTGGTGAGGCTCTCCCGCTCACCAACGACCCGGCCTACATCGGGTCGTTCTGGAACTACGTCCTGGCGGCCGGGTTCTGGATCGGCGGTGAGAGCCTCCTGGTCCCGCGCATCGTGGTGCTGGCTGTGGGCGTCCTCGGCGTGCTCGCCGCGTATCCGCTCGGATGCCTCTGGGGCGGGCGGCCGGCCGGCGTGCTCACGGCCCTGTTCGTCGCCACGTCGGCCGGACACATCGCATTCACCTCGCGCGTCGCCTGGTCCCACTCCACGACGCCGTTGTTCGTGACGCTCGGGTGCTGGGCGCTCGTCAGCGCGTGCGGGAGACGCGGCCGAGTCCGGGCCGGCCACGTCCTGCTGGCCGGGCTCGCCTGGGGGCTTGCCTTTCAGACCCACCCGACCGTGCTGGCGCTGCTGCCCGGGCTGGCTCTGTTCGTCCTCATGCGTCGGAAGCCGCTGCTGGGAAGTCGCTGGCTGTACCTCGCGGCGCTGCTCTTCGTCGGCGTCAACCTGAACCTGCTGGCCTACAACCTCGGGACCGGCTTCGACTCGATCGAGGAGGGGATCGAACAGTCCGGCGAGTACGCCGAGGGCGCGCCGCTCACCTGGCGGCTGTACCTGGAGCGCGCGGCCCTCTTGCTGCTCGGGCTGTTCCAGTCGCTCGGCGGCGCGGTCGACCTCGACGCCGGCCCGGCCGAGCTGCTGCTCGATCCGGGCCTCTGGCCGATCGCCGTGCTCGCCGTCGCCGGCCTGGCATGGCAATGGCGACGAGGCAATCCGCTGCCGGCCCTCCTGGTGGCGAGCGTGCTGGTGATGCTGCCGCTCGTCAACGGGAAGTACAACCTGGTCCCGAACGGCCGCTACCTGGCTCCGCTCCTGCCGCTCCTCTTCGCATCCGTGGCGGCCCTGCTCTTGGACGTCTTCAGGATGGCGCCGCACGTCGCGGTTGCCCTGAGCCGGTGGGCTCCGGGTCCGTCGCCAGCGTTGCGTGCCGGCCTGGTCGCGGTCGCCACCTTCGTGGTCGTCCATCCGCTCCTCTACCTCCGCGCGTACCACGCTGACGTGCCAGCGGTCGGCTGGACCAACGAGCCGGTCTTCGCGACGCTCGCGCTGATCGAGGCACATCCTGATCCCAATGTCGCCGTCATCCTCGATCGCTCGCTCAACGTGCACTACGCTGGCTGGGGCAACGGGACGCCGCGCGATGCGTTCGAGCTCGGGCTGACCGTGAGCCGCACACCGTACCGGGTGGCCGATGTCCGTGACGACGACAACACGGCGAAGCTCCTCGACCGCGCCGGCCGTTGCCGAGAGCAGGTGGTCGTGCTCGCCCAGCGCGATCCCGGGCAGAATGACGAGGTGGTACGCCGGCTCGGGCTCCAGCCGGTCTGGTGGAGCGTCGCCGGTGGTGCGAGCCGCGTCGGGGTCTATCCGGCGTACCTGCTCCCGCGGGAACCGGGGGTCTGTTGAGTGTCCCATCGTCTCGCTGTCGGCGCTGAGCTGGCCGCACCCGGACACGACGTCGTTGACCGTCCGGACGCGCGATTCCGTACTCTCTAGAAGATGAAGGCAGCGCTCGTCTCGCCAGAGGCACCGGTGCCGTCGCCGGCCGTGCGCCGGGGCGGCCGGGCGGTCACGGGGCGCCAGGCCCTCACGTTCGCCCTGGCCGGCCTCGCGATCTTCTTCCTGGCGCTTGGGTTGCGCCTCTGGGGGCATGCCCAGAGCGTGACCGCCGACGACCAGGACTGGGTCCGCCGGGCCGTCGACTTCTCGCAGGCCGTCCAGAAGTGGGACACCCGCGACACCTACCAGGGCGCCCATCCCGGCGTGCCGGTGCTCTGGATCGCGAATCTCGTCATCCCGGCGGAGCACGTCGCGCGGCTCGAGAGTCGCGACGACGACCGAACCCGACTCGAGAAGTCGTCCTCCTACCTGCCGGTCCTCTTCCGGGTCCGGCAGGCACTGTCCGGCTACGCGGCAGCCCTGACCGTCGCGCTGGCGTTCCTGGCCGCCCGGCTGTTCGGGCCTGGTCCAGGGCTGCTGGCCGGATTGCTGCTGGCCGGCGAGCCGTTCCTGGTGGCGCACGGGCAGTTGTTCAGCACCGACTCGCTGCTGGCGATGCTGATGGCCGTCTCGATGCTCTCAGTGCTGGCGTACCTCGACGGGCGGGGCGACCGCTTCTACCTGATCGTCTCCGGGCTGGCAGCAGGGCTGGCGTTCTCGACCAAGGCGCCGGCGATCCTCCTGTTCGGCCTGATCCCGCTCGTGATCGTGCTCTGGGCCGTCGCCGATCGCCGATCGACAGAGGCCGAGACGGCGACGACTTCGAGCGGCTGGCTCGGTCCGGGCGGCCCCGGACGTGCGCTGGTCGGCGATCTCCTGATCTGGGGCGCCGTCGCCGGCCTCACCTACGTCGTCATCTGGCCGGCCCTCTGGACGGACCCGATCGAGACGCTGACGCGCCTGGAGCGTGGGGTGCGCGGGGTCGGCGAGAGCCCGCGCCGCTGGGGCAACTTCTTCCTCGGCCAGACCTACGACGACGACGACGTCCCGATGCTGCTCTGGCCGGTCTTCTACCCGATCGTCACGGCGCTTCGGCTGAGCCCGATCACGTTCATGGGGCTGCTGATGCTGATTGGCCTCGCCGTAGGCGGTGTCCTGGCCGCCCGTGCCGGCCGTTGGCGTGAGGATCGGCAGGCGGTCGGGCAGCGAGCGGCCCCAATGGCGGCGCCGGGTGACAGCCGCCGGCGGGTCGAGGGTCGACACCTGATCGCGCTGGCAGGGTACGTCGCCCTGTTCACGATCATGATGACGATCTCCCCGAAGAAGCTGGACCGGTACGTCTTGCCGGTCTACCCGGTCCTCGTGGTCCTGGCGGCGTTCGGGCTATGGCTGACGATCGAGCGCTGGCTGCCGGGCCGGCTGCGCTGGCTCGCGGTCGGCGTCCTCGGGGTCTGCCAGGTGTTCCTGGTCGCCAGCGTCGCGCCGTACCCATTGAGCTTCTACAACCCGATGCTGGGCGGCGCCCCGACCGCGCGCCAGGCGATGATCGTCGGCTGGGGCGAGGGGCTGGACCAGGTCGCGGCGTACCTGGACCGTCAGCCGAACCCGCGCGAGATCGTGGCCGTGTCGTTGTACAAGGACCAGATCGTGCCGCTCTATCGGGGCAACGGCGCGCGCCTGGAGGACTGGAGCAAGGGGAACTACCTGGTCAGCTACGTCAACATGGAGCAGCGCGGGCTAATCCCGGAGCCGCTCCAGGAGCTGGTGATGACCACGCCGCCCGAGCACACGGTCTGGATCAACGGGATCGTCTACGCGCGGGTCTACCGCATCCCCGACGAGCTGCGCGAGCGCTCCGGCTCCGAAACCGGCCCGCGCCCGAACGCCGTCCCCCGCCCCTGACCTGTGTCGGGCGCCGTCAAGCATCCATGTCCGAGCAGCCGTACCTGAACGGACACCGTGGTCAGCGCCAGGCCCGGCCGAGTCGCAGGCGGAGGTCAGGCGGAGCCACCACCGGGCGTCGCTACGGGCTTCGTCGTGGCGTCCTTTGCCGCGCGTGTGGCGAGATCGACTCCCTCGGCGACGATCCGCATCGAGCCGTCGTCATCTTCGATCCCCAACGATAGGGATCGGGCGTACTCGGGCCCGTTCAGGTCCAGGAGCGTCCTCACGACATGGAGGGCCTCGCCCTCGGTCTCGAAGGTGTTGACGATGTTTCCGGATTCGACGTCCCATAGATCGTAGGTCATGGTCTCAGTGTACTCCGCGATGGGGATCGGCGAACCGGCGCGATGGAGGATCTCATCGGCCGGGCCGAACAACGTGTGGTGATGTCGTTTGCGCGTGGTTTGCTCGGCCCGGATAGGCCCGCCATCCTCGATCTCAATCGGCACGACGTGAGTTCCGAGGTATGGTCGAAGGCGAGCGTTTGCGATCGCTGCGTCGAGCGAGTCGTAGACCGAGATGCCGAACGAGATCCGCAGACTCTCGGGATCGAGCGGTCGGCGGAACTGCTGGCCGCGCTCCTGGGCCGACTGGAAGTCCCAACGTGTTGACCGATTCGACTTGATAATGCGGTAGAACGTTGCCACGTCGGAGCTTGAACCTTCCAGAACGGGCTTTGCGGATAGTCTACCTTCCAGGCTCCTGGTCCAGGCAGGTGGACAGACGACATTGGAGAGGATTCACAGGATTGAAGTGAAAATCCTGTGAATCCTGTTCATCCTGTCCAACTACTCAGCGTGGGCTCGTGAGGCCGACAGCCGCCGGCTGTCGGCCTCGGGCTGGCACGGTCTCTCGCTCGTCTTCAGGCAGGGGCCTGAAGGTCATCGAGATCAGGAACGCACCGACGCCAATCGCCCAGGAGCCGATGAAGAGCCAGCCGTAACTCCCGAAGCTGTCAAAAATCAGGCCTCCAGCCAGCGGGCCGCTCGCCATCCCGAGGCTGCTGGTCATCGACATGCCGCCGAGCACGGTCCCCATCATCCGCAGCGGGAAGTTCTCACGGGCGATGACGGCGTAGAGCGGCATGATGCCCGCGTAGATGAAGCCGAACACGGCGGCCACGGCGTAGAACTCGCCGAGGTCGCGCACCAAGACGTACGCCAGCGCGCCGAACGCCTGCGCCAGGAGCCCGGCCACGAGCACCCGCTTCGCGCCGAGCCGGTCGCCGAGGATCCCGAAGGCAACACGACCGCCCAGGCCGGCCAGCCCTTCCACGCTGTAGATCGAGACGGCCGCCATCATTGGGATGCCGTGGTGGACGGCGTAGCTCACCGTGTGGAAGATCGGGCCGGAATGCGTGGCACAACAGAAGAAAAATGTCAGCGCCAGGATGACGAACTGGGGAGAGCGCAGAGCCCGGCTCACGGGCAGAGCAGCATCCGGCGTTCCATCTGCCGAAGCTGCCGCGGCCTCGCCTTCCAGGGCCGGCGGGCGGCGTACCAGCAACGCCGTCGGGATCATCGTTGCCGCCGCGAGCGCCGCGATGACGAGCATCGACGTCCGCCAATCGTAGTTCGAGACGAGCCAGGCGGCGAACGGCGAGACGGTCATCGGGGCGATGCCAATGCCGGCCGATACCAGCGACACGGCGAGGCCCCGGTGGGTGTCGAACCAGCCGGTCACGCAGGCCATCATCGGTGCGAAGATCGCCGCTACCGCACCGCCGACCATCAGGCCGAAGATGAGCTGGAACTGCACGAGCGACGTCGCCTGGCTCGCCAGCGCCAGGCTTGCTGTCAGGATGACCGCGCCAATCAGCACCACCGGGCGGGGACCGATCCGGTCGGAGAGCGCGCCCCAGGCCATGCTTGCCAGGGCCATCGCAAGAAAACCGATCGTCATGGCACTGGATACGCCGGTGGCGGACCAGCCGGTGTCCCGCGAAATCGGTACCAGGAACACCGGCAGTGAGAACATGGTGCCGATCGCCACGCAGCCCATCAACCCACCAGCTGCGACGATCACCCAGCGATAGGAAGCGTTGCTCACTGAGCCTCTCCTTATGGTTGAACGTGCCGTGATCGCGGCCGACTGCCGCGTCATCATGCTCGCGTTCAGCGCGGCTGAACCGTCGTTCAGACCGCCCTGCTGCCACCCGGGCCTCAGCCGCCGGCCATCGCCCCGGCGAGGTGTCCCACGGCGCCCATGGCGCCGGGAGACGACCTCACCGGTCCCGAGCAGCGACTCGAGGTTCGCGATCAGACGCAAGAATGCGCTAGAGCGAGCTTACGAGCACTCAGAGAGGTTTCACGGGCTTCCACAGGTAGAAAGTGTGGCGGAGGCCCTCATCCCGTACGGCCCGACGCAGCCCAGCCTCGGCCGCTTCCAGGGTTCGGTCTGCCAGAAGCTCGACATCCTGAACCAATGGCTCGGCTACGGCCGTTCCTCCGGCCGCCTGGCCGCTCACCAGGGCAACGACCGCCGACCATTTCTGGCTCTTGGGGATTCGACCAGGCGAGTGTGACCCACGGTAGTTACCCGATCATCCGGCGTCGGTTCGGCTTACCGGGCCATCGTTGCCTCGCCGCCGAGCGACGCGGAATAACACCTTTCGGCATGATGGCCGGCACGGCACGATGGGCTGACGCCAGCAAGATGACCATTCAGCGCACCCCTACGGTCAGTTGCGCCAGGTCTGCAGGAGATCCTGGGCCACGGTCAGGGCGCGGGTTTTGATGGAGTACCCCTCACTGAAGAACACCGACTCGAACCGACGGTCTTCGCCTTTGCGGTTCTGGCGATGATCGACATACTCAGTGACGCCGTTGTACGCCGCCCAGAGCGTCCCCTTGACGCCGGCCTCACTGTTGCCGGTGCTGTTCTCGAAGGCGCGTCCGGCGGAGCGTCGCCGTGCCAGGTGTGCCGCCTGATGACTGCGAAGCGCTCGGGTACGTGAAGTAGCGTCTTGGCCGCCCTCTCGTCTCCCATCGCACCATCGACCGTCACCCCTGGTCCCGGTCACGTAGCGACCGACTATGGTGGCCGTGGGATTCATCCCACGGCCCCCTCGTCCAGGCCGCCGCCTCGCCACGTGCCCCCGGCACGTCGCTATCCAGTTGGCTCCCCCTCTCCCTCGCAAGGGAGAGGGGGTCGGGGGGTGAGGGCCTCTGGGGCTGCCAACCTTCCCGCTCACGGGTACTTCCAGACATGACCACTCGTCATCCGGCCCCAAGACCCAACACCCGAAACCCAAACCCCCGTTTCCGGGCGTTCGAACCCAAAGTCCCTTCGAGTCAGCCGTGGTACCGGTACGCCGTTGTACGCTCCCGGCACGACGAAAAACCACGCCGGTACGAGGTAAAACGCCCCTATCCCCTATCCCCTCGTCACGGCCGGGCGTTGATCCGCTCCCGCAGCTCCGGCGCTCGGTACGGCTTGCCGATCACTGCCTCGACCCCCAGCGGCTCCACCTCGGCAGGGTCGATGCTGCCGCCCCAGCCCGTCACCAGGATGAACCGCGTCCCCGGCCAGACGTCCTTCACCGCCGCCGCCAGCTCCAGGCCATTCATCCCCATCCCCAGGCCGTGATCCGAGAGCACCAGGTCGAACCGCTGCTTTCGCAAGTAGTGGAGCGCCTCGGCGGCCGTCGCGGCCGCCACCACCGTGTGCCCGTCGATCTGGAGCATCCGCGTCAGCATCCGCCGCAGCGCCGCCTCGTCGTCCACGATCAAGATCGTGCGAGGCCGCGTCGCCGCCAGGTCGCGCTCGCCGGCCATCGTGTTGGTCCCCCCTGGTGCGCGCGGGATCGAGATCCGGATCGTCGTGCCCCGTCCAGGCGCCGAGTCGACCTCGATCGTGCCCGCGTGCCGCTCCACGATCCCGTACACCATCGCCAGGCCCAGGCCCGTCCCGCGCTCGCCCTTCGTCGTGAAGAACGGCTCGAACACCCGAGCCGCCACCTCCGGCGGCATCCCCGAGCCCGTGTCCGTCACTTCCATCACAATCTGGCTCGGCGTGCCGCGCGCCGCGAGCTGGAGATCGCCGCCCTGGGGCATCGCGTCCAGCGCGTTGAACACCAGGTTCGTCAGCGCCTCGCGCAGGCTGGCCGGCCACCCCAGGATCTCGTCCCCCTCGGACATCGCCACGTTGACACTCACGTTCACCGGCGCCCCGGCCGCCTGGGCCGCGTCGCGCCAGCGTGGCGCCGTCAGCCGGGCCACGTCCGCCAGCAGGTCGCCGACCGCGATCCGCTCCGCCTCGCCCTCCGGCTGCCCCCGCACGAACGTCTGGAGCCGCTTCACCGTCTGGGCGCCGTCCATGGCCCCCTGCATGATCGTCTCCAGCGACTCGCGCAGCTCCTCCGGAAGCCCCGGCGCCTGCCCGATCGCCTCCAGCGCCAGCTCGCTGTGCCCCACCACCAGCCCGAGCGACTGGTTCAGGTCGTGCGCCACGCCGCCGGCAAGCTGCCCGAGCGCCCGCAGCTTCTCACTTTGTGCCAGCGCCGAACGCTGCCGCTCGGCCTCCTTCTCCCGGCTGATGTCGCGGAACGTCATCACCGCGCCGATCGTGGTGCCGTCCTGAAAGAGCGGCGTCAGCACGCATTCGACGGGGATGGTCTGGCCGTTCTGCTGCCAGAGGGTGTCCTCCGAGCTCCGGAACGCCTGTCCACGGCGCAGCGCCAGCTCGAACGGGCAGGTCGGGGTGCCGGGTTTCGGGACGTGTCCGTCAGGGTGGTGGAGCCTGGTATCCGCGTCCTGTCCGAGCAGGTCTCCGAGCCCGTACCCAAGCATCCGCAGCGCGGCCGGGTTCACGAAGGTGATCCGGCCGTCCGCGTCCACCCCGAACACTCCATCCGCCACCGAGTTGAGCAGCAGCTCGTTCCGGCGGACCTCCTGCTCCAGCCGCCGGTTCGCCGCCGAGATCTCCCGGTACAGCCCGGCGTTGCGGAGCGCCGACGCCGTCTGGGCGCAGAGCGCGTTCAGCAGGTCGCGATTCTCTTCGGCGATCTGGATCGGCTCGCGTCCGTTGATCGAGAGCACCGCCACCAGCCGGTCGCCGTCCAGCACCGGCACCGAGTAGGAGCTCTTCAGCTCATGCCGCAGCCACCAGTCCGGCTCGACGGTGCGACCGTCCTCGAAGACGTCGTCGACGGCGAGCGGCTGACGGTGCAGAGCGACCCAGCCGGCCCAGCCCTCGCCGAACGCCAGTCGCCTGGTCATCCGGCCGGAGGCGATCGACTCGTCCGAGAAGACGACCAGCGCCAACGTCTTCGCCTCCTCATCCGCGAGCCAGAGCGAGGCGACCACGGCGCCGGTGATCGTGACGGCGGCGCGGGCGATCTCCCCGAGGGCCGCTGGCGGGCGCCGCGCGAGACACTGGCCCGCACCAGCTCGTCGCCGACCAGCAACCTGACGCCGGCTTCGCCGGCGAAGATGGCGGCGGCCTCGGTGATCGCGTCCAGCACCTCCGCCAGGTCGAGCCCGCGCGAGAGCCGGTGCGAGACCTCGACCAGCGATTGGAGCCGGCGACGCTGCTGATCCGTGTCCAGGTACAACTGGGCGTTCCGAATCGAGAGCGCAGCCTGTGAGATGAAGCGGGTCAGCAGCGCCTCGTCGTCCGCGTCAAACGAGAACGGCTCGCGGCCCCAGAGCACCAGCACGGCCAGCAGGCGCCCGTCCAGCATGACCGGCTGGCCCAGGAAGCTGGTCAGGCCGCGCTCGGCCCACCAGGCGGCGTCGTGGACGCGCGGGTCGTCCACGGCGTTGGGGATCATCAGCGGCTGTCGGTGTTCTGCGACCCAGCCGAGGACGCCGCGCAACTCTCCGATGTTCACTTTGTTCGGACCATGGTCGACCGGCCCCTCGGCGGCGTCTGCCGCCAGCCAGAGCGTTTGCGCATCCTCGTCCACCATCCAGAACCGGACGACGGGCGCACGCAGCAGCGCGCTCGCCGCCCGAGCGATCTCGCTGAGGACCGTTTCCAGGTCGAGCGACGAGGAGATCAACTGCGCCAGCTGGTTGAGCGTCCCTGCCCGCTCGACTCTGGCCTGGAGCGCCGCCGTCGTGCGCCGGAGCTCCGTGACGTCCGTCACCAGGATCAGCCGCCCGCCGTCCCGCGTCCGGCTCTCCTTCACCTGAACGACGCGACCTGCGTCGTCAAGGTGCATCTCGATCCGGCCGTCCGGCAGCATCTGGCGCATCAGCCGCTCCGAGACGACCGCGTCTATTGCGTCGCCAGCGCCCCGGTAGTACCCGCGCTCGGCTGCTGCCCGCACGACGTCCTC
>Ga0114129_10006139_pt1 | contig 17036 bp, 12 predicted proteins | sample RhiMetdeltSRZDD1_FD_80071 | JGI IMG/M metagenome (GOLD analysis project Ga0114129, IMG submission 80071) | Populus rhizosphere microbial communities from Tennessee, USA - Rhizosphere MetaG P. deltoides SRZDD1 (version 2) (version 2) | ecosystem: Host-associated > Plants > Roots > Rhizosphere >... | reverse complement strand
TTTGCCCAGGGGGCGATGTACCAGCGCCAGCATCCTACCGTCATGTGGGCCAAGTTCGAGGCGCTGGTGCAGGGGGCACGACTCGCCTCGGAGCGCCTGTGGCGGTCGTAGCGCTGCCGGCACGACCCGAACACCGATAGGAAAAACACCCGTTAGAAGACTCCTGGGGTGCGTGTTTGCTCTGGATATGGCCACGTGTCCCTTGTGCTGACGCAGCTCGCTCCAGATCATTGCGGCTATCACCCAGGAGTCGGTGATCACGCGTATCCTGCGGCATCTCAAGCTAACCTCTGGCCCACCTCTCATTGCACATACCCATGTGCACCAAGCCACGTTCGACTGAGTCGGCCAAGCCTATGACATTGCGTGTGAGCACGGGAGGCGACGTGTATACAGGGGAGCCGTCCCCCCAAGGTACCCCTGAGGTGCTCCCCTCCCCCATCCTGCGACGCCTGTCCAGCACCAGCGACAGTCGCGCTGCGCTACGTCGTGCTGCAGGCTGCTCGAGCGGGTTGCCGCAGCGCGCTAAGGGCGCTGCACGCGCCGTGGGCGCGGTGTGGTCACTGGCGGGGGCTGCTGGGGAGGACGCTGCCGGAGGGGCGGCGCAAAAAGAGCTTTTAGTCTTCCTAGCCGCTTATAGGAGTGCTGGATTTCAACGTGGTGTAGCTGTGGTTCACGGTTATACCTCTGGCAGGAGAGAACGCAAATTCTCACGAAGGAGCATCATGCCCGTGCGGATGCGGGTCTTGACGGTGCCAAGGGGTTGCCCTAGTGCGGCGGCAATTTCGTTGTGGCTCAAGTCCGAATAATAGGCGAGTTCGATAACTTGCCGCTGCTCGGGGGTCAGCAGCGCAAGAGCGCGCTGGACGAGGCGCCGCAGCTCAGTCGTGGCACTACTATCTTCGGGCCCAGCAGTCAGCGACGGCATGCGCATCGTTGCCTCGAGTGGTTCCTCTCGTTCCCGCCTTTGGGCCTCCTGCCGCAGGCGGTCGATAGCGCGGCTGCGGGTCAAGGTCACGAGCCACGCCGAAGGAGTGCCGCGGTTGGCATCGTAGCTCGACACCTGCCGATACACCTGCGCGTAAACATCGATGGTAACGTCTTCCGCCGCATACTGATCTCGCAAAATGCGTAAGGCAAGGCCATACACCAGGGCACTGGTCTCGTCGTAGAGCGTGGCGAGCGCCGTCTGATCGCCCTTGGCAGCGCGTGCGACGAGGGCCGCCAGTGCTGCCTCCCGGGCTCGCAGCTGGTGTAGTTGGTCGACGGACAACTCGTCTCGCTCTGGCTGGTGGAAATGTTCCATCCCTGCCACCTTCGAGCCGCTCTTGGTGGTGACCCCGGGACCACGATTGAGCGCACCAACCACCCGCATCGGACCCTGGCTCCATGTCACCTTCCCTCATATCACAATCCGGCGACAAACGTCAAAGAATGCTGTCGCCGATGCAGACAGGTTCAATGTGGAGGAAGGTGTTACAGAGTTGGTGATGCCGCGTCAGATTGCCACCCCAAAATAGGAGCAATTGACGAAGAGTCCGAGGCATAACGGGGGAGGCGCAGAGGGAGCCTCCCTCGACTACAGAGGCGCAAAGCTAAGGCAACGATCCAATTACAGGCGGCCGTGCAGCATAACGGGGCCGCTGGGCACCGCCACCCCTCCCGCCGGTTCGACCGTGATCTCGAAACGGTCAGGATAGGCGACGGCCACCGGCACTATAAGGGCGGCGTGTCCGACCGTATCGACCTGAAACATCCGGGCTGACAGCGCCTGCTGGCCAGCGATGGCCCACAGTTGGTACGTCTTCCCCGCAGGCAACGCTGGGAGATAATGGACGACCATGAACCCTCGTTGCTTGGCAGGGCTCCAGACGATCCAGCCAGCGGTCGGCGGGGTGGTAGGCTGAGGACTGGCCAGGGCAGCAACCCGTGTGTCGGTATGCGCGATAAGGGTGGTAAGCGCGCGCTCCTGCACCAACTCCTCCGTCAGCTGCTGGTTCACGCCTCGCTGCTTCCCCAGCTGGATCTGCGTGTCATACAGGGCCAACCCCAACACACCGACGAGGCTTGCGACAGCCACTCTCGCTGCCCAGAGGGCACGACGCCACCACACCCAGACGGGAGGACGCGTAGTGCTGAACGACGGTGCAGGCGTCTCCAGTGCTTGCTCGGTGCGCACCCGCGCCAACAGCTCCTCACGCAGCTCCGGCCGGGGTGAGATGGCTGGCCCCGCCCACGCCAGGGTCGCCACCACCTTGGACAGGTCAGCGAGCATACTGGTACAGGTCAGACACCCGGAGTCGAGGTGAGTCTCAAACTGGGTCAGCTCCTCCCCATCCAGCGTCCCCATGGCATACAGGGCAGCCCACTCGGTAAATGGTTCGTGTTCCACGATACGGTCCAAGCTTGCATGACTCATATGTCCTGGAGTTGTTCAAGACCCTGCCACACCCATGTCTTGACGGTACCCAGGGATACGCCAAAGCGTGTGGCAATCTCGGCTTGGGTCAACCCGTCGTCATACGCCAGTTCCAGGACCTGGCGCTGGTCCTACGAGAGCCCTGCCGGAGCCATCATGGTCCAGGTCCGCTCCTGCGTCGCACCTCCCGACGCCAGCGGGGCTCTGGCGGCTGCGGGGTGCGCTCCCGCAGCCGCTTCATCCCCCTCCAGGCTGCGTGTCGAGCACCCGTGTGACCCTCGTACAGTCTGACGCATCCACACAGACATTGCAAGTTAGATGCACGGTGGCTGCACATGCCGATTACACCGCAGTCGTATCCCTGGGCGTGAAGGTTTTCTAGGGATTGGCCGGGGTGGAACTGATGCAGGTCAGGAAGCGCGTACCAAATCCAGACACCATTTTTCCTCGTGGTAATCCAAAGGCCATTGTACTTACGTAGAGGTCTATAGAACCTGCAAATTGCGCGGGGATTCGATCCCACAACTCTGAAAGGAGGGTTTTACGATGAAGAGCATGGTATGGATTCTGCTGGTTGCGGCTGTCATGGCAGGTCTTACAACCACACCGTCTGCTGCAGACTCGGTCTGTGGCAACCGCGTCGACCTCGTCAGGGGGCCCCGGTTGACCGTCCTCGGCCTTACGGCGGATCAACGGCTGGTGCAGTTCCAGGAGTGTAACCCCGGACGGCTTGACGAGATTGGGAGCGTGAGCGGATTGAAAGCGCCGGACTACGCGCTGGTGGGCATTGATTTTCGCGTCCAGGATGGGCAGCTCTACGGCGTCGGCAACGGTGGGGGCATCTACATGCTCGACACACACACGGCAGTGGCAACTCTGGTGTCGCAGTTGACTGTCAGTCTTGACGGCTACTTCTTCGGCGTAGACTTTAATCCAGCCGCCAACGCCCTACGGATCATCAGCAACACCGGCCAGAACCTCCGGCACCCATTTGCCGGCCCGCTGGCAGGCCAGACCCAGACCGATACCCTGCTCAATTACCCTGGACCACCTACGGTCAGTCCGGCAACCGGCCTCACCGGGGCCGCGTATACGAACAACGATCTCGACCCGAACACGGGGACAACGCTATTCGACATCGACACGTCGCTGAACCAGGTAGTCATTCAGTCGCCACCCAATGCTGGCTCGCTCGTGGCGACCGGCCTGCTGACCGTTGATCCCGACACGCCGGTCGGGTTCGACATTTACACCAGACTACCGGATGGCGTGGCTACCACCAATAGTGGCTTTGCGTCGCTGGTTGTGGACGGTGTGACCGGCTTCTATCGGATCAACTTCCTGACTGGGCAGGCGATCCTGATCGATTACTTTTCCGCTGCGGTGATTGACATTGCTATTCCGCTGCATCAGTAGTGTATCAAGAGCGGCCCGGTATGGCTTGGCGCTCCGGGCCGACGCTCGGGTACTGTCCAATGCATCGATGCCGAAGCACGGCATTGTGACCAGAGTATTCCCTGTGTAGCCCCGCCAAAACCTCTCCGCCTTGCTCCTCCCCCCTTCCCAAGTCGTCCTTCCCAAGGCCGTCCCCCCAAGGCACCCCTGAGGCGCTCCCCTCCCCCAGGCGAGCACTTTAGTGCGCTCGCCCTCCTGGGATGACCGACGAGACGACCCACCATCAAAAAAAAGCTACAGGTCTAGATCCATATTGCCGCTTTGAAACGTACTCCAAGTAAGGTGCCGAGGTCTGGCATCTATAGGTTCATGGAAAGTCCCTACGGGAAAAACTTTAATGCAGGAGGTAGTTATGCGCATGAGCCTTCTTGGTAAACATCTTGGGAAAGCACAGTTGTGGGGGACTGTGATAGCGTTGGGGCTAGTATTGACGAGCCCAGTGGAAGGCCCCGTGGCTTGGGCTGCGAGCCATCGAGAGGCGCCACTCATAGCCCTTGACCCTACGGCAGACATTACGGACTTCTATGGCTTCCGGAGCTGGGTAAACAGGGATAGGGTAGTGTTCATTATGAATGTCATCCCAGGTCAGGAGCCAAGTTCAGGCCCCAATTATTATAATTTTGACGACGATGTCCTCTATGCTATCAACGTCGACACGAATGCGGATGGTAAGGCTGATGACGTAGTCTACGAGGTGCGCTTCAGCACTGAGATCCGCGCCCCCCTTGGTGACCTCCCCGTGGCATACGCCGGGAATGTCCCAGGCGTATTACCTCCTATTACGGCCCTCGATGGCCCCGGCTCCGAGGGCATCGGCGTGCGCCAGCGCTATACCGTGACCGAGGTCAGAGGCGGACACCGTTTTGATCTCGGAACGGGAACGATGTTCGCTGTTCCCTCCAATGTTGGCCCACAAACCATGCCAGATTATGAGGCTTTGGCCGCCCAGGGCATTTACCATCTGAGTAACGGTGGGCGTGTCTTTGCCGGACAACGTGATGAAACCTTCTACATTGACCTGGGTGCCACCTTCGACACGCTCAACTTTCGCCGTTTCCCTCCAATTCTGACTGATGCAGAAGACGCTCGTGACGACAAGAATGCCTTTGGCGTCGATCATTTTTCCGGTTTCAATGTCAACAGCATTGCCATCGAAGTACCCATGGCGACGCTCACGGACAATCCGCACGCTATTGTTGGCGCCTATGCCTCAACCAGCCGCTTCAAGAGGACGGACCGGAAAGGATCGCCCGACAACGTGCGCGCGGGGGACGAAGACGCGCTGCGCAATGGGAAAGGATCGTTCGTGCAGGTAGCGCGCCTGGCAAATCCGCTGGTGAACGAACTCATTATTGGCACCGCCACAAAAGACCGCTGGAATGCCACCGACCCGAAGGATGAAGCCCAGTTCCTCGACTTCTACCTGAATCCAAGGTTGGTTGTGGTGACCAACGCCCTGTTTGGCACCAACTTCCCAACCTCAGGACGTACAGACCTGGTTGCCGCCCTTCTGCAATATCCAGGCCAGAACCCAACCTACTGCACACATGCCAATCCGTGCTCCGAGTTGCTGCGAGTGAACCTGGGCGTTGAACCTACCTTGCCCACACATCAGAAGCGTCTTGGCGGACTGGCCGGAGATGCCGCAGGGTTTCCGAACGGCCGGCGCCCCAACGATGATGTCACCGACATTGTGATCCGCGTTGCTGCTGGTGCTCTTCTTGGACCCGTGCCCAACCTTGGCGATGGCGTGAACTTCAACATAGGCGCGCAGCTGCTTTTTGCAGACGACGGCCTCGGCAATTATGGCCAGGGCGGTGTCCTCGACATCACCACAAACGGCATCGCACAGGAGTTTCCGTTCCTGCCCACACCGTTCGACGGGCGCGACCGTCGGCACATTGATTGTGATGAGCCGGGTGGAAATCCCTGCAATTAAGGCGCTGTATGACAGCGCCCAGGCCCCTTCCCCATTGGACATTTTCTAGGAAGGAGACAGGTATATGCAAATTTCTCGCTCCATGAGCGTGATGCTTCTGGCAACGCAACTCCTCCTGGGGGGCTGGTCTGGCCTCGGGTGGGCGCAGGAGCGCACCATTGACCGGCATATTGCGCTCTATCAGCAGCTATTGCGGCGCAACCCTTTGAACGCCAGAGCCTATCATGGCCTAGGGGAGACATACAGCAGGAAGGCACGAGAAAACGGCGATGCGACCTACTTGCAGCTCGCCGAAGAGGCGCTCCGCAAGGCGCTGCAGATCCATCCGCAGTATAGCGAGGCACGGCGTCACCTGGCCTTTATCCTCTACACGCGGCATGACTTCGCCGGAGCGGCCCGGGAGGCTGAGCAGGCCATTGCGCTGCATCCCACGGATAGTCATGCCTATGGTGTCCTGGGCGACGCGTATCTGGAGGTTGGGAAATATGCACAAGCCCGGGAAACCTACCAGAAGATGATTGACCTGCAACAAGATCTCTATGCGTATAGCCGCTTGGCGGCTTTAAAAAGTCTGGCGGGTGATAGTACAGGCGCTCTGGCGGCTCTCCAGCAGGCGCTCGAGGCAGGGCAGACGTCTGGCAATCCGCAGGAGCATATCGCCTGGGTGCAGTGGCAGTTGGGGAATGAGTACTTTGCCCTTGGCAATCTTACAGACGCAGAGGCGTCGTACCAGCTTGCCCACACCACGTATCCGCATTACTATCGGGCACTTGCCGGGCTGGCGCAGATTCAGGTGGCATACCAACGGTACCCAGAAGCCATTGCCCTCTACCAGCAAGCCCTGACGGTCATTCCCCTGCCAGAGTATGCTGCCGCCCTGGGTGATGTGTTGACAAAGGTCGGACGCCTCGAGGACGCCACGAAACAGTATGCCCTGGTGGAATACATTGGCCGTTTGACCACGCTCAATCAAGTCCTGTACAACCGGGAGCTTGCGACCTTTTACGCGGATCACGAGGTGAAACTTACGGAAGCCCTGACCCTGGTCAGAAAAGAGCTAGAGGTACGCCAGGATATCTATGCCTACGATCTTCTGGCCTGGGCTCTGTATAAAAACAGTCATCTCCTGGAAGCCCAGGCTGCCATAACGGAAGCCTTAAAGCTGGGGACACAGGACGCCAGGCTCTTCTTTCATGCCGGCATGATTCACGCACGCCTGGGCGCGCTTGCCCAGGCCACAACGTACCTGCGGCGGGCCCTGGCAACCAATCCGCACTTTCACCTCTTCCACGCCGACGTTGCAAAGCAGACCCTGCGAGAGCTTGAAGAGCGTTTTACGCAGACGGCACAGCAGGGGACAGGCTATGAGCAATAGACGGTGGTTAGGACACTGCATATTTACTGGTTTGCTGCTCGGAGGATTGTTCCTGACCCCAGACACAAGTCCGGCGCATCCGCTGGGGAACTTCAGCATTAGTCACTATACGGGCATCCAGATTGCTCAAGACAGCATCGAGCTGCGCTACGTGCTCGACATGGCTGAAATCCCCACCTTCCAGGAACTCCAAGACACGGACCTGGCCCCAGAGGCGGAACACCCTAGCGTGCACGGGTACCTAGCGCAGAAGACAGAAGCCCTGAGAACAGGATTGCTTCTGGAGGTAAATAACCAGCGCCTTCCCCTCCAAGTTGTGTCAAGCGAGATACTCTTTCCTCCCGGTGCCGGTGGTCTGCCAACGCTCAAGCTTGGGGTTGTGTACCGCACGCCACTCGACCCTGCCCCTGCAGACACCCTGTACTATCTACTCTACCGAGACCGCAATTTCCCGGGCCGGGCCGGCTGGCAAGAGATTATGGCCAGGGCCAGTCCTGGTATCACGCTGATACGCAGCTCGGTCCCTGACACAGATCGCAGTCGGGCATTAACGGATTACCCTACAGCTCTCCTGAATAGTCCTCCCCAGGTGTTGGAGGCGCAGGTGCTCTTCAGGCAGGAAACACTCCCTACAGGAGTCGCCGCAATCGGTGTGCCAGCATCTTTCACCCCGCCTTTCCCACCGGGCAGTGGGGTGTCACAGCAGCCGTTACCCTCCCCAGCCCTGCCACTCCAGGCTAACAAGCAAGCCACACCACGGAACGCTTTCACAGAGCTGGTCACCACGCCACAGTTGAGCCTTGGCATTATCTGCCTGGCCCTGGCTGGAGCGGTTGGCCTTGGCGCCTTCCATGCCCTCGAACCAGGCCATGGCAAAACAGTGGTTGCCGCCTATCTGGTAGGAACCCGTGGCACAGCCCGACACGCCTTGTCCTTGGGGCTTATTGTCACTGCTACACACACAGCGGGCGTGTATCTGCTTGGCGTAGTGACACTATATGCCTCACGCTATGTGGTCCCGGAGCGCCTCTACCCGTGGCTGGGCATACTTTCTGGCCTGATCATTGCCGGAGTAGGCTGTGGGTTGTTTCTCCGACGTTATGCCGGAGGTGAGACAACGCATGCACACGGGCATACACATGCTCCTGAGCGCACGCATGCTCATGAACATACATACGCCTACACGCATGGCCACACGCACGGGCATATGCATACCCACCATCACTCGCACCACCATGACTTGGCCCCTAACCCGGCGTCGGTCCATACCTCTGGTGCACACCATCACCACTCGCAGCCGGGAGAGACGGTGTCCTTCAGAGAGTTACTCGCCCTGGGGGTGACGGGCGGGATTGTGCCCTGCCCGGCAGCGTTAGTAGTGTTGTTGAGCGCAATTGCTCTGCAACGCATAGGCTTCGGACTGCTATTAATTATTGCCTTTAGTGTCGGGCTTGCCGCGGTATTGATTGCCATTGGGCTGTTGATGGTCTACGCCCGACGTTTCATGTCGCGCTTCCAGGGAGAGGGACTACTCATCACTCGCTGGCTCCCACTGACGTCCGCAGCCACCATTACTGTGCTTGGGATAGCCATGGTCATGCAAGCCCTCGTGACGGCTGGGATTCTTCACATACGCCTATGAGCGTACCCCCAACTGGAATGTGGTCACTTCAGCCCTCCCTGGCGCAGGATGTCGAGTTCTTGCGTGAGATCTGCATAGTTCTTATAGTGCTGTATCGCAGCGTAACGTTCCAGGGAGAACGCCGGATCCTGCCTCAGGATCTCTGCGGCTGCCACCCGCGCGTCTCCCTCGCGGCCTAACTGCACCAAGGTGAGCACCAGGCCCACATAGGGAAACCACGCGTCAGGGTAGCGGTCTCGACTGTGCGTGAAGGCTGCCAGCGCCTCCTCATAGCGCCCGACCAGGTAATGCGACATCCCCAGGACATGCAAGTACCAGGACGGATACACAGGACTGAGACGCATAGCCTTCTCGATCATGGCCAGCCCGTCCTCTGGCCTGCCCGAAAAGTTCAAGGTGACGGCCAGCAGCGCATGGACTTCCGCCCCGCTGGGGCTCAAGATAATCGCGTGCTGTCCGGCAGTGATGGCTTGTTCATGCTGCCGCTGGAGCAACGCGATATAGCCCAATTGGCCATAGGCGTCTGCGAGCGAGTTGTCCAGTGCTATGGCTTTGTGCGTCAGTTCTCGGGCTCGCTCCAGCGATTCGGCGAGGGAAGGACTCCACCCCAGCCTGACCTCTAAGGTAAAAGTGCTGGCCAGGCCAACATAGGCCATGGCAAACCCCGGGTCCAGTTCGAGCGCGCGCTCAAAGAGGCGACGGGCCTGGACGGTATGCTCACGGGTTTTGCGCATAGCATGGTCCCGCCCGCGTAGGAACATGTCATACGCCTCGGGGTTCGTCGTGCCTTGGCGCCAGAGGCGCACTTGCTCGCCACTCGTCAACTGCACCTCGAGGGCCGTCACAATGTTCTGGGTGATCTCATCCTGCACTGTGAAAACATCTTCCAGCACCCGGTCATACCGCTCGGCCCACAGGTGCGTGCCGGTCGTCGCGTCGATGAGCTGGGCCGTAATGCGGACCCGCTCGGCCGCTTTGCGCACGCTGCCCTCCAGCACATACCGCACGCCGAGATCCTGACTCACCTGCTGCACCTTCACGGGCTTCCCCTTATAGGTAAACACCGAAGTACGCGCAATCACGAACAGGCCAGAAATCTTGGAGAGGGCCGTGATCAGATCCTCGGTCATGCCATCGCTGAAATACTCCTGCTGCGGGTCGTCACTTAGGTTTGCCAACGGCAGCACGGCGATGGACGGCTTGTCAGGGAGTGCGAGCGCCGTCCGCACTTCAGAAACCCGGGGGGAGAAGGTCCACATCGCGACACCGCCCACCCCTATGAGGAGTACCAGGAGCCCCACCGCCAACACGAGACGTCGCCTTGAACGTGACGCCGCCCGCGGTGTTGTGCCCGCAGGGGCCGCAGGAGACGCAGGGTCCGTCAGCACCCGGTACACGCGTACCGGCTTCGCAATGTTCTTCACGACGTGCTCGCCGAGCCACTCATACCCAACCGCCAGCTTGTTTTCGACCTGGTCATAGGCGGTGCCAGAAAGACAGATGCCACCGCCCTCGGCCAGCCCCTCGATGCGGGCCGCGATGTTGATCCCATCCCCGTAGAGCCGATCGCCCTCGACAATCACATCCCCCAGGTTGATGCCAATACGGAAAACCATCTGGCGGGGCGCTGGCAGCTCAGCGTTGCGGGCTTTGAGATCGTGCTGAATCGCCACGGCACACTCTACCGCATCGACCACGCTAGCGAACTCCGCGAGCAGGTTATCCCCCGGGGAGTCCACCACTCGGCCCCGATGCGCCTGGATGTGGGTGGCCAGCACGTCGCGGTAGGCGCTGAGGGTGCGGACGGTGGCCACCTCATCTTCGCCCATGAGGCGGCTGTAGCCTTGGACATCGGCGCTCAAGATTGCGGCGAGCTTCCGTTGGATGCTGGGTAGGGTCACAGCAGCCTCCTCCATACAGTATTGACTGAGCACGCGCACTCAGCTCAAGCCAGTAACCAACGTCCCATAGGGGGACATCACCATACCCATCGCATGCACGCCGCTTTAGGCGGTGCGATTTCCGGTAGCCAGCGTCTCCGGGTCTTTGTGCCACACGACTTCTGCCTCCAAACCATCAGGGTCGCGGAAGAAGACGCTCAGGGCGGAGCCAAAGTCGGTAATGGTGCCATCCGAGGCTCCTAAGCGCATGAGACGGGTGCGCGCTTGCTCGAAGGTCTCCCGGCTCCGAGCATTGAGACCAAAATGGTCGAGACGACCACGCCCAAACATGGGGGTTTGGATCTGTGCCTGAGTATTGCCCGGCACCTCGAAGACATTGAATGCGCTCTGACCACCGAGAGCCATAATCACCATGCGTTCACCGACATGGCCACCATGCTGGCGATTGTCGTGCACCACTTGCGCATCAAACACCTCTTGGTAGAAGCGAATGAATCTGTCCATGTCCTTCGTCAAGAGGGCGATGTGGTTAACCCCGTCTAACAAGGTTTCCATGAGGAGACTCCTCCGTAGGGCAGGAGACGATGTGCCTGCGTCTTGAAAGCAGGGGGCCGCTCCTGCGGCCGCACGCAGAGCGCCGCCATGGCCAGCCTGCAGAGCGCTACCGTTGTATCCTTGCACGGCCTGACGACCATCTCCTGTCATGTTGGTGTTGACATCCTGTACAGGGATTATAACGCACGCGAGCGGTACGGCGCTCCAGCCGGGTCGTGTACCTCTAGCCTGCGGCTCATGCCCACCATCTGCAAACCACATTCCATCGCATTTCGTGGTGGAGGGTATCCAAGCTCATCAAAAGCCTCTATGAGGTAAGGATGTAGAGATTGAGCAGCCAGTCGCGTGTCGGGCGCGGTGGTCAGGTGCTCCTGGGCCTGCTCGGGTTTACCTGTCCGCCGGTAGAGCCTGCCGAGGCCGAGGTGGCAATGGGCCACAAGCGGGCGCAACTCGAGCTCGGAGGCCAGAGTCATAGCGGCACCGTAGTGCGCCGCGGCCGTCGCCACGTCGGGGCGAGCATGATGCGGGGGACCTCGCCGAGTCGGCGATGGCCTGGAGGAGTGTGAATGCCACATCCTTCCCGATGACGGAGGCCGCCTGAAGCAGCCGCTTGTCCTCGGGTGGTAGTCGGTCGATACGCGCCGCAAGGATCGCCTGCGCCGTCGCCAGGATTGGCCACGCCTCCGGCGCCTTCGTCATCCGATAGGCTCCCCTATATAGCAACTTTATTTTTCTTATTCTTGCCAACCAAGACTGCAGGGCAGGGACCTCGACGACACCTGCCCAATGGATGTGTGGATCGTTACTGCCGGTTAGCCCGCGAAAGCAGGCATCACCTCCGCCGCAAAGCGGTCGAGCTGCTCGATCATCACCGATTCCCGGTGTGCCCATGCTGGATTGGACATTGATCGTCTCAAGCCCTGGGAACTGCTCTTCGAGCCCCTTGAGATACTCAATCATCTCGTCCCCCGTACCACAAAACCACGCGCGGGAGCCCATCTGAGCATCTATGGTCGGAAAGCCGACCCAGTCCCAGTTGCCGCGTTGCGCCACGGCCGCGAGGTGCTCGTCGTTGAGCCCACGGAAGAAACCGAGCGGTGCGAACATCTTCGCGTGCTCTTCGTAGAACGGTGTTGCCTCCTTTACGGCCCGCTCTTTGCTGTCGGCGAGATGGAAGTTGATGCCAACGCAAAGCCCTTCGCCGAGCTCCGCCTCAATCCCGGCCCGGGCGAGTGCGTCACGGTAGCCTACCACCGGCCCTTCGCCCAGCAGGGCGGAGCCACCTCCGACCACGCCCTTGATGCCGTGCTTGGCCATGAAGTCGAGTCCACGCGGATTGGCGCTTACGATCGGCTGCCAGCACTCGACGGGCAGGTGCTTTGGCCGCGGAACGAGCGTCAGCGCCTCGAGCTCGTAGCCCCGGTAAGGGACCTTCGGCGGCAGCGTGTAGTGCTTGCCCTGCTGCGAGAAGCGCTCGTTGTTGAACGCCTTGAAAATGATGTCAACCTGCTCCTCGAACATGTCGCGGTTTTCGTCCTGGTCCAGCATCTTGCCCCCGAGTGTCTCGACCTCGCGGGTGTGGTAGCCGCGCCCGACGCCAAAGACGATCCGGCCGTCGGTGAGGATATCGGCGGTGGCATAGTCCTCGGCGAGCCGCAGGGGATGCCACATGGGACAGATGTTGAAGCCGCAGCCGATCCTGAGCTTCTTCGTCACATGCGCGAGATGCACGCCCAACATCAAGATATTCGGGATGCACTCGTAGCCTTCGTGCTGGAAGTGATGCTCAGCGAACCACAGGGTGTCGTAACCGAGCCGGTCCATCGTCTTGGCGAGCGCTTCACTCTTCGCGAACACCGTCATGAGCTGCTCGTTGGAGTACCGGCGTTCGTTGGCCGGCGTCGCATCCTGCCCCATATCGCCAAGATCGATATGGCCGGCATAGAGTGATGAAAATTTGGTAATCATGGCTTTCCTCCTTCACTGGCGGACTTCACCAGCGTAAGAACGCTGAACGCTACGGACAATGTGCACCGGCCTCAAGCCAGGCGTGAAAGAGCTGGCCGAACCGTTGCTGATCGCCAGGCGCCGGCTCGAGATGCGCGGGCGGACGCCACCCGTAGGCCACGAGGGTGTCGTTGGCCATGTGCGCACCGAGTTCCGCCAGGGTCTTACCGCCGTTGCGCTCCCGGTCTTTAATCTGATCGCAAATCTCCGTGAGTGACTTGCCTTCCCAGGCCATCTCCGCTGGCGCCAGGTGCCAACGCGGATGGCCTGGCACATTGCGGAAATTGTCGGCGTTGTGACAGGTGATGCACACCATCCCAGCCGCCCCCATACCGCCCGCGCCCCGCACCACCAACGGTTGATGCAACGCGCCAGCCTCACCCTGGAGCGGACGTTCGGTGCGGGGATGGCAGTTGACACAACGCGGGTGTTGGATGACCTTGCCGATTTCGGCGAACAGCGCCCGGGCGCGCTGCGTGTCGTCAGCGATATCGGCAAAGGCAGAGAGCGGTTGCAAGGTAGCGGAGGGGGACGATGACCTGGCGTTGTCTGGGTTGGACTGGGCCACTGCCAATGGCGCCATCAGCAGGACGCCCAAAATCGCGATCCAGTGAGGTTGGCTCATGATTTGATCTCCTTTGCTGCGGTCTTGATGGCGCGGCGAATCCGCATGTAGGTGGCACAGCGGCAGAGATTGCCGTTCATCGCCAGATCAATATCGTCGTCGCTTGGCGTCGGCTTTGCTTGCAGCAGCGCGATCGCCGACATGATCTGCCCCGATTGACAATAGCCGCACTGCGGTACGTCAATGGCCTGCCAGGCGTTGCGAATGGCGTCGGCTTCCGGCCCAGATACGCCCTCGATGGTGGTGACCTCGCCGTTGGCGACTGCTTCGATCGGGGTGACACAGGCCCGGCGCGGCAGGCCATTCACATGAACGGTGCAAGCGCCGCATTGCGCGACGCCGCAGCCAAATTTCGTGCCGGTGAGCCCGAGATGATCCCGCAGGACCCACAGCAGTGGCGTGCCGGGGGTGACCTCTACCGGTTGCTTCACCCCGTTAACGGTCATCGTGATGGCCATGGTGATGCCTCCTGATACGGCGTCACGGTTTCACGTGCTGGCGTCGTGTGGCGACGGTGGTTTCCTTACTTGCGGCGTGCACAACTCAGGATGCTTGGGTCGGGCTCGCCAAGCGGTCGCGCCCGTCCGTTCCAAAAATCGGTAAGCGCCGAATCCGCCGGCCACTCGCTGCAAAAATGGCATTGGTCAAGGCGGGCGCGGCGGGCGGCGTCGGTGGCTCACCCACCCCACCCGGCGGCGCGTCGGACTCGACGATGTGTACGGTAAACTCACGCGGGGCTTCGTGGATCCGCATCAAGCGCCAGTCGGGAAAGTTCCCTTGGACGACAGCTCCCTGCTTAGCGGTGATCTCCCCGTAAAGGGCGTTGGAGAGACCGTAGAGCGTACCGCCTTCAACTTGCGCCTCCACGTGTCGCCGGTTGACCACCGTGCCGGCGTCGATCGCCGACCAGACCGCCGGGATAGCCAGCTTGCCGTCCTGACTGACCTCGACTTCGACGACCGTCGCGACATAGGTGACAAACGACCGATGCATGGCAATCCCAAGGCCGCGGCCTTTGGGCAATTTTCGCCCCCAACCCGCCATTTTGGCCACGATGTCGATGACATGCCGCATCCGCCCGGTGTCAATCGGGTACTCCGCGAGCGGGCTGCCGTAGTTGTCGTACTCTTCCACCCCTTCGTCCCGTGGGTCGATCAGACGGGGCGGGCCGATGAGCTCGAGCAGATAGTCCTTCGGATCACGCCCCGCGGCGGCGGCGAGCTCGGCCGCAAAGCTCTGGATCGCGAAGGCGTGGTAGATATTGGCCACCGAGCGCAACCACCCAATGCGGAGTTTGGCTGGTGCGTTGCCGGTTTCCAGGCGCAAGTTAGGCACGGCGAAGGGATTGTCGGAAGCGCCGAGACGCAACTCGCCCCAGGACGGTGTTTCGAGTCCGGCCCTAAAGGTTGACGGGATGGGCGGAAATACCGTGCGGTGCAGAAAGGCGGTACAGCGGCCGTTTGCGTCGAGCGTGCCCTCCAGGTGTTGCGCGCTCACCGAGTGATAGTAGCCGTGACGCAGATCGTCCTCGCGGGTCCAGGTAACCTTGATGGGCTGGCCCACTTCGCGTGCCAACAGCGCCGCTTCGACCACAAAATCCGGCTTTGATTTACGGCCGAACGCACCACCGAGCCATGTGACGTGCATCGTCACGTCATCCTCGTTCACGCCACAGGCTTGCGCCACCGCACGGCGCGCCGCCTGCGGATCCTGTACACCCCCCCAGCACTCCACCTTGGCGCCATCCCACCGAGCGGTGGCGGCGGGCGGCTCTATGGGCGATTGGGCTAAATGCGGCACGTAGTAATCGGCTGAGAGGCGCTGCGCCGCCTGCTCGAAGGCTGCCGCGACATCGCCACGGGTGCGGCGCACCGCACCCGGCTGATTGGCGGTTTGTAGTAAGGTCTGCGCAAAGGTGGCCGACTCATAATCGGCATGCGGTCCCGGGTTCCATGTGACCTTGAGCGCTTCCCGGCCGCGGATGGCCGACCAGGTATCGCGGGCGATGACCGCGACCCCGCCCAGCGCCTTGAACGCAGCGGGCGCTTGCGGGGAGTTCAGGCGAACGGTGCGCACCACGCCCGGAACTTGCAGCGTGGCGCTCTCATCAACGGTTTTGACGCTGCCAAAGACCTGCGGTGGGCGGGCGATCACCGCATGCAGCATCTCGGGTAGTTGCACGTCGATGCCGAACGTCCCTTCGCCACGGATGATCTTTGGTACGGTCAACGACGGCACCGCCTTACCAATCAAGCGCCAGTTGCTGCGGTCTTTCAGCTTGACCGCCTCCTGACTCGGCACGCTGAGCGCGGCGGCGGCTGATGCGATCTCACCATAGCCGATCCGCCGTCCCGACGCCTCGTGGACCACGGTGTGGTGGACGCCGCGACACTGCTCGGCCGCCACGCCCCAGTGCCGGGCCGCCGCCACTTCGAGCATGTGGCGCATCGCGGCGCCAGCGTAGCGCAGCCGGGTAAAATTGTAGCGCACCGATCTCGACCCATCGGTGTTTTGATCGCCATACCGCGGATGCCCTTCCGCCTGCACAATCGTCACCCGGTCCCAGTCTGCTTCGAGTTCATCGGCGACGAGTTGCGCCATCGACGTCCACGCCTGTTGGCCCATATCGGAGCGGTGGCAGGTGATGCGCACGGTGCCGTCCTGTTCAATGGCAATCCACAGCGAGGGTGTTGCGTCACCACCGGCGACGTTGCGCAGTCCACCGGCGGTAGAGTCAGCAGTGGCTGCGCCGCCTCGAAGCGTCAGCCCGATGACGAGTGCACCAGCACCCGCGATGAAGCTGCGGCGGCTGAGGTTCAGCAGCGGTTCTTGATGGCGACCGTCTAACCCCTTCGCTTGTCGAGCACGCTCTTTTTGATGCAATACCATCGACGATTCTCCTCCGTCGTTGCTGTTTGCAGCCATGGTGACTTTGGCACCTGGCTTTCCAGCACTATGACGTCACGCCCGTGAGTCGTCTCCTGTATCAAGGGCTCGTTCAGTCCACTCGAAACGCCATAGAGAAGTATGCCAGAAAATGCAGCTCATTTCGCTCTGCTGTCCAGAACCTGCTGCAGCACTTCGCCGGCATTGTCGCCTGCCTTTTTGCCCACTTCTG
>Ga0114129_10006137_pt1 | contig 17036 bp, 14 predicted proteins | sample RhiMetdeltSRZDD1_FD_80071 | JGI IMG/M metagenome (GOLD analysis project Ga0114129, IMG submission 80071) | Populus rhizosphere microbial communities from Tennessee, USA - Rhizosphere MetaG P. deltoides SRZDD1 (version 2) (version 2) | ecosystem: Host-associated > Plants > Roots > Rhizosphere >... | reverse complement strand
CTCGAGCGTTACCGCAGCGCGCTGCCGAGTGACTGTGGCCGCGGATGATCCGCAATCCAAACGTTCCGATAGATCGCGCCAGGGATCGATGCAGACTCGGCGCCGCTGCGGCCGGCCGGCGTGCCAATGAACGTGTAGTGTTGGGCCGGCGCATAGACGCCCGTCCGCGCCGGGACGCCGACGTCGTAGATGGTATTGCCGTCGACGCCGCCCTCTCGGACGGTGGTCCGCACTTCCGTCCCCGTGCCCCATGTGAACTTCCAGAAGTACGTCGTTGCCGGATCCAGGTTGAAGACGGAGCGGATGCGCGTGTCGGTGTCCGGCTCGTACTTGCAGCAGTCATCAGAGCCGTACAGCACTCGGAACGTGATCGCGTTGGGGGGGAAGCCCGAGGTGCCGCGATACTGAATGTCCACACGATAGCGGTTCGTGATGTAGTCGCTCGTGCCGTCCTGCATGCCGAAGACCTTCGACTTGTCGCCGGGAGCATTCGCACGCAGTCCCTCGACTTCCATCGAGAACTCGCCGTTGCTGATCGTCGCGGGAAGCAGGTAACGGACGTAGCTCGTGTTGCTGTTCAGACGGATCCCCTTGCTGGGGATGAAATCCGTCGACCCGATGATTTCACCGACCGTTTCGCCGTGAATCAGCGGATCGTACAGCTCGCCGGCGCGCATATAGCCGACGAGTTTCGTGTTGAACGTCATGACCGGCGACCAGTCCGACTGCGCTGTTCCCTGCACCACCCGCGCGCGCCAGTAATACCTCGTCGTCGGCTGGAGCTCCTGTTCCGGCTGAAACGACGTCCTGCCGCCCGGGTCCTCGGCTACACCGGTCTTGCCCACGACCACGGCGAATCCGGCCAACGTCAACGCCGTTGTAGCGGAGCTGAAGTTATTCGTGTCGGAGATTTGGAACTCGTACGTGCGGCTGCCGCTCGTCTGGCTCGAGGTGGTGTTCTTCACGGTCAGGGTCGGGCGCAGCGTGTCGAGCTGTTCGCCATTCGACGGCGTGTCGCCAACCGGCGCTGTCAGCGTCGCCGGAACGCTCGGAGACGGGGCGCTGGGCGAGTCCTTTGCCCCGCCGCACGCGGCCATAAACGGAGCGACCACAAGGCACATCACGACAGCCGACGTGTTCCAATGAATCACACAATCCTCCAGAGAATATCAAGTCAGCGGCGAGACCGGGACGCGCCGACGCTCTTTGGTCGCCGCGCCGGCCGGGCGGATTCGAGCACGATGATGTTTCGCTGCTGGACCACGACGCCGCTCGATCGCCGGGCGGCTCGCAGGATGTCCGCGATGGCGCTGAACGTCGCCTCGTCCGCCCGCGACAGCTTTGGATCCTCGAGGGCGTCCGTGATCATCAGCTCCAGCGCCGGAATGGTGACCGAGCGCTCGAATGCAATCAGGGCGCGCCCGTCGGGCAACGGCACGAGCTCGAGTCCGGGCTGCCGACCGAGGGTCCGGCTCGGGTTCACGACGATCACGGCGTGGCGGCCGAATCTTGCGAGCTCCGCCGGCGGATGCGGCCGCTTGACCAGTTCCGGCTGCGCGAGGCGCACGACCGCGCGACTCAAATCCGGGTCCACCGCCTTCAATGCGTCGATGACGTGCTCGGGCAACGTCAGCGTGACGGCGCGAGATGGCGCCGTGAACTTGCGCGGACGGCCCCGACGCGGCGCCATGGACTGCAATGGACGCTCGGACTGCATTTATATGCTAAATTAGCACAAGATCGCCATTTTTTAAATAGAAATCACGGCCTGACTTCGGGACGTGCCGCCGCGAGTACATTAGGAGTCCGGCGGGAACTCTCCGATGGAGACACGTATCTGGTCACGGTGGAAGCGGTTCGCACAGCGTGCCGGCGAGGTGCAGGCCAACGCGTTGTTCTTTCTGTTGTATTTCATCGTCCTGGTGCCGCTGGCGTGGGCGAGTCCTCGTAATCCTCTCTTTCGCCGCAGCGGCGCGCGGCGACAGGGCCCGAGCTGGCGTCCCCGCGCCGCGACAAAGACCGATCTTCCAAGCGTTCGACGCCAGTTCTGATGCGCATCCTCGGGATCTCGTGCTACTTCCACGACGCCGCAGCCGCGCTGATCGACGACGGCATGCTCGTCGCGGCGGCCGAAGAGGAACGCTTCAGCAGAATCAAGCACGATTTCGGATTCCCGGAGCGGGCGATCCGGTTTTGTCTCGAGAGCGCGCGCATCCGCGGATCGGATCTGGATTTCGTGGCGTTTTTCGAGAAACCGCTCGTGAAATTCGAGCGCATCCTCCAGACGGCGCTCGCGACCGCGCCCCGATCGCACGTCGTGTTTCGAAAAGCGATGACGACGTGGATGTTGGACAAGCTCTGGATCAAGAGCCGCATCCGCGACACGCTGGGCGTGCCGGCCGACCGCATCTTGTTCGTGGAGCACCATCAGTCACACGCGGCCAGCGCGTTCTACTGTTCGCCGTTCGACGAGGCGGCTATCCTGACGGTGGACGGCGTCGGCGAGTGGGCGACGGCAACCACCGGGATGGGCCGTGGCACCTCAGTTTCAATCGACGGTGAGATCCGCTTCCCGCATTCGTTGGGTCTCTTGTATTCGGCGTTGACAGCGTTTCTCGGCTTCGAGGTGAACGAAGGCGAATACAAGGTGATGGGGATGGCGCCGTACGGGACGCCGCGATACGAAGACAAGGTCTGGAAGCTGCTCGAGGTCGCAGCCGACGGCGCGTTCGAGTTGAATCTCGAATACTTCTCGTTTCACTACTCGGACACGCGAACGTACAGCCCTGCGTTCGAAGCGCTTTTCGGCCCGTCACGGAAACCGGAGACGCCGTTTTTCACTGAAACGTCCGGCTATCCGTCGTACTTCGGATCGAAACCGTCGAATTATCGCCAGCTCGCCGACGAAAACCAGCACTACGCCGATATCGCGGCGAGCATTCAACGCGTGACCGAGGAGATTCTGCTCCGAATGGTCAAAAGCCTTGCCGCGCGCACCGGCTCGACGCGGCTGTGCCTGGCGGGAGGCGTGGCTCTGAACAGCGTGGCGAACGCCAGGGTTCTCCGTGAGACCTCGATTCGTGATCTGTACGTTCAACCGGCCGCTGGCGACAGCGGAGCCGCCCTTGGTGCGGCGATGTTCGTTCATCATCACGTCCTGGGACATCCGCGAGGCTTCGTCCTCGATCGCGCGTGCTGGGGCGCCGTTCCCGATCCCGATGCCGTGCGTGCGGCAGCCGATGGCGAGTGGCAACACGTCGAGGCGCGACGTGAGGAAGACCTGATCGATCGCACCGTCGATCTGCTCGTCGACGGCAAGGTCGTTGGATGGGTCCAGGGTCGGTTCGAATGGGGCCCGCGGGCGCTGGGCCATCGAAGCATCCTCGCCGATCCGAGACGTGTCGACATGAAAGACATCGTCAATACGAAGATCAAATTTCGCGAGCCTTACAGACCTTTCGCGCCGTCGGTGCTCCAGGAGCATGCGTACGAGCTGTTCGACCTCGAGGAGCCGGAGCGCCATTATCCAGCGCGATTCATGCTCCTCGTCGCGCCGGTTCGTGAAAGCGCACGTGACCGCATCCCCGCCGTCACACACGTCGATGGCTCGGCGCGACTCCAGACGGTGGTGCGAGACGCCAGTCCGCGCTACCATGAGTTGATTCGACAGTTCGGGCAGGCAACGGGCGTGCCTGTCCTGCTGAACACGTCCTTCAATCTGCGCGGGGAGCCGATTGTCAACACGCCTGAGGAGGCCGTGAGTACGTTCAGGCGCAGCGGTATGGATGCGCTCGTTCTCGACCACACGATAGTCGTCAAAGAAACGTCATGAAGGTTGTGAGGAACATAGCCGGCGGCGCCGGCACCATCCGCGAGCTGCTGCACTTCCTGTGGTTGCAGCGCCTCTGGTGGCTGATTCCGTTCGTGGTGGTGTTGCTCGGCGTCGGCGCATTGATCATCGTCGCCCAGGCCACGGGCGTAGCCCCGTTCATCTACACGTTGTTCTGATGGGCGAGAAAGGCCCCGGCCGGCTGCGCTTCTGGCTCGCCGGAGTGGTCCTCGCGGCGACGAGCACCTTTCTGGCGCTCGGAATCGTGGAAGCAGCGCTGCGCCTGGCTCGTTTCGAGTATCACCTCTCGCCGACGGTGCAGGTCGGCTGGCCGGACCCCGAGACAATCCGCGGGCATTACGCAGGGGACGCCGATCTGTTCTGGGTGACGCAGGATTACCGAACCAAACTGCGCGCCGCGCGGCGCAGCCACCCCAATGTGGTGTTCATGGGGGATTCGTGTACCGAATTCGGCACCTATCCTGATCGAACGCTGGCCGTTCTGGCAACCGAGCACGGCCTGGCCGTCAGCGGCGTTCCGCTGGGCGTGGGCGGATGGTCGTCCGAACAAGGTGTTGCGCAACTCCGGCGTGACGTGCTGCCGCTGCACCCACGGGTAATTGTCGTGTACTTCGGCTGGAACGATCACTGGATCGCGTTCGGCCCAACCGATCCCCAGCTCCGGCGTGCCCGCCGGCTGCTCTGGATGTCGGACCACCTGCGGATCGTGCAGCTGCTGATGAAAGCATGGATGGGCAGCGCAGCAAACAAATCCGACAGACCTTTTCGGGTTCCGCCACAGGCGTATCTGACGAATCTGCTGGAAATCGCCCGGCTCGCGAAGGATTCGGGTGTGCTCCCGGTTCTCGTGACGGCTCCGTCGAATCACGTTGCCGGCCGCGAGCCGGAGTATCTCCTGCATCGACATGTCACGCGACTCCCGGATGTCATTCCTTTGCATCGGAAGTACGTCGACCTGACGAAGCAGGCTGCGCGCGAGGGGCACGCCGTTCTCTGCGACGCGGCCGCGGCCTTCGACCGGTTACCGGACCGCGATCGCCTGTTTCGATCCGACGGAATCCATTTCACCGCCGATGGCGACCAGGCCCTGGCGCACATCGTCGGCGGCTGTATCGCCGATGGCATGAACGATACCGTTCACTGAGCCACGAGCTCGCTTCTACGCACAAGCCGCGACGTCGTCTGCGCAAGTCTGAGTAAACACGCCCGGGATTCCCAATCCGCGTGAATCCGTGTAAATCCGCGTCTACGATCCCCCTGGGCTGAACTTGAGCCTGCTCGTGATGTACGCGTTCAGCTGCGGTGTCTGACCCTGCACCCGCAGATCTTCGATTCGCACGAGCGCCTGGCCGCGCGAGTGCAGTGAGAGCCGAAGCTCGAACGTCGAGGCTTTGATTCCGTCAGGCACTTCCGCCCAGACGGCGCGTGCGGTGGAGGCGGGGAGGTCCATCGTCTGTCGATAGACGAGCCGACTGTCAGCAGCATACAGGGCCAACTCCAGATTGGCCGGCTCGCTCACCTTGATCTCCTCGATCGTCAGTTGGTGCACTGCTTCGTCTGATCGGGCAAATACAAAGGCCAAGGACAGCTGGTCGGTGAACCAGAGCTCCGATCGCTCGTCTCGCAGGAAACCGAATTGCCGCTGAATTTGATCGAACGACACGGGCATGCCGTTCATGATTGCGGCGCGAACACGCGAGAGGTGGACGAGGTTCTCGAGAAATGCTGACGCGCTAGTCGTATAGGGGGTTGCGGGAACGGCCGTGCGGCGATAAATCGCATTCTCGCCAGGCCCGTCGGTGCCGAGAAGCTCGTAGTATCCGCCGAGGAGATATCGCGGGATCTGGAGGTCGTTGTTCTTCAGCAACAGATCCATGCGGACCATCACGTACTTCACATTCTGATGGAGGAGGTACGCCTCGCCGGCACGTAACGCGCGTTTGTTGGTCAGCGGACTGAATCGACCGACCTCGGTGAAGAACACGTCGGTCGTGGGCATCTGTGCGTAGAAGCGCGAACAGATGCCGAGGTCGTCGATGTTGGTCAGATCGAGCATGAAGGGTAGAAAGCCCGCCTGGTTGTACGCGACGACCTCGTGGGGCGGGATTTCCTTCCGGGCGGTGAGATACAACCCGTAATACGGCCAGAAGAAGCGATTCAGGTCTCGTGACGGGTGCATCAAGAAGCTTTCCATGTGTTCTGCGACGCGATACGCCTGAAAGAAGTGCACGCCGGTGATCGCGAACCACACGACGCTTCCAACCGCGACGACCCGCGGAAGGCGGAAATCCCATCTTGCGAGCGCCGCGGCAGCGCTGGCCGCGATGGCGCACATCAGCGGGAACACCGGAACGAAGAACCTGAAGCCGAACATCCAGTCTCCGGCCAGGGCGACGTAGGAGAGCAGGACGACCATCGCGATCGCCAGTGCCCGCTTTGGACCCCTGGACAGCATGCCGTGCAGAGCCGCCGCCGCGAGCGCAGCAGCAACCGGCCATCCAATGAGCGCGACGAACTGCAGTCCGTAAGTGGATTTCGGATCCTTGACGACGAGATGCGATGACCGAGTGAGTTTGTAAAGGATCTTGGACTGAAGCGGCATCGGCAACAGATCGCCAAAATACAAAAGCCGCCAGATGTTGTAGCCGCAAAACAGCAGACCGCACGGAAGGACGATGTGTCGCACGAACAGCACGCGACGCTTGCGATCGGCAACAACGATGAACGCTCCGATGAGCGCTGCTGCGAACACGAAGCCATCGATCCGCTCGAGGATCAGGAAGCCCGCAGCGGCGGCGGCTGCGGTGTCGTGCTCCGACACGAGCGCCCACGTGAGGACCGTCACGCCGAGTGCAAAGGGCACCGTCTCGAGGGAGCAACAACTCCAGACCGCGAGCGGTCCGGTCAAGACGAGAAGGGCAAGTCCGACTATCCGTCCCGAGCTGGAAATCTGAAGCCGTCGCAATGTCGCCGCCATGAGCAGCACGATTGCGACGCCCGACGCGAAAGACACTACCTTGCCCACGAAGAACACCGCGACTTTCGGACGGTGAAGCGCGTCGACGGCAGCGAGGATCGCCGTAGCCAACCCGACGTGCAGGAAATCCGAGTAACCTTCGACCGGACCCTCGATCGTGCTGTACGTCAGTCCATGCCCGTGCAGCAGGTTCTGCGCGTAGACGTACGGAATGGCCTCGTCGTCGACGAAGAAATAGAAGAAGTTTCCGGCGCACAGGACGAACGCGAGCGTCGCAGCGAGAGAGATCCACCAAGACGACGTCGCGCCGGAGTGTGTCCCGCGCATCTATTGCGGATTATCTCCAGGGAAGGCTGATTCAGGTCAGCGGCGCCTGCAGGTCGTGCTCCTTTGGAGCGGTCGTGGGAACCGGCGGCCGTGGGTCGACCCGGAGGCGCCACCAGAGGATCATCGCCAGCGACTGGAGCCCCTCGAAGACGCTCGTGCGGCGAACCTGCTGGGGAGACATTGCGTAGAAGCGCACCGGCGTCTCGAGTAGTTCCGCCCGATGGCCCAGTAGCCTCGAGAGCAGCCGTTGGTTGAGCAATTTGTGACGCAGGTCGACGTCACCCGCGGCGACGTACGACGCACGAATCGCACGGACCCCCGAGAGCGTATCCGAGACGTACCGGCCGTATAGCAGCAGGTACGCGGCACTCAGCACGTGGCTTCCAATCACGCTGAGAATCCGCATCCAGGCGTGGTGGCGATAACGTACCCGCACCGAGGCCTCGATGTCCCTGACCGACAGGCGTCGGCTTCCCCAGACGGCGTCGAGGCGGCCGAAGCCGAGCGGCGCCGCGACGCTCACCAGATCCTCGCCGTTGTACATCCCCGAAGATTCGAACAGGATCGCGTAGTCGAACGCCTCGTCGGACAGCGCCCGCTGGAAGATCGCCTCGATCGGACCGCCTCGGCCGACGTAACGCATCGCGAACGGCAACATGCTGGTGAACGCGTGATCGAGCTGTTCGACGCCGCCATAGAAGACGGTCAGGTCGAGGAGCAGATCCTGCACGCCCGCGCGGACCATCTCGAGCACCGTCTGGCTCACCTTGTTGGTCGACCCGCTGTCGTAGAGCCACACTGCGACCTTCTGTCGCGAGGGTCGCGTGAGCAGCGAGCGCAGAAACGGCGTGAGGACCTTTGTCGGGTCGTGCCTGCCCGTGACGCCGTCCTCGTAGTTGCTGATCCGAATCAGGCGCGGGTCTTCGAGGCTTTCCAGACGCCCGAGCGGAACGTAGGGAGATTCTTCAGCGGATCGCCTGGGGTCGTTGATCACGTAATGCGTGATCAAGCACGGCGTCGGAAAACTGACGCGCCCCTTCTCTCGAAGGTAGTAGACGGCCTTCTCGACGATATCGACTGCGGTCGTGTCGGCCAGTTCCGCGTCGCTTTGAATGTTCGTGATGAGGAGCTTGACTGCGGCCAGATTCCGCGCGATCGCCGTGCTCAGGCCGCTGCTCAAATACGACGGGAAGAGCGACGAGTGCTGCGTCCCGGGCGAGTAGATGATGAGATCCGCGTTGCGAAGCGGTTCCAGTAACCGCGAGTTGATCGATACGGTCCGTTCGCGGGCCTCGAGCCAGGAGACGACCTCTGCGGCAGGCCTCGCTGCGAGCGCCTGCCGGAGTTCGGGCGGGACCGGTCCGTCGAGCAGGTAGATGTCAGCGATTCGGTTCCGCCGGTTCGCGTCGACAATCTCTGCTTCGCTTGCCAGCAGACGGCCATTCGGATCAAGCGCGACGAGAAAGGCATTCGTGCCATCCGTCACGTTTTCGATGAGACCGGTCGGCAGGCCGAGGATCGAGCAGTAGTCGTCAACCGATTCATTGAACCGGCGTCCCTGTCGAAGGAAGGAGCCGGCAAAGACGAGATTGCCGAGGCTGCAATCGGAAAAGTCGAACACCTTTCCCGAGCTCTCGAGCTCCGCTTCGAACTGCGCAAGACGGTCCCAGATCGCGTGTCGGTCGCGCTCCGCAAGCGAGAGCGCCAGCCTCGCCACCGACTCTTCTCTCTGACCGACGGCCGCCGGACCGGAGCCGCACTCCACGAGGCGGAACAGCGCCAGCGCACGTGCTTTCGAGCACGCGGCCGGAAGGCGCAGGTCCAGGAGCTCAATCAGCTCCGGTGGACAGGAGTGCAGCCCCTTGGCCAGGATCGATGCGTTTTTCCGAAAATCAGATGGACCGAGACTGTCGCCGAGGAACCTCCGCACCTCACCGGTGGAAAGACCATCGTCGTAGCCGTTGATGGCGACTGTGAGCGCGATGTCCGGATGATTCAGGAGCTCTCTCGAGAGAACGCTCGATCCGCGCCCACCGGAAAAGAGGACTACTGAAAGAGTGCGGCGATCCGACATGCCGCCTGGATTATCGCGCAAGAAGTGGGGTGAAACTATGTGTCTTGAACGCAACTGATGCGCCGTGGCGCGTGAGCGCCAGCACGTTGACAAAGTGACCTCGACACTGACCGAAGACCCGGCCGGCGACTCCAGCGGTCAGCCAGTGCAGCGTGTGGCCGGTCAGTCGCAGTACGATGTAACCAACGAGCCCGAGGCCGATGCAGACAGCCGTCCACTCGAGAACTCGCAACATCCGACGAAGATGCGCCGACTCTTCGAGCGTGAACATCAAAAGTACCCGCGGCCAGCCTCGTAGATTTGCTTTTGCGCGAGATCGGGCGAGCGTTTCTCATTCCTTCGAAAGAGCGACGGGATCGTGCGCATGGTCATGCTGAGCTGCGACTTGCCGGTCATGAGCACGGTGTTCCTGAAATACCGCAGCGCAGGAATCGGCCGCACGCGGTAGAACAGCAGCTCCTGACACATGTTGAACGATCCGATGATCCTGAACAGGATGTTGTCCGGGACCTTCACGAGACGCCTGAAGAACGGAATCCAGGACGGCGGGAACTTCACCATCAACCAGAAGAGGGACGCAATATTGCGGAACTCGCGCGCGTACGGTGTCTTGAGCGTGATCTCCTGCGAGACGGCAATCTGCTTGTCGATGTCGAAGTCGGGATCGACATAGCCTTTCTGCTTCGAGTACTCCACCAGCGGTAAACCAGGGAACAAGAGGAACGTGTTCGCGCGAACGTAGTCCGACTTGAGCACCATGTTCAGCTGAACCGTCTCGAGCGCGTTGTCGAGCGTCTCGCCCGGCAGCCCGATCATGTTCGTCGTCAGAACTTTGATGTTCTTTTCGCGCAACAGCCGCGCGCCTTCGACGATGTGCTCGTTCTTGGACCGCTTGCGGATGACGGTCTCACGAATCTCTTGATTGCCCGATTCGAGACCGACCGCCGCGCCGTAGCACTTCGCACGCTCCAGCAGGTCCGCTGCGTGCTGGTTGACAGAGTCGTAGCGGATGTTGCAGTTCCAGGGAATGCCGACTTCCTTTGGATACACGTCGGCGAATTCCTCGAGCCACTTGTAGTTGTTTCGGATGAAGAAGAGATCATCAGAGAAGTGCACGTGGTTGAGCGGATATCGATCGGCAATGTACTTGATTTCGGCGACAGTCCGTTTCACCGACTTCCGTCGCACGTACTCGGACTTCGCGCCTTTCCGGTACATGTCGCGGATGACGGGCTCGTGGCAGAACGTGCAGGGATACGGACAGCCCATGCTGGAAATGAACCGCTTCATGGGCATGTCGCGCAGGAACGGATACTTGTAGTACAGCTCGCGGTCCGGCGGCGGAAGCTCGTCGAGCGGCACGGCCGGCCGGATGTCGTTCCGGTGAAGGGTGCCGCTTCGCGTCTTCACGTGAAGATTGCGAATCTTCGTGACGTCGCCATCCCGTTCCATCGTATCCGCGAGCTCGAGCATCGCGAGCTCGCCTTCGCCTCGGCAGACGATGTCAATCCCGGCGCTATGGATCATTTCAGGGGAATACGTGGGATGCGGCCCGCCGACAATGATCGGAATGTTCAGATGTTCTTTGATGATGACGGCAAGGTGCTCCAGCGAATGGTGGACGCCCGTCAGCGCTGAGAACGCTATGAGGCCCGGATTGTACTTTCTGATAGCGCCGATCAGGTCGGGTGTGTGCGAGACGAGCAGGAGATCAGTCTCGTGACCGTTCGCTTTCAGGATGCCTGAAAGGTTGGCGATGCCAATCGACTCCTGAATCCCGTTGTTCTGAATGAATAGGACTCTCACGAATTCTCCTGGGCTTCACGGTCCGATGAGGGATGAAAGCGCCAGCTCGCAGTAACCGGAAGAGGCGACTGCCCCGGGAGGACGCGCCTCCGTCGCCCGCTGCATCAACCGACGCGCGATGGAGAGGTAAATCTCAGAAATCAAATGACTTTAGCGCGCACCGTATGGTATCGCGAGTCTCGTACCTTGTAAAGCAGACACACACAGGCGGGCTGCCGTAGATAGAATCGAAGTTTCATGCGACTGCTCGTCGTGCCTGCCGCCGGACTCGGGTCACGTCTCGGCGCGTCTGTTCCGAAGGTACTCGCAACGGTGAACGGACAGTCGATGCTGAGCCTTCTCGTCGACCTCTACCGATCCTGGATTGAAGGTCTCGTGGTAATCACGCACCCCTCATCTACGTCGCAGGTGACCGCTCATCTTCAACGACTGCTGCCGAACGCACCCGTGCGCTGGTGGGTCGCGGAGCAGCAATCGCCGACCGGCATGCTCGACGCCATCATGGAAGCGCGTCAGCTCGTCGCCTCGAACGATCCGGAGACGATTTGGATTACCTGGTGCGACCAGGTGGGCGTCCTGCCCTCGACAGCCGAGCGGTTGGCGGGCGCAGAACGTGGCTGTGCTCTGACCGTGCCAACGATCTGGCGGGCCCATCCGTACATCCACTTCGACCGCGACCAACGCGGAAGAATCGTCCGGGTCCTGCACCGCCGGGAAGGTGACACGCTGCCGGACCGCGGCGAGAGCGACATCGGGCTCTTTGCGCTCTCGCGTGAGGCGTATCTCGACTACCTTCCCCGGTATGCCAGGGAAACCGAACGTGGCCAGCAGACTCGCGAGCGCAACTTCCTGCCCTTCATTCCCTGGTTGGCCGTGCGCGCGCCGGTCTGCACGCTCTCCGCAAGCGACGAGCGGGAAGCCATCGGCATCAACAGTCCCGAAGACCTTCGCACCGTCGAGGCATGGCTGCGCACTCCTCAGCGCGCGAACGAGATGCGTTCGTCGGCTTCATGAAGGTCCTCTCAATCGTCATCCCCGCGTACAACGAGGAACGTTTCATCGCGACGCTGCTCGAGCGGATCAAGGCCGTCGATCTCGCCTCGCTCGCGGTCACGAGCGAGGTCATCGTCGTCGACGACTGTTCGACGGATCGGACGGCGACCATTGTCTCAGCCATCGACAGCGTGCGGCTGCACCGGCTCCCGCGAAACAGCGGCAAGGGCGCGGCAGTCAAAGCTGGAATTGCGCAGGCCACAGGGGATTACCTGATCATCCAGGATGCGGACCTCGAATACGATCCTCGCGATTACCTGGTGATGCTGAAGCCGATGCTTGCCGGCGTGGCGGACGTCGTGTACGGCAGCCGATACATGGGTCGCGGCCGTTATGCCAATCAGTCGCTCGCGGCGTACCTTGGCGGGCGCAGCTTGAGCGTCGTCGCGTGGCTCTTCACCGGCCGATATCTCACCGACACGGTAACGGCGTTGAAGCTGTTCAAGCGGTCGGATATTGCCGCGTTGCTCCCGCTCCAGACGACCGGCTTCGAGCTCGATCACGAGATCACCGCCCGTATGCTGGCGCGCGGGCTGCGCATTCTCGAGGTCGCGATTCGGTATTACCCTCGCAGCCGCGCGGAAGGCAAGAAGATCGGCGTTGCCGACTGGTTCATCGGAACACGAACGTTCTGGAGGTTTCGAAACGGATAAGAAAGGGAAAAGGGAAAAGGAAAAGGGAAAGGAACAGAAGAACGCCTCTGTCTACTGGACGCGGTAGATCGTTACGACCTGGTTTCGGAATGCCGGCGCGAAGTGTTTGATGTCCTCGAACTTCGACATGCCGTTTGGATACGCGCGCCGCTCGACGTCTTCCACGTAGACGTAGTCGATGCCAAGCGCGTGAGCGATCGCCCACGCTTCCGCCGCGCTCGCCGTCGAAAACATCGTCACGACTCGCGCCGACTTGTCGTGATACTCGGGATCGTCGACGAGAAATGGCGGGAGGCCGGCTGCCATCCGCCGTTCACCGAACATCGGAACGACCCACCACGTCGTCCGATCGTGTGCGTGAGGATCCTGTTGAACGATCGCGGTGCGCGGCGTGGCACGACGTAACCAGTCCAGCGCCTCACGGTGCGTCGGATCAAAGGTCTGTGTCCACGGCAACCCGAACGGCGCCGGCCTGAAATTGGCGATGTCCTGCGCGTTGTAGGTATCGATGATCGTCGTCGGCAAGCCGATCAGAAGCGCAATGCTCGCCACGGTGCGCGCGAGTCTCGGCGGTGAGGCAGTGAGGCCGCATGCGATTAGCGCCGGGACGGCGACGATGATCATCTGACCCGCGCGGAAGCCTACCCATGAGTCGTCGCTGCGGAGGCGCATGAAATGAAGAACAACCAGCGACACGACCACTAGCAACGTCGCGGCGATCGCTGATAAATGCCCCCGCGCTTCCTGGCCGTTCTGTTTCGTTTGGCCGTCCGGCCGAACGATGAGTCCGATGGCGGCTGGAATCAGCACGGGACCAAGCGACAGCAAAAGATTGAACCCTGCCGAGCGCCCACCCAGCCACGCGAACACGAGCGATGACGTCGCTCCCTCGAACATGCGATTCGTCTTGCACCAGCTGAGTGCAAGCAGTACTGGCACCGCGGCGCTTGCACATCGAAGCACGCGGAGGAGCGCACCGGGCCAACGCAGCGCGTCGGCGGTGACGGCCAGTCCCCAGACGACCGAGAAGATGCCTCCGACGAACGGATTGAACGCCATCGAGCCGCCGAGCGCGACCCCGGCGAGTGCGCTCGCGGCGATGGTCGCGTTTGCGCCGGCGGCGTTCGCGACGACGAGAGCCGCGAGACCGAGCACGTAGGCCATGGAGTGCTGCGGGACCCACCAGAAGCAGCGCGGGATTCCATCGATCCGGAGGCCGCCGAACCACCAGCTGGCGATCGCGTCGATGTTCAGATCTGTCAAGCTGGCCAGCGGTGCGCCGCGACTTGCCAACCGGGCGATCGCGTAAAGGCCTTCGGCACTCGAGGCGACGATGGCGAGTGCGACCGCAGCGGCGACGGGCCATGGGCGCGGCACGGCCGACCACGCGAAGACGAACATCGCCGATACGAGGAGGATCGCGGTTGCAATCGCGTTCACCTTCAGATTCGTCTCGACGTCCTGAAGCGCTACGGGGCCACTCCCGGCGACGGATGCGGGCAGAAGAAAGTAGGACCAGTAGTAATGAAGTGGGCGGCTTGCGAGGAAGGGATTCCGCGGCGGCATCGAGAATTTCGCGAGCTCCGCGGCGACGGCTCTGTGCCACACGAAGTCGGCGGTGAAGTACGCGCGATAGTAGCGGTTCCCGGCCTCATCCGCGGCGCCCAGCTTGATAAAGGGTGGACCTGCGATCGCCGGCACGAGCAGGAGGACGAGCACGAGCGCCGAGGTGTCGCGAGCGGTCCAGCGGGTGAGTCTGACGAGTGGTCCCTCGAGGGTTCGTGCGACCAGCCATGACATCGCTCCAGCCGCGAGCCAGGCCAGCGTGAACAGCGGAAAGCTCGGAGTGGCGCTCGCGATGACCACCCAGAGCGCAAGCGCGGTGAGGAGGTATCCCAATGCCGCGCCAACGATCCATCCGGCGGCATGTCGACTCCCGAAGAGACAGAAACCAAGCGGTAAGCCCGGTACGAGCGCGAGCAGGTACAGACCGGCGTACGCGAGACCGGCTCCACCTGCTGCGAGCACTACGAGGGTGACAAGTGATGCTGCGAGCGAGACCAGGAGCCATGCGAACGGCCCAGGTGTGGACCCCTTGCTGCGATCGATCACGCCGATCTCCGCTCGACTGCGGTTGCAGGGCGGAATGCGTACAGAATCGCGCCCGGAACGGTTCCAACGAAGCCGAGCGCGATGAAGAGGATCGACAACGCCACCGCCTCGGCGTCAGACGCGCCCGCAGGAACGAAGAGGCGCTCGAAGGCGAGCTGACCCGTGCCGAACCCATTGATCGTGATTGGCAGCTGCAGGATGACGAGGATCACTGGAACGAGTACGAAATAGGCTCCGAGCGAGAGGTCGATGCCCAGCGCACGCCCGATACACCACGCCTGCACGATGCGAATCGCCTGAACACCGCCGGACATCGCAAGCACCCTGACCAGCTCGATGTGATGCCGCGAGTACCGGCGGACGGCGTCAGTCAGGGCGATGGTCATCTGGTGGACGCGACTCCACGGCAAAGCCTTCGCCATATGCTGCACCGCTGTCGACGCCCGTTCGCTGAACACGACAAGAGCCACCGCCGCGCAGGCTGCGGCCGTCAGCGCGAGCCCGAGCGCCATGCCGAAATCCAGACGCACGCTGCTCGCCGGAATCAGCGCAACTACGCCGAGCATCACCATCGAAAGTACGCCCAGCACCCGGTCCATCAGCACCGATGCTGCGGACTCGGCGAGATGGACGTCGTGCCGGGCCAGCGCGTACGCGCGGTACATGTCAGCGGCGACGCTCGGCATGAAGTTCGTCATGAACGTGCTGACGAAGAAGATCCGCAGCACGACAGGAAAGGGAGGACGTGAGCCGGGTGTGAGCGCGGCCAGCAGGTCGAGCCACCGCATGGCCATCAACGTGCGGTCGACAAGCGCCAGAGCGACCGCAACCCCAATCCACCAGAGGTGCGCGCCAGCCGTGGCACGCCACACGCTTGCCGGGTCGGCCTTCCAGATAACGTATGTCGTCAGGATGACGGCGACGGCGTACCGCGCGACGCGTGGAAGGGAAAAGGAAACGGGGAGAAGAGAAAGAGAGTCGTTTTCCCTTTTCCCTTTTCCCTTTTCCCTTGTCACCGCCCTGCGACCGGCAGTGTGTCCAGGTGACGGTGTGGGTCTCGTTTGACCTGGTACGCTCGCCTCAGGAACTTCGCGTACGGCACGAACTGCTTCATCGCGCCCACGTTCACCTGACAGGGGCTCAGGCAGGTCGGGCACACGCTGTTCTTGATGTGCTCGCGGTGTGCGAGGTTCTGCGTCTTCAGGTAGAGCGACTCGGCAGAGTCATCCAGCACGTTTCCGAGCTTCTCGGAGTTCTCGCAGTAGTGCAGATCCCCATTGGGGTTGAGCAGCAGGCCCTGGCTCTGGAACGGGCAGGGCATCGTCCGCTGGTACCCGTTCGCGATCATGTCTGCGTAATGCACGTACATGAAGGCCTGGCCGCTCAGAACGGATTCTTCTGAGACGCGATCGAGGAAGAACTTGCGCATGAAGTTCTCCTCACGCTCCTTGAACCCGATCCTTTCCTCGAGCTCCTTATTGTGGAGCATCGCATCGGTGAAACGGAGCATGTTGAAGACGACGTCCAGCTCCCTCGTGCGCGCCCAGGCGAGGATGTTCTCGGCATCCGCCATGTTGGTCGCGAAGATGGTCGCTGCAATACCGAACTGGAAGTTGTCGTGCTTCTTCGCGAGCGCATGCATCGCGTCGATCGTCTTGCAGGCTTTCTGGAACCCTTTCTTCACCTCACGGACCTGGTCGTGAATATCGCCGATGCCGTCGAGCGATACGCGGATGCTGATCAGAATCCGATGCTTCGCGCAGAACTCCACGATGCGCGTCAGCATCGGGATGGCGCGATGCGGCGTCAATCCGGTTGTGTTGATGCCGATCTTGCGGAGCCTGGGCAGATGACGGTGGAAGAGCTCGACCATCTGCGGGAGATCGTTTCTGGTGGTCGGCTCGCCGCCCGAGATGTTCAAGTTCTCCACGGCGCCCCAGAAGGCGCTGTTCATCACCGGCTCGAGCTGCGCCAGCGTCATGTCCGACTTGCGATCGCCCCACTTCCAGTTGCTGCACATCGTGCAGCGCGCGTCACAGACCCACGTGCAGTTGTAGATCAGGACCGTCGGCCTGATCGGGTGCACCTTGGCGCTGATGAACGTATTGACGAGATCGCGGGGCACGCCCGCGGCCGCCTTGGCGAGGTAATGGAGTCGAAAGGCGCTGGTTGACACGCGTTATG
>Ga0114129_10006136_pt1 | contig 17037 bp, 13 predicted proteins | sample RhiMetdeltSRZDD1_FD_80071 | JGI IMG/M metagenome (GOLD analysis project Ga0114129, IMG submission 80071) | Populus rhizosphere microbial communities from Tennessee, USA - Rhizosphere MetaG P. deltoides SRZDD1 (version 2) (version 2) | ecosystem: Host-associated > Plants > Roots > Rhizosphere >... | reverse complement strand
GCGGCGTTGGCGGATGTCGCGCTCTGTCTGTGGGAGACCGAGGCGCAGCCGCTCGACGCCGCGCTCGTCGACGCCGGATCGCCGCGTCGCGTGGCGCTGCTCGTCGGCCCCGAAGGCGGACTCGAGCGGCGCGAAGTCGACGCCGCGCGTGAGCGCGGCTGGCGCGTGGTTGGCCTCGGCGCTCGCATCCTGCGAACCGAAACGGCAGGGCCGGCGCTCATCGCGATCTTGCAAGCCCGCTGGGGTGACCTCGGTACGGTGTGACGCCTCACGCAAATGAGGGGGTTTGGGGGAAGCCGTAGGGGTCCCCCAACTGAGTAAGAGGGGGGTTTGGGGGGAAGCGGTACGGGTCCCCCCAACTGAGTAAGAGGGGGGTTTGGGGGGAGCGGTACGGGTCCCCCAACTGAATGAGGGTTGGGGGGACGGTGTAGTGACTGGCGTGAATGAGGGGGGGTTGGGGGGAAGCGGTACGGGTCCCCCCACTTCAATAGGTTTCGAGCAGTTCGAAGTCGAAGCCGACGTCGGCATCCGCGCCTGGGGGCCGACACGCGAGGAGGCGTTTGCTCAGGCCGCGCTCGGTGTGCTTTCCCTCGTCGCCGATCCCGCGAGCGTGAGCCCGCGGGAGACGCGTGAGGTTCGCGCGCAGGCCGACGGTCCGGAGACGCTGCTCGTGGCGTGGATCGACGAATGTCTCTACGTCCACGAGATCGAGGCGTTCGTGGTGAGCCGCGTCGACGTCATGTCCTGCTCCGACAGTGTCGTGCTCGGCCGGCTGCACGGTGAGCCGATCGACGCCACCCGCCATCGGCTGGGCACGGTCGTCAAGGCGGCCACGCTTCACGGCGTGTCCGTTCAGCGCCGAGACGGCCAGCATGAGGTCCAGATCGTGGTGGACGTCTAGCGTCTCAAAAGCGAGACGGTGGGCCTCTGGGCGCGTGTCTTTCCCGCCACAAGCCGCACACGTCGGTGATTCTCCATAGCAATTCGGATCAATAAACTCAGCCATTTAGAGTCTGGACCCGCCGTGGCACTGCCGTTGCTCTCGTTCCTCCGCGGTCATGAGACAGCACACCATCCGCAAGGCGGTGAGCCTGGAAGGTGTCGGGCTGCACTCTGGGAAAACGGTCCGCGTAACGCTGGCGCCGGCCCCCGCGGACTCGGGCATCGTCTTCCGCGTCGGCGAGCTCGGCGAGCCGATCCCTGCCACACCTGAGAGCGTCGTCGACTCCCACTACGCGACCACCGTAGGCCGCAACGGCGCCCGCATTCAGACGGTCGAACACCTCATGGCGGCGGCGGCCGGGCTCGGCATCGACAATCTCGACGTTCGCGTGGACGGCAACGAGCTGCCCGCCGCGGACGGAAGCGCCAAGCCCTTCGTGCAGCTGATGCTCGCGGCGGGCCGCGCGCCCCAGGGCGCGCGTCAGCGGCCGATCCGTATCCCGCACCCGATCGGCGCCGGCAACGGCGGCCGCTGGATCCAGATCGTGCCCGCCGACACGTTCCGGATCTCGTACACGCTCGACAACGAGCATCCGGCCATCGGCACGCAGGTGCTGACGTGGACGCCGACCGAGGAGTCGTTCGTGGCGGAGTACGCGCCGGCCCGGACGTACGGCTTCCTGAAGGATCTCGGGTTCCTCCGCAAGAGCGGCCGCGCGCTCGGCGGTTCGCTCGACAACACGATCGTCATCGGCAAGAGCGCCACCCTCAACGGTCTGCGTTACCGGGACGAGTTCGTGCGCCACAAGGTGCTGGATCTGATCGGGGATCTCGCCCTGCTCGGCCGGCGCATTTCGGGCCATGTCATCGCGCGCAACGCGGGTCACGCGCTGAATTTCGAGCTGGTCGTGGCCATTCAGCGCGCCCTCGGCCTCGATCGCCGCGCGGCGGCCCGCGTGGCGCCGTTCACCCCCGAGCCGGCGGAAGCGCTCGTCACCGCCCAGGGGCTCGCCACCACCTAGTCGCGTCCCTTCCAGGGCCGCCTGTGTCGGCGGCGGTATAATGTCGCGTTCATCGTATGAAGGCCCCGAACGCCCTTCGATGGCCCGGGTTTGCCGCGGCGCTGGCGCTGCTGCTGATGGCAGCGGCCGCGCCGGCGGGCGCGGACCTCCGCATCAGCGACCTGGACATCTATCTGAATGATCACGAGATCACCGTCCGCGTGGTGCTGCTCGACGCGATCCCACCTGGGTTCCACGAGGGGCTGCAGAGCGGCATTCCCACCCACGTACGGTTCACGATCGAGCTCTGGCAGTACAACCGCCTGTGGCGCGATCAGCTCGTGCGCAGCGTGCTGATCGAGCGTCAGCTCGCCTACAACGCGGTCACCAAGGAGTACAAGGTGATCACGATGAAGGGCGAGACGTACCCGCCGTATGCGACGCGCGACCTGCGCGACGCGCAGCGCGTCTTCTCGGAGGTGCGCGCGCTCAAGCTCGGCCCGGCCGCGGCGCTGAACCCGACCGAAGTCTTCTACATTCGCGTGTTCGCGGAGGCGGCGCTGAACGGCGAGAACACGTTCGTCACCCGGATGGCCGGCACGGCCGAGCAGACGGAGCGGCAGTCGGAATACCGGACGATCCAGAGGATGCAGTAATGCCGTTGCTGTCCGAGACGAACCGCCGCAAGCGCAACCTGCTCGTCATCCTCGCGTTCCTGGTGCTCGTCGGCGGGCTCTCGGCGTTCGACCTCGGCTCGTTCGCGCCCGAGCTGCCGGTGGCGTCCAACATCGTCATCTTCGCGCTGTTCAACCTGAACCTGGTCGTCTTCCTGTTGTTGCTGCTGCTGCTGTTCCGCAATCTCGTCAAGCTCGGCTTCGAGCGCCGCCAGAAGGTGATCGGCGCGCGCTTCAAGGCCAAGCTGGTGCTGGCGTTCCTGTCGCTCGCGGTGGCGCCGGCCATCCTGATCTTCATCATCGCGTCCAACTTCATCAACAAGTCGATCGAGGGCTGGTTCAAGCCACAGGTGGAGCGGCCGCTGGACCAGGCGCTGTCGGTGGCGCAGACGTATTACGCGAATCTCGAGCGCACGACGCTGCGCCACGGCCAGCACCTCGCGCGCACGATCGAGCGCGAGGGCTTCCTGTCCGAGGACCGGCGAGAGGCGCTGACGAGCTTTCTCGCCGAGCAGCAGGATCTTCTGTCGATCAGCGCGCTGACCGTCTTCGATGCCCGCGGCCGCGAGATCATCCACGTCAAGGACCCGATCCTCGCCGATCTGGCCACGCGCGAGCTGGGCGAGGTGCAGCTCAAGCGCGGGCTCGCCGGCCAGGAGGTGACGACCGTTCGCGAGCTGGCCTCCGGCGATCTCATCGAGGCCGTCACGCCGATCTGGACGGTGCACGGCCGCGAACGCCAGGTCATCGGCGCCGTGGTCGTCGGCACGCACGTGACGGAGCGGCTGGAGGCGAAGGTGCGCGGGATCTCGCAGGCGTTCCGCGAGTACAAGCAGCTCAAGCTCCTGAAGAACCCGATCAAGGGCATCTACATCCTGCTGTTCCTGCTCATGACGCTGATCGTCGTGTTCGGGTTCACCTGGTTCGGCCTCTATCTGGCGCGCGGCATCACCGGGCCGATCGAGCAGCTCGCCGAGGGTACGCGCGAAGTGGCCGCCGGCAACCTCGCCTACAAGGTGCAGGCACGGGCCGACGACGAGATCGGCATGCTCGTGGACTCGTTCAACCGGATGACCGACGACCTCTCGAGCTCCAAGCACCGCCTCGAGGAGGCATACGTCGACCTGCAGGACAAGCACACCGAGCTCGAAGACCGCCGGCGCTACATCGAGACCGTACTGGAGGCGATCACCACCGGCGTGGTCTCGCTCGATGCGCTGGGGCGCATCACCACACTCAACCGCGCGTCCGCCCGGATGTTCGGCATCGCGGAGGCGGCGGCCATCGGCCGGCTGCTCGAAGAGGTCTTCACGGGGCCGGAGGCGCGCGAGGTCATCGCGCTCGTGCAGCGCACGCGGCGTCCGAAGACCGGCAGCGTCGCGATCCAGCTGCACATGCGACGCGGCGGCGCGAACCTCTCGCTGCTCGCCTCGGCCACGGCGCTGCGCGGGCCCGAGGGCACGTACGACGGCGCCGTCGTCGTCTTCGACGACCTCACCGAGCTGCTCAAGGCGCAGCGCATGGCGGCGTGGCGCGAGGTCGCCCAGCGTATCGCTCACGAGATCAAGAACCCGCTCACCCCCATCCAGCTGTCGGCCCAGCGGCTGCGCCGGCGTCTCTCACGCGTGGGCGGCGACGACGCGCGGCTGGTGACGGAGTGCACGGAGACCATCATCCAGGAGGTCGACGGCCTCAAGCGGCTGGTCGACGAGTTCTCGCGGTTCGCGCGCATGCCCGCGTTCGTGCCCAAGCCGACCGACGTGCGGCCGCTGGTCGACGCGGTGGCCACGCTCTATCGCGAGTCGCACCCGCACTGCACGATCGTCACCCGCCACGCCGACGACGTGCCGCTGCTGGAGGTGGATCCCGACCACATCAAGCGCGCGGTGTTGAACCTCGTCGACAACGCCGTCGAGGCCGTGGGCGCCGGCGGCACGGTGACGATCGAGACGGCACACGTGGCCGACACCGCACGGGTGCGGCTCACCGTGGCCGACACCGGACCCGGCATCCCGAGCGAGGATCGCGACAAGCTGTTCTTGCCCTACTTCTCGACCAAGGTCACGGGGATGGGGCTCGGCCTGCCGATCGTCGGCGAGATCGTGAACGAGCACGGCGGCACGATCCGGATCGAGGACAACCAGCCCTCCGGCATGCGCTTCGTCATCGAGGTGCCGGTGACGCGCGCGCCGGCGACCGTGGAGGCGTGAGCGTGGCCGGCGAGCACATCCTCGTCGTCGACGACGAGCCCGCCATCCAGGGCACGCTGCGCGCCGTGCTCGAGGACGAGGGGTATCGTGTCACCACTGCCGGCGCGGGGGCGGAGGCCATACGGCTCGTCACCGACGAGGCGCCGGACCTCGTGTTCCTCGACATCTGGATGCCCGGCATGGACGGCCTCGAGACGCTCGCCGAGCTCAAACGCGTGCGGCCGGAGGCCACGGTCATCATGATATCCGGTCACGGCACCATCGAGACGGCGGTGAAGGCCACGCGGCTCGGGGCGTACGACTTCATCGAGAAGCCGATGTCGCTCGAAAAGACGCTGGTCAGCGTCACCCGCGCGCTCGAGCACGGCCGGCTGGAGCGCGAGAACGCCTCGCTGCGGGCCCGCCTGGACGTGCGCACGGAGATCATCGGCGACAGCGAGCCGATCCGCGCGCTGCGCGAGGCCATCGCCACCGCGGCCCCGACCAGCGGCCGCGTGCTGATCCACGGCGAGAACGGCAGCGGCAAGGAGCTGGTGGCGCGCGCGATCCACGCGCTGTCCGGCCGGCGCGAGGCGCCGTTCGTCGAGGTGAACTGCGCGGCCATTCCCGAGGAGCTCATCGAGTCCGAGCTGTTCGGCCACGAACGGGGGGCCTTCACCGGCGCCGTCGCGCGCCGTCGCGGCAAGTTCGAGACGGCCGACGGCGGCACGCTGTTCCTCGACGAGATCGGCGACATGAGCCTCAAGACCCAGGCGAAGGTCCTGCGCGCGCTCGAGGAGCAGGTGGTCGAGCGCGTGGGCGGACGCGAGCCGATCAAGGTCGACGTGCGTGTGATCGCCGCGTCGAACCGCGATCTGCCGGCGTTCATCGCCCAGGGCGGCTTCCGTGAAGACCTGTTCTACCGGCTCAACGTCATCCCGATCGACGTGCCGCCCCTGCGCCATCGGCGTGATGACATCCCCGCGCTCATCGAACACTTCATCGCCGTGTTCTCCGCGGAGAACGGCAAGCGGCTCAAGAGCATGTCGGCCGAGGCGCTCGCCTACTTCCTGGCCTACGAGTGGCCGGGCAACGTCCGGGAGCTGCGCAACATGGTCGAGCGCCTCGTCATCATGACGACGGGCGATGTGATCGGACCGGACGACCTGCCGGCGCCGCTGCGGCCCAAGGACGCCGCCTCCGGCGTGGAGGGCCCGCGCTCGCTGAAGGACGCGCGTGACGCGTTCGAGCGCGCATACATCCTGGCCGAGCTGCGCGCCAACGACTGGAACATGACCCGCACCGCGGAGCGCCTCGGCATCGAGCGCTCGCACCTGTATCGCAAGATCAAGACGTACGGCATCACGCCGCCGAAGTAACTCGGCCGGCGATGCCCGCCTTCAACTTCGTTCGCACGTCGTTCTACCGGGACTCCGTCACGCTCATGCGGCTCTCGGCCGACATGGAGGCGGTCGCCGGCGTGACGGTGGCGGCGGCGATGATGGGCACGCCGCACAATCGAGCGCTGCTCGACCAGGCGGGTCTGCTGGCCGCCGAAGGCATCGCCGCGAGGCCGGAAGACCTGATCATCGCCGTCGCGGCCGAGTCCGCGGCCGCCGCCGAGGCCGCGCGCGCGGCGGCGGAGCACGCGCTGCTCGCCGCCCGGCCGGCGGCCGGCCGCGCCATGGGCACCACCGTGCCGCGCTCGCTGCCCTCGGCGCTGAAGCTCCTTCCCGGCGCCAACCTCGCGCTCATCTCCGTGCCCGGTGCCTACGCGGGTGCGGAGGCGCTCCGGGCGATTCACGCCGGGCTCCACGTGATGCTGTTCAGCGACAACGTCCCGATCGAGACCGAGATCGACTGCAAGCGCGCGGCGCTCGAGCGCGGTCTTTTGATGATGGGCCCGGACTGCGGCACCGCGATCCTCGACGGCGTGCCCCTGGGCTTCGCCAACGCGGTGCCGCGCGGCCGCATCGGGCTGGCGGCTGCGTCCGGCACGGGGCTTCAAGAAGTCGTGTGTACGATCGCCCGCGAGGGCGAAGGGATCTCGCAGGCCATCGGTGTCGGCGGTCGCGATCTCACCGACGACGTCGGGGCGCCGATGATGCTGCGGGCGATCGAGCTGCTCGCCGCGGACGCCGAGACCGACGTCGTGTGCCTCGTCGGCAAACCGCCGGGCGCGAGCGTGGCGCGACGCCTCGCGGATGCCGCCGCCAAGCTCGCGAAGCCCTGTGTCGCCTGGTTTCCCGCGGCGGCCGGAGCACCGTCGCACGACGGTGGCGTGCACCGCGCCGCGACGCTGGAAGACGCCGGCCGTGCCGCCGTTGCGCTCGCGCGTGGCAACACGCCGGCGCCGATCGCCTTCAGTCAGCCGGCCGCAGCCGTCGCGCAGCTCGTCGCCGACGCGGCGCGCGGGCTCGCGACGGGGCAGCGCCACGTCCGCGGCGTCTACTCCGGCGGCACGCTGGCCTACGAGGCGCTCGGTCTGCTCGCGGGCAGCCTCGCCGACGTCGCGCCGTCGCTCACGCGCGGTGGCCCCGGACATCGTGTGGTGGATCTCGGCGAAGACGTCTTCACGCTCGGCCGTCCGCACCCGATGATCGACGGCCGGGTGCGCCGAGAGTGGATCGACAAGGAAGGCCGCGACGAGAGCACGGCGGTGCTGCTCCTCGACGTCGTGCTCGGCCACGGCGCGCATCCCGATCCCGCCGGCGAGATCCTGCCGGCGATCCGGGCGGTGCGCGCGCGCCGCCCGCTCGCGGTCGTGGCCAGCGTCTGCGGAACCGACGCGGACCCGCAGCCGCGCGCCGCGCAGATCGAGCGCCTGCGCGGCGCAGGCATCGTCGTCATGGATTCCAACGCGCAGGCCGCCCGTCTCGCGGCGGCGATCGCGAGGAAGCTCGGCTGATGATCGTGTTGGGCGCCGCGCCGCGCGTGGTGAACATCGGGCTCGAGCTGTTCGCGACGACGCTCGCCGAGCTCGACGTCGCCTCCGTGCACGTCGACTGGCGTCCGCCGGCGGGCGGCGACGCGCGTCTCACCGGCTTGCTCGCACGGCTCGACCGGCGACGCAAGGCGATCGAGCGCGCGAACGCGACGGCGCTCGAGCGGCTGACCGGCGGCACGCCGTTCCTCGTCGATTGCCGGCCGGCGCGGGAGGCGCTCGAGCTGCCCGACCGCACCGTGCTGCATTCGGGTCCCCCGCTCGCGTGGGATCGCTTCAGCGAGCCCGTGCGCGCCGCGATCCTGGGCGGGATCCGCTACGAAGGCTGGGCCGCCAACGACGACGCCGCGCGCGCGCTCGTCGAGCGCGGCGCCGTCCGGCTGGCGCCGTGTCACCATCACGGCGCCGCGGGCCCGATGGCCGGCGTCGTCACGCCGTCCATGCCGGTGTTCGTCGTCGAGAACCGCGCCTACGGCACGCGCGGGCACGCCACGATCAACGAAGGCCTCGGCAAGGTGCTGCGCTACGGTGGCAACGACGAGAGCGTCCTCGCCCGCCTGCACTGGATCGCGACCGAGGCCGGGCCGCTGCTCGGCGCGGGCCTGCGCGCGCTCGGCGGCATCGACCTGCGCGCGCTGATGGCCCAGGCCGTGCGCATGGGCGACGAGATGCACCAGCGCAACATCGCGGCCACCGCGTTGCTCGCGCGCGCGATGATGCCCGGCATCGCCGCGGTGGGCGGCCGGCACCACGCCGTCGCGCGCCTCGCCGAATTTCTTGCGGGCAACGATCAGTTCTTCCTCAACCTTGCGATGGCGGCTGGCAAGGCGATGGTGGAAGCCGCCCGCGACGTCGCCGACTCGACGATCGTGACCGTCATGGCGCGCAATGGGACCGAGTTCGGCATCCGTGTCGCGGGCTGTGGCGAGCGCTGGTTCATCGCGCCCGTGAACATGCCGAAGGGGCTGTATTTCCCGGGCTTCGGCGCCGATGACGCGAACCCGGACATGGGCGACAGCGCGATCGTCGAGACGATCGGGCTCGGCGCGCTGGCCATGGTCGCGGCGCCCGGCGTGGCGCGCTTTCTCCGCGCGGGGGGCGCCGCCGAGGCGGCGGCGATGACCGACGAGATGCGCGAGATCTGTGCCGGCGAGCACCCGCACTTCCGCATCCCGGTGCAGGACGACCGCGGCGCGCCCGTCGGCATCGACACACGCCTGGTGGTGGAGACGTCCGTGACACCGCTCATCAACACCGGCATCGCGAGCCGCCGCGCGGGCGTGGGACAGATCGGCGCGGGGGTGGTGCGGGCGCCGCTCGAGTGCTTCATCGCGGCGCTGGAGGCTCTGGCCGGCGCGGAATGAGGGCCCCGGCGCGGGCCACGCGCGCGGCCGGGTCACCTTCGGTCTCGGCGCGCTCACGATGCTCGCCGCGCTCGCACTGCTCGGCTGAGACGCGTGGATCCGCGTGCTATCCTCCGAGACGCGGAACCGCGCATGACGTCCGTCGATCCGAGCACCATTCTCGGCGCCGTCCTCGATGCTCTCGTGGAACCGGTGCTGGTCACCGATGCGCACGGCGTTCTCACGTTTGCGAACGCGACGGCCGCGCGCCGGCTCGACGCCGCACGCGACGTCGGCCGTCCCGTGAGCGAACTCCTCGCGCGCCATCCGGCGCGCACGCCGGACGGTGCCCCGCTGCCACCGGCGCGGCACCCCATCGCGCGCGCACTCGCGCAGAGCCAGACGGTCATCGGCGCGGAGCTGACGCTGGATCTCGAGGGGCGGCCCGCGATCTTCCTCGTGAACACCGTGCCGCTGCGCGACGCGGAAGGGCGTCTGACTGGCAGCGTTGCCCTCTTCCACGACGTCACCGGCGCGCGTCAGCTCGAGCGCGAGGCGGCCGAACACGCCGCGCAGCTGACGACCGTCGTCGATCTGGTCGAGGAGGGCATCTTCATCATCGCGGCGGACGGCGCGCTGTTGTTCACGAACGGGCTCGGCCGACAGCTGCTCGGTGACATCCCGCCGGGCGAGCTGCCGCACGATCGCGTGAAGCGGCTCAGCATCCGCGACCTCGATGGCCGGCCGCTCACCGCCGAGGAGGTGCCGTCGGCGCGCGCGCTGCAGGGCGAGACGGTGCCGCCGACGGATTTGTTGGTGTCGAGCGCCGGCGGTGCCACGCGGCGCATCCGCGTGCGGGCGCATTCGTTGCGCCGCGGGCACGGCGCGTACGCGGCCGTCGTGACGTGGCGAGACGTGACCGAGGAGACGCGCGCGCTGGCCGATCTGGAAATGGCCCGCGCGGCGGCGGAGCAGGCCAACCAGCTCAAGGACGATTTCATCGCCGCGCTGTCGCACGAGCTGCGCACGCCGCTGCAGCCGATCCTCGGCTGGACCGAGGTGCTGCGGCGCCACGGCAAGCTCGACGACGTCACCACACGCGCGATGGAGGTCGTTCACCGGAACATCCGTCAGCAGGTGCGGCTGGTCGACGACCTGCTCGATCTCTCACGCATTCTGCACGGCAAGTTCATGCTCCGCTTCGAGACGTTCGACCTGCGCGAGCAGGTGCGCGCGGCCGTGGAGGCGTTCGAGGAGGCGGCGGCGCTCAAGCGCGTGCGACTGGGCGCGACGCTGCCCGCCGAGCCGGTGCCGATGTGGGGCGACGCCGCGCGCGTCCACCAGATCGTCTCGAACCTGCTCGGCAACGCGCTGAAGTTCACGGCCGCGGGCGGCCGCGTCGGCGTGCGGCTCGAGGCCCGCGAGCGGCGCGCGGTCATCGAGGTGGACGACAGCGGCGAAGGCATCGCCGAGGCGGACCTGCCGATCATCTTCGAGCCGTTTCGGCAGGGTCAGCAGTCGACGCGACGCGGCGGGCTCGGCATCGGTCTCGATCTCGTGCGTCGCCTCAGCGAGATGCACGGCGGTGTCGTGAGCGTCGCCTCGGCCGGCCTCGGTCACGGCGCCCGCTTCCGCGTCGAGCTGCCGCTCTCGCGGCCCGAGATGCCCGTCAGCGCGCCGCCCGTCAGCGGGCGCCCGCGCCTCGAACGGCAGTCGGTGCTCGTCATCGAGGACAACCTCGATACGCGCGACGTGCTGAAGCTCATGCTCGAAGTCGAAGGCGCGGTCGTGGAGACGGCGGAGGGCGGCGAGGAGGGGCTGCGCATCGCCGAGCGCCTCCGCCCCGACATCGTGCTGTGCGACATCGGGCTTCCGGACATCGACGGCCTGGAGGTGGCCCGGCGGATCCGTGCGCGGGGTGCCCTGCCCGGGTCGCGCCTCATCGCGCTCACCGGGTACGGCCAGGCCGAGGACATGCGCCAGGCGGTCAAGGCCGGGTTCGATGCCCACCTCACCAAGCCGGTGAACATCGACCAGCTCATCGCGCTGCTCGCCTCCGCCGCGCGTTGACATCGCCGCGCACGTCCATGTAGAGTGCTTTCGACGCGACGTGCGCTTTCCTTTAAGCGAGCCCTGCGAGGCTCGCAAGGAGAGAACGATGACCGCCCGACCGCCCCGCTTGCGCGAAAAGGCCGAAGTGCTCGACACCGCCGGCCTCGACCGCGCGCTCACCCGCATCGCGCACGAGATCCTCGAGAAGAACGGCGGAGCCAAGGACGTCACCTTCGTCGGCCTGCGTACGCGCGGCGTGACGCTGGCCCAGCGTCTGGCGGCCAAGATCGCGACCATCGACGGCGCCTCGCTGCCCGTGGGAACGCTCGACATCACGCTCTATCGCGACGACCTCGACATGCGCGGCGCGCCCGTCGTGCGCGCCACCGACATTCCGTTCTCCATCAAGGACAAGACGGTCGTCCTGGTCGACGACGTGCTCTTCACCGGTCGCACCATCCGGGCCGCGCTCGATGCGCTCATCGACCTCGGCCGGCCGAAGATGATTCAGCTCGCCATCCTGGTGGACCGGGGCCACCGCGAGCTGCCGATCCGACCCGACTACATCGGCAAGAACCTGCCCACCTCCCGCCGCGAAGCGGTGGCGGTGCGGCTGACCGAGCACGACGGCCAGGACCGCGTCGTGATCGAAGAGCCCGAGGAGGCGTGAGCATGGGCTGGACCCGCAAGGATCTCCTGACGATCCGCGAGCTGGAGCCCGCCGAGATCCTCACCCTGGTGGACACGGCGGCCTCGCTGCAGGAGATCGCTGGCCGCGAGATCAAGAAGGTGCCCGCCCTGCGCGGCAAGACGATCGTCAACCTGTTCTACGAGAACTCGACGCGAACGCGAACCTCGTTCGAGATCGCCGGCAAGTGGCTCTCGGCCGACGTCATCAACTTTTCCGCGTCGGGCTCGAGCGCGGCCAAGGGCGAGTCGTTCGTGGACACCGCCCGCAACATCGCGGCCATGAGCCCCGACGTCGTGGTCGTCCGTCACGCCTCGTCGGGCGCGCCGGCGCTGCTCGCGCGCGAGCTGTCCTGCGCGATCGTCAACGCGGGCGACGGCGCCCACGAGCACCCCACGCAAGCCCTGCTCGATCTGTTGACCATCCGCGAGAAGAAGGGGCACTTCGAGGGCCTCAGCGTGGCGATCGTCGGCGACATCGCGCACAGCCGCGTGGCGCGCAGCAACATCCACGGCATGAAGAAGCTCGGCATGACGGTGACGGTGGCCGGCCCGCCGACGCTGATTCCGCCCTATGCGCAGGAGCTCGGCTGCAAGGTGTCCTACCGGCTGGAGGACGCGATCCGAGACGTGGACGTGATCATGATGCTGCGCCTGCAGCAGGAGCGGATGCATGCGGGCCTGATCCCCTCGCTGCGCGAGTACTCGCGCTACTGGGGGCTGACCCTCGACCGGCTCGCCGCCCACGCGCGGCCGGACGTGCTGATCATGCACCCCGGCCCCGTGAATCGCGGCGTCGAGCTCTCGCCCGAGGTCGCCGACGGCCCCTACTCTGTGATCCTCGACCAGGTGGCCAAGGGGGTGGCGGTGCGCATGGCGGTGTTGCTCTTGCTTGCCGGTGGCCGCGGCGGGGAGGCGCATTCATGACAACGTCGATGCTCATCCGCGGAGGGCGCGTGATCGATCCGGCCGCCTCGATCGACGCCGTGCAGGACGTCCTCATCGAGCACGGCAAGATCGCCCGCGTGGGTGGCGGCCTGACGGCACCCGAGGGAGCGCTGCAGCTCGACGCCAGGGGTAAGTGGGTATGCCCCGGCTTCATCGACATGCACGTGCACCTGCGCGAGCCGGGGCACGAGTACAAGGAGACGGTGGCGACCGGCACGCGGGCCGCCGCCGCCGGCGGGTTCACGGCCGTGTGCTGCATGGCCAACACGCAGCCCGTCAACGACAACCGCGCGGTCACCGATTACATCCGCGCCAAGGCGGACAGCGAGGGCGTCGTCCGTGTCTATCCGATCGGCGCGGTGACGCGGGGGCTGGACGGCAAGGAGCTCGCCGAGCTGGCCGAGCTGGCCGAGGCCGGCTGCGTCGCGTTCTCCGACGACGGCCACTGCGTGATGAACGCCGAGCTCTACCGCCGCGCGATGGAATACACCCTGCCGTTCGGCGCGCCGGTGATCAGCCACGCCGAAGACCACACGCTCTCGCGCGCCGGCTGTATGAACGAAGGCGTGGTGTCGACGGAGCTCGGGCTGCCGGGCATTCCGGCCGCGGCCGAGGACGTGATGGTCGCGCGCGACGTCGTGCTCGCCGAGCTTACCGGCGCGCACGTGCACATCGCGCACCTGTCGACCGCGGGCGCCGTGCGCATCGTGCGCGAGGCCAAGGCGCGCGGCGTGCGCGTCACGGCGGAGGTCACGCCGCACCACCTGCTGCTGACCGAGGAGGCGGTGCGCTCGTGGGATCCCAACACGCGAATGGCGCCGCCGCTGCGGACGAAGCGGGACACCGAAGCCTTGCTCGAAGGGCTTGCCGACGGCACGATCGACTGCGTGGCAACCGATCACGCCCCTCACGCGTTGAGCGAGAAAGAAGGAGAGTTCGATCACGCCGCCAATGGCATCGTCGGCCTGGAGACCGCGGTGGCGTTGATGCTCGACCGGCTCGTGCGTCCCGGGCTGCTCCCCGTCTCGACGCTGGTCTCGCGGCTCTCACGTGATCCGGCGCGGCTGTTGCGTCTGCCCGGCGGCGCTCTGGGGGTGGGCGCACCGGCGGACATCACACTGATCGATCCGGATGCGACGGTGACGATCGATCCGGCACGATTCCGATCGAGGAGCCGAAACACTCCGTTCGCCGGCTGGACGGCCACGGGCCGGCCGTGGAAGACCATCGTCGGCGGGCGCCTGGTGTGGGAACACGTCGCGGAGGGACAGAGACCATGACCGACGCTCTGCTCGTCCTGCGCGACGGCCGCGTCTTCCGCGGTCAGGCCCTCGGCACGATCGGCCAGACCCACGGCGAGGTCATCTTCAACACGGCCATGTCCGGATACCAGGAGATCCTGACGGATCCCTCGTATCGCGGGCAGATCGTGACGATGACGTACCCGATGATCGGCAATTACGGGATCAACGGAGAAGACGTCGAATCGCACCGGCCCTGGGCCAACGGGCTCATCGTGAAGGAAGCCTCGGCGTATCCGTCGTCGTGGCGCGGTCGCGTGAGCCTGGACGAATATCTCAAGGCGCACGACGTCGTCGGACTGCAAGGCATCGACACGCGCGCGTTGACGCGCCACCTGCGCGACCACGGCGCGCAGGACGGGGTCATCTCCTCCACCGATCTCGACGTCGAGCGGCTCCGCGAGACGGCGCGCGGGCTGCCGGGGCTGGTGGGTCGCGATCTCGTGGCCGAGGTCACGGCGCCGCAGCCGTTCACCTGGGCCACCGGCGACTGGGACCTCGCGAAGGGTTATCGGCTCGCGCCGCCGGCACGGTTCAACGTGGTCGCGTTCGACGCGGGGATCAAGTTCAACATCCTGCGCCAGCTCCGCCGCGCTGGCTGCGACGTCACCGTCGTGCCCGCCCATACGCCGGCGGAGGCGGTGATGGAGCGCCGCACGGACGGCGTGTTCATCTCCAACGGGCCCGGCGATCCCGAGGGGGTACCCTACCTCGTGGACACCGTGCGTGCCCTGCTCGGGCGCGTGCCGGTCTTCGGCATCTGCCTGGGGCACCAGATCATGGGACTGGCGGCGGGCGGACGCACGTACAAGCTGCCGTTCGGGCATCACGGCGCCAACCACCCCGTGAAGGACCTGGCGACCGGTCGTGTGGAGATCACGTCGCAGAACCACGGCTTCTCCGTCGATCCGGAATCCCTCGCCGGCCGCGGGTGGGAGCCGAGCCACGTGAATCTCAACGATGCGACGTGCGAGGGGCTGCGCCACACCGAGTGGCCCGCGTTCTGCGTCCAGTACCACCCGGAGGCGTCGCCGGGACCTCACGACGCGAATTACCTGTTCCATCGCTTCACAGAGCTGATGGGAGGCTGACCGTCCATGCCGAAATACCTGATCTCGTACCGGAAGGTCGAGAGCGCGGGCCAGAAGCCCGAGTGGGCGTCGTTCACCACGCAGAGCGAGGCCTCGCTGGAGGCGCACGCGATCAAGGAGCGTGTCGAGCGGCGCATGAGCGTGCTCGGCGAGCAGCTGTGGGGCGACGGCCAGACGGTGTGGGTCGGCGCCGGCCGCATCGACGACGTCCTCTACAAGCGCGAGGAGGCGGCGCCGGAGACGTCGATCGTGTACGGACTGGTGGAAGAGTAGCGGATGCCCAAGCGCACCGACATCCGCAAGATCATGATCATCGGCTCGGGGCCGATCGTCATCGGCCAGGCCTGCGAGTTCGACTACTCGGGCACGCAGGGCTGCCGTGCGTTGCGCGAGGAGGGCTACGAGGTCGTCCTCGTCAACAGCAACCCCGCCACGATCATGACCGACCCGGAGATGGCGTCGCGGACGTACGTCGAGCCGCTCACGGCGGAGTTCGTCGCCCGCATCATCGCGCGAGAGCGGCCCCAGGCCCTGCTGCCCACGCTCGGCGGCCAGACGGCGCTGAATCTCGCCGTGGCGCTCGCCGAGGACGGCACGCTCGACCGCTTCGGCGTCGAATTGATCGGCGCCAAGATTCCCGCCATCCGCAAGGCGGAGGATCGCGAGCTGTTCAAGCGTGCGATCGAGTCGATCGGCCTCACGCTGCCGCGCTCGGGCTACGCGCGCACGATCGACGAGGCCAAGAGCATCGTGCGCAGCACGGGGTATCCGGCCATCATCCGCCCCTCGTTCACCCTCGGAGGCACCGGCGGCTCGATCGCCTACAACCCGGACGAGCTCGAGGAGTCGGTGCGCTGGGGACTGCAGATGTCGCCGCTGGGCACCGTGCTCATCGAGGAATCGGTCATCGGCTGGAAGGAGTTCGAGCTCGAGGTCATGCGTGACCTCGCCGACAACGTCGTCATCATCTGCTCGATCGAGAACGTGGATCCGATGGGCGTGCATACCGGCGACTCCGTCACGGTGGCGCCCGCGCAGACGCTGACCGACAAGGAATACCAGCTCATGCGCGACGCCGCCGTCGCGATCATCCGTGAGATCGGCGTGGAGACCGGTGGCAGCAACATCCAGTTCGCGGTGAACCCCGAGGACGGTCGGCTGGTCGTGATCGAGATGAACCCCCGGGTGTCGCGCTCCTCGGCCCTCGCCTCCAAGGCCACCGGGTTCCCGATCGCCAAGATCGCGGCCAAGCTCGCCGTGGGCTATCGGCTGGACGAGATCCGCAACGACATCACGCGCGAGACGCCGGCATCCTTCGAGCCCGCCATCGACTACTGCGTCGTGAAGTTTCCGCGCTGGGCCTTCGAGAAGTTCCCGGAAGCGGATCGGACACTCACCACTCAGATGAAATCCGTGGGCGAGGCGATGGCGATCGGCCGCACGTTCAAGGAGGCGCTGCAGAAAGCCGTGCGCTCGCTCGAGCAGGATCGCTGGGCGCTCACGCTCGACCGCCCCGTCTCGGACGACGAGCTGCGGGCGCTGCTCAGCATCCCGAACCCGGACCGGCTGTTCGCCATTGGCGACGCGTGTCGGCGCGGGATGAGCACCGCCGAGATCCACGGTCTGACGCGCATCGATCCGTGGTTCCTCGAGAACATGCGCGAGATCGTCGAGTTCGAGCCCGAGATCCGTCGCGCCGCGCTCACCGAGCCCGGGGTGCTCCGGCGCGCCAAGCAGCTCGGCTTCGCCGACCGCTGGATCGGCCGGCTCACCAGCACGCCGGAGGGCACGATCCGCGCGCTGCGGCTGTCTCACGGCATCCGCGCGACCTTCAAGACGGTCGACACGTGCGCCGCCGAGTTCGT
>Ga0114129_10006135_pt1 | contig 17039 bp, 9 predicted proteins | sample RhiMetdeltSRZDD1_FD_80071 | JGI IMG/M metagenome (GOLD analysis project Ga0114129, IMG submission 80071) | Populus rhizosphere microbial communities from Tennessee, USA - Rhizosphere MetaG P. deltoides SRZDD1 (version 2) (version 2) | ecosystem: Host-associated > Plants > Roots > Rhizosphere >... | reverse complement strand
ATGACTTCGCCTCCGCGATCGACCTTGAGGATGTCGGTGCCAACGACAAAGTGCTTATCAAGACGATGAACAGCGAATACCGGTTCGCGGTTATCGATCCTCTGACTCACACTGGGATGCTGAGCGGCGGGTCGTTTGGAGACGAGCCTCGCAAGGCCTGTCTGATCGAATCGCTGGGCAGGGACGAGAACGGCGCCCTGAAGGAATTCCGCGGGTTGAAGACCGGAGCGCGAGCGCTCTTCTATCTCTCATCGGGTCGGCGCATCGAGCGCGTGACTACTTCCAACATCTCCAGCCTGACTCTAGTAAAGGCGGCCGACCGCACATCTCTGATTTCCTAGCGGGTAGCACAGACTTTAGTCTGTGTGCTTCAGTTTGGGATTATTCAGCTTTGAAGACCTACACAGACCGAAGTCCGTGCCACACTTAATGACTCACACAGACTGAAGTCTGTGCCACGCTTGTTAGCCCTCGCCTCCGTGCTTACAATACCCGTGTTTCCGGCTGCGGCTGTGCTCTAAACGCGCGCAAACCTGAAGGTACCATAGATGAAATGGTCCATCCAAAAGCGGATCACATTGGCCTTCGGTCTGGCGCTCGCCGTCCTGGGTATGATTGGGCTCGCTTCATTCCGCAACACTGCCGACCTCACCGACCTGGCTCGACGGGTGACTCATTCACATGAAGTGATCGAGACCGTCGGTCGGCTGATGGCAAACCTGAGCGACGCCGAAAACGCGGCTCGTGACTACATCAGCACCGGCGACGAAGCGTATCTGAAGCCTCAGCAGGCTGCGCTCGCTGCGATTGACCAGGATGCGCATATCCTCACTCTGCTGACTCAAGACAACCCCACGCAACAAAACAGAGTCGCCGAGATCGGGCCCTTGATCGATAAACAGCTTGCTGTGGTCAAAGGCGCGACCGACGCGCGCAGAAGCAGGGGGTTCGAGGCCGGCACCGCGGAAATCAGTCGCGGCAAAGACTCGATGAACAGCATCCGGCGTCTCGTGGCGGGGATCGATGAGGATGAGCGTGCGTTGTTACAAGAGCGTTCGCAGGCGGCGGAGACCAAAGCAAGAACGACGGCGTTGGTGTTGTTGGTCGGAGCCCTGATCGGCGTCGCGTTTCTCGGCATCGTCTTCTACCTATTGAGTCGCGAGATCATTGGACGGAAGCGAGTCGAGTCGCAGTTGCGCGAGGCCGCTCGGCTTCAGCGGGCGATTCTCAACGCGGCGAACTACACGATCATTTCAGTATCGCTCGACGGCGTTATTCGCACTCTCAATGCCGCAGCCGAACGCTGGTTGGGCTATTCGGCGGATGAAGTCGTGGGCAAAACGACTCCGGTCATTTTCCACGACGAGGAAGAAATTCAGCGGCGGGCGCGCGAGCTGTCCCAGGAGTTAGGAGTCGCGATAAAACCAGGCTTCGATGTCTTCGTCGCCAAGGCTCGGCTCGGAGTCCCCGATGAAAACGAATGGACCTACGTTCGCAAGGACGGCATGCGGTTTCCGGTGCGGTTGTCGGTTACTGCTCTCGCTGATGCGAACGGAAAGGTCACAGGGTTTCTCGGAATCGGGAGCGACATGACGGCGCGCAAGCGCGCCGAGCAAGCGTTGCGCGGCAGCGAAAAGCGATATCGCGACCTCGTCGATAATTCTCTCGGGTTGATTGGCGCTCACGATATGGAAGGCCAGTTTCTCATGGTCAACACCGCCGTTGCGCGGCAGCTCGGATATTCGCCGGCAGACATGGTCGGCAAGAACCTGGCAGAGTTCCTCGCTCCTTCCGTTCGGAAGTTCTTCGACGAATACCTTGAACGTATCAGACAGAACGGAACCGACAGCGGTCTTCTCAAGATGCTCAGTAGAGACGGCGAGGAGCGAATTTGGGAGTACCGAAACGTTCGATACGACGAGCCGGGGAACCCGTCCTACGTTCTGTGCAACGCGCACGATATCACCGAACGCAAGCGAGCCGAGCGGCGCCTCGCCATTCAGCACGAAGCTACGAGGATTCTCGCCGAATCGACCACTTTCAGCGAAGCAGTCCCAAAGATACTTCGAGCCATCTGCGAAGGTCTTGGGTGGGGAACAGGAGCGTTGTGGAGAGTCGATCGGGAAGCAAACGTCCTCCGCTATGTAGAAGGCTGGGCGCGGTCAGCAAACGTCGAGCAGTTCCAATCCGTCAGCCGCCAGACCGCTTTCGCTCCCGGAGTCGGGCTTCCGGGCCGCGTTTGGACGAGCGCCCAACCGCATTGGATCGAAGACGTGACCACTGATGCCAACTTCCCTCGCGCGCCCGTCGCCGCAAAAGAAAGGCTTCACGCCGCGCTCGGGTTTCCGACTATTCTCGGCAGCGAGGTTCTTGGCGTGATGGAGTTCTTCAGCCATACCATCCAACGGCCCGACAAGGAACTGCTTGCGATGATGGCGAATATCGGCAGTCAGATCGGCCAGTTCTCCGAGCGTAAACAAGCTGAGAAGGAGCTGAAGGAAAGCGAGCAGCAGCTTCAGGCGATATTGGACAACTCACCTGCGGTCATCTATCTCAAGGACGTTCATGGCCGATACCTTCTGATCAACAGAAGATTTGAGACTCTGTTCCACGTTACCAAGAAAGAGATAATCGGCGGCACTCGGCACGATATCTTCCCGGAGGAAATGGCCGATGCGTTTCGCGCGAACGATTTGAAGGTGCTCGAAAGCGGGGCGCCTGTTGAGTCGGAAGAAATGGCTCCACACGACGACGGTCCACACACTTATCTTTCGGTCAAGTTTCCACTCCGCAACTCAGCCGGTGTTACTTATGCGGTCTGCGGCATATCGACTGACATCACCGAGCGAAAGCGCATGGAAGCCGAAGTCGCCAAGGCTCGAGATGCGGCACTCGAATCAGCGCGCCTGAAGGCTGAGTTCCTCGCGAACATGAGCCACGAAATCCGAACACCCATGAACGCGATCATCGGAATGAGCGGACTCCTGCTGGATACAAATCTAAACGGCGAGCAGCGCGAGTTCGCCGAGACTGTCAGATCTAGCGCCGAAGCCTTGCTGACGCTTATCAACGACATTCTGGATTTCTCGAAGGTCGAAGCGGGCAAGTTGAGCTTCGAGAAGATGGATTTCGATCTGCGAAACGCGGTCGAAGGCGCGGTCGATCTGGTCGCGGAAGCCGCCCAGGCCAAGGGCGTCGAACTGTTCTCACTGCTCTATAGCGACGTGCCGAATCAGCTTCGAGGCGATCCTGGCCGGCTGCGCCAGGTGCTGACCAACCTGCTCAGCAACGCGGTCAAGTTCACGGACAAGGGTGAAGTCATCGTTCGCGTAACCAAAGAGACCGAGACATTCGGCAACGCGGTGCTGCGCTTTGCAGTGAGTGACAGCGGCATCGGCATTCACGAAGACGCGCAGCAAAGTATCTTCGAAGCGTTCGCGCAAGCTGACGGCTCGACTACGCGTAAGTACGGCGGGACGGGTCTGGGGCTCGCGATCTCGAAGCAGCTCGTCGAGCTGATGAGTGGGCAGATCGGCGTCGAGAGCGCTCCCGGCCGAGGCTCGACCTTTTGGTTCACCGCTCAGTTTGAAATGCAGCCGGAAGACGGCATCCGGCGTGAAGTTCCGAGAGCGCATCTGGAAGGCCTGCGAGTGCTGGTCGTCGACGACAACGCGACCAATCGAACGCTGGTTCATCATCAAATCATCTCCTGGGGCATGCGAAATGGCAGTGCCGAGAACGGTGAAGAAGCGCTTCGCATCCTGCAGAGGGAGGCGGCCGGCGGAGACCCTTATGTTATCGCTATTCTCGACATGCAGATGCCCGCGATGGATGGATTGATGCTGGCTCGCGCGATCAAATCGGATCCTGCGATAGCCGGGACGCGGCTGTTGATGATGACCTCGCTGGGACGCCGCGACGATGCGGCGGTTCGCCAGGCAGGCGTCGAGCTCTGTCTTACAAAACCGGTCAAGCAGTCGCAGTTATTTGACTGCCTTGCGACGCTAGTTGGCGAGCACGTTGCCGAAGTGCCAACGCTGGAACCGAGTGCTTTGAGTCTCTCGAACTCGATGGCTTCGCGGCATAGGCATGAATCCGTTCGAATACTTGTGGCTGAAGACAACATCGTCAATCAAAGAGTTGCGCTGCGGCAGCTTCAGCGGTTGGGCTACTCGGCAGACGCCGTGGCTAACGGGCTGGAGGTTCTTGATGCGCTCGAGCGAATTCCGTATGACCTGGTGCTGATGGATTGCCAGATGCCTGAGATGGATGGTTATGCAGCCGCGACAGAAATACGCCGGCGCGAAAGCGATTCGCGGCACACAACGATCATCGCGATGACCGCCAACGCGCTCGAGGGTGACCGTGAGCGATGCCTCGCCGCCGGGATGGATGACTACATCAGCAAGCCGGTCCGGCAGGATGCGCTTTCCGAGATTCTCGAACGATGGACGAAGGCCGAAGGTCAATCATCGGAACTTGCCGATTCAACTCCAAGGGACTCCGCCGGCGTGATTGACCCGAGCGTCATCGCGGAGCTCCGCGGGCTTCAGTCTTCGGCAGACTCTGACTTTCTCAGCCACTTGATTGACCTGTTCATCGAGGAAACACCGGCGCGATTGGCGGCGATCCGCGCCGCGGTGGAAAGAGCGAATTCCGAAGCGCTCGCACATGAGGCTCACGCGCTGAAGGGGAGCAGCGCGCATCTGGGCGCCGGGCGATTGCATGCGCTCTGTGAGATTCTCGAAGAACAAGGCCGTGCGGGGTCGATCAACGGAGCGCCCGCGTTGGTGTCGGTATTGGAGGAAGAATTCGAGCGCGTCCGAACTGCTCTGGAAAAAGAGAAGAAGGCTTGAAGAAGGCTTAGCGCGGCCGCGCTCAGTGAAAGCGACTATTTGAGAATGAACTATTGCGCAAAGCCACGCGGTTTGTGCTAGCATGGCCTCACCTCGAAACTTGAAATCGGTGCCAGCGTTGACCTCGAAGAGCGCCCAGGAACAGCAATGACTGTCGATGAGTTCCAGCAGGTTTTTGAAAACGAAATCAAAGAACTCCTTGCGCGAATCGAGAGACGCTACTCGGTCAGCGACGACGAGATAACTTCGGCCGTGCACGGATCCGCGAAGAAATACCTCGCGGATACGTTTGATCAAACCTCGCGCAATCCGGGACCAAGCGCTGAATCGCGAAAAGCCACTGGCGACTTCCTATCGTCGCTCAACGCGGACGATCTGTGCCTGGCGGCAGCATGCGCCAAAGGTGACGACGCTGCATGGGAGGATTTCTTTCGCGACTATCGGAGCTACATGGTGAGCGTCGCGCGCACTATGACCCAGGACGCCGGCGCAGCGGAGCAACTGGCCGATTCGACATTCGCTGAGCTGTACGGCCTGCGCGAATCAGGAGGCGCCAGGGTCAGCAAGTTTTCGTTCTACTCGGGCCGAGGTTCGTTGCGCGGTTGGCTTCGCGCAGTGGTCTTTCAATTGTCCGCTGACCATCATCGTCAGTCGAGCCGGTTGGTTCAGACCGAAGAGCCCGACGACATGGACCGTATCGCGCACGCGGCGGAGAAGCCGGAACGCAAAGTCGCGACTGATCTCGGCTACGTCCAGGAGCGCTACAGCGATGCGGTCGCCAGGTCGCTTCGCCGTGCGATCTCGGACCTCGAGCCTCGCGAGCGGCTGCTGCTGGCTTATTACTATTACGACGAGATGACGCTGCGAGAGATCGGCAGCTTGTTCGACGTTCACGAGGCAACCATAAGCCGCTGGTTGACGAAAGTGCAGAAGCGAGTGCGAAAGCTCGTCGAGAAGGCGCTGGCGCGGGACCATGGCTTCAATCGCCGGGAAGTCGCCGAGGCGGTCGAATTGGCGGCTGAGCAGATGGATCTGACGGTCGGTGATTATCTCCTCGAGTCGGTTTCCGCGGACCGCGAACGAGGGCAGCCGGCCCAAAGCGCGGGCGGCGCGATCGCCCAAAGATGACCGAAGAAATTCGCGCAAGTGCAGTGGACTGAGGCGTTCTACCGTAGGAGATGAAGCTGAAGGATGAAGCCTTTTTGGAAAACTAAAGATGGGGTGACTGACAGCCTGCTTCGAGCTTACGTCTCGCGGCCGACTAACCCGCGTCCGGCCCGCCAGGAATGTCCCGATTTCGACCCCGATCTCGCAAACGCATACATCGAACGCGCACTGACGACTGCTTCCCGTTCACGCTACGAAGAACACCTGTCCGAATGTCCGGTCTGCCGGAAGAACGTGGTCGCGTTAGTCCGATTGTCAGGAGCCGGCGCTTCAGGTTCGATATCCTCGGCGCCTGACAGAGCCCGAGTTCCGTGGCTTTCCGGTGTGACGCAGATCTTCGGAGCGCTGTCGCGGCCACAGTGGGCGATGGCGGCGACTGCGGTCATCGTGCTCGCGATAAGCTTGCCGCTGCTGCTGTCTCGCAACAATTCTCGGTTTTATGAAAAAGGCTCCGCGGCAATTGCCGAACCCTCAGCCGACAGAGCTTCAAGCGTGAGCCAACCTGCGCCCGCGGCGACAGCCGTGGATCACAAGTCAGGAGACGCGGCTTCTCCTGCCTCAGCCGCATCGCCTTCGAGGCATCCTGAGAAGCGAGGGACTGAGACCCTCGCGATGAACGCTCCCGCGCCTTCGCAACCTCCGGCAGAAACTGCGGCCGGCTCCGAGCAGTCACAGAAACTGGAAGCCAAGAGCGCGCCGCAGACGCTTGATCACCTTCAGCAGAAGTCGGATAGCCAGGCGGCTTCTCAGGCGGGGACGCGCGCTCAAGCGCCCGGCGAGACGCAAGTCGCTAGAAATGATTCCAATCGTGCTCGCCAGGAGCTGCAGGAAAAGGATTCGGCTCAGCCCACGGCGCCCAAGCCGGTCGCAGCCGCCGAATCCGCCAACCAGGAAAAGGAGCGAAGAGCCGAGGCGGTAGCACCGCCGCCCGCGCCTTCGAGTCCTGAGCGGGGAAAGGCCGGTAAGTCGATAAAGCAACCCGGAATGCGTTCACTGCGAGACAGCAGAAACAATGAGGCGGTACGCCCGAATGAACTGAGCATTCGAGGCAAAACGTTTCTGTTCAAAGGCGATGCCTGGACCGACAAGGAATTTGATCCTGATAAAGATCTGCCCGTCGTCACCATCATTCGTGATAGCAACGTGTATAGGGAAGTGCTCGCCAAACAGCGGGGCTTGAGACCCTATTTGACGGCGTTCACCGGCCGCGCGATCATTGTTTACAAGGGTACTGTGTACAAGCTGATCCCCCAACAGAGCGACAAGTGATTCAGCGATTGTCCCGGTGCCGTGCTCTCCGAGATAAATCCCAACCTACATGTTCAGACCTACGATGACACTTTCTCAGCTTCTACGCTTGCGAAAGTAACCGACTATTGCGAAGAAGCAGCGGCATAGCTTTCAGTCTGAGCTTGGTGTCAATTTCTTGGTGAGCCGAGCAGTATTTGCCGAGTCATCCCATCTGGGAAGTGCGTTCGGGCTTGATTTTGTAAAGCACGCGAACTTCTCCCGGCTGACGATAAGGGTATTTATCAACACCCATGTATTTCTTGGCCATTTTATCTATGTGCTGATCAGCGCCTTCTTCGGTGATCTCTTCAACGCGGCCTCGAACTTCAAGATAACGATAAGGATTGTCGGGATCCTGTATTGAAAGCGCGACCGCGGGACGGCTACTCAAATTCTTGTCTTTCCGCCGTCCTCGCGCGGAGTTTACGAGAATGTGCCGGCCGTCATAGTCAACCCATACTGGCGTAACCTGCGGTGTGCCATCCTGGTTCAGAGTAGCCAGGTGTGCGAACGCTTTCTTCTGAAAGATATCTTGGTACTTGTCTGGAATTACTTCAGCCATGTCTTCCTCCTAGCGCTGATTGATTTCACGAGCCTGCGCATCGATGAGTCCGGATCGCGTCCTTTCAGATTGTGACCCACGCGCTCCGATTTGTGAAGCGGGAGAGTAAAACGTGATGCGTGAAGCGTGAGACGCGATGCGTGATTCGTGAACCGTGATGCGTGATGCGTGATGCGTGAAGCGTGAGACGCGATGCGTGAGACGTGATGAGTGAGACGTGATGCGTGATCTGCTGATGCGGTTCTGACTCGATTCACGCATCACGCATTACGCATCACGTATCACGATTCACGCATCACGACTGATCTCGACCGGCAGACCGTCGCCCCAGCCGTACTTCTCTCGAGCTAGTCTTTGAGCCGTTCCCCACGTTTCGCGATCGCGCTGTTCATCCAGGATTCGCGCTGTCGCATAGAACTCTTGATCTCCGAGACGGACGCGGACTCGTGAGTCGCGCGCGATGTTTTTGACCCACTGCGTTTTATGAAAGTGCTCGGCTAAGACGTAGAGCTTTCCTCTCGATTCTACGAACCATATTTCGATCTCGCGATGGAGTCCGGTGACGCGTCCGGTAGTTGTGAGATAGAGGAATTGCAGGCTCGAAGTTTTCTTGGTTGGCATCTCTCCTCCGCCGACAACTCTAACAACATTGTAGCGGCACCTATAGCGGGCCCTCCAACTAATGATCGACCACCGTATGGTTGACGACCAGCGTGTGCGTCCGTAACCTGACCAGAGAGGAGCGGGAGTATGAGCAACGAAACGCAACTTGATGTATTGGCGATAGGCGCGCACCCCGATGATGTCGAATTGGCGTGTGGCGGAACTTTGGCGAAGCTTGTGGCGCTGGGGTATAAGGTCGGCGTGTTGGACATGGCGCGCGGGGAAATGGGCACGCGCGGTTCGGCTGAGATTCGCGCTCGCGAAGCCGCGGCCGCGGCACGCGAGCTGAGCCTCACGGTCCGCGACAACCTCGAGCTTCCCGATGGTCACATCTGGCTGACCGAAGAGTCCCGCGTCAAGATGGTGCGCAAGATTCGAGAATACCGGCCGCGAGTCGTATTCACGCATTATTGGGAGGACCCGCATCCCGATCACGTGCACACATGCCAGATAGTTCGCGAAGGCGCGCACGTCGCCGGGCTTGCAAAGTACGACGCAGAAGCTGGTCAGGAACGATTTCGCCCGCACACGGTCGCGCACTTCATGTTTCCGCGCACCGCCGTTCCGACCTTCGTAGTTGACATAAGCGAGTTCGCCGAACAGAAGCACCGGGCGGTGAGCTGCTACCGCTCGCAGCTCTTCGATGCCAACAGCAAGGAGCCCGAGACCAACCTCAGCACCGAAGCGTTCCTTCGCAGGGTGGAGGCGCGGCAACGATTCTACGGCTCACTGATTATGGTCGAGCACGCCGAAGCATTCATCGTCCGCGAAGCGCTCAACGTTCACGATCCGATCGAGCTCCTTTCGAGAAAGATGAATATGTACTCGTGAATAGTCCGTAGCCAGTCGTTGAACTGGCGGCTGGACTACGGATTACGGACTACGGACCACGGACTACGGACTAACCGAATGAAGATCGGAATAACTTGTTATCCATCTTATGGCGGAAGCGGCGTGGTCGGCGCCGAGCTGGGGATTGAGCTTGCAAAGCGCGGGCACGAAGTTCACTTCATAAGCTACGCCCCGCCGATGCGGCTTGACGGCGGCCAGGTTCGTGAACGTATTCATTTTCACGCCGTCGATATGTTGAGCTATCCGCTGTTTGAGTATCCGCCCTACACTGATGCTCTCGCGTCAAAGCTTTTCGAAGTGGCGACCGCCGAGCGGCTGGACCTCATTCACATGCACTACGCGATTCCTCACTCTGTGAGTGCGTATCTCGCCCGCGAGATGCTCAAGCCCACACGCTACCTGCCGATCGTTACCACTCTTCACGGAACCGACATAACGCTGGTAGGGCGCGACCCATCCTTTCTGCCGATCACCAGGTTCGGTATCGAGCAATCCGATGCGGTTACTGCGATTTCCAATTACTTGAGGGACGCGACTCACGAGACATTTTGTACGGGCTGCGAGATCCAAGTGATCTACAACTTCATCGACTCGGAGTATTACCGGCGAGCGCCAAGCGAAGCCGCTCGCGAGACGCTGGCTCCGAACAGTGAGAAGATCGTTCTTCACGTATCGACATTCAGGCCTATCAAACGAATCACCGACTGCATCGAAGTGGTGGCCAGAATGAGCTCTCAAACCGGCTCTGGAAGCCAATTTGGCGTGAGGCTGGTTATGTGCGGCGACGGCCCGGAGCGCGCTGGCGCAGAAGCGCTTGCCGCCCGCCTGGGAGTCGCTGACTCGGTCGAGTTCGTCGGCAAGCAGCCTCAGTCACGAGTGCGTGAGTACCTTTCGGTTGCGGACCTGTTGTTACTGCCAAGCCAGTCCGAATCTTTCGGCTTGACCGCACTCGAAGCCATGGCTTGCGAAGTACCAGTGATCGCCACACGCGTCGGCGGCATTCCTGAAGTTGTCGAGGATGGCGGCTGCGGTTACTTGTTTGAAATCGGAGATGTGGACGGAATGGCAAAAGCGGCACATCGAATTATCAGCAACGATGGAGAGCGCGAACGTCTGGGACGGCGTGGCCGTGAGATTGCCGTCTCGCGGTTCGCAACCGAGAGAATAATCCCGCAGTACGAACAACTCTACGAACGACTAGCCGGCGACCGCGCCGCGAAGAGTAGCCGGGATTGATGTTGACCACAACGGTCAAACCGGATTGAGCTGGTGTGCCATGGCCTTTCGGTGATGTTATCCTTTCCGCAATCTTGACCATGGAGTTCAGATGAAACGAACTGTTTTTAGCGTCAGCGCGATTGTGCTTCTACTAACGAGTCAACTGCTTTTTGTCGTTCGCGCGCAAGGGCCTGTTGCCGGCGTGCGATCATACAGAGGTGCGCACGAGGCAGAGATCATCGGCGAGTTAGTAGATTTGCTCTCGATCCCGAACGTCGCGTCGGATGCAGTAAACATCCGTCGCAACGCGGCGAAGCTCATCGAAATGATGAATCGCCGTGGCATCCAAACGCGACTGGTTGAAGGGAATGGTCCGCCAGCGATCTTTGGTGAGCTTACGACGCCGGGCGCAACTCGGACGATCGGCTTCTATGCGCACTATGACGGACAGCAGGTTGATGCTTCGAAATGGGCGAGCGATCCGTTCAAGCCGATGCTCCGCGACAAAGCGCTCGAGGCAGGCGGGCGAGCCATACCATTTCCCAAGTCTGGTGAGAAGATCGATGTCGAGTCGCGACTCTACGCGCGGTCATCATCGGACGACAAGGCGCCGATCCTAGCGATGCTGGTGGCGCTTGATGCTTTGAAAGCTTCGAACACGAAACCGGCGGCGAACCTCAAATTCCTTTTCGATGGCGAAGAAGAAGCCGGCTCGCCCAATCTGGGTGACATAGTCACTCGCAACCGGGCACTGCTGGGCGCAGACGTGTGGATATGCGCCGACGGGCCAGTTCATCAGACGCGGCGGCCGCAGATTTACTTCGGTTTGCGCGGCATCGTCAAAGTTGACATTACGGTTTACGGCGCTAATCGCGCGCTTCATAGCGGCCACTACGGCAACTGGTCGCCGAATCCCGCGATGCGATTAGCGAAGCTGCTTGCGAGCATGAAAGACGACAGTGGGCGAGTGTTGATCGAGGGCTTCTACGACGGCGCGGAACCTCTGGGCGCCGAAGAGATGAAGGCGCTGAGAGAAATGCCTGCGACGGACGGCGAGCTGATGCGAGAGTACGGCTTGGGGGCGACCGATGGTGCGGGCCGCTCGCTCGCCGAGTTGATCAACGAGCCTTCGTTGAACATCGATGGGTTGCGGAGCGAGGACGTCGGACCACAGTCGCGAACGATCATCCCTGCCGAAGCCACGGCGACCGTTGATCTGAGGCTGGTCAAAGGAATCGAGCCCCGCCGGCAGGTGGAAAGATTGATCGCCCACATCAAGAAGCAAGGTTACTTCGTGGTAAAAGACGAACCGAACCTCGAAACTCGATTGAAGCATTCGCTAATTGCCCGGGTCGTAAACGAAGAAGGTTATCCGGCGACACGCACGCCGATGAGTCTTCCGATCGTGAAGCAGATGATCAGCGCGGTCGAGCGAGCTACCGGTCAGAGGCCTGTAATGCTCCCGACGATGGGCGGCAGTGGTCCGTTATGGGCGATCGATGTCGCAACGAAGGCCCCCCAGGTTGGAGTGCCGATCGTCAACCATGACAATAATCAACACAGCTCGAATGAGAACCTGCGAATTCAGAACTTGTGGGATGGTATCGAAATCTTCGCGGCGCTGATGACGATGAATTGACTCGAGCCGCCCACGAAACCGGCTCCAGCAGCCAGGTTCGGGCTAGCTGCCTCTGATGCGTCTTTGCGGATCTTGGGGTCTTTGCGCGAAACCTGACCTTAAGTTGTCCGAATACTTGGACTCCGGTTAGCGCAAAGACGCCAAGATCCGCGAAGACGCAGAGACCTCTCCGCTAGTTGTTCTTCGCCCCACCTGCGGCGGCCTTTGCTTCGGCGCTCTTGCGCTTGTGAGCGTCGAACCAGTCGAAAACGTCCTTGAACGTCGGAGCGACTACGCTTCCGTGATCGCCGCCGGGAACCTCCAGATACTTGATTTCGGCGCCGAGCTTCTTGCCCGCTGCGACCATAACCCGTGAACGCTCTACTGGAACAGTCGGATCGCTGTCGCCATGAACGACAAGCTGCGGGATGTGGGCGATCTTCGACATTCCGGCCGGATTGTTGGCTCCTCCCGAAACCGGAGCGAGCGCGGCAAATACGTCTGGATGATTCATCGCTACTGACCAAGTGCCGTACCCGCCCATCGAGTGCCCGGTCAAATAGATTCGATTAGGATCGACGTTGTAATCTCGACGCACCTCGGCGATCACGTCCATCACATCCTTCTCCGCATCGCCTGCGTACATCGAAGCCGGCTTCCGACCCTTTGGACACGCGACGATGTATCCGCGCTTCTCGGCTTCGAGCTTAAACGCGCCTTGCCCGTAAGCTTGAAAGTAGCTGTTCTCGTCCCCGCCCATTCCGTGAAGCGCGATCACCAGCGGAAACGGTTTTGATTTGTCGTATGCCGCCGGAACGAACATTTGATAAGGCTGGAGCGTGTTGTCGACTTTCGAGCGATACGCTTTCTTGAATTCTCCTCGCCGGGCTTCGAACGGTTGGTTGCCGGCGCTCAGCGAGTCTAACATTGAGTTTGCTTCTTTGAGCTGCTCGCGGAAATCTATCCTGTCGAAGTTGATCTCGCTCGCTCGCGCAAGCTCGAAGAGAGATATGCGGTATTGAGCCGAACATACAGCCGCCGCCAGAGTGTCTTGATGCTTGGCGGCGAGCGAGGCTTCAATCTTTGCGGCGCGAGTCTTGGCTTCAGCGAACTGTGCGGCCAGGCCCCGTTCAATGTGAACCGTCGCGTACTTCACCACGGGGTCGGCGCCCGGTATTTGAATCTTCACCGCGAGTCGATAGTTTCCGGCTTCGAGGTCCGGCACCATAACCTCGGCGGATAGTGGACGCGCCATGAAGTCAGGCTCGATCGAGTCAAAAGCCTTCAACTCCTTTAACACCTCATCGCCTCTCAGCTTGAGCAACGAGATGTTCGCCGCAAGCTTTCCACTGAGCTTCTCGTCGAGCGCAAACATCTGGGTGATTCGAACCGCGATCGTGTCGCCAGGATCAAGCATTGCCCGGTCAAGCCTAACGATTATCGCCGAAGCAAGCGCGCGAGCCGGTGTCCAATCCGCGCCGCGCATCAACGCCATCGCGTGATACAAGTGCTTGAGCGCGTCGCCATATTTCCCCTCTGAGTTCGCAGTTCTCGCCAACTCGCCGAGGCGGTCAACCTCGGCACGCGCCTCAGGTGTTAGCTTCGCCATAACTGCCGGAGTATTCTTCAGCGTTCCGTAGCCTACCGATACGCGAAGCACCTGTCCGGAGTCTTGCGCGGCTACGATTGCGCAGCAGGCCGTCACCACCACGGCCAAGGAAAGCAAGCGCTGGATTGTCTTTGAAGTCATATTGGGTTCTCTCTCCTTCTCGTTCATCTCAACCACGAACCACCGTTTTGCTATGCGGCCCGAGGGGATCACGATTGGACGTGCTTCGCGCGAATGTCAATGCTCGAAGCATCTACCCGACTTGTTAATTGACTATGCTCGTGTTGGATCACCCGATGTTACTACTGAGCGTCGTGGTGTTCAAGGTATCGTAGCTGAGTAATCTGACAAGGTCACTCTTTAGTGTTGAAGAGCTTCACAAAAGAAAGACGAGCGGTCTCGGGCGGCGCCGGAGTGGGTGGCGGCGCGCGACGGGCAGTTCTTAGCAATTTGGCCAGAGCTGTGTATCTAGCAATGTATTAGCTGGCGCATCCTGTTCAGTCGATCTCCTGAGTGATCCTCCAGAGGCTGTAGTTGGTTGCTGTATACCCAACTGTAAATGTCGATGTCGTCGAGACGATATGCGTCGTAAGCACGCCGGACAGAGCATCCTCGTCGACGTGAATGTCTGCATTTCCGCCCAGAGATATGCTTAGCGCGGCGATTGATCCATAGAAGGTTGTGCCGCCTCGCATGTAAAGCGGATTGTTGGGTGCATAAAAAACACCCAATGTGTTGCCGCCGCCGCCCAGCGATACTGTCTGACCGCTTCCGCCCACGAAGTTCCAACGTATTGCGGAAGCAGGCGTGCTGATATCTGCAATGCTGCCATGCGCTCCAACGTCGAGGCTGTTCTTGACGTTGATAGTGACCGGCCCTTTGAAAACAATCTGGGTCTGCGCGGTTGCAGTAAAGTCCTGAAAATTATACGTGCTGCTTTGTCCGGCTACGCCTAACACGATTGCACCTTGCGATGAGACGTTCATCGCACCATAGTTACCTGGAGGAACCGTGAGCGTTCCTTTAGTCACGCTGATCGTGTTGTAGTTGCCAGCCGGGAGGGTCTTAGCGGAGCTCGTGCTCCACGTGTAATTTGTCGAGCCGGCGGGAGGAGCCGGTGGGTTGGGAACAACGGGAAACGTCAGCGGCGGTTGAGAGTAATGTTTATTGGTCTCGGAGAATGGTACCCCCGTTGTATAGAGAACCTTGCCGGTCGTATCTATGGTTATGGGGTCGTAGGTATACGAGTTGTCAGCGCTGACCTTCGCGAACGTAGAGTAACCTCCTCCAGTCACCGTACCATTCGAAATATCGATATAGCCATTGAACTCGTCGTTTGTGCGGACATCGCCCCGGCTGCCTCTATTGACGGAGCCAAGCTGGCCTGGAAAGGAATTGGCCGCAAGCGCAATATTGTATGCACCTTTTGAGGACCTGTAGCTGTCTATGAAGATTTTGTTCGCGCCGACCGCAATCATCCCGCGCCCTATCACTCCTGGAGCGGCACTGACCACCTGCGTTCCCGAGGTTACCGTCTGAGTAACCTGTATGGGCGTTACGCGAGCGGATAGATAAGCATACATGGTCGCGCTTGCGATTGGGGTGTTGTTACCTCGCGTGATTGTGCCATTCGAGTGAAGCAGCCATGTAATTGTTCCTTGCTGTCCGCCGCTGGGAGGAATGATAGAAACCAAAATCGCTTTTACTGAAAACTTCCCTTCACCTTCCGCCTGATTCACGAGGTGGCTGCTGAAGTCATTTACGACTTGTGTATAGGTGAATGTCTTTGCGGCGCCGGTAGGGTCGTTTGCATTAACCGTGTAGCTGGCTGGATAGGTGTTGCCGCTGTCGCCCGACAGCACGACGTTCTTCAGCACGCCGCCTGAAAGCACCTTGACCGACGATGCAAGCTGCTGTTCTACCGTCGTGGCCGACGCGCCTTTTTGATAATACGGAGGGTCTGTGTATGAGAGCTTTCCGGCAACGCCGGCTGAGTTTGAAGCGTTCTGCTCGGGAAGGACGAAAAGGCCCGAGTTGGAGTCTGCGCCAAACTTTGACGTGAACCAGCCCGCTGCTCTATGAATTCCCGCCTCGGCGATGTAGAAGGCCTGATTCGTGCGGATATCGTTTCCGGTGATCAAAACATCTGAAGTCGAGGAAGAAAGCATCGCCCCGACAAGGATGGATAACAGCAGCGTAAGCAGCAGTGTGGTCACCATTGCGATGCCCCTGTCGCTACGACAATTACTCATTTGTTTAATGCGCATAATTCGTACTCCCCTGCTTAACTACTAGAATCCAACCGCCGGTATGTATTGGCCACGCACTTGAATCATCGCTATCAGTTTCAGCGTCCGGTACTGCCCGTTCGAAAGATCCCGCGCGCTCGTCCGTGCCTGCAGTAATACCTGTACCTTCGCCACCTTTGTCGAATCGACAAGGCCGGTAGTCGGATCAAACGGCAGGACATTATCCGCCGCGTCATAGTAAGTGAAGGAAAGCCCAGCCAAGCCGTTGGCGGTCAGCACATTGCTGGCGATGGTCTCTTGGGCCTGAATGACCGCGCCAGCAGTTTGCGTGTTTTCGTAAGTGGTCGCTCGGGTGACCGAGCCAGTTTTATCACCGCTCGTTATGATGCCGTAGGTCCTGCGCTCAACAACGTTTATGATGCAGCCGGGTCCGAAGTTACTAAACTGAGCTCCCGATGTTATTGGCTGCAAATCCGCCGTATCCAGCGTAATCGTGCCGGCAGTGGTATTCACTGCCGTGATCTTAGCAACCGCCGATGCGCCTGCTGTCTGTCCATCTACATCGAGCAGCGATACAGTCTGGCCAACCGCCAGGCCCTTGGTTGAGCTCACTGGCAGCGTCCCCCCAGTGATTGGAGTTGTAGATGTCACGATCGTCTCGATGCTGTTGAAGTCGCCTCTCACTACGAGCGTTCTGGAAGTCCCGCTGACCACGCCGTGGTAGCCGGGAAGCCCCGCTCCAGCCATTCGAAGCTCGTTCGTAAAGCGATCAAAGACGGTGCGAAGGTCTTGCACCATGTCGAGCGTTGCTCGCTCGTTGGTGTAAATGCCCTGACTCTTCGAGAAAAACCACAACGCTCCGCTCAACACGGCGAGCAAGCAACTCGTCGATACCATAAGCTCGAGCATTGTGAATCCGTCTTCGGAACGCCTTCTCATCATTGCCTCAGCCTTT
>Ga0114129_10006134_pt1 | contig 17043 bp, 7 predicted proteins | sample RhiMetdeltSRZDD1_FD_80071 | JGI IMG/M metagenome (GOLD analysis project Ga0114129, IMG submission 80071) | Populus rhizosphere microbial communities from Tennessee, USA - Rhizosphere MetaG P. deltoides SRZDD1 (version 2) (version 2) | ecosystem: Host-associated > Plants > Roots > Rhizosphere >... | reverse complement strand
TGTGAAGTAAGCGCCTGCGGCCCGAGCGCGGCGACGGAGTGAAGCCCGGCGCAGCCGGGCCGCCGCGCGAGAGCGAGCGGGGGTGCCGCCTTCGCGCCTCCGGCGCTTCGGCGAGCCTCGCCGGAGCCGCACGGCGTAGGCGGGGGGCCCCGCGAGCAGTAAGAAAAGATGTCGAATGTTGAAAGCTATCTCTAGCGTCGCGATTGTTTGTCTCGCGACGTTCGCGCCGCAAACGCAGAGCTCCTGGCCGGTCACGTTCGTGGACGTTGCGGATCGCGCGGGACTGCGCGCCCCGTCGATCTACGGCGGGCTCGATCGCAAACGCTTCATCATTGAAACCAACGGCGCCGGGGTGGCCTTCTTCGACTACGACAACGACGGATGGGTCGACGCGCTCGTCCTCAGTGGCGTCCGCCTGAAAGAAGGGACGCGTCAGACCCAGACATACGATCCTGGAACCGCGCCTGTCTCGCATCTCTATCACAACAACCACGACGGGACGTTCACGGACGTCACGAGCCGGGCGGGACTGCGTGCGGTGGGCTGGGCCTCCGGCGTGTGCGCCGGCGACTACGACAATGACGGCTACCTCGATCTCGCCGTCACCTATTACGGCGAGAACGTGCTGTACCACAACCGCGGCGACGGCACGTTCGAGGACGTCACGCGCCGCGCGGGCCTGCCGACGGGCGGAACGCGCTGGGGATCGGGCTGCACGTTCCTCGACTACGACCGGGATGGCCGCGCGGATCTGTTCATCGCGAACTACCTGCAGTTCGATCTCACCTCGGCGCCTGAAGTCGGGACGGGACCGAACTGTCTGTGGAAGGGCGTCCCCGTCAACTGCGGGCCGCGCGGTCTGCCGACGGACACGAACCTGCTGTTTCACAATCTTGGCGGCGGAAAATTCGCAGACGTCTCGTCGGCCTCGGGCATCGACAAGGTCAGAGGGCGCTACGCGATGACCGCGACGGCGGCAGATTTCGATGGCGACGGCTGGCTCGACATCTACGTCGCGTGCGATTCGACCGCATCGATCCTGTACCACAACAATCACGACGGCACCTTCACGGACACCGCCGTGCAGAGCGGCGTCGCCTACAGCGAAAACGGAACGCAGCAGGCGGGCATGGGCATCGCGGTTGGCGACTACAACGGTGACGGTCTCCTCGATCTGCTCAAGACGCATTTTGCGGACGATGTGCCGGCGCTGTATCGGAATATGGGAAAGGGTCTCTTCGAGGACGCCGCGGTCGCCGCGGGGGTCGCGGTGTTGAACCGGTATGTCGAGTGGGGCGCCGGCATGGCTGACTTCGACAACGACGGCCGGCCGGATCTGATGTACGTCAGCGGCAATGTCTATCCCGAGGTCGAGGCAATCCTGAAACAGTATCCGCATCGCGGACCGCGAGTCGTGTTCCACAACATCGACGGATCGAAGTTCGAGGAGGTGACGGCCACGAGCGGGCCGGGTGCGACCACCCCGCACTCGAGCCGCGGTGCCGCGTTCGGCGATTTCGACAACGATGGCGATGTGGACGTACTCGTGTTCAACATGAACGAGCCGCCATCGCTCCTCAGAAACGATTACGCCGGCGGCAATCACTGGATTGCCGTGAAGCTCGAGGGAACCTCGTCGGACCGCGCCGCGCTCGGCGCTACGGTCCGCGTCACGGCCGGCGGACGCATGCAGGCCGGGGCGGCGCTCAGCCAGTCGAGCTATTACTCACACGACGACCTGCGTCTGCACTTCGGCCTTGGCTCGGCAACACGCGCGGATGCGATCGAAGTGCGTTGGCCGAGCGGCCGCGTCGAAACGGTGCGGGACGTGCCGGCGGGACGAGTGGTGAAGATCAAGGAAGGCGCCGGCCTGGTCAATCCCTAGCGCGTCGTCAGCGGAACGCTGATGTCGCGCTTCACGTACGCATCCGGATTTCCTTCGAAGCGAATTTCGATCTGCTGCAGACGGCCCGTGGGAGCCAGCACGGTCACGCCTTCGGCCCCGGCCACACGCCGCGGTGAGCGCACTCGGATCGTGTACGCGCGCTGTCCTCGTCCCTCTGCCGTCAGATGGAGCGCGCCCGCGTCCGCCCACGCGCGCAGAATCCGGAGTCCTTCATTCGTTGCGCCTTGAACCGGAGCCTGTCGATCCACTTCGACCTCGGTTCCTTCTTCGTAGTTCAGCACGACCTCAGTTGACGAGGACGCCTTGTCGATGGTCACCTGCGCGCGCTGCAGGTCGCCGACGCGCGTCATCTCGGGGCGCACGGCGCTTCCGTTGACGGTCGCACGGGTGATACGCGCATCGGTCGGCAGCCCAGGCGCGAAGACGATACGGTGGACGTTGTCTGCGCTCGGCGACGTATTTTTGTCGGTTCTGGTGAAGCGGACGATGGCCCGCCCGCCCGACCGCTCGAACACGATGTCGTACACCGCGTCGCCCGCTCGAACACTGCGCACCGCCACGCGATCCCAACTGGCGGGCAAGGCCGGCGCGAACCGAAGCGTCCGGCCCGCATCCCCAACGTCGATTCCAAGCATCCCCTTGATCACCGGGTTGACGACCATCGCTTCGGACCAGATCTGATGGTGTGACGACCGGCCGAACGGGGTGGCGAAATCCCCCGACAGCAGCTCGGTGACGTAGCCAAGCGCGCCCGGATACGTCAGCAGCGCGTTGGCCATCAGCGCGTCGTAGCCCACCTGCGGGCGACCGTAGCGGTACGCGCTCACGCCGGACCAGCCCGTGAACAGCGGCCAGACCGATCCGTAGTGGTACGACAGCGGGTCGTAGAGTTTGCTGCGATTCGACAGCAGCCTTGCACCCCAGTCGGTCGCGATCGCGCCGCTCCCGAGATGATCGATTTCCTGTTGCGCCCGCTCTTTGTCGACGGTATCGAACCACAGCGGCACGGCCGGCAGGACCGTATCCTCGTCGACGATCCTCGCGGAGGACCCGGATCGCGCGGTCGCGAACGCGTAGAAGCCTTTGCCCGCGAGCCAGTAGGTCTGTTCCATCGCGGCGCGGGTCCGTTCGGCCGCCGCCCGCGCGCGTGACGCCGCGGCCTCGTCGTGCATCAGATCGGCGAGATCGGCCAGGCCGCGCGACGCAGCGATCCAGAGCCCCTGCATATACATCTCTTCATGGGGCGGATAGAGCGCGCCCCCTTCGACCCAGCCATGCCCGACGTTGGTGTTCTCGATGAGACCATTGCCATCCGTGTCCGTTGCCGCCGTGAACTGCCAGGCCTTGAGCACCGACGGCCAGGCCGCTGCGATGAACGAACGATCGCCCGAGGCATGCCAGTAGTCAGCGTGCGCGATGACGTACAGCGGCGTTGCATCGGCGCTCGCCCACGGGTACTGATACTGATCGAACCAGGGAATCAAGGCCGCCGACTGCGAGATCTCATGCGGGATCTTGCCGTCCTTGCGCTGGTACTTTCTGAGAAACTCCAGTGCCGTTTTCGTCGTGTCGAACGCGCCCGCCGCGGTCGTCGCGAGCGTCGTCCACAGCGCGTCACGGCCGAAGAACCACGCGTACCCGGGACGCTCGCTGTCTCCCGCAGTCCTGAATCCGGCAAGCAGCCCGGTGCCGAGTGAGGGATTCGTGGCAAGGCCTTTGTCGATGCCGACTTTCGCCCAGCGAAACGCCGCGTCGAGCCGCGCGTCCGGAGTGGAGATGTTGAGAGTCTCTCGATCGAGCGTCTCGTAATGAGCTGCCGTCGTTTCAAAGAGAGAAGGCAGCGACGCGAGGATCCGGTCGTACGCCGCCTTCGCTGGCGCTCGCCCTTCAATGCTGCCCGTCATCACGATCGGCACGAACCGCGCCGCCAGGTCCTCGGGGGACGCTTCGATCACGAACTGATTCGGCAGATCCCGCGGCTCTTCCTGATACGGCATGATCGAGACGTCATTTCCCAGCGGACATCCAACGATTGCTGCGTAGCGTCCTGTTTCCTCCGTGAGTGAGTAGACGCGGCCTTCCGGATCCCAGCCGATCGATGCGGTCATCGACGGCGCGGGCCACATCAGCCGAAGACGCGGCCGGAAGGACACGGTGATCGTCATCGGCAGCACCGTCTGAACGTCGAGCAGAATGGCGGCGCCCGGTTCGTCGAGCGGCGCAAACACGATCTCGCGCACGGTGAACGCTGCATGCGCGTATGTGAAAGTCGTCGCTTCGGGACGGACGAGGATCGAGGACATCACGCCGCGGCCGTCGATCTCGATCGGATAGCCCTTGAGTCGAAACGACAACGACAGTCCATTGAGGATTTCGAGTGGATACGTCCACACTTCCGCTTCACGGTTCTCGTACCCCACCACCGCCGCTCGTCGTCCCACGACGTCGAAGAACGCGCCGGTGTGCGTCGGACGCTGCAACTCCAAACCTCCGGATCGAATCCGGAACTTTGGAATGCCTTCATGAGTCGCACGAGAACTTTGTGCACTGAGAACGACACAACAGCAGGCGCAGACGATGACGGTGCGGATCCAGCTCTTCAATTGCCACCTCGATCGCGCTGCAGACTAGGTTGCTCATCATCGCGCGTCAAGCTGTCAGAGTGATGACCGATCGCGCAACTCGCCACGCAAATCCGCTTGACCGTCACACTGCGGGTGATAGCATCTTCAGTCACCCCGACGCCCTCCGGATGACGCCTGGGATTCCTTGGAGCGTTCGATGACGATTACCTCTGGTTCCCCTCTCCGTTTCGGTTTCCGGATCCTTTCCTTCGTTCTACTCGCATTCACGCTGCTGGCGCCTGTGCGCGCCACAGCACAGGCCGTGTACGGAAGCATCAGCGGCATCATCACCGATGCATCCGGTGGCGTCGTCCCTGGCGCCACGGTGACGATCACGAGCGTCGAGCGCAAGACCACTGACGAGGTCGTGACGAACGAATCGGGTGTCTATTTGAAGGAACGTCTGCTGCCGGGTGTGTATGAGGTCAAGGCGGAGCTGCAGGGCTTCAAGGCAGCGGTTTTTCCGAACATCAAGGTAAGCGTCGACACGCAGACGCCGCTCAACGTCAAGCTCGAGACTGGAGCGGTGACGGAAGCGGTAACGGTGGCCGGCTTCAGTCCGATCCTCAAGACCGATCGTGCCGACGTGGCGACGACGTTCGACTCGAAAGAGATCAACGACCTGCCGGTGCTCGACCGCAACTTCACGAAATTCATTCTGCTGACGCCGGGCACGCAGCAACTGCAGTGGCAGCACGCGGCGAGCGAGAACCCGCAGGGTTCGACGCAGACGATGGTGAATGGACAGCACTTCAGCGGAACGGGCTACCAGCTCGACGGTACTGAAAACCGCGATCCCATCCTCGGCATCATCGTCATCAACCCGAACTTCGAGGCGATCGGCGAGACGAAGATCACGTCGCAGAACTACGACGCTGAGTTCGGTCAGGCGACCGCAGGAGTCGTATCGGTCCAGACTCGATCGGGAACCAACACCATTCATGGAGGCGGGTTCGAGTTCTATCAGGACGACAAGTTCCAGTCCCGCAACCCGTTCTCGCAGTCACTGAAGGATCCTCTGACGGGACGATTCCTGCCCAAGACGCGGAAGAATCAGTACGGAGGTTCGCTGGGTGGGCCGGTTCAGCGCGACCGCGTCTTCATTTTCGGGGACTATCAGGGAACCCGAAGCAACGTTGGCGGGTCGAAGCTGCTCACTGTTCCCACGGCGGCAGCGCGGGGCGGGGATCTCAGCGCATATGGCATAAACATCTACGATCCCAACACTGGCGTGCCGTCGCAGAGAACCCAGTTTTCCAACAACGTGATTCCCTCGACCCGCTTGTCGCCTCAGGCGCAGGCGCTCCTGCGGCTCATTCCATTGCCGAATCAGACGGGGACCGAGAACGGCACGCGCGATAACTTCGTCGCGTCGGGCGGCGAGAAGTTCGACAACGACACGTTCGACGTCCGGCTCGACGGCCGCATTTCGAACCGGCTGAACGCGTTCGGCCGTTACAGCTTCGCGGACTTCAGACGCGACGGTCCCACGTCGTTCGGAAAAGGGGGTGGACCGGAGCTGGTGTCGCTGGGCGGCACATCGAAGGTGCGAAATCAAAGCCTCGCAACGGGATTCGACCGCACGATCGGCACGAACATGACGGCTGACTTCCGCCTTGGTTTCTTCAAGTACAAGGTAGCGGTCCTCCCGTTCGACTACGGCACCACGCCGGCAAAGGATGCGGGGATTCAGGGGCTCAACCTGGACAACACGTTCACATCCGGCCTGTTCGGCGGTTTCGTCGAGGGAAGCCGCGGGTTCAATTTCGGTTCCGGCCTCGGCGTCAACCGGTGCAATTGTCCGCTCGACCAGGACGAGAAGCAGCTGCAGCTGGTCGGCAACATCACGCGGACGTTCCAGAACAACCACACGCTGAAGTTCGGCGTCGACATCAGACGGGCGTGGAACCTGCGCGTGCCCAGCGACCGCCATCGCTCCGGCGAGCTGACGTTCAACGTCGATCGCACCAGTGGTCCGTCGGGCGGCGGCCTCGGCCTCGCGACGTTCCTCCTCGGCGACGTCACGCATCTCGCGCGTTACATCAGCCCGACCACGGACGCCGGTGAGCGCCAATGGCGCCATTTCTACTACGCGCAGGACACGTGGCGCGCGACGCCGAGGATTACGCTCAACTACGGGCTCCGTCTCGACGTGATCAACCCGCAGACAGTTACGGGTGCCAACAAAGGGGGATTCATCCTGGCGGACGTCAGCGACGGGACCGTCAACATTCCGTCGCCGAACATGCTGACCGCCGGTGTCGGCGGGATCCCGTTGGACGGCGGCATCAAGAACACGTACAACTGGGCCCCGCGCGTCGGCGTGACGTATCAGTGGGACGACCGCACCGTCATTCGCGGCGGGTACGGCCGCAGCTACGACATCGGCGTGTTCGGATCGCTCTTCGGCCATACGGTGACGCAGAACCTGCCCGTGCTGTCATCACAGGACCTGAGCGGCGCGAACAGCTTCGACGCGGTCTTCAATCTGTCGCAGCCGGCGCCGCCGCCGGTCTTCGTGGCGGTGCCATCCAACGGCCAGTTCGTGCTGCCCGATGGCGTGAACGCCCGCGTGCTGCCAAGCAAGCAGCGGCCGCCCGCCGTCGACGCGTACAACGTAACCGTGCAGCGGGAAATCGGGAGGGCGATGTCTGTCGAAGTGGGATACGTCGGCAACCACGGCGCGCGAACGTTCGTCGGCGACGGGCCGGACGTCAACGCCAATCAGCCGACGCTGACCGGGTTCCCGAACGTCGCACAGAGTCAGCGGAAACCGTACTTCAGCAAGTACGGCTGGAACCAGGGCATCAGCGTCTACTGCAACTGCGGGACGAACCAGTACGATTCACTCCAGACGAAGGTCACGAAGCGATTCAGCAACGGATGGTCGCTCTTCTCGCAGTACACGCTGCAGCGTGAACGGCAGCATGGCGGCGACCAGTTCTTCTATCTGCCAAACCTGGAATACGGACCGGCCGACTGGGATCGCAAGCACAATTTCTCGATCTCGACGGTGTACGAACTGCCGTTCGCGCGTGGAAATCCGTACCTTGGCGGCTGGCAGTTCAATCAGAACACCATCATTCAGAGCGGCCTTCCGTTCAACGTGACGTATCGCAACGCGAATGCCGACCGGGACACCGGACCGAATCGTCCCAACCTGATCGGCGACGCGAGTGGACCGCAGACGCGCGATCAGTGGTTCAACGCCGCGCCGATCGGGGCGTCGAACAGCGCGTTCGGCCGGCCGGCAGTCGGCACGTTCGGGAACCTGCCGCGTAATGCGCTGCGGGGCCCGGCCTACTGGCGCACAGACGCGTCGTTGTTCAAGAAGTTCCGATTCGGCAACGACCACGAGCTCGAGGTTCGGGCCGAGGCGGTCAACTTGTTCAACCACGTCAACCTTGGGAATCCTGATGGTGAGATCGGCGTGCCTGGCAACAACAACGCCAACGCGGGCCGGATCACGTCGACGGCGTATTTCGGCGCGGACCCGCAGCGGAATTTCCAGTTCGCGGTGAAATATCGGTTCTGATGGCTAGTGGGCTGTAGCGCGCAGCTTTAGCTGCGCGGATCTTGGCGCGGGGCTGGTGGCGCGGGGCTGGTGGCGCGGGGCTAAAGCCCCGCGCTACGGGTACGGGTGCGAGTACCGGTGCCCGTAGCGCGCACCTTTAGCTGCGCGGATCTTCCCGCGGATCTTGGCGCGGGGCTAAAGCCCCGCGCTACGCTTCTGAGATCCCCAGCTTCTTGAGGACTTCGTCGGGGCAACCCTTCCACTGGGCGACGAACGTGTTGCCCATGTACCGCAGATCCTGCATTCCGGCCTTTGTCGTCCAGAACCCGGTCGCGGTGAGGTCGCGAAAGCTGTTGAAGAACGCGACGCCGTGCGACATCGCGGGTGTGGCCTTTTGCGGCCAGGCGATGTCGTCGAGCACGGCGGTCCGATGGGTTCCCGAGCAGGCAAGGAACGTCTTGTCGAATCGGTCCTGGCACTCGTTGTCGAGCCACGCGAGGCCGCCGCGCATCGCGGTCTGCCGTGCGGGCTGATCGTTCACGATGAAGTCGATGAATTCCGGCACGCCGACGTCGGTTGCGCTGCCGGAACGTTCGTCCTTCGGAATGATGATGTCGACGAGCACACGGACCGTGGCCCATTCGTGCGGCGTGAAGAACTTGGGCTTGTAAGGCGTTCCGGTCTGTGCGGCGGTGGCTCGCGCGGCCTGCGCGTGCTCGTGCGCCTGCGCCGCCTCCGCCTCGGTCCACACCAGGCCCGCTGCCATCGGCGCAGCGGCGATCATCTGCAGCAGCGTCCGTCGCTCGATGGTGCTCACAGGGTTCCCTTTCTCCGCTCGTCGGCGATGAATTCGCTCGTGCGCATGGAGAGCGCCAGGATGGTCCACGTGCAGTTCTTGTCGGCATTCGACACAAACGGGCCGCCGTCGGCCACGAACAGATTCTTGACGTCGTGCGCCTGGCAGTTGCTGTTGACGACCGACGTCGATGGATTGCTGCCCATCCGGGTCACGCCGATCTCGTGAATGATGCGGCCGCCCGCCGCCAGGTTGTATCCGCTTTCCGCGGTCGGCATCGGCGACAGGGGAGTGCCGCCCATCTCCTTGATGATGGCGCGGAAGGTCTCCTGCATGTGCTTCGACTGTTTGTACTCGTAGTCGCTCCACTTCCAGTGGAAGCGCAACACCGGAATGCCCCACCGATCGACGACGCGGGGGTCGATTTCGCAGTAGCAGTTTTCGTTCGGGACCATTTCGCCGCGGCCCGCGAAGTTGACCGTGGCGCCATAGAGCCGCCTGTAGTCGTTCTTGAGCTGCTTGCCGTAACCGCCAAACGAAATGGGCTTGCCCGACGCTTCGATCCCCGTGAAGTTGTGAATCCCGCCCAGGAACCCATATGACGGCATCCGTCGTCCGCCGCCGATCTCGATGTGGTAGCCGCGCGGGAAGTCCAGCTTCTTGTTGTCGAGCCACCAGGGCATGTAAAGGTGCATGCCGCCGACGCCGTCCTCGTTGTGAGGAATGCTGTCCATCAGGCGCGGAATGAACCCCGACACGCTCGTGCCAGTCGAGTCCGTGAGGTACTTGCCGACCGTCCCACTCGAATTGGCGAGGCCCTGGGGGAACTTCGACGACTTCGAGTTCAGTAGAATCCGCGCCGACTCGCACGCGCTGGCCGCAACGACGACGATCCGCGCCTTGACGTGGTTCTCGCGGTTCGCGACCTTGTCGATGTAGGCAACGCCATCCGCCAGGCCGTTCGAGTCGACCGTGACCTCGCGCGCCATCGCGTTGAAGATCAGCGTCAGACGCCCGGTCTTCGTCGCAAGCGGGAAGAGGACGGACGGAGACGAGAAATTCGAATGCGTCTGACATCCGCGTCCGCACTGGCTGCAGTAGTGGCACTGCTGCCGTCCGTTGTGCGGCTGCGTGAGGATCGACAACCGCGACGGGATGACGGGAATGTTCAGCTTTTGTGAGGCTTCCTTGATGAGCAGCTCGTAGCAGCGCGGTTTTGGCGGCGGCAGGAAAATACCGTCGGGCTCATTCGGCAAATTCTCGACCGTCCCGAAAATCCCGACGAGGCGGTCGAGTTTGTCGTAATACGGCTTCAGGTCGTCATAACCGATCGGCCAGTCGTCGCCCAGACCGTCGATGCTCTTGCGCTTGAAGTCAAACGGGCCGAACCGCAGCGAGATCCGTCCCCAGTGGTTGGTACGCCCGCCAAACATGCGGGTTCGATACCAGTCGAACGTTTCGCCGGGGGCGCTGGTATAGGGTTCGCCGTCGAGCGTCCAGCCGCCGAGCCCTGCATCGAACTCACCGAACTGACGCGACGGAATCTCGGCGCCCCGTCGCGGCGTGTCGTACGACCACGCGAACATCTTCGAGTCCTTGACGGGATCCCAGTTGACGCCGGCTTCCAGAACGACGACATCGGCGCCGGCCTCGGTGAGGACCTTGGCGGCCATGCCGCCGCCGGCTCCGGATCCGATGATCGCGACGTCGTACACCTTACGGCTGCGAATGATCTGCATGGCGGTGCTGATTGTAGTGCAAACCCCCGCCCGCGGCGACGCGTCGGCTCAGGCGCGCTATCCGCGCGCTCTGACCAGGCCCACCAGGGAAGGTTCTGGTGATCTGAAGACGGAAGGCTGAAGGGCGGGTGAATTACCGTGAGACGAAGGGGTCGAAGGTCTCGAAGGCCCTTTCGAACCTTCGAAACCTTCGACGTCGACTGTTAGAAGAGGTAGCGCAGCGCGAGCTGGATGTCGCGCCTGTTACCGTCCTTCGTGATAGAGCGGCCGAAGTTCGGGCTCGTGATGTCGCCGTTCACCCCGCCCAGGTTCGGATGGTTCGGGAAGTTGAAGATCTCAGCCCGAATCTGGAGCTTTTGCGAGGCATACGTCGTGAAGTTCTTGAACACCGCGATGTCCCACTGCTGATCGCCCGGCTGCCGCAGGATGTTGCGGGTCGAGTTCCCGAAATGTCCAGCGGCCGGATTGGCGAACGCCTGCGGGTTGAACATGAAGTTGCTGTCGGTGCCGCTCGAGAATGTCCGGTTCACGTTGGCATGCGGGTCGCCGATGAGATCCACCGGTTGTCCGAAGCCGCCGTCGCCGACGCCGGCAATGTCGTTCGATCGCGTGATCGAGAACGGCGTGCCGGTTCTGAAGAAGGAGGAACCCGAGATCTGCCAGCCTCCGAGGACGCGCGACGTGAGCGACGACCCCTGGAAGAACGGCAGGTCGTAGATGTAGGACACGACGAGCACGTGGCGCCGGTCGAAGTTCGATGGACCCCGATAGTTCAGGTCACTGTAGGTGTTCCAGATCACGTTGCGCTTGTCGCTCGCGTTGTCCCGTGACTTGCCCAGCGTATAGGCGACGCTGAACTTGAAGCCGTGAGAATAACGGCGCTCCGCGCTGATCTGCAGGCTGTTGTACTTCGAGTAGCCCGCATTCTCGGACAGGCGGAGTGCACCGTAGCCCTTGTACGGGCGCAGCGCCGCAATGTTCACGCCTGGATTAGCCGGGAGCGTTCCCTCAGGCAATTGGTTGATGTTGCGCTCGCGCTGCAGGTAGACGCCGCGGCGACCGACGTAGGTGACGTCGACGACAAACCCGAACGGAACCTCCCGCTGAACGCCCCCCGACCACATGTACGACGTCGGGTGCTTGAACACGACGTCCTGCGCCTGCATACCGAACGGCAGATCGACCGCGCCGCTCGTACCGCCGCCGGGGTTGTCAACGTTGCCACTCGACACTACGACCATTGGCTGGAACGGCGGGTTGCCGCCGAGCAGCGTCGAGTCATTGAGGGTGACGCGGTTGTGGAAGATGCCGGCGCTCGTTCGCACGATCGTCTTGTCGTTCAACGAGTACGACATGCCGACACGCGGCTCGAGCACGTTGCGGTGGGTCTCCGAGAACCCGCGCGGCTGTCCTCGGAACAACGCCAAGACCTGCGGATTCTGCGCCACCACGAGATCTTTTCCGTCGCCGACGAACCCATTCCCTGGCAGGACGATGCCGTTGTACCGCGGTCCGGAAACGATGCGGCCGGTCGTGGGGCTGATGACGGCCTGGTTGGCTCTGTCGTAGAACTGCGGCTCGAAGTTGGCAATGTTGTTCGAGGTCGAGTACCAGGGCGGCCACAGGACGTAGCGCACGCCGCCTTCGATCGTCAGATTGGCGCTCGGCTTCCACGAGTCCTGCACGAAGAGGTCGGTTGCGAGCGCCCGCCACCTCGTAAAGGCGCGCTGCCCGATCTCTGCGTAGTTCGTGAACAGGCCAAGGGCCATGTCCGAAACGCCCAGTCCAGACCGCGCGCTCGAACTGTTGCGGAACTCGAACTGCCCGTTCTGGTTGTTCGTGCCTCCGGGGATCGCCTGGACGTTGATCTGATCGAAGTCGTCCTCCCCGGAGTATTCGAGGGCCACTCCACCTTTGAACGTATGGCGGTTCTTGACCCAGGTCGTGGTGTTGGTGAACAGGTGGATGGGTCCCTCCGACCGGGACGGATACGGACCACCATCGAAGCCGCTGAAACTATCGATGTTCACGGTCGGGATTTTGTCCTCGATCTCCTTGCCGGGGAAGATGTACGGATAGTTGATTCCCGTGCGGCTTCGCTTGTGCAGGCCGGACGCCGTGAACACGTTGATGAACACCTGATCCTTCGAATAGGCGTAACTCGCCTCGTTGATCAGATTGTTTCTGATCGTCGTCGACCAGTTGAAGTTCGACGTCCAGTTGGGCCGGTTCCAGTCGGTTCGGGCAAACGGGAATGTGCCACGGAACGGATCGATTGCGGTCCAGACCTGCCGTGAGTACCGGGCGGTGACCATGTTCGAGTTGTTCAGCCGGTAGTCCACCCTGATGTTGTCCTTCCGCTGATCCTGAGGGTTGTCGCTCGTCATGATCAGATTCGAGGAGCCCTGCTGAAAGCCCGGTGTGGGCAGGGGGTACAGGTTCATGAGCGCGATTCCGTTCGGTGATAAGCGCCCCGTCGGAATGACGTTGTTGTCGAAGGGCAGACCCGTCTGCGGATCACGAATGACCTGCGGCGTGCTGAAAAACGGGTTGGCACCCAACAACTGACTGAAGTCGCCACGCCGCATCGCTTCGGTCGGCACGGTCGCGGTGTTCGTCGCCACCTGGAAGAAGTTCACCCATTCCTCCGCCCCGAAGAAGAACATCTTGTCCTTCTTAATCGGGCCGCCAGCTGAATAGCCGTATTGCTTGTATTTGAATGGTGCCGGCTTCCTGTCCCGCAGGTTGCCGCTGTGATTCCGCTCCCAGGTGTTGGCCTGCAGCGATGCGTCGCGCCAGAAGAACGATCCGCTGCCGGAGAAGCGGTTCGTGCCGCTCTTCGTCACGAATCTGATCTGGCCGCCGCTGGCGCGTCCGTACTCCGGCATGTAGTTGGCCGTGAGGACCTGGATCTCCTGCAGTGCGTCGACGTTCTGGATCCCGATGATCGTGCCGGACGATCGCGTACGAATGGCGACGGAGCCGTCGACATAGATCGTGTTCTCGTCGGAACGGCTGCCGTTGATGCTGAATCCGCCGTTGCTGAACGCAGCGAACCCCGCATTGTTGAAGTTGCCGCCGATGACACCAGCCTTCAATGCGGGCACGCCGATCGGATTGCGTCCCGCGAACGACAACTGTTCGATGTCTTTTGACTCGATCGTCTTGCGAACCGCGACGTCGGTCTGCAGACGCGGTGATTCGGCGGTCACGGTGACCGATTCGGTCAGTGCGCCAGTCTCCAACGAGAAATCGAGGGAGATCGATCCGGCCGCGTCGAGTTGGATGTTGTTGCGCAGAGCTTTCTTGAATCCCTGCAGCTCAGCGGCAATGTCGTAACGTCCAGCGGGCAGGTTCGGAAAGGTATAGAAGCCCGTTCCGTCGCTGACCGTCGTGACTGCAATCTGCGTCTGGGTATTCGTGGCAGTCACCGTCGCGCCGGGAACGACGGCACCCTGCGCGTCTTTCACACGGCCAGAGATCTGGCCTCGATCGAACTGGGCCGCCGCGGGCGCGGCAATCCCCAGTATGCACACGGCGACGAGCGCACACCCTCGCCAGAATCGAAAAGCACCTTTCATACCGAGTTCCTCCCTCCCTCTCCGAAGTGGCCACCCGATTAGGTAAGTACTAGCACCGCGGCCACGGGCCTTGGATTCTACCTCCACTCGCGGCCGAGCCGCATGCAAACTTGACGAAAAGCCTCCCACAGGGGATGTGGTCTAGAATCTGGCCTTTCAGCGAGGCAAGCGATGAGCACCGACCCGAAGGATCGACGCGGTTTTCTGCACGGGATGCTCGCGGCCGGCACGGTTGCCACGGCCGTTCCGGGAGGGCTCGGCGCGCAGCCTGGCGCGCAGCCCATCGGGGAGTATGCGTTTCTGCCCCGCTACACGCGGGCCCAGAATTACAAGTCGTTGAAGCAATCGAGCTACGACCGGACGGGTGGCAACAGCGACCGTTGGCCCATCGCGCCGGGCGGGGTGCAGGAAGTCTTCAATGCCACGGGTCCAGGCGTGATCACGCACATCTGGTTCACGATCGCCGCAAGGAGCGGCGATCACCTCAAGGAGCTGGTCCTGCGCGGGTATTGGGACGGCAACGCCAAACCGAGCGTCGAGGTGCCGATCGGCGATTTCTTCGGCCTCAATCTCGGCGCCTACCAAATCTACCAGTCGCAGTACCTGGCCTGCTCGCCGGGCCGTTCCCTCAACTGCTACTTCGCGATGCCTTACAAACGGTCGGCGCGGTTTACCGTCACGAACGAGGGCAGCCTCGAGGTCGGCTCCTTCTACTCGAACATCGACTACATGAGCGTTCCCCGTCTGCCGGACGACACGCTCTACTTCCACGCGCAGTACCGCCAGAGCGCGCCGTGCGTTCCCGTGACTGGCCTCAACCCCAAGCTGAATCCGGACGGCAAGCAGAATTACGTCTACATGGAAACGCGCGGGCGCGGGCACCTGATGGGCGTGACGCTTGGCGTGCTGCTCAACGCGAACGGCTGGTGGGGCGAAGGGGACGACATGATCTTCGTCGACGACGAGTCGAAGCCCGTCATCATCGGTACCGGCAGCGAGGACTACTTCCTCGGAAGCTGGAATTTTGGCGGCCGCGACGGAGCGATTCCGTTCGGTCACTCGATGTATGGCGCCCCGCTCATCGTCAATCCGGAGCGAACCGGTGGCCGCTACTGCTGTTATCGCTGGCATGGCGATAATCCCGTGACCTTCGAGCGTTATCTGAAGCACACGATGGAGCACGGCCACGCGAACGATCGCGGCGACAACTTTTTCTCCGCCGCTTTCTGGTATCAGACGACGCCGTATACGGAGTTTCCCGCGCTGCCGCCGGTTGCGGACCGGATTCCGGCGGTGAAAACAGCGTAGTCGCTCGTCGCTGCTACTCGCAGCGCAATGCCACGATCGGATCGACCTTCGCGGCCCGCCGGGCAGGGAAGTAGGCGGCGACGAGCGCTGCGGCGAGGAGCACGAGGGGCAGCGTGACGAACGTCAGCGGGTCGGTTGCCCTCGTCTGATAAAGGAAGCGGGTGAGGACCTTCGTCAGAAGTGCTGCGCCGGCGAGTCCGATGACGCCGCCGATCGCGACGAGCGCGATGGCTTCGCCCGCGACCATCCTACCGATTTGCCCGGCCCTCGCGCCGAGCGCCATTCGAATGCCGATTTCAGGCGTTCGCTGCGTCACGACATACGAGATCAGCCCATAGAGGCCGGCGACGGCGAGCGCCAGGGCCACGATTGAGAAGCTCCCCAGCAGAATCGCGTAGAAGCGCGGATCGGTCGTTCGCGCCGCGACGATGTCGTTCATGCTCAGCACGTCGTAGGTCGGCACCGTGCTGTCCACGCGGTACAAGGCGGACTGCAGCGTCCTGACGATCTCCTCCGGAGTCCGCGAGGTTCGCAGGACGAACGTCATGTCCCCAATCCTCCAGCGCGTCTCGCGGACCTGGAGGTAAGGCTGATAGATTGCCGCCGCAGGGGCCGCACCCAGATCGTCCTGACGGACGTCGCCGACGACCCCGACGATCTCGCGCCCCGTTTCTCCTTTGAACCCGACGCTGATGCGGTGACCGATCGGATCCTGATCGGGCCAGAAGCGGCGAGCGACGGTTTCCGAGATGATGACGACGGCGGGCGAGTGTTCCGTGTCGCGGCTGTCGAACAGCCGCCCCCGCCGAAGCGGAATGTTGAGGGCCCGGAAGTAATCGCCTCCTACCGCCTGCTTGCTCGCCCATGCCCGCCGGCGTGGCTTGTCCTCGCCATCGATGGTGAAATCTCCACTCACGCGCGCCCCGTTCGCGGCAAGGGGCACGGCGCTGCCGATCGCGACGAACTCGGTCGCGGGCTGGTGCTGCAGTTGCTCGAGCGCTTCGCGAAAATACGCGCGCACGGAATCGGTCGAGGGATACGTCGCTTCCGGCAGCGACACCGTTGCCGTCATCACCTGACGGGCGTCGAATCCCAGCGGCACGTCTCGCAGCCGAATGAAGCTCCTGACCAGGAGCCCCGCGCCAATGAGGAGCAGCAGCGCGAGCGAACACTCCGCGGCAACCAGCCAGCGCTGGATCCGGCGAGTCCTCGCGGGCCGGGCCGCTGAGGAGGCCCCGACTTTGAGTGGAGAGCCGATGTCGGCGTGTCCAGCGTGCGCGATCGGCGCGAGGCTGAAGACGATCCCCGTCAGCATCGAGAGAAACACCGTGAACGCGATGGCCCAGCGATCCACGAAGATGGCGTTCACGCGCGGAATCTCTTTCGGCGCTCCGGCTATGACGATCGGAACGATCCAGGTCGTGAGCAGCAGTCCCGCGCCCGCGCCGAGTAACGCGATGATCAGGCTCTCGGTCAGCAGTTGACGTGCCAGACGGGTCCGTGTGGCGCCCAGCGCGGCGCGCACCGCCATTTCCAGCGGGCGTCTCGCGGCCTGCGCGAGGAGCAGGTTGGCGA
>Ga0114129_10006133_pt1 | contig 17044 bp, 11 predicted proteins | sample RhiMetdeltSRZDD1_FD_80071 | JGI IMG/M metagenome (GOLD analysis project Ga0114129, IMG submission 80071) | Populus rhizosphere microbial communities from Tennessee, USA - Rhizosphere MetaG P. deltoides SRZDD1 (version 2) (version 2) | ecosystem: Host-associated > Plants > Roots > Rhizosphere >... | reverse complement strand
TCGATCGGATCTTTGGCCGCGTCGACTTCCGCACCTTCTCGCCCACCCCAGAACACATACGTCCTCGCTCCGAGCTCAACGCCGAGATCCATCGCACGCATCGTCTTGTGAAGCGCGTACGCGCGGACGCACGAATCGTGTGACGTAAACGCCCCGTCCTTGAAGACGGGATCGGTGAAGAGATTTGTGGTCGCCATCGGAACCGTCATTCCGGTCGACTCCAGTGCCTTCCGAAAATCACGGACGATGCGATCACGCTCTGCAACGGTGGCGTCAATGGGCACGAGATCGTTGTCGTGAAAATTGACGCCCCATGCGCCGGTCTCGGCGAGCTTGTGGACGGCTCGAACCGGATCGAGCGGAGGGCGGACGAACTCCCCGAACGGATCTCGGCCCCGATTGCCGACCGTCCAGAGGCCAAAGGTGAATTTGTCGGCGGGTGTTGGGTTCAGCGTCATTCGACTACCCGTTGAAATACACGTAGGCGGCCGCGATCAGCACGAGCACGACTGCGGAATTGATCACATCCCACTGGTTCCAGCTCCGTCGTGACTCTCTTCGCTGCTCCACGGTGACGGTTTCATACGTCAGCCCCGTGAGCTGACGTGGGCTCGGAGCCGATGTGGAGTAGCTGACCACGATCAGAACGGCAACCGACATCAGAAAGATCAACAGGCCGTAGTACTGAAAATAGATGTTGTTCAACAGCCAGAGCCACGACCCTGGAGTGTAACCGCCCTCATATCCGGCGAGACCGAGCGTCACGGGTGTATCGACAATCAGCCGCAGCATGCCGAGCGCAAATCCCGCGAGCAGCGCCGCCAGGCAGCCGGCCGCGGTCAACCGCCTCATGAACACCCCGAAGAAGAACACGGCCGCAATTGGCGGCGCAAGGTAGGCCTGGATTCCCTGCAAGTACTCGTAGAGGCCGCGCGCTCCCTGAATCACGGGAATCCACACAAGCGCGATCAGCACCATCGTGGCCGTGGCCACACGCCCAACCCAGACGAGTTGGGCCTGCGACGCAGTCGGCCTGAACTTCCGGTAGAAATCGATCGTGAAGAGTGTCGACGAGGCATTGAATGCTCCGGCAAGCGAGCTCATGAGCGCCGCAAGCAGACCGGCGACCACAACGCCGCGAAGTCCCGCCGGCATGACGTGTTGAACGAGCAACGGAAACGCCGCCTGTGCCGACGAGGGGACGACCTGACCGGCACTGTCGACGAGCACGTCAAGTGCCGGGACTCGGTGCGTCCGCGCCAGGGCCAAGGCGATCATGCCTGGGATGATGAAAATGAACACCGGCAACAATTTGAGGAACCCGGCGAAGATCGTGCCTCGTCGCGCTTCGCGTTCATTCGGCGCACCGAGTGTGCGCTGAACGATGTATTGATCGGTACACCAGTACCACAGACCGATGATCGGCGCGCAGAACAGCATGCCGAGCCACGGATAGTTCTGGTTGAAGTACCACGCCATTCGACCAGTCTCTTTCACGGGTAGCCACGTGCCCTCGACGCCGGCCGGTATGAGCGGTTTCCAGAGATTGAACGAATCGGACCCGAGGACGGCTCGCAACTCGCTCCAGCCGCCGAGGCGATTGAGACCGAAGATCGTGAGCAGCAACGAACCCAAGACGAGCACGGCGGTTTGCACGGCCTCGGTGTATGCGACGGCCCTCATGCCGCCCACGATCGTGTACAGACCTGTCAGCAGGACGACGAGCACGGAACCAATCCAGAAGCTGTTGAACGCGGTGCCGGCGATGTGTATCTGCATCTCGGGCAGCAGCGTCCCGAACACCACGCCGCCCGCGAAGATGCCAACAGCCATTTTCGTCAACACGTACGCCACCAGCGAGATCAGCGACAGCACCCACCGAGCCGTCGAAGAAAAGCGTCGCTCCAGGAACTCGGGCATGGTGTACACGCGCGAGCGGAGATAGAACGGCACGAGCACCCAACCAAGAACCAGCAAGCACCACGCGTGCAGCTCGTAGTGGGCGAGCGCAACTCCACTGGTCGCGCCAGCGCCCGCGAGCCCCACGAGATGCTCTGATCCGATATTCGACGCAAAGATCGAAGCGCCGACAACGACCCAACCGAGATCGCGGCCTGCCAGGAAGTAGTCGTCGGCCGTATTGCGGTTTCTCAGAACCGACCACCATGTCAGCCCGAGCAGCAGCGCGAAATACAGCGCGATGACCAGCCAGTCGATAGACGTCATTTCAGAAGATCTTCACGTCGGTGAAGCGCGGCCACTCGTTCCGGTTCGGGTGGGACTATCAGAATCGGCAACTCAATCATTGTCAATGACAGGGCGGCACATTTGGGTTCATCACGTCGACGACGGCTACCGGCGAGCGCAATCTCTGTTTCGATTCGCGCTTGTCTTTCGAGCCCACCTTTCGACACGATGTAGCGGCGGGGCCGAGGGCCCGCCGCTACATCCACATGCCTCGCCACACTGCGTATCTGGCGCTTGCCTTTCTGCTTGCGGCTGTTGCACCCGCTCGATCAGAGACCGGCTACGACGCGTGGCTGCGCTACGCGCCACTACCCGCTGACATCGTACGCAGCCGCTACGCGTCACTGCCTCGACTGGTGACGCTGCTGGGCGATTCGGCGGTCCTGCGCACGGCACGCAACGAGCTCGTTCGCGGCATGACGGCGATGCTCGGAGCTGTGCCAGCAACAACAACGGGCACAGGCAACTCCCCCACCATCCTCCTCGGCACGCTCGATCGCATCCGTGCGACGACGCGGCTCATCGCGCTGCCGGCGCAGTTGAAGCAGGATGGCTTTTGGATTGGATCCTCGTCGATCGGCGGTCGACGAACGGTGATCGTGGCCGGGCAGAACGATCGGGGGGTGCTCTATGGCGCGTTCGCACTGCTCCACCGAATGGCGCTTCGAAAGGATGTTGCCACGCTGAACGGGCGACACGAACCTGCGGCGCCGCTTCGGTGGGTGAATCACTGGGACAATCTTGACGGCACCATCGAACGCGGCTATGCGGGGCGCTCGATCTTCTTTGAGAGCGGCCGTGTGGTCGACGACCTGACGCGTGTGCGCGACTACGGTCGACTGCTCGCATCGATCGGGATCAACGGTGCGACGATCAACAACGTCAACGCCAATGCGATCGTGATCACCGATGCCTTCATCCCGCAGCTCGTGCGTGTGGCGGACGCCCTGCGGCCGTGGGGCGTGAAGCTCTCGGTGTCGATCGACTTCAGCAGCCCGCGACGAATTGGAGGTCTCGACACGTTCGATCCGCTCGATTCGAAAGTGATCCTGTTCTGGCGCGAGCGCGTCGACGCCCTCTATCACGCGATTCCTGACTTTGGTGGCTTCGTGCTCAAGGCCGACTCCGAGGGACGGCTCGGGCCGTCGGCCTACGGCCGCACGCATGCCGACGCCGCGAACGTCCTCGCCAGACCGCTCCGCAACTATGGCGGCGTGATCTTTTATCGAGGCTTCGTCTACGACCATCTGATGGATTGGCGCAATCTGAAAAACGATCGCGCCCGTGGGGCATTTGACAATTTCTCCGCACTCGACGGCCGGTTCGACGACAACGCCATCGTGCAGATCAAGTACGGCCCCATTGACTTCCAGGTGCGCGAGCCGGCTTCTCCGCTCTTCGGAGCGTTGCGAAATACCAACCAGGCGATCGAGCTGCAAGTCACGCAGGAGTATCTGGGCCAGCAACGCCATGTCTGCTTTCTCGTGCCGATGTGGAAGGAGATCCTCGACTTCGACATGCAGGCCCGCGGATCCGCGACACCCGTGAGAGAGATCGTTGCTGGTCGCGCCTTTGGACAACCGTTAGGAGGCTTTGTCGCCGTCGCGAACGTCGGCCGCGACACGAACTGGTTGGGCCACGATTTGGCGATGGCGAACCTCTATGGATTCGGACGCCTTGCGTGGAACCCGACCGTGTCGGCGAAAGACCTCGCGTCCGACTGGGCACAGCTGACATTCGGGCACGATCCACAAGTCGTGGACACGATCACGAGCATCCTGCTCGATTCCTGGCCGGCCTATGAGCGATACACGGGTCCCCTTGGCGCCGGCACGTTGACCGACATCATCGGTGTCCACTACGGACCGGGGATCGAATCGTCTGAGCGAAACGGGTGGGGGCAGTGGCACCGCGCCAATGGTCAGGGGATCGGGATGGATCGAACGTCGTCGACAGGCACCGGCTTTACCGCGCAATACGCTGCGCCGGTCGCGGCGAAGTACGAGTCTGTGAGCTCGACGCCCGACGAGTTGCTGCTCTTCTTCCATCACGTGCCGTACACACACGTGTTGCACTCCGGCAAGACGGTCATTCAGCACATCTACGACTCGCACTATCAAGGAGCACAGGACGCGGCCGGATTCGTCGCGCGCTGGCGCAGGCTGGAGCGACTCATCGATCGCGAGCGCTACCTCGCCGTCCTCGCCAAACTCGACTATCAGGCTGGCCACGCGATTGTCTGGCGCGACGCCGTCAACAGCTGGTTTCTCTGGTTGTCCGGGATCCCCGATGCCAATGGGCGGGCCGGTCGATTCCCCGGCCGCGTCGAAGCCGAGTCGATGACGCTGGAACGCTATTCGCCTGCGGCGGTGATTCCATGGGAGACGGCATCTGCGGGTCAAGCCGTGACGTGTGCCGTTGGCGGAAACTGCGGCGCACGCCATCGCTACCGAGGTGAGGCCGGGACGTTCGACGTCGTGGTGCAGTACTTCGACGAGAACGATGGAGCAGCGAAGTTCACGCTCTCGGTTGGCGAGCGCCAGGTCGATACCTGGACGGCCGACGCTCAATTCGGTTCCGCGAGCCCGAACGGCCACACGGCGACGCGCCGTATCGTGCGCGGTGTCCGACTTGTCTCAGGGGACGACATCCGCGTGGACGTGACTCCGTCAGGGACAGACACCGGCGCACTCGATTACATCGAGATCGTCCCGAGCGGTTCCTAGCAGCCGGGGTCAGGTCCGGACCGGGTCGGGGTCAGGTCGGGACCGGGTCGGGGTCAGACCCCAGTGATGATCACACTCAACTTTGGCGGCGGGTCCAGATTGCGCAAGCTGCGATCTTCGCGCGTCATCGACGTCGCAGATTCTGCAACGCGAGCGCGGCTCGCGAGCTGAATTTCGAACAATTCGTCAGATCGACGCCGGGCATCGCTTCTTGCACTAGCGAACACATCGTGCTCGCCAGTCTTCGCAGCGCAGCGGTGTTCGGAGTAGACGCCTTCGCCGTAAACATCGAGGTCGACGTCGCGTTCGGGCTCCCCCACTTCACCATGGTCGGACTTCCCGACGCGACGGTCCGCGAAAGTCGCGATCGCGTCCGATCGGCAATTCGGAACTCCGGCTTCGAGTTCCCGCCTCATCGCATCACGGTGAATCTCGCGCCGGCGGATGTGCGGAAGGCAGGCTCGTCGTTTGATCTGCCGATCGCACTCGGACTGCTTGCCACATCCGGCCCGCTGACCCGCCGCGCCATTGACGACACAGTGGTTGTCGGCGAGTTATCGCTCGACGGCGCCATCAACGGAATCAAAGGCGTCCTGCCGATCGCGGTCGCCGCACGACGGCTTGGAATGAACCGACTGCTGCTCCCGCCGCAAAACGCGGCGGAGGCGAGCGTCGTCGAAGGCCTCGACGTGTGCATCGCGCGATCGCTTCCCGAAGCCGTCCAGGCGCTCAACCGACCCGACGAGGCTCAGCGCGCTCCCACTCCGATTGCGTCGCCCGTGCCCACGACTCAACACGACGGCGACCTCTCCGATGTTCGCGGACAACTGTTCGCTCGCCGCGCGCTGGAAGTTGCCGCCGCCGGAGGGCACAACCTCCTACTCACGGGACCACCCGGCGCCGGCAAGACGATGATGGCGCGTCGGCTTGGCGGCATCCTGCCGCCGCTGACCTTCGATGAGGCGCTCGAGTGCTCGGCCATCCACTCGGTGGCCGGCACGTTGCCATCGGGCAGTGGGTTGCTCGCCGAGCGGCCGTTTCGCGCGCCACACCATACGGTGTCGAACGTGGCGCTCGTCGGAGGTGGCGCGATGCCACGCCCAGGAGAGATCTCGCTTGCGCACAACGGTGTGCTCTTCCTCGACGAGATGCCGGAGTTCGACCGACGTGTCCTCGAAGTGCTGCGACAGCCCCTCGAGGAAGGGCGCGTGACGATCGCGCGTGCGGCGCGAACAGCGGTCTTCCCGGCGAAGTTCGTGCTCGTCGCCGCGATGAATCCATGCCCATGCGGTTTCCTCGGCGACGACCGACGCCCCTGCCGCTGTACGCCCGGTCAGATTGCCAAGTATCGAGGACGCCTGTCCGGTCCGCTGCGCGACCGCATCGATCTGATCGTCGAGGTGCCTGCCGTACCAGTGTCGGCGATTGCCGATGGAGAGCCAGGTGAACCATCGGCATCGGTGCGGCAGCGCGTGCTCACTGCACGCGCCGTGCAACAGTCGCGCTGCGCCTTGGTGCGGGCCCGGACCAACGCCGATCTTCGAGGATCGGCGGTCGCGACGTTGTGCCGGCCAGATGCCGAAGGACGAGCACTACTACATCGTGCCGTCACGCGTATGGGACTGAGCGCTCGCGGATATGACCGCGTGCTGAAAGTGGCCCGAACCATTGCAGATCTTGCCAGCGCGAGGGACGTCGACTCCGATCACGTGGCCGAGGCGCTGCAGTACAGGTTGGTGGAATGACAGGCTGGGTGCGGAAACACACGGTGATGCATGAATGCAGAAGTCAGTCGTCGAGTCTTCGTTGGGTCGGTGGCAGCGGGCATGCCGCTGCTGGCACATGGCGGGAGCGCGTCGTTCGCCAAGGCCGGAGTTGCCGCACACTATCACGCCACTGGCGACGGAACCGCCGATCCGGTCCTCGAGCATGTCGCGCGACAAGTCGCCGCGATCTGCAACCGGACCAAGGAGAGAGGGATCACGAGCGAGGATGCGCGTGCAATCGCGGCGCATCTTCGCACCGTGAACGTATACGGGCTGCAGATCGCCATGGACGATCAGACGAAGCAGGCGGCGCGCAAATTCTTCGACGCGAGGGGGCGTGAGGCCGCCTTGTACGTGGAAACGGACAGGCGCGCAGCGCGTCAGGAACTGAAGCGCTACGGCGTCGACGCGGACGATCGCTGGTTCGACACGAGCGGCGTCGACTATTCGACGCGCGTGCAGTCCCGCGACGATCTCTTGAAGACGGGCCTCAGCGGCGTACTGGCACGCGCGGCGACTACCTTCGACACGATCGCCACCGAGCTCGACCGCCGCGGGGCCGGGCAGACCGCCAAGGTCGTACGCGTGCAGACGTGGTACGACGGCTACTGCTATCAGATTCAGCGAGAGATCATGCGCTTGGAAATGGATGCCGCATTCGTCTGCGCGTTTGGCGCCTACTATGGAGCACTCACGATCATGTGCGCCATGATCACGAGTGCCATAGGCGTCCAGCTGGCCGCCTACTTCCTGTACTGTTAGCGATCTGACGCTCGACGAGGAATAGCCATGTTCAGCAGCATCTGGTTTCTCGCATCAGCGCTGTTCTGTGCGACGGCAGGCACGGCAGTCATCGCATTCCAGCACTCTCACGACCGATCGATGTTCGCGCTCGTCCAGTGGTCGGTCGTTGCGATGGGTCTCGTGGCGCCTCTCTTTCTGGTGCCGGGGCTGCTGTCCGACAAGAAGATCGACGATGCGGCAGCGCGCCGCCTCCGGGGTGCGCGTGTGATCATTCTTGTGTACCTGCCGCTTGCCAGTGCGCTGTCCCTCATGGTGTTTGGACAACGCTGATTCGAGTGGCGCGGCGGTCTACCCCCAGGCCGTCGCGCTACAAGGCAAAGACTCATGCCACACAGGACACAAAGACGCGTTAGCCACAAAGAGCACGAAGGACACTAAGAGGCTGCGTTGGTCTCAGACGTTCTTGATCGATTTCCAATGCCTCAGCCTCTCTGCGATCAGCTCCACGCGTTTCCGATCGTCGCGTCCGTCCATGATGCTCATGTCCTCCGGATCGGCGCGCCAGTAGACACCGGCCGTCCGGGCGTTCAGCCTAGGGTGTGTGTCCGCACGAGTCGTGAAGTACCCGGACGCGCGCTCGGCCGACTCCATCCGGATCTCCCCCGTCCCGTCCAACTGCGGCGCGTTCGGGTCCAGTGGCCGTTCTCCCTTCCAGTAGTAGAAGACGCCCGAAGCCTCTTTCCTCTCCTTCACCGCTTCGCTCCAGTATCTCGCTGACAGGCTGCCATCCTCTTGCCATGAACGGCCGGCCAGCTCCAGCGTGCCGTCGCGGTCCCGCGAAATCCTCAGCAGGCTCACGGCGGAAGGCTCCCGCGCGGTGCGTTCCGTCAGGGAAAACTGCCACCACAGACCTTCGATACGGGCAACCTTGCCCTCGTTCTCGATCGCCTTCCGGAGCTTCTGGTTGACGACTCTCATCTCGGCCGGCGTGGTCGCTTCGCCGTACCGTACGCACGTGAGGCCAAGGAGATCGCTTGGAAGCTTCGAGCCGCTCGCGTGAAGGATGAAGGTTCGGCGCATTCCGAGGGCTCCGCCGAAGAGGCCAGCTTCGAAGACGACATTATCTCGCGGAGAAGCCTGACCGGACCCCGGCTGAGGTGATGCCAGTGGGCTGTTGGTCGTCCAATCGTCCTGAGCGAACACGAGTGCCGCGAAGTCGACTTCATGGGCAAGCTCGAGGAGGCGTTCCAGCGTGGTGGTCCCGGGATTGAAGGACGTTGTCCAGGGTTCTACATGCGCAACGTCTTCGAGACCGCGTGTCAGCGCCTGAAGCAGCTTCTCCTGCTTTCCTGACGAGCCTAGGAAGATGCGAGGCTTGTCCATCCGTTCCTCCAGATAACAGATCGGTCGCGCGTACGCGACCAATCAGTGTCACCCTCAAGCGCGAGCCATTTCAAGAGTGCCAAGTGCATTGGATCCAAGACGCCTTCCCTGGTGCCAATCGCGCAGGCGTCGCCAATAGCTCATCCCCGATCCGCAGTCCAGTCCTTCGGCGATATCTGCCACGGAATTCCGTTGCGCAGCACGAAGAGGATGCCGTTCCTTTGTGTCCTTAGTGGCTTGATACGTCTTGGTGGCCAACAGGAGCCCGCAAGTCGTGCGCACTCTTGATCGCCGTCGCGGCAAGGATGATCGCGCCTCCGACAATCGTCCAGCGTCCCGGATGTTCTCCGCGAATCATCCAGGTCCATACGGGGTTGAGGACGGGTTCGATGAGCAGCAGCAGGGAAACTTCCAGCGCAGCGAGCTTCTTCATCGCTGCAGTGAGAAGCACATAGGCCAGACCAATCTGACAGACGCCGAGATACGCAATCGTCGTCCACTCCCCCGTCGAGGCACGAGGCAATGGCAACGCGAACGGCATCGCGGCCAGGCTCGCAAAGAGATTCCCAAAGGCGACGGCGCTCATGCCCACGCTGGCGTCGCCCTCGCCTCGTTGTAAATACCGAAGTCCAAGAATGGTGAATGCCCATGTGACGCTGCAGATGACCGCAAGGAGATTGCCCGTCGCCGGATCCGGAGCGGTAACCGTCGCTGCCGGCCGCCCAATGACGCAGAACGTCATCCCCGTCGCGAGTCCCATCAGCAAGACGAGATCGCGTGCCCGAAACCGCTCCCCGAGGACGAGCGGACCGAGAACCAGCAGGTAGAGTGGCGCGGTCGCCTGAAGAAAGATCGCGTTTGCCGCAGTGGTGAGCTTCGTCGACAGTACGAACAGCGTGAGCGTCGCCGCGTAAACCACGCTCGTCACGACCATCGGCACCGACACCGCGGGCCGACCGCGAACGAGCAGGACGAGCACGATCCCCGCGATTCCCGACCTGAGTGCCGATACTTGCAGGCCTGTAAACGCGGCCGCCTTGATGCCGGCTCCGCCTGTTGAAAAGAGCACGGCCGCTGCCAGGACCTGCAACCGTGCCACCCCCGCGGTCACGTGATTACCATCGTGTGTATTCGCCCGATGTTCGCCGAAGCGTACTTCTTGGAGACGCTTTTGTTCCTGTGGTAGGCTGAGACTTCACGTTCTTTTCCCCCAAAGGCGTGAGCATCGGATAGTAACGGTTGACGGGCCCCAGCCCCGCACCTCTCGGCGAGTCTGCGTAAATTCACTGATGCATGGCCTCTAGGCGTTACACAATCCTCATCGCCGACCGCACGTCGGGCGTCGTCCGACGAGTGACCTTCTCCGCACGACCGGCCTTCGCGGTGGCGTGTGCGATGGTGACGCTACCGGTCCTGGTCGGGATTGGCGCGGCGTGGAAGGCCAAAAGCGACGTCTCGGGTGTTTACACGAATCAGCAGGCCCTCGAGCTCGAAAACTCCAGCTATCGGACCGCAACCGAGGAGCTCTCTGGTCAAATCGAATCGCTGCAGTCGGCCATCGCCGACCTCGGCGCACGCGCCGCGCTGGATCCGAGTCTGGCTCGGACGATGGAGAAACTGCCCGCGCTGGTCAAAGCCCGCGCCATGGGCGGCAACGTCGCCTCGAGCGGCGCATCGACCAGGCAGGAATCACCATACGCCAGAACGCTGTCGGCGCTCTCCAATCCGGACGACACGTTTGGACTGCTACGAGCGCTGCTCGAAGGGCTCGAGTCGCGTCTGCAGTCGGTCCGGAGCAACGTCGAGAAGCGCAACGCGCTGGCCGCAGCCACTCCCTCGATCTGGCCGGCACGCGGGTGGCTCACATCGACCATGGGTCCCCGAATCGACCCGGTGACGGGCGACAGCGATTATCACAACGGGCTCGACATTGCGGGCGACAAGGGGCAGCCGATCTACGCCACCGCTGCCGGCGTAGTGACGCATGCCGGCTATCAAGGCGCGTACGGCAACCTCATCGTCGTCGATCACGGCTTCGGGCTCGAAACGCGTTACGGACATCTCTCAGGCTTCCTGGTCCAGAACGGCGACCACGTTCAGCGCGGCGAGATGATCGGCCGCCTCGGAGCCACAGGGCGCACAACTGGCAACCACCTCCACTACGAGGTGATGGCCAACGGCAGACTCCTCAATCCGCTGCAACTCCTCACGCAGCAGAAGCCGCGCGACCGCTAACTCGCTGACAACCTGCGGTTTCTTGCCGATCCGTAGCCGCACGGCTACAATCGGTGGATATTCCTTCAGTGTCAGCTCTCTCCTAGCGCATGATCGGCCAACTGCTCGCGAAGGTCATCGGTACCCAGAACGAACGAGAGATCAAGCGGCTTCGGCCGCTCGTCGCAGAGATCAGCGCGCTCGAACCTTCGATCCAGAAGCTCACAGACGAACAGCTTCGAGAGAAGACGCTCGAATTTCGAAAGCGCGTCGCGGACGGCGCACCAATTGACGACATCCTGATCGAAGCGTTCGCCGTGGTCCGCGAAGCCGGCCGCCGCGTCCTGAACATGCGGCACTTCGACGTGCAGCTGATCGGTGGGATGGTCCTGCACAAAGGGACGATCGCCGAGATGAAGACGGGCGAAGGCAAGACGCTCGTGGCCACGTTGCCGGCGTATCTCAACGCTCTCGAGGGCAAGGGCGTGCACGTCGTCACGGTGAACGACTACCTCGCCCGTCGCGACTCGGAGTGGATGGGTCGTTTGTATCGGTTCCTCGGCATGAGTGTCGGCGTCATTCAGCACGACCTCAGAGACGAGCAACGTCAAATCGCGTACGGCGCCGACATCACTTACGGCACCAACAACGAGTTCGGCTTCGATTACCTGCGCGACAACATGAAGTTCGAGCTCGGCCACATGGTGCAGCGCGGACATCACTACGCCATCGTCGACGAGGTCGACAGCATCCTCATCGACGAGGCGAGGACGCCGCTGATCATTTCAGGCCCTGCGGAAGAGTCCACCGACCTGTACTACGAGGTCGATCGGATCATCCCAAAACTGAAGAAAGGCGCGGTGACGCAGGGCAACGTCAAGGCGGAGGATCGCGACGAGCTCGAAAAGACCGGCGATTACATCGTTGACGAAAAGCACAAGACCGTCACGCTGACCGAAACCGGCATGGCAAAAGCCGAGCAGATGCTGGCACATCGGCTCGTTCCCGAGTCGACGGGCATGTATGACCCGGCGAACATGCCACTGCTCCACCACGTGAACCAGGCGCTCAGGGCACACACGCTGTTCCACCTCGACGTCGAATACATGATCAAGGATGGCGGGGTCGTCATCGTCGACGAGTTCACCGGCCGACTCATGCCCGGCCGCCGTTGGAGCGACGGCCTGCACCAGGCTGTCGAGGCCAAAGAGAAGGTCAAGATCGAGCGCGAGAATCAGACGCTCGCCACCATCACGTTCCAGAACTACTTCCGCAAGTACAAGAAGCTCTCGGGCATGACCGGCACGGCGGAGACCGAAGCGCCGGAGTTCGCCAAGATCTACAACCTCGACGTGATCGTCATACCGACGAATCGGCCGCTCAAGCGGGTTGAAGAGCCCGACCTGATCTATCGCACGGAAAAAGAGAAGTACGAAGCGATCGTCAACGACATCATCGAGAAGCAGAACTCGGGCCGGCCGACTCTCGTCGGCACGGTCTCGATCGAGAAGTCGGAGCGACTCCACACGCTCTTGCAGAGACGCGGCATCAAGCACGTCGTGCTCAACGCGAAATACCACGCCCAGGAAGCCGAAATCGTGGCGCAGGCCGGACACAAGAACAACGTCACGATCGCGACGAACATGGCCGGCCGCGGCACGGACATCCTGCTTGGCGGCAACCCCGAATACGCGGCACGGCAGCAGTGCTTGGCGGAGGAGGTCGCAGAGCGGCTTCCGAAGGGCGAAGAAAAATTCATCGACGACGAGGAGTTCGTCTACTACTTCCACGTGGACGGCTTCTATCGCGTGCCACGACCCGATTGGGAACGCATCTTCTCCCACTTCAAGCGACAGATGGATGCCGAGCACGAGGAGGTCGTGAATCTTAGCGGTCTTCACATCCTTGGCACCGAGCGACACGAGGCACGCCGCATCGACAACCAGCTTCGAGGCCGCGCAGGCCGGCAGGGCGACCCCGGGTCGTCGCGGTTCTACTTGTCACTCGAAGACGATCTGATGCGCATCTTCGGCTCGGACCGGATTTCCGGCCTCATGCAGAGGCTCGGCATGGAGGAAGGTGTCCCAATCGAGCACGGCATGGTGACGCGAGCCATCGAACGTGCGCAAAAACAGGTCGAGGCGCAGAACTTCGGCGTCCGCAAACACCTCCTCGAGTACGACGACGTGATGAACAAGCAGCGTGAAAGCGTCTACACGCTGCGACGCGAGATCCTCGACGGCCGCATTCATCTCACCGAAGACGAGATCGTCGACACGCGCGAGTACGCGCTCGCCCTTGCCGAGGAGATTCTCGAAGAGCAGGTCGACCGCTTCGCTGGCAAGGCGCTCGACTTCGAGGAGTGGGACATTCCCGCGCTGATTCGCGAGCTCTCACGCCTATTCGGCCTGGAGCAGCAGGCCCTCGAGGCACTCCAGCTCGGCACCAAGAGCACCGACGAGATCACGGACGCGGTCTGGAATCTCGCGAAGACCAGCTACACCGAGAAAGAGAACATCGTCGGCGCCGATCTGCTGCGGCGGATCGAGCGCGACATCATGCTGCAGATCGTCGACGGACAGTGGAAGGATCACCTCTACTCGCTCGATCATCTCAAGGAAGGCATCGGCCTCCGCGGATACGGCCAGCGTGATCCGCTCGTCGAGTACAAGAAGGAGAGCTACGGGCTGTTCCAGGACATGAAGGCGCGGATCGAAGAGGAGATGGTCCGCTATCTCTTCTGGCTCCGTCCCATGGTCAACGAAGTTGCCCCCGCAGTCGCGCGCCCGGCTCCGCGGCGTGCGTCGCCGCTCATCATGAACAAGCCTGCGGTCGATACGGTGGCGCCGTTTGCGAACGCGCCGCGTGCGTCTCAGTCGAATCAACCGCCGACGCCCGCGCGGACCGGCGGCGACGATGTGATCAAAACCGTGCGCCGGGATGAACCCAAGGTCGGCCGGAACGATCCCTGCCCGTGCGGCAGTGGAAGAAAATACAAGAAGTGCCACGGCGCTGCAGCGTGAACGGAAGGGCCGACTGACTGTCGGCCCTTTGCGCATAATGAGGACTCAATGGATGTGAAGACCGCTCCTCTCTCGCTCACTGACACCGAAGTCGGCATCGCCACCGCACTGACGTTCGACGACGTCCTGCTGGTGCCGCAGCATTCGACCGTGCTGCCCACGCAGGTGGACGTCTCGACGCGGCTGACGCGGAACATCCGTTTGAATGTGCCGCTGCTGAGCGCGGCGATGGACACCGTGACCGAGTCCGGCCTCGCGATCGCGATGGCACAGCTCGGTGGGCTGGGCGTCATCCATAAGAACCTGCAAATCCACGAACAGGCGGCCGAGGTCGATCGTGTGAAGCGATCTGAGAGCGGCATGATCGTGAACCCAATCACACTCTCGCCATCGAACCGGATTTACGAAGCGCTCGACCTCATGAAAAACTACCGGATCTCGGGAGTTCCGATCACCGAAGACGGCAGCAAGGAAGGTCGACTCGTCGGCATCCTGACCAATCGCGACCTGCGATTCGAGACCAACGTCAACCGGCAGATCGACGAGGTGATGACGAAGGATCCGCTCTTCACCGTGCCGGTGGGCACGACGCTCGACGAGGCGCGATCGTTCCTCCATCAGCACAAGGTCGAGAAACTGCTCGTCGTCGACAAAGACTTCAGGCTGAAGGGGCTGATTACCGTCAAGGACATTCAGAAGGGGATCAAGTATCCGAACGCATGCAAGGATGCGCTCGGCCGCTTGCGCTGTGGTGCGGCTATCGGCGTGGCGAAGGACTCTCTCGAGCGGGCGCATGCGCTCGTCTCCGCCGGCGTGGACGTGCTGGTCGTCGATACCGCCCACGGTCACCATCAGGGCGTCATCGACATGGTGGCACGGATCCGTCGCGAGTTCCCGAACACCGATCTCGTCGCCGGCAACGTAGCGACCGCGGAGGGCACGGAGGCGCTGATCGGGTCGGGGGTTGATGCGGTCAAGGTCGGCATCGGAGCCGGATCCATCTGCACGACGCGAGTCGTCGCCGGCATTGGCATCCCGATGATCAGCGCGATCCTCGAGTGCGCAAAAGCTTCGGCGGTTCGCAACATCCCTGTGATCGCCGACGGTGGCACCCGCTACTCGGGCGACATCGTCAAGGCGCTGGCCTGCGGCGCGAGCTCAGTGATGACCGGAAACCTCTTCGCCGGCACCGACGAGAGCCCGGGCGAACTGATCCTGTTCCAGGGCCGCACCTACAAGGAGTATCGCGGGATGGGCTCCATCGGCGCGATGCGCCGTGGCAGCCGCGACCGCTATTTTCAGGACGAGTTCGACCTCGAGGGTGGCCGCGCCTCGGACAAGCTGGTCCCGGAAGGTATCGAGGGGCGCGTAGCGCACAAAGGCAGCGCCCAGGCGGTCATCTATCAGCTCATGGGCGGCCTGCGCGCGGGTATGGGGTACTGCGGCAGCGGAACGATCCCCGAGCTCCAGCGCAAGGCCAAGCTGATTCGCATCACTCCGGCCGGAGCGCGCGAGAGCCACGTGCACGACGTGACGATTACGAAGGAAGCGCCCAACTACAGGATGGAATAGACGATTCGCCGCGTCGTCTCATCGACGATCTCGACGCGCACCTCGCGCGCACCCGGAAGTAAGTGCGCCAGACGATCCGGCCACTCGATTGCCAGGATGCCGTCCCTCACACCCATTTCCTCGAGGCCGAGTTCCTCGGTTGCCACCTTCTCGAGACGATAGAGGTCGACGTGATAGAGCACGAGACGACCGCCTCGGTACTCATGCACGAGGGTGAAGGTCGGACTGCTGACTTCCTCGGGATCGACTCCCAGGCCTGCGGCCAGTCCTCGGACAAACGCGGTCTTCCCTGCTCCGAGATTCCCTGATAGCAAGATGACGTCGCCGGCGACGAGCTGAGCCGCCATCTCGAAGGCGACCGCGGCTGTGGATTCTTCTGAGTGTGTGACGACTGTGTGAGTCGCGGTCACGACTCGTCGGTCTTGCCGCGGATGAGTGACGTGAGCGCCTCGCCCAGGTGATCGAGAAGATCCGTTGCGGTCATCGCAGCCTGGCCTTCCCGCGACTCCGCGAGATCACCGGCGGCGCCATGCAGAAACACCGCGAGGCGACAGGCGGCCTCGGCGTCGAGCAACTGCGCGACCCACGCGGCAATCATGCCTGTCAGGACGTCGCCAGTCCCTCCTGTTGCCATCCCAGGGTTGCCGGTGGGGTTGATGAAGACATGACCTTCGGGCGTCGCGATGACCGTGCGGTGCCCCTTCAACACGACATAGACACGATGCGTCGTCGCGAAATCGGTCGCTACGTCGAGTCGGTTTGACTGGACATCGGTGATCGACCCGCCAATGAGCCGCGCCATCTCCCCAGGGTGGGGCGTGATGATGACATCGCGCTCCTCGCTACCCGTCAGCCGGCCTGGATCGTCGGCCAGCACGGTGATCGCGTCCGCGTCCAGCACGAGCGGACACGTCGCGCGATCGAGCATCGCGCGCACGAATTCGCCAACACCGGCAGAGCGCCCGAGACCAGGGCCACATGCGATGACGTCGTGGGTCAACTCGAGCACGCGATCCACCGCGCCCGCGAGGACCATCCCCGACTCATCGTCCGGCAAGTCGAAGGTCATGAACGGCGCACCCATCGAGGCGACGATCGGGAGACATGACTTGGGCGTGGCCACAGTGACCAGCCCTGCGCCGGATCGCAGCGCGCCGCAGGCCGCGAGATACGCAGCCCCTGTCTTCCCCATCGATCCCGCGGCAACCGTCACGCGGCCAAAGTCACCCTTGTGCGAATCAGCTGCGCGCGGCGCGACGAGTCCCCGCATCTGCTCCGGCGTCAGCAGCTCCACATGCGGGCCATCGACTCCGTCGATCACGTCATACGGGATGCCGATGTCGGCGATGACGACGTCGCCGGCATAGGC
>Ga0114129_10006131_pt1 | contig 17049 bp, 15 predicted proteins | sample RhiMetdeltSRZDD1_FD_80071 | JGI IMG/M metagenome (GOLD analysis project Ga0114129, IMG submission 80071) | Populus rhizosphere microbial communities from Tennessee, USA - Rhizosphere MetaG P. deltoides SRZDD1 (version 2) (version 2) | ecosystem: Host-associated > Plants > Roots > Rhizosphere >... | reverse complement strand
GCAGGAGGAGTTCCTGCGGCCGCTCGGGATCAGCCAGTACCGACTGGCGAAGGCGCTGACGGTTCCGCCGCGGCGCATCAACGAGATCGTTCACGGCAAGCGCGCGGTGACGGCGAATACGGCGCTGCGGTTGGCGCGCCACTTCGGGACCTCGGAGCGCTTCTGGTTGAATCTCCAGGCCCGCTACGATCTCGAGATCGAGAAGGACCGGCTCGGCGACCGACTGCGCCGTGAAGTGCGAGTCCTCGTGCGGCGGGATAGGAGCGGACCAGCCGGACAGGCCGCTTCCCCGCGTCTGGCGCGGTGACTGAAGTATTGCCCTCCTGTTACCGAGTGTGATGGCGCCACGTTGCGGATCACCCGGGACGGCTCAGCGCAACACCCAGCCCCCGTCGATCGTCACGACCTGCCCAGTGATGAAGCTGCTCGCAGACCCGGCCAGGAAGACGACGGGCTCAGCCACGTCGTCGGGGAGGCCGCGTCGCTGGATGGCCTGGAGCGGCAGGAGCTCGGCCGTCAGGGCGGTCTGGTCCGGGAAGCGTTCGAGCTCGTCCTCGGTCCGGATGGCCCCCGGCATGATGCAGTTGACCTGGATGTTGTCGCCGCCGACCTCGCGCGCCAGGCCGCGGGTGAAGCCGATGATGCCCGCCTTCGAGGTGATGTAGTGGAGGTAGGCGCCGCGACCCAGCTCCGCCGTGACGCTGCTCACGTTGACGATCTTCCCGCCCCCCAGCTCGCGCATGTCGGGGTGGACGGCGCGTGCGCACAGGAAGGCGCCGCGCAGGTTGACAGCCATCATGTCGTCCCACGCCTGCACGGTCAGCTCGGTCCACGCGGCGCGATCCATCCGGGCCGCGTTGTTGACCAGGATGCCGATCCGCCCGAGGGACGCCCGGATGGTCGCGACCATCTCCGCGACCTCGCCCGGGCTCGACACGTCAGCCTGAACAGCCCGGGCCCGGCCTCCGCTCGCGACGATCTCCCCGGCGACGCGCTCCGCCGCCGCCATGTCCGGCGTGGGCAGGTGGTTGATCGCCAGGGCGGCGCCTTCCCTCGCCAGAGCGCGGGCGACAGCGGCGCCGATGCCACGCGAGGCGCCCGTGACAAGCGCGACCGACCCGAGAAGCGACCTGTCATTGCCCGGCGTCTACCCCTGGTAGGTGCCGAGCGGCAGCCCCCCGACGTCGGGGTCCACCCGGAAGAGGCCCCCCGCGTGGGGCTCGGCGCGCAGGCCCGCCGGGGACAGCCCGCCGGCAGCCGTCGTGATGTAGAGCGCGGTCAGATCCGGATCGCCGAAGGTGCAGCTCGTCACCTGCGAGGCCGCCACGGCGACGACGCAATCGACGTCGCCGCCCGGCGTCAGGCGCACGACGCACCCGGCTCCCCAAAGGGCGAGCCAGATGCCGCCCTCAGCGTCGATGGCGAGGCCGTCCGGAAGGCCGCGTCGCCTGGGTTGCCCGGATCCGGGATGCGCTCGGCTGGACGCCCGAATACCTGGACTTCGGCGGCGGCATGGCGGAGCAGCGGGACGAGGGGATCGGGCCGTTCGGTCTGGACCGGGATGCCCCGTCGGTCGAGGCCTACGCGGCCACGATCACCGGGACACTCCGGGAGGAGCTCGACCGTTTCGGGCTGCCCCATCCCCGGCTGATCGTTGAGCCCGGGCGCTCCATCGCGGGCAACGTCGCGGTCCTGCTCACCCGGGTCGGGATCGTCAAGACGTTCCCGGGAGTCAAGACCTGGGTCAGCCTGGATGCTAGCCAGAACATCATGCCGAACATCGTGAACCTGGCCTACGAGTACTACGCGATCGCCGCCGACCGCGCGACCGCCCCGGCCGCCGAGCCGGTGGACCTCGTCGGCCCATTGTGCAGCTTCGATTTCCTCGGCCGCGACCGCCGACTGCCGCCACTGCGCCGGGACGACCTCGTGGCTTTCCTCGACACGGGCGCGTATTGCGAGAGCAAGGCGCTCCAGTTCAATGCCCTGCCGCGGCCGGCCTCCGTCATGGTCTCGGGCGGGGAGGCGGACGTCGTGGTGGAGCGGGAGACGCTCCAGGACGTCATCGCGCGTCACCGCCTGCCGGCGCGGCTCCTGGCGACCGGGTCCAGCGGCGCGGGGCCGCGGGTTCCGCCACCCGCGGCGGCCGGGCGCCCGGCGTCGCCTGTCCTCCCGTAGGGGAGCCTGATCCGAGGAGGGAAGTCCGATGCGAGGTTCCAGGGAACGGGTGCGGAACGTCGTGCTGATCGTGTTCGACACACTGCGTCTCGACGCGGTCGGCTGCTACGGCACGCCGCCGCCGTGGGGCGCGATCGAGACCCCGGTCCTCGACGCCTTCGCCCGGGACTCCGTGCGCTTCACACGCGCCTACCCCGAATCGCTGCCCACGCTGTGCGCCCGGCGGGCCCTCTACACCGGCCAGCGGACGTATCCCTTCCACGAGGGTAACTTCAACTTGAAGGGCGATTTCCCCGGCGTCGCTCCCGGTTGGGGGCCGATCCCGGAGGCGCAGCACACGCTGGCCGAGATCTTCGGGGCGGCCGGCTTCCGCACCGGGCTCATCGCGGACGTCTACCACATGTTCAAGCCCTCGAAGAACTTCTGGCGGGGCTTCGACCAGTGGACCTTCATCCGCGGCCAGGAGACCGATCCCGCGCGCAGCGGACCCGCCCCGAGCCAGGCGCTGATCGACCGCTACGTCCCGCGCCGGCTCCAGGACTTCCGGCGCCAGGCACGGGGGCTCGCTAAGCTCCCCACGGGGATCGACTGGTTCTCGAGCACATCGGTCCGCAACATGCACGACCGGGTGCGCGAAGAGCTCTGGTTCAACGCCCAGGTGATGCAGGAGAGCGCGCGCTGGCTCGAGCAGAACCGGGACGCCGAGCGCTTCTTCCTCACCGTCGAGTCGTTCGACCCGCACGAGCCGTGGTTCGTCCCCGAGCACTACCGGCGGCGCTACGACCCCTCGGACGGGCCCGAACAGGTGCTCTCCCCGTACACGGAGATTCCCGACCTCGAGCCGGAGCTGGTGCGGCGCACGCGCGCGAACTACGCGGGACTCGTCACGATGTGTGACCGGTGGCTCGGGCACCTCCTGGAGACGCTGCGCACCCAGGGGCGGCTCGACGACACGCTGGTGGTCGTCGCCTCGGATCACGGCCACACGCTCTGGGAGCGCCGCGCGTACATCGGCAAGCGTGGCTACCCGTCGGATCCCGAGGTGTACGAGGTGCCGCTGCTGATCCGGCACCCGGCCGGACACGGCGCCGGCACTACGTGCGATGCCTGGGTCCAGCACCACGACGTCGCCGCCACGCTCCTGGACGCGGCCGGCGTCGCCTCGCCCGAGCCCCTGGCCGGCCGCTCGGCGTGGCGGACCGTCTTCGCCGGCGGCCCGCCAGTCCGCGACCACGTGGTCGTGGGCTGGGGCTCGGCGATGACCGTGGTGACCGATCGCTGGTGGTTCAACGCCAAGGTGGACGGCCGAGGCGCCTTCCTCTTCGACCGCAAGCGCCCCGATCCTTTCGCCGAGAACTTGACCGACACGGAGCCCGCCCTCGTGCGCGAGCTGTTCGAGGCGGGGGTGGCCGAGGCCGCGGGGGGCTTCCCCCGCTTTCTCCTGGAATTGGCGCAGAGCGCGGTCGACGCGCCGGGCTGTAGCCCCATCGCGGTCGGCTAGGAGTCTACCCGAGTAACCCGGCTTCGCATTGAGGAGAGGACATCCAGCCGGTCCGGTGGGTCTACTATCTCAAGGCGATCGAATGGGTCAGGAGACTCGAGCATCCTGAGGTGGCGGGTGCCCACCACGGCTAGAACGGACGTGGAGTATGCTCGATCAGCTCTCACTTCAATCGCCGCGTCCAGGCCACGAGCGCTTCGAGGAGTTGCCGGATTCGCGTCCGCGACCCTTCGTCCGCGAGGTGACCCTGCGCGTCGAAGCGCTGGGCCGCGTTCGTGATCATGACCTCGGGTCGGTTCACCGGGTACATGTTCAGGAACACGAACGATTGGCGCAGGTGATACTGCGCGCGGGCGCTTCCCAGCGGGCCTGGCGAGGCGCCCATGAGGGCAACCGGCTTGCCGTCCCAGACATTGTCGCCGTATGGCCGTGAGCCCCAGTCGATGGCATTCTTCAGAACCCCGGGCACGGAATAGTTGTACTCGGGTGTCGCAAACAGGATTGCGTCCGCCTCGCGAACACGGGCTTTGAGCTCTACGACGCGAGGCGGGAGCACTCGCTCGTCGTCTTCGTTGAACGGAGGAACCCCGTCAAGGCCTAAGATCTCGAGCGTGGCCCCTTCGGGGAGGAGCTCCTGCGCGGCCTTCAACGCGGCCTTGTTGTAGGACGCCTGACGCAGGCTGCCAGGAATGCCGAGGATGTTGACCGGACTGGTCGTGCCCACCATCTACCCTCCTGCACGCGACGTGCGCGTGGCGAACGTGAACGCCGGTTGGGTGGTGACCGGCCTACTGCTCGGTAGGCGGCGAAGGAGTCGCCAAGACGCCGGTCAGCTCAGAGGGTCTCGAGGACCTCATGGACGAACTGGACCACCATCGATCCTTCGCCGACGGCCGCCGCGACGCGCTTGGCGGATCCTGAGCGGACGTCCCCCGCGGCGAACACGCCGGGGCGGCTCGTTTCCAGCAGGAACGGCGGCCGCCGGCTACTCCAGTGAGGTGACTGCGCCACGTCAGTGCCCGTCCGGATGAACCCCTTGGCATCTCGCTCGATCTCGGGCGGCAGCCACTCCGTCCTCGGGACCGCCCCGATGAAGCTGAACACGGCAGGCGTGTCGATCGTGCGCGCCTGTCCGGTCGACTCGTGGAGGACCTCCACCCCGTCGAGGTGTCCATCGCCGCGCATCCGGCGAAGCGTCGTGTTGACGTTAAGCGTGATGTTGCGCGTATGCTCGATGCGCCGCGCGAGGTAGCTGGACATGCTCTTGTAGAGACTGTCGCCGCGAATCAGCAGCTCCAGCTGACTCGCATGCTGGGCGAGGAAGACCGCGGCTTGCCCAGCCGAGTTGCCGCCGCCCACGAGTACGACCGGCACCCCTCGGCAGAGCTGCCCCTCGGCCGGCGTGGCCGCGTAGTAGACGCCCTTGCCCTCGAAGCGCGCGCATTCCTCGACGTCCAAGCGGCGGTAATCGGCGCCCGTGGCGATGAGCAGGCACTTTGTCGTCACCGTCTCGCCGCTGTCCAGACGCAGAACGGAGTAGGCATTCTCCCAGCTCAGTCCGGTGACCTGGCTCGGCATCGACAGGCGCGCGCCGAACTTGTTGGCCTGGAGCATGGCGCGCTCCGCCAGCTCGCTGCCCGTCACGCCGGTGGGGAAGCCGAGGTAGTTCTCGATCCGCATGCTGGCCCCCGCCTGCCCCCCGGGGGCCGTGCGCTCCACCAGGAGCGTGTGGAGGCCTTCGGAGGCGCCATAGACGGCCGCCGCCAGGCCCGCCGGGCCGGCGCCGACCACGACCAGGTCGTAGACCGTCCGCTCCAGCGGCTGGTGAATGCCGATCGCATCGGCCAGCTCCCGGTTCGAGGGGTTGCGCAGCAGCAGCAGGTGGCCGAGCGCGACCACCGGCGTGTCGGCCTCGGTCAGGCCGAACTGCCGGAGAAGCTGGTCCACCTCCGGGTGGGTCTCCACATCGAGCCAGGTGAACAGGACGCGGTTCTTGGCCAGGAAGTCGCGCACCCGAAAGGTGTCCGTGGAATAGCGGGACCCGATCACCCGGAGACCCACGAAGTCTCCGGACTCGCGCAAGAGCTGGCGCCGGGCGATGAACGCTTGAAGGATGATGTCGCTCAGCGTGGGGCACTGATTGAGCGCCGCCCGGAGCGCGTCGCCCGAGACCTCCGACGCCTCGCACTGGCCCCGGGCGACGGCGCTGATGATCGAGGCGCGCCCGGTGAGATGCGAGACGTCACCGGTGAACTGGCCCTTCCGGTGAATCGTGACCGTCTTCGGCCCTTCACCGGAATGGTCGAGGATCTCGATTTCCCCCGCCTTGACGATGAAGAACTTGAAGTCCCGGTCGCCGACCGCGATGAGGATCTGGCCGTCCCGAAACAACCGCGAAATGGCTCCGGTGCCTGTCTCGAACTCGCGAATCTGCGTGTCCGACAGGGTCGGGAACGCGATGGACTGGAGGGTCTGTTCAGGCATAGCGTCGAGATCCACTCTCGCACGAAGAGGTCGCGAGGTACAGCATGAGCCGACGCGGTGCCACCCCAGTCATTGAGGTGCAGCGGAGCGTCGCGCGAGCCGGGCCTGCACGGATCCCGTGTCACCCCGCTCCCTGCGTTGCAGAGCTTCGATACCGGATGCGAGACTCCCGACACTCCCGCTATGGACACCGGTCGAACCTATCGCGACCGACGAGTTGAAGGAGGAGCTGATTCATGGCCACGGTACGTACGGTGAATGTGGTGCTTGTCCACGGCGGGTTCGTGGACGGGGCTGGGTGGGAGGGCGTGTACAAGATCCTCAGGAAAGACGGCTACGCGGTGAGCATCGTCCAGAATCCCACCCTGTCCCTGGCTGGCGACGTGGCCGCCACGAAGCTCGTTCTCGCGGCGCAGGACCGCCCGGTGATCCCGGTCGGCCACTCCTATGGCGGCGTCGTGATTACGGAGGCCGGCACCGATTCCAAGGTCGCCGGACTCGTGTACATCGCGGCGTTCGCTCCGGACCGTGGCGAGTCGGTTGCCTCGCTCATCAAGGATCCGCCGCCCGGCGCCCCAGTGCCGCCAATTCTGCCCCGCAGCACGGCTAGCTGTTCCTCGACAAGGCGAAGTTCCAGGCATCGTTCGCGGCCGACGTGGATGCCGACCGCGCGGCGTTCATGGCCGACTCGCAGGTTCCGTGGCGCCGGCCGAGCCTTCCTTCCAAGTAACGGTCATGCTGGGGAACTGGCCGCCGGGCGGTCCTCGTTCTTGACGAGGGTGTAGCCGAGGTCGTGGGCACGGCGCATGAGGGTCGAGACGACGCGGCGCTGGTACCGGCGCTCGTAGTAGTCCTGGCCGCGGTCGACGTATTCGGTGCCGAATCGGAGCATCCGGTAGATGAGGCGCGCAAGCTTATGCGCGGTGGCGGTGATGGCCTTGGGAGCGCCGAGGCGAGCTTTCAGGCGGCGGTGGAAGGCTCCGAGGGCGGACCGACTGTGGTAGAGGGAACTGGCGGCCAAACGGAGCGCAGCTGCCACGCGGCTGGCCGAGGGTTTGGTCCGGCCGCTGAGCGGCGTGCCCCCGGAGACCTTGCTGCCGGGCGCGAGGCTGAGCCAGGAGGCGAAATGCTTCTCGGTGGGCCACCGGGTCATGTCGAGCCCGATCTCGGCGACCACCTTGAGGGCCGTGGGCGCGTCGATCCCATCGATCCGGGTGAGATCGACACCCGTGAGGCGGTGGAGGTGCTGGCGCGCATCGAAGGCCGGGGCGGTGCGTCGGGCCTTCCGCGGGCGAGACGCGTCGGCCAGGGGCAGGCCCCCGCGCTTGTCCTCGAATCGCAGGAGCTGGGCCTCGATCTCCTGATCGCAGGCGGCGACCTGCGTGTGGTAGAAGTCGACGAGTTCCAGCGCCTGCCGGAGTTCGAAGAGGTGCTCCGGGCGCCAAGTGCCCTCCAGCGCGCGGGCGATCGTCGCCGCATCGGTCTTGCAGTGGGGGTCGCGCAGGGTGGCGAGCGCGCGGGGCTCGCGCTGCCCCCCGAGGATCGCCCGGATGATTGCCAGGCCGGTCACCCCGGTGATGTCGCTGACGACGTGGGCCAGCTTCAGGTTCATTTGCTCGAGGGCCTTCTGCATGTGCTGGATATGGTGGGAGGCGTAGGTCACGAGCATCGCGCGCTGGCGGAGATCGCTGCGCAGCACGCAGATCTGGTCATCGGGCCGAAAGGCGGCGGCCAGCAGGCCAAAGGTGTGGAGCTGCTGGATCCACTGGCAGTCGAGGACGTCGGTCTTGCGGCCCGGCACGCTCTTCAGCTGCCGCGGGTCCACGAGTCGGACCTCGAAGCCACGCTCGCTGAGGAGCTCGAAGAGGGGGATCCAGTACACGCCCGTGGACTCCATCGCCACGGTCTCGATGTCGCAGCGGGTGAGCCAGTCGGCCAAGGCATACAGATCCGCGGTGAAGGCCCGGAACTCTCGGACGTCGCACCCCTCGGGGTCGCGGCCGTCAGGGACGGCGACGTAGTGGCTTCCGGCGCCGACGTCGACGCCCGCGGCGTTCAGGTTGACCCGGCGGAGCTCGGGTGGAAGCGTGGCCGCGCGGCCACGGCGGTGAGGCTTCGGACGGGCGCTTGGCATGGCGGCCTCCTCGCAAGCGGTAATCCTCGAGGACATGCCGGGCGCGGAGGGGCGGCAGTTCGCATTCTTCCAAACGGGATCACGCCCCCAGGGGCAGGCGGTCACCAATGATATCGGCGCACTCCTCCGAGACCATGCTATGAAACGGGCACCTCGCACCACTGAAGGGACGGTCTTCTCGACCCGACACGTCCGCGGCAACCCTACACGATGACGGCAACCCGAACAACGTTACTTCCTGTTATCCGGCCGCGGAGCGGCGTACTGCTGCTATGAAGCGGCCGCCCGTGTCAAGCGAGACCGACGTCAGTGGTGTGTCTCCTCTGCCCTCCGTCCGGCGTCTGCGGTCACGGCGATCCACGGGTCCCTCGAGGTGGTCATCCTTCTATTCGCGCTCGCCAGGGGCGGGCGGGGCTCGCCGGCGCATGAGGCAGACGAGAACCTCGAGCGAGAACACGCGGCGGAGGAGCGTCGGCCACGATAGCGGCCGGGCGATCCAGACCGCGCTGGTGGGTCTCTGTCCGAGAATTGTCCGAGAACCTGTACCATGCCTGCCCAACCAGGCCCAGAAGAGGGCGAGCGAAACCCTTGAAAAGACTTGGTCTGGGTTGGGCAGGGTTGGTGGGAGTCACGCCCGCCGGCGGTCTCTCAATCAGTAGGTTGAAGGTTCGATTCCTTCACGGCTCACCACTCAATCGGGGGGCCGTCGCCGCCCCCCGATTCGTTTTGGGGGGCGAGAGGTTGCGGTTCACTCAGCGGTTGGCGCCGACCCCTGATGCCGGCCACCAGGATCGTTGACGGTCCGAGCCGTGCCCTGCGGGGCGCGTCCGGCGTCCGGTTGCGGGCTTGGTCCGCGTGTGGTGATCTGAACGGAACCATAGAGCGTGAATCCCATGATCGGAGATCATGATGTCGACTGCACGTGAAAGGCGCAACCGTGGCTCCGAGGCCGGTTTCGTGTCAGCCAACCCGGGGCGCGACGTGCAGCGCGTCGGGACCGCACGCTCGTTGGGCCAGGACCCGTACAAGATCCACCACCCGGTCTGGGCGGTGACGGGCAATCTAGGTGACAGCCAGTGCTACCTCGGCGTCACTCGCAAGGTCGAGGCCATCCAGGCGGCGATTTCGACCCGCGTTCTTCGGGACGACCTGCCGATCCGCCTGATTCCCCCGGCCTATGGCCTCGGGGTGTCGGACGGGCAGCTGAACGGCACCGACCGTATGCGCTTTTCGCTGATCGGCCGCGAGGTCACCAACGACAGCGTCGACATGCACCTAAACGGCAACGACGTGAAGGGGATCATCGCTGTGGTCGCCTGCGACAAGCCCCCGGTCGGCACGCTGGCGGCGATACTGGAGCACAACGAGCCGGCGGTGATCCTCTCGGACGGCTCGATCAGGCCCGGCATCGACCCTGCCACCGGAGAGCGTATCGACGTCGTCACCGCTTTCCAGGTTGCGGGCGATTCCGACCCGGACAAGCGTGCTCGCGTCGCCCTTCACGCCTGTCCGGGACAAGGCAGCTGCGGCGGCATGTTCACCTACAACACGATGCAGTCGTTCATCGCGGTGTTGGGGATGGAGCCGCTGCAGATGGTCTCGCCGCCGTCCGAAGACGAGCGGCGGCTGCGAGAGTTTCCGGACCAGCTGGTCGATTGCCTGCTGACGATGACCGAGCAAGGCATCAAGCCGCGTGACATCGTGACGCCCACGTCGCTCAGAAACGCGCTGACCGTGGCGATCGCGATGGGTGGGTCCACCAACGTGGCGCTGCACGCCGTCGAGATCGCCCGCGCTGCCGGCATCGATCTGTGGAAGGACGTCCTCAGCCAGAAGGAGTTCAACGCGCTGTCGCGTCGCGTGCCGGTGCTGGTGAACGCCCGGCCATTCGGGGTGTACTCGATGATCGACGTCGACGCCAAAGGCGGCTTGCAAGTCATCGTCAAGGAATTGCTCGACGCGGATCTGCTCGACGGCAGCGCCGTGACGTGCACCGGGGAAACGCTCGCCGAGCAGGTACGGCGGCTCGCGCCGGCGAAGCCGGATCACGAGGTGATCTACTCGGTTGCCAGGCCGTTCAAGAAGACCGGCGGGCTGCGTTTCCTCGAAGGGAACGTGGCACCCGACGGGGGCGCCATCATCAAAGTCGCGGGCGTCGAAGGCGGTGTGAAGGACGGCAGGTTCGTCGGCCGGGCTCGCGTCTTCGACAGCGAGCACCAGCTGATCGCCGCTCTGGAGCACACGCCCGAGGTCTTTGCCGACAGGGACATGGTGGTCATCCGCTACGAAGGCCCGCGCGGGGCGCCCGGCATGCCGGAGATGCTCGATCCGACGTCGCGGATCACGACGCTCTGCCGCCAAAAGGGCATTACCATCGGCTTGATGACCGATGCGCGGTTCTCCGGCGGCTCGGTCGGGTTGGTCGTCGGCCACGTCGGACCGGAAGCCTATCTCGGCGGCCCGATCGCTCTGATCGAGGACGGCGACACCATCGTGGTGGACATCAACAAGGATCGACTGGACTGCCAGGAGTTGGACGACGCCGCGGTCTACGCCAAACGCTCCAACGCCTGGCTGGAAGCCGCCAATCGAAACGGTGGCGTCCACCCCAGGGTCCATCCCATCGCGAATCGGCTGCTCAAGAGGATGCGAGCCAGCGCCCGGCCGGCCCTCCAAGGTGGCGGCATGGCCGCGGAGTAGCTCCGGGCGACCGCCCGCTCCTCGACCGGCGGCGCCTCGATTCGGCGGGGGGCTCCGGCGCGAGCCCCGGGATCAGCCGGCCCGGTCCCGAGACCGAGGCATCGCTGACGTGGATGGTCGGAAGCCGAATCGTGAGCGTGAGGCGGGTCGAACCCATATCCTGGTGGTTCGAACTCTTCGGCGGCGGATCGGTCCGGGCCGATTCGCTGTAGCGGATCGTTCGATGGCCGGGTTCGGGCGAGTAGCGAGGATCATCGCCAACAGTTTGGGCTACCTCAGCCGGTTGACGGACAAGCGGCTCCAAATTTGGAACTTGCTTGCTCCGCGACGGCCAGGAGAGAAAGACTCAGACCCGTCGGCAGCTCATCTGTGGCAGGGCTTCCGGGAGAGCTAGGGAAGCGCGGCTGGATCGAAGGCAAAGACATTCTGATCGAATCTAGGCCGGCCGCCGCCGGGGGCCGGCGGGAGGGGCACATGGCACAGCACGCGGTCCGCAACGCGGACGAGCTGAGGCAGGCCTGCGTCGCCGCCAGGGAGGGGGACGAGATCCTGGTGGGGAGCGGGCGCTACGACCGGCAGGCCCTGCTGAGGAGCAAGCGCCGCATCGTCATTCGGGCCGCCGACCCGTCAGCGGACGCCTGGATCTCGGGAGGCCAGACGCCCAACCCGTTCTGGGGCGGCGGCACGCCGGCCACCGACAGCCCGGCCAAGCCGGACATCGCCGACTTCGCCTTCCTGGTCATCGACCATTGCGAGGAGATCACGATCGAGGGCCTCAACATCCGCGACTGCTGGCCTACCGTCATCTCGGTGAAGGACACCCGGTTCCTGACGATCCGCGGATGTCGGCTGCGCCACGCGACGTACGCCGTCTTCGCCAAGGGCCAGACGACGTCGCACCTGCTGCTGGAGGACAACGAGTGGCAGCAAGACGACTCGGAGAGCCACGGACTCTGGAGCACGATCGACTGGCGCGAGTCGCACGGCGGAGAAGGTTCCACCGGGCTGTTCCGCTACTATAATGGTGGATTCCTGTCGGCCAAGCGCATCGCCGGCAACGTCGTGGTCCGCCACAACCGGATCATGGACGCCTACAACGGGATCCGGATGAAGGCGGAGCTCAGCGACCCCCCGAGCATAAACGCCAACGTCCACATCTTCGACAACGACTTCATCCGCATCCGGGACAACCCGGTCGAGCCCGAGGTGGTCGCCCACAACTGGCACGTGCGCCACAACCGGCTGCTCGACTGCCATGCCTGGTTCTCCTTCGACGGCGTGACCGGCGGCTTCTGGTACTTCTACGGCAACACCGGGACCTTCGAGAGCCGCCAGGGGCTCGAGAACACCTTCGGCCACACGATGGGCCGGGTCCTGAAGCTCAGCTACCAGAAAGATCCGCCCACCGAGGATACCTCGCGGGTACCGGTCCACCCGTGGTACGTCTTCAACAACAGCTGGCGCCTGCGCTGCCCGGTGGTCGGCGGCTCGAACCCGGCAGTGCCGCCCGGTGGTGAGGGCCCGGACTTCACCGCCCGGCTGTCGTTTCTCAACAACGCCTTCGTGTGGTGCGACCCCGCCCGCTACGGCCCCTGGGTGTGCGAATGGATCAAGCTGCTGAACAACTTCGATCTCGCCCGCTGCGTCGACACCCGGTTCGACTACAGCATCTCCGACCGGTGGGATTTCCTCGACTTCCTCCGGAAGGCCGGCCATGAGGCCCACGGGATCGTGGCCGGCCGCCCGATCTTCGCCGACGCGCCCGGCGGAGACTTCACTCTGGCGTCGGACAGCGAGGCCCGCCGGAGCGGGGTCGTCGAGACGTTCGCGATGGTCGACGGGGACACCGACTCGCCGCGGCTGCACGGGGACCGGACCCTGAACCGCGGGGCCCGGCAGGACTACGGGCTCACCGAGATGCCGAAGCTGGAGGCGCAAGCGACCAGCTTCCTGGACGAGATCAAGCGCCGGTCCGTGAACGTCTAGGGCAGGCCGGCGGAGAGCCGAGAACGTGGCGGATCGGATCTCTGTCCGAGGATTGTCCGAGAACCGGCGCCATACCGGCCCAACCAGGCCCAAGTGGGGCGAGCGAAACCTGTGAAAACACTTGGTCGGCGTTGGTCTGGACCGGCGGGAGTCACGCCCGCCGGCGGTCTCTCAATCAGTAGGTTGAAGGTGCGATTCCTTCACGGCTCACCACTCAATCGGGGGCGTCGCCGCCCCCCGATTCATTTTCGCTTGCGGGATTCGACGTCTTACGAGATTCGGTCCCGTGCAACGGGAGAGGCAGAAATGGCAAAGCGAAAACGCCCCATCAAGATCGGCCTCGTATTACCCACCATCACACGCCCGGCAAGGGCGCCCGTTCGGTGGAGCGAGGTCGAGACCATGGCGCGAATCGCCGAGGACATCGGCTTCGACTCGCTCTGGGTGGTCGATCACTTTCTCTATCAGCTGCAAGGTATGAAAGAGGCGCTGGGGTGCTGGGAGTGTTGGTCATGGCTCTCGGCGCTCGCCGCCTGCACGCGCACGGTCGAGCTCGGGACGGCGGTGCTCGGGCTCGGTTTTCGCAATCCCGCGCTGCTCGCGAAGATGGCCGATACCGTGGAGGAGATCAGCAATGGCCGGTTGATCCTCGGGGTCGGGGCGGGCTACCACGCGCTCGAGTACCGCGCCTTCGGCTATCCCTACGATCACCGCTATAGCCGGTTTGCGGAAGCGATCCAGATTGTGCACGGGCTGCTGCGGGACGGCCGCATCGACTTCCGCGGCAAGTACCACGAGGCACGGGAGTGCGAACTCAGGCCCCGCGGGCCGCGTACGGGGGGGCCGCCCATTCTGTTCGGCAGCAAAGGCCCGAAGATGCTCAAGCTCGCCGCGCGTTATGGCGACTCGTGGAACGCCTGGTGGGATGACACGCGGAACAGCATCGAGGCCGTTCCGGCGCTCAATGCGCTCGTCGATACGGCCTGCCGCGAGACGGGGCGCGATCCGGGGACGATGGAGCGTACGGTTGGGGTGCTGGTCGCCGACCCGAGCGCCGATCCGTGGTGGGACCGCATGCCGACCGGCTACGACGACGGCAAGCTGACGCCCCTTTCGGGAGTACCGGAGCAGATCGCGACAGGTCTTCTCGCTTACAGGCGCGAGCGCATTGCCCACATTCAGATTACGCTCGACCCGATGCGGCCCGATACCGTCGAGGCACTGGCACCGGTCCTAGAGTGCCTGGATCGGATGGGGGGTTGATTCGTCGGCGGACGGGCCATGGCATCGCATGGTGCGCCCCACCGAGAGTCCTTGAAGGACAAAACTTGCAGGACGCGTCCATCTCGGGGAGTCGGTTCCAACTTCTGGATTCGGGATCGCTCCCGGGCCCCAACTCCTGGCGCGTTGAGGACCTAACCTCCCCGCTCCATCGCTGAGGCGCCCGTCTCTCCCGTCGTTCCCGGAGCAAGCCATGCGCTCGTCGATGGCGACCTCGATGGGTCCGGACTGATTCACATGCGTCGGTGTTGGGGCGGTTTTGCCCAACGGGTGCGTTCGCAGGCTTGGCCCAGGTGTCTGGTAGGCGAGGGGAGCCGCATGGCCGCGGCGTCTGGGCCCCTCCCCGGGGAGCCATGGACTGCAACAAGGCGTCGTTGGCAAGTGACGCTTTTGGGGTCCGGCGCACACACTCGGCTGGCCGGCGGCTAGGGCTAACTCTTGGAAGGAGGGGAGGAGCTGGAGGCGACCTGGATTGGCACTGACGGTGCATTGAAGGGTAGTGCCTTTCGCGACGCGGCGTGCCATAGCCTGGTTGCGCCCGGTCCTGCTGGTCGGCGCGTACTTTGTTGCCGGCAAGCTGGGGCTCATGCTCGCCTTCCTCCACGTCAGTGCCTCGCCCGTCTGGCCGCCGACCGGTATCGCGCTGGCGGCGCTCCTGCTCGGCCCGGGGAAACTCCCCGCGGTCGAACAGGAACGGGCCCGGTTGCCGGATGGCGCGCCGCGGCTCGACGAGCGCCAGCCAGCATCCCGCGGCCGAACACACGGAAGCCGTCGTGACCCTCCAGGAGGTCCTCGCGGACCTTCCGCGTCGTCGTCGAGGCGGCGGAGGCTCCGAACCGCAAGGCCATTCCGGCTTTCGGTTCTCCCCTTTGGCAGGCCCCGCGCCCCTTTCCACCTTTTGGAGCGCGGCGCCGCGGTGTCCCGAGGGCCGCCATGGCGTTCCGGGGTGTGCTATTCTCCCGGTGGCGCTCCTGCCGGATTCGGGTACGGATCCAGCCTCGCCGCCGATAGCACCTCCGCGTGTTCGGGGCGCGAACCAAGGTCGCGGAAAGGGTGGACCCAGGGACCCGGGGTCCAGTGGAGGCCACGATGGCGTCCAAGCTCTACGTCGGTGGTCTTTCGTATTCCACGACGTCCGAGAGCCTGCGAGAATACTTCACGCAGTGCGGCACCGTCGAGTCGGCGACCGTGGTCACCGATCGCTTCTCCGGCCAGTCGCGCGGTTTCGGGTTCGTCGAGATGTCCACGCCCGCCGAGGCGCAGGAGGCGATCGCGAAGCTCAACGATCAGATGTTCGAGGGGCGCAAGCTCCTGGTCAACGTCGCCAAGGCGCCGGGCGACGGCGGCGGATCCCGTCGCCCACCCCGTTGGTAAGCTGGTCCGCGGGGACCCGCGCGGTAGCATCGCGCCCGAGGCTGCGTGGCCGCGTGGGGCCGGCGGTGGGCTCGACGTTGGGGGTCCGGCCGGCCTGGTTCGACGGTCCCGCGCCGGAGATCGCGCCGACCGCGTCCCGCACGGGTCAACGGGGAGGGGAATGACCGTGCGGGCGACGCGTCCCCGCGAGTTTTGGTGCTCCGTCGTGTCGGAGCCCGTGCTCATCCGGCTGACTCGGCCGACCGGCCTGAGGCAGGCGACCGGCTACTTCGTCCAGTGCAACCAGTTGGAGTGCCAGTACGTCGAGACGAACCTGCCGCCGTGCCCCCTGCACGTCGGCATGTTTGCCGAGGAGATCAAGGCGGCCGAGGCGCTTCGGGCCGCCCGCCGCGAGGGCTCCTGACCGATCGATCCCGAGCGGGACGACCGGGCGTCAACCAGCTCGATCAAATAGGAGGAGACCAGCCATTCCAGCTCGCATCTTCGTCGGGAACCTGAATCTTGGCACCACGGCGGAGGCCCTGACGCAGCTGCTGTCCGAGGCCGGCAGCGTCGTCGAGGTCTACCTGCCCGCCGATCGTGAGACCGGACGCCCGCGGGGGTTCGCGTTCGTCCAGTTCGCCAGCGAGGCGGAGGCGGCCGGGGCGATCCGGCTCTTCCACGACCGCGAGGTCGACGGTCGCAAGCTCACGGTCAATGCCGCCGAGGATCGACCGCCGCGCCGTGACGGTCCGCGGCCGTTCGACCCGACGCGTTCGGGCGGGGGCGGCGACCGGCCCGGACGAGGGAAGTCGTTCAAGCGCAAGGGCAGCCGCCGCGGACTGCGGGGACGGAAGCGAAGCCTCTGACCGATGGCGCGCGCAAGAGCCCGTGCGGGCCGTCCGAGCCATTGATCCCAGGGTGTGGACCGGCGGCGTCGGAAGCCCATTGCCGCCTGGAGGGCCGGAGAGCGGACGCATGATCACCCAGATCCCCAGATGCCGGATGTGCGCGCGCCCGATCGCGGCCGGCGCGGCCGCCCATCTCGGCTGCCGGGAGCGGCCCGAGTCGCTCAACGACTGGCCTGATGGCAGCCGGCAGCTGTCCTGCCTGGACTGCGAGCGGTCGTTCCGGAGCGACTCGAAGGCCCAGCGGCTCTGTCACGCCTGCCGGACGGGGCGCGGGCCGAGCGCGCGGTAGTCTCCGCGACCGACCGATCGGGCCGTCACCTCCGGGTCTGCCCCGTGTTCTGCACGCGCACCCGGAAGGGGGCCGGGGCCCCGACGCGCAGCGTCGCCGGACAGTCCACGTGGCGGAAGCGCGCCAGGAGCGTCTCTGGCCGGCGCGAGTCCGCCCATGGCACGCCCTTGGCGGCCACGACGATGTGCTATTCCCCCGGAAGCTAGCTGGGCTCCCGAGCCGGGTCAACGGG
>Ga0114129_10006130_pt1 | contig 17049 bp, 16 predicted proteins | sample RhiMetdeltSRZDD1_FD_80071 | JGI IMG/M metagenome (GOLD analysis project Ga0114129, IMG submission 80071) | Populus rhizosphere microbial communities from Tennessee, USA - Rhizosphere MetaG P. deltoides SRZDD1 (version 2) (version 2) | ecosystem: Host-associated > Plants > Roots > Rhizosphere >... | reverse complement strand
GTCGACGGCGGCGACGCGCACCGGCTCGGCGAGGCCCTTGAGTGTCACCTCGCGGGCCTCGTCGGCGACGACGCCCTCGATCCCGTCCAGCGTCTCCACGCTCGCCAGGACCTCGCCGCCGTTCGCGAGCGCCGCGATCCGGGCCGCCGCGTGCACGCCCGCGCCCTCGTAGTCGCCGCGCGTCTTCGTGGCCTCGGCCGAATGGAGCCCGATGCGCACACCGGGGGCGAACCCATGGTCGCGCCGATGGTCGGCGAGCGACCGCTGGATCTCCGCCGCGCAGGCGAGCGCCGCCGTCGCGTCGTCGAACGCCACGAAGAAACCGTCGCCGGTCCGATGGACCTCCTCGCCCGCGTGGCGTTCGAAGCAGCCGCGGAGCGTCTCGTCGTGCCATCGGAGGAGGTCGTGCCAGGCGTCGTCGCCGATCGCCTCCACGAGCGCCGTGGACCCCACGATGTCCGTGAACATGAACGTGCGGAGCTCACGCGAGCGCGCCGGGCCGGCGACCGTCGCGAGGAGCGCGTCGGCGCGCTTCAGCTCGGGCATCGCCCCGAGACGCTCGAACGTCGTCCTGGCCGAGGCGAGCTCGAGCTTGGCCGCCTCGGTGTCGCCGGTCGCCGCGTGGGCTTCGGCCAGCCGGACCGACGCGATCGAGGCCTCGAACGGCGCGTCGATCTCTCGCCAGAGCCGGCGCGACTCGCGGAACATCCGGGCGGCCGTCTCGACGTCGTCGGCGAGCAACGAGGCGACGCCGCCGGCGTGCGCGGCCGCGGCGCGGATCGCGGGGGTGTCGAACTCCTCGGCGATCTCCCCCAGCTCCACCGCCGCGGCCGCGGCCGTCGCGGCGTCGCCGCGCACCTTCGCGATCTCCGACTGGGCCGGCAGCATCCGCGCGCGGACCAGGCGGGCCCACGTCATCTCCTCGAGGCTGCCCCGGATCGAGGCGGACGCCGCGTCGGCGCGGCCCTGCTCCAGGAGCAGGAGGGCCCGCCCCGGCTGGGCCTCCTCGCCCAGGGCTTCCGCTTGATCGAAGGCTTCTTCCGCCCCCGCGAGGTCGCCGGTGCGCAGCCGGACCTCGCCCAGCTCGTGGAAGGCCTCCCCGGCGGCCGCCGGCAGGAAGTTCTTCAGCTCGTCAGAGGCCTTCTGCGCCTCCGACTCGGCTTCCGCCCAAGCGCCGGTGAGCCGCATGAACTCTGCGCGGTGCACACGACAGACGCCGGGGAACCCGGTGATCTCCTGGCGCTCGCACCAGCGCTTCGAGACCTCGGCCCACTCGGTCCCACGGCGGTAGTCGGCCGCCTCCCGGCAGACCGACATCACGCCGCAGAAGACGGCGCCGGTCGTGAAGGGGCCGAGTTCCCCGCCGACCGCCGCCGCGGCCGCGCCCTCCATCAGGCCGAACGCCTCCTCGAGCTTGCCCCCGTTCGCCAACGCCTCGCCCCGTCGCATCGCGGCCCACACGGGGAGGTCCGCGTCGTCGAGCCGCGAGGCGATCGCGACCGCCGTTTCGAAGTGCTCGAGCGCATGATCGAGCTCCCCCCGCCACATCGCGAGCTCGCCGTTCGCCAGCGCGAGGTAGCCGTGCGCGAGGGATTCCGGCTGCCCCTCGAGGAGCTGCTCGGCTCGGTGCAACCACCCCTTCGCGACCGAGTCCGCCAGCTTGGCTCCGTACTCGCGCCGGAGTGTCAGTGCCATCAAGGCGGCGCGCGCCTTGTCTCCCCCGTCGAGGTACATCGCGTACGCCCGCTCTCGGTTGGAGATCGATTCGTCGGCGCGACCGATCCACCACGCCGATTTCGCGAGCGCCTCGAGGTCTCCCGCCGTGAGGTCGCTCGTCCCGTCCGCGTCGCGGAGGAGTCGGTAGGCCTCCGACCAGGCGTTCTTCGCGTACGCGGCGCGCCCCGCCTCGAGCGCATCGAGTTCCCGGACCTCGCTCACGGCGCCAATCCTCCCACGGGTACGCGCGGGGGTGCGGGGTAATCTCGCTGCATGGACTTCGAACTCACCAACGACCAACGACAGATCAGGGACCTCGTCCGGGAGTTCGCCACGCAGGAGATCGCCCCCGGCGCCGGCGAGCGGGACGAGCGCGAGGAGTTCCCTCTCGACATCGTGAAGAAGCTCGGCGAGCTCGGGATCTGCGGCGTCCCGCTCCCGGAGGACGTCGGCGGGCTCGGCGGGGACGCGATCACGTGGGCGCTCGTGATCGAGGAGTTGGGACGCGCCGACCCCAGCGTCGCGGTGACGGTCTCGGTCGCGAGCGGCCTGGCCGGGGGGATGATCGACCGACACGGCACGTCCGAACAGCGGCAGCGCTGGCTCCCGCCGATCGCGTCGGGCGAGATGCTCGCCGGCTTCGGCCTGACGGAGCCGGGGAGCGGCTCGGACGCCGGCGCGCTGCGCACCCGCGCGCGCCTCGACGGCGGCGACTGGGCGATCGACGGCACCAAGGCCTTCATCAGCAACAGCGGCACGCCGATCACGGGCTTCGTCGTGACCGCCTGCCGGACCGACGAGGGCGGGGACGACGCCGAGGTGTCCACGATCATCGTCCCGTCGGACGCGCCGGGCTTCGTCGTCGGCTCCGCGTATCGGAAGCTCGGCTGGCGCTCCAGCGACACGCACGAGCTCTCGTTCGAGGGCTGCCGCGTCCCGCGAGACCACCTCCTCGGTGAGCGAGGCAAGGGCCTGGGCCAGTGCCTGGCCGCGCTCGACGACGGGCGGATCTCGATCGCGGCGCTGTCCGTCGGCCTCGCGCAGGGCTGCCTCGACGCCAGCGTCGCCTACGCCAAGGATCGGGAGGCGTTCGGCCGGCCGATCGGCGCGTACGAGGCGATCGCCTTCAAGCTGGCCGACATGCGCGCCGCGATCGACGCGGCGCGGTTCCTCACGTACCACGCCGCCTGGCTGAAGGATCAAGGGCGTCCGTACGTGACCGAGGCCGCGATCGCCAAGCTCCGCGCGAGCGAGACCGCCGTCGACGTCGCTCGCGAGGCGATCCAGGTGCACGGCGGCTACGGCTACACCGAGGAGTTCCCGGTCGCCCGGGCGTACCGCGACGCGAAGGTCCTCGAGATCGGCGAGGGCACGAGCGAGATCCTGCGGCTCGTGATCGCGCGCGACCTGGGACTGCAGCCGCAGGTCTGACGCCGTGCCGAGCGGGCGGTACGCGGTCCGAGGTCGAAGCGGCGAGGTCGTCGGGACCGAGGACTTCCGGTGCGCACCCGGCCCGATGGGGTGGCGCTACTTCTCGGAGATCGAACGGGACGAGCCGACGCAACACCGCGAGACGGTCGACGTCGTGGTCGACGCCGGCTGGCGGGTCGTCCGCGCGAGGATCGAGACGGGGAGCCACTCGATCGTCCTGGAGATTGCCGACGGCGCCCTCGAGGGGATCCTCGACGGCGAGCGGATCGAGGTCCCGTACGGCCCCGAGTGGCACCTCGACTACCTGACGCCGGCGATGAACGCGATCACGGCGCAGCGCCTCACCGAGACGAGCGAGATCGACGTGGTGTACCTGCAGCCCGTGACGCTCGAACCGGTCCCGACGCGCCAGCGCTACGAGCTGGTCCGTCGAGAGGTGGTGGAGACGGCGGTCGGGAAGTACGTCTCGACGAGGTGGCACTACACCGCGCTCGCCACCGGTTGGGAGAGCGACCTCTGGGTCGCCGACGACGTCGTGATGCGCTACGACCGCGCGTTCGAGCTGATCTCGTACGAGGCGGGGGCGACGGGACCGGTCCCGGTCCCGTTGCCCCCACCCACGCTCAACCCGTCTTGACGGCCTCGACCTCGAGCTCGAGGTCGACCGTCTTGCTCACCAGGAGCCCGCCGGTCTCGAGGACCATGTTCCAGCTCACGTTCCAGTCCTCGCGCTCAAGCGTGGCCTTCGCGGTCGCCGAGAGGATCGTCTTGCCGTATGGATCCTTCTCCGTGCCGAGGTACTCGCCGACGAGCGTGATGGGACGCGTCGTGTCCCGGATCGTGAGATCGCCGTCGAGCTCGAAGCCCGCGCCGCCCGTGTGACGGATCCCGGTGCTCTGGAACGTCATCACCGGGAACTTCTCGACGTTCAGGAAGTCGTCGCTCTTCAGATGCTCGTCACGCTGCTCGGTGTTCGTCTGGATGCTCGCGGTCTTCACCTCGACGTGCACCGAGGACTCCTCGATCGGATCGGCCACGTCGACCCAGCCGGAGAAGTCCGTGAACCGGCCGCGTACCTTCGTCAGGATGTGCCGGGCCACGAATCCCACCGCGGTGTGCGCCAGATCCAGCTCGTACTTGCCCGGAGCCGGAACCTGCGGTCCTTCGGTCGTCCGCGCGTCGTTCGCCATAGATCTCTCCTCCTCGGGGACGTTCTCACGGGCAACCCGCGCACACGCACCCGCTATTCCGATCGGGGTCCCCGGCGAGCGGAACTAGAAGGGATCGGGCACGGGAGGACAGACCACGAGCGGTGGGTTCTCCACGCGCTCGATCCCGGTGAACGCATCTCCAGGGTTCCTCCGGCCGGTGTCGACGCCGGGGCCACCGCTGGCGCTGTCGTTCCCGGAGGCCGCATCCTTCGTGTCGAGACACTTGTCGGACCCGTCGCCGCCGAAGAGCTTGTCCGGGCCCGCACCTCCCGCCAGGCTGTCCCGTCCGAGCCCGCCCTTGATCACGTCGGCTCCCGCGGATCCACGAACGACATCGTCTCCGGGTCCTGCGATCACCAGGTCATTCCCACCTCGTGGATCGATCGCATCGTTGCCTCCCTTCGCGCAGATCACGTCTCGGCCGCCGGTGCCGACGATGATGTTGCCGGCGGCGGTGCCGACGATCGTGCACTGAGGGGCGGCGGTCGCCGTCAGCTGCAAGGCGACGAGCGGGGCGAGGACGAAGGCGGAAACGACGAGCAGCGAGACCGAACGCCGACGCATGGGCCCCTCCTCAGGATCGGTGGCCGCACCCTAGCGACGAACGTTCGAAGCGGTCAAGCGGTGGCTTCGTCGGCGATCGCGAGCACCTCGTCGACGATCGCGAAGCCCTCCTCGAGCTGCTCCTCCGTGATGCAGAGCGGTGGGTTCGTCATGATCCCGTTGAACCGGATCATCGTGAACAGGCCGCGTTCGAGGAGCGCCTTGTTCACCGCCTGCATCGTCTCGTTCACGACGTTGAACGGCGACATCGGCTCCATCGTGTCGCGGCTCTTCACGAGCTCGAGGATCCCGAAGAGGCCGATGTTGCGAACGCGGCCGACGCTCGGGTGCTTCGCCATCAGCTCCTCGTGGTGCCGGCGCATCACCGGGTCGAGCCGCTTGGCGTTCCCGACCAGGTCGTCCTCCTCGAGGACGTCGATCGCGGCGATCGCGGCCGCGCACGAGAGCGGATGCGAGTTGTACGTGAGGCCGCCGTAGAACACGTTCTCCTCGAAGTGCGCGGCGATGTCCGGATGGATCGCGACGGCGCCGAGCGGCAGGTACGACGATGTGAGGCCCTTCGCGGCCGACATGAGGTCGGGCTCGACCCCCCAGTGGTTCACCGCGAACCACTCGCCGGTCCGTCCGAATCCGCACATCACCTCGTCGGCGATCAGGACGATCCCGTGGCGCGTGCACAGCTCGCGCACGCCCTCCAGGTAGCCGTCGGGCGGGATCAGGATCCCGTTCGTGCCCGTGACGGGCTCGAGGATGAACGCCGCGATCGTCTGCGGGCCCTCCAGCTCGATCGTCTCCTCGAGGGTCGCGAGCGCCGCCTCCGCGTCCTCGGTGCCGCGCACTGTGCCTCGATACGGGTCCAGCACGTGGACGATCCCCGGCATCGGCGGGTTCTCGTTGGCCCACCGGCGCGGGTCGCCGGTGAGGTTCACGGTGGCGTACGTGGCGCCGTGGTACGAGCGATACCGGGCGAGGACCTTCTGGCGTCCGGTGTACGCCTTGGCGATGCGGATCGCGTTCTCGTTGGCTTCCGCCCCGCCCAGCGTGAAGAACGTCTTGTCGAGGGCGCCGGGCCACAGGGTCGAGAGCTTCTCGCCCAGCCGCGCGCGGGTCTCGTACGCCATGAACGGCGAGATGTAGGGGAGCTTCTCGGCCTGGCGCGCGATCGCGTCGGCGACGCGCTTGTCGCCGTGGCCGATGTTCACGCCCATCAGCTGTGAGTTGAAGTCGAGGTAGCGCTTCCCGTCGACGTCCCAGAAGGAGACGCCCTCCGCCCTGTCCACGGCGATCGGCGCCGTCTTCGACTGGGCGGACCAGTCGTACAGCGTGAAGCGCTTGGACTTCTCGACGATCTCGGCGGCGGTCATCGGACGCTCTTCGCGCATCGCTCTGCTCCTCGGTCGCTGGCCTGCGCCATGGTAGACCGCGACGACGGCCGGGCGTCCGTTGACACTCCGCGGGCCGGCGTGACACGTTCGGGAGGTCGCGTTCGAGGGAGGTTGCGTGCAGCGTTCGAAGCTCGTCGTCGTCGTCGTCGCGTCGCTCGCCGGGCTCTTCATCGGTGGCCAGGTGCTGGCGATGCCGGTGGTCCGGCACGATCCCGACGACTTCGAGATCGCGCCCGACGTCCAGAGGAGCGTGAAGCGCGTGTGGCAGAACACCGCCGGCAGGTGGCGCGCCCGGATCTCGGCTTCGGGCGACCTCGGACCCGACTATCGCCTGAAGGCGCTGCTCGACGTCCGGGGAGGACCCGAGGCCGAGTTCGCGATGGTGACGAGGGTCTCGAACGCAGAGCTCGTCTCGTGCAACGTGCACCGGATCGGCGGAGCGCGGATCGACACCACGTGCGCGGCTGGCGCATTCCGCGCCTGGTGGGGCGTCGCGTTGCGCCACCTCGACCCGGCCAAGACCCCGATCCGCTGGCGGGTCCTGGCGCGGAAGACGGCTGAGTTCGGCGGAACGCTCACGGATCGTGCGCCCAACGTCGGCTGGTACCCCTGATCGTCAGCCGGCCTTGAAGGTCGCGCCGCCCTTCATCACGAACGGGACGTCCTCCAGCACCGTGACGTCGTCGAGCGGATCGCCGTCCACGGCGATCAGGTCGGCGTACCGGCCCGGCCGGAGCGACCCGACGCGGTCCTCCCATCCGAGGAGCTCGGCGGAGGTGAGCGTCGCGCTCCGGATCGCCTCGATCGGCGTCTGCCCGAACCGCACGTGGAACGCGAGGTTCTTGGCCTCCATCCCGTGCGGGTAGATCCCCGAGTCGGTCCCGAACGCGATCTTCACGCCGGCCTTCACCGCCTTCGCGAAGTTCTCCCGCTGCCGGTCGTTGGTCATCTCGGTCTTGCGAAGCGTCTCGTCCGAATACCCGAGCGCCGGTCCCTGCTCCACCATCCAGTCCCCGTCGAACATGTCGGCGACGAGGTACGCCCCCCGCTCGATCATCAGCTCGATCGTCTCGTCGTCGATCAGACATCCGTGCTCGATCGAGCGAGCGCCGGCGCGGAGGGCGCGCTTCGCGCCCTCCGCGCCGTGCGCGTGCGCCGCCACGTGACTGCCCCGCAGCTCCGCCTCCTCGACCGCGGCCCGGATCTCGTCCTCGGAGAGCTCGGGCTCGCCGGGATCGGTGCCGGACGTGAGGACGGCGCCGGTCGCGATCACCTTGATGAAGTCCGCCCCCGCCTCGAAGATCCGCCGGACGTTCGCGCGGACCTCGTCCGGTCCGCGCGACACGCCCACCTGTAGCTCGGACGGGATCGGCGTCCCGGGCGGGAGGCCCGTGATGTCGCCGCCCCCGCCCGGACACGTGATGTAGGCGCCGGCGCACATCATCCGAGGGCCTTCGATCGCGCCGGCCTCGATCGCCCCGCGCAGCGCGAGGTCCGTGAACGCGTGGAACGTCCCGACGTCGCGGACGGTGGTCACGCCGGCGCGGAGGGTGGCCCGCGCGTTGGGGACGCCGGTGAGAGCCTCCTGCGCCGACGAACGCTCGACGAGGAAGCCGTAGCCGTTCCCCGCGTCGAGCTCGCCGATCAGGTGCGCGTGGCAGTCGATCAGCCCCGGGAGGACGGTTCGAGCCGAGAGGTCGATCGTCTCGCCCGGCGGCGCGTCGGCCGCGGGCACGACGTCCGCGATCCGCTCCCCGTCGAGCACGAGCGCGCGGTCTGCCTGCACCTCGCCCGAGGCGACGTCCACGAGCCGGCCCGCGAGCACGATCCGCGCCTCGGCCGACGGCATCGGCGGAGCATACCCTCGGCCTCCCCCGTCTCTGTCGGCCTACCGACCTTCGGCGGGTGCTGTAGCGCCTCCGATGGACCGATACCGGAGACATGGTACGGCGCAGGCACCCTGCTGCTTTCGTGTTGGTCGCCTCTCTGTTGGCCTTGGGCGGGCTGGGCTGGGCGGTCGGCTCGCCGGCGAGCGCCGCCGGGCCGACCTGGTTCGACCTCGCGACCCCCGATTCCTTCCCGCAAGGGCTCGCGGCGGGGCCCGACGGCACGACCTGGATCGCCAACCGCGCTTCGGCGGAGATCGATCGGATCGATCCCGCCGGCGCCCACGCGACGATCGCACTCGAGTTCGGCGTCGATCCCTTCGACATCGTGCGCGGCCCGGACGGCGCGATGTGGTTCACCGAGAACAACGGGAGCCGGATCGGACGCCTCACGGTGGACGGCGAGCTCACCGAGTACTACCTCCGCGACTTCTCCACGCCGACCGGGATCACGGTCGGACCCGACGGCGCGCTGTGGTTCTCCCAGCGTGGGATCAGCTCGATCGGTCGGATCACGGTCGACGGCGAGCTCACGGAGTGGCCGACGCTGACGCGGCGCGCCGCGCCGCTGGGCATCACGACGGGATCGGACGGCGCGCTCTGGTTCACCCTCACGTCGGTGAACGCGATCGGGCGGATCACGGTGGACGGCGAGATGACCGAGATGCCGCTCCCGGGGGCGGCGCACAGCCCGCAATGGATCACGACGGGTCCCGACGGGGCGCTCTGGTTCACGGCGCGCGCGACCAACACGATCGGCCGCCTCACGGTGGGCGGCGGGCTCACGGAGTACCCGGTGCCGACCGCGTCGGCGGGTCTGAACGGGATCACCACGGGCCCGGACGGCGCGATCTGGTTCACCGAAGGGACCGCCGACGCGGTCGGCCGGCTGGAGCTCGGCGGAACGATCGCCGAGATCCCGCTGGGCGAGGGCGCCTCACCCACCGGCATCGCCACCGGCGCGGACGGGGCGATCTGGTTCAGCGCTCCGGGCACGAACCGCGTCGGCCGCCTCGACACCGTCGTCGAGGCCCCCGACGTGACGGCGCCGACGATCTCGATCGTGTCGCCGTCCGACGGGTCGGTGCTGACCGCGGGCGAGGGCATGCTGGCGAACTACGGGTGCGAGGACGAGCCCGGAGGCTCCGGCCTCACGAAGTGCGACGGGCCCGTCGCGAACCAGACGATCGTCCCCAACGCGGTCGGCGCGCACACCTTCACGGTGACCGCGGAGGACGCGGCGCACAACGTCGCGACCGCGTCGCACACGTACGTCGTGTTCGCGGGCGTCGGCGGACCGATCACGAACCAGGTGGTGTTCCAGGCCGGCCGGACGATCCCGATCCAGCTCGAGCTCGGGTCACGACCGGCCGGCCCGCTGTTCCAGAACGGCTATCCGAGGGTGCGACAGGTCCACTGCGCGACCCACGAGCCGATCGGGCCGGAGGCCCCTGCGGACGTCCAGGCCTCGATCGGGGGCAACGGTCGGCTCCAGCTGCTGTGGCGGACCGGGGCGGGCTGGGGAACCTCGTGTCGCTCGCTGATCGTGCGGTTCGGCCTCAACGGCTGGACGAACGCCGACGCGGTGTTCACGCTCCGGTTCGGCTAGCTCGCTCAGCGTCGATCCGTGAAGGCGACCGCGGCGGGAGCCGGCCGGAGACAGTGCACCGACACCATCGAGGCGTTGTAGGAGCCCACGTTCGGGATCGCGACGATGTCGCCCTCGACGACCTCGGGCATCGGGTGGTCCTCGGCGAACAGGTCGTTCCCCTCGTTGATGTGGCCCGAGACCGTCACGGTGTCGACCGGCTCCGCGTCGGCGGCGCGGCAGAGGATCGGGTGGAACGGGATCCGGTACACGAAGTGCTCGTTCAAGGCGCTCCATCCCGTGTCGAGCCCGACGAACGTCGTGCCGTCGCGATCCTCGACCGACACGACCTCGGCCAGATGGATCGCGCTCTCCTTGGCCAGGAACTCTCCGGGCTCCGTGCCCACGACGACGTCGAGCGGACCGAGGTGCCGAGCGAGGACCTCCGCCCAACCGTCCAGGTCGAGCGGTCGATCGTCCGGACGGAACGGGACGCCGAGCCCGCCACCGGTGTTGACCTCGACGATCGGGCAGCCGGCGTCCTGCAGCATCCGCGTGGCCGCGGCGACACGGCCGATCGTCCGATCCACCACGGGGAGCGCATCGCTCAGGTACAGGTAGCCCGCGTGGACGTGGACCGTGTCGATCGTCAGCTCGTGCGCGCGGGCCACGGCGAGCGCCTCCTCGAGGCGCTCGGGATAGATCCCGAACTTCGTCGGCCGATCGCCGGCGTAGGACTGGTCGCCGCCGGGGAAGGCCGCGCCGACGCGGGGGTTGACCCGGATCCCGACGGTCGATCCCGGCGCCCGCCGACCGACGCGCTCCAGCTGGCTCAGGAGGTCGACGTTGAGGTGGACGCCGGCATCGAGGATCCGGTCGAGGTCGCGCTCGGACACGTTCGTGCCGGTGTAGCTGATCTCCGCGGGCTCCCACCCGTGGTCGAGCGCCCACCGGATCTCGCCCGGCGAGCAGACGTCCATCCCCACGCTCTGCCCGCTGCCGGGCGGACCGAGGCCGCGGAGGAACGCGAGGAACGCCGGCTCGCGTTGTGCCTTCAGTGCGAACCGGACGCGCTGCCGGAGCCCCGCGCGTCCCAGGGCGCCCTGGAGCGCACGCACCTGTTCCTCGACGCGCACGAGGTCGTACACGTACAGCGGCGTCCCGTGCTCGCGAGCGAGCTCCTCGGCGTCACGTCCCGCGATCGTGAGACGGCCCGAGCGAACCTCGAGTCCGGGCCGTGCCCACCACGTCAGCCGAGCGGCCGTGCGCGCCATGCGGGCGGCAGGCTACCCGCCGAGCGGCGGGGCGGACGAGTCAGACCGTCTGCTCGCTCGGCGCGGGCTCCGTGGTGTCCATGTCCTCGGTGCCGGACTCGCGCCGGGCCACCAGCAGGATCGAGGCGACCGTCGCGATGATCCCCGCGACGAACGAGATGCCCAGCCCGACCGCGACGGTCGCGGTGTACGGGGCCGTGCCCTCCACCCCGGGAAGGAACGGGTTGGGCCCGCCCACCGCCTCGTCGACCCGCGTGAACCCGATCGTGGCCGAGATCAGGAGCACGACGCTCGAAAGCACCATGAGCAGGGCCGTGATCCTCCGGATCTGGGCATCCTGCAACAGGATGTAGGCGCAGCCGAACATCAGCGCGCCGAGGCTGGCCGCGACCGCGATCGCGCCCGTGCCGTCCGCGGTCCCGTAGAAGTCGATCACGACCTTGGCCCCTTCGGTCTGGTACGCGAGGCTGAACCAGTCCGCGAAGACGCCGATGAACCCGACGAGACCGGCACCCGCGGTCACGACGGCCAGGAAGCTGATCCGCTCCGAACGCATCCAGAACCTCCTCAACGATGACGCTTCGGTTATCGGCGTGGGGCCAGCCGATTCTCGACCCGCCGAAGGGCCCGTTCAACGACCCGACCCACGGTCACCTGAGGTTCGAGGGCACTGGGTAGCGTGTTCGGTCCCGAACCACCAGAGCCCGAACCACCAGAGGAGGAGTTCCGTATGCACACGAACCGCTGGTTCACCCGTGGTCTGACGACCCTTGCGCTGTCGGCCACGATCGTCGCCGGCTCGGGCATCGCCGCCTGGGCCCACGAGTGTTCCAACGTCTCCCGCAGCGCGAAGGGCGACGCCAAGGCCGCGGCCGGCAACGGCTGGACGCTGACCTCGGACATCATCCTGATGTTCGGGATCCCGGAGGAACTCCATCTGCCGCCGCTCACGGAGGAGCAGCTTGCCGAGGCCCAGGCGATCGTCGCGGAAGAGAAGGCGATCGGTGAGTTCGACGAGCTCTACGCCCGCGACCGAGCGGTCCTGGACCACTCGACGGCGATGAACGGCAACGCCCGGAACGGCTACACGCCGTTGTCCGACGACGAGCACGCGATCGAGCACCTCTTCGCGGATTTCGACGAGGTGCTCCCGCTCTTCGAGCACCTCGCCGGCATCTACGCGGCGGTCACGGCGTAGTCGGAACCGCACCGGGGTTGGGCCCGGCCGGTCTCCGACCGGCCGGGCCCGCCCCTCCCGTATCCTGGGGCGGTGGCACCGATCCCCGATTCCATCCGCGAGCTCCTCGCGACCGGTCCGCTCGTCACCCTGGCGACGATCGACGAGGACGGCTCCCCGTACCTCACGATCACCCTCGCCGACCTCGACGGGGACGAGATCGTGTTCGCGACGTTCTTCGAGCTCGACCAACGCAAGCTCCGCAACATGCGGCGCGACCCGCGCGTGGCGATCTCGTTCGCGGCGAAGGAGCACACCGGTGAGGGCCTCCATCCGTACGTCTCGATCAAGGGGCGCGCCCGGATCACGGAGGGGGGCGCGCTCGAGGTGATGGACGGCCTCGCACCGAACTACTTCGGTCCGGGTGCCGTCTATCCGATGCGCGAGGTGCCGCCGGGGGTCGTGATCCACGTGACCGTGGACGAGATCCGCGGGATGGGTCCCTGGCGCGAGGGCGGATAGCTCCCTGCCACTTGCCTCGATGGGAACGGCCGTGCTTCACTCGGCCACCCTCCGAGCGAAGGGAAGCTGATGACCCCCCGAAGCATCCGACGAGCGTTGCCCCCCATCGTCTTCGCGTTGCTCGCCGTCGCGAGCCTGTCCGGATCGATCCCACCCGTGGCTGCGACACCGACCGACGTCGTCGACGTCGTCGCGGTCGGAGACATGGTGTGCCAGTCGTTCAGCCAAAGCGACGGCGAGGGCGCGTGCCGCTCGGACGAGGTCGCCGAGCTGATCACCGATCTCGATCCCGATCGCTTCCTGGCGCTCGGCGACCTCCAGTACAACGACGGCTCGCTCGACCGGTTCCTGCGCGTCTACGACCACCAGTTCGGCCACCTGAAGCCGATCACGATGCCGGCGCCCGGCAACCACGAGTACGAGACCCCGGGCGCCCAGGGGTACTTCGATTACTTCGGAGCCGCGGCGCACGGTCCCGAGGGCTACTACTCCTTCGACCTCGGCGCGTGGCACGTCGTGTCGTTGAACTCCACGGTCTGTCGTGACGACCCCGGCTGCGGGCCGGGAACGCCGCAGTACGAATGGCTCGCGGCGGACCTCGCCGCCCACGACGACGCGCTCTGCACGCTCGCGTTCCAGCACCACCCGACGTTCGATTGGCGACCGTGGCAGAAGTTCGTCGACCCGGACGACCCGCGCCCGAACGGCGGAGCCGAGAACGCGATGTACCGGGACCTGTGGCGGCTGATGGACGGCGCGGGCGTCGACGTCCTGCTCGTCGGCCACAACCACCTGTATCACCGGTGGGCGCCACAGCACGCGAACGGTGTTCGCGATCCGGACGGGATCCGACAGCTCACGGTGGGGACCGGCGGTCGCTCGCTCTATCCGCTGGGGAAGAAGCCGCGCCCGGAGAACCTCCTGAAGGTCCAGAACAAGGCGTTCGGCGTGCTCCAGCTGACGCTGCGAGACGACCGCTACGACTTCGCGTGGGTCGGCCTGCCAACCGACCCGGCGTTCACGGACGCCGGGTCGTTCGCCTGCCGCTGACGATCCACCGCGCAGGTTCTGGGTGGAGGTGAGCGGATTCGAACCGCCGACCTCTGCCGTGCGAAGGCAGCGCTCTACCGGTCTGAGCTACACCCCCGGGGTGCCCGGCAGCGTAGCAGAGGGGTCGGAGCGCCCCGGCGAGGCGCCGTCGCGGAGGGCGTCGGCGTGGCGATCGAGCGCGTCGCGGAGGTCCTTCTGCACCGCCGACGTCGCGAGATCGCCGCGTGTCTTCTCGACCAAAGAGCGCGACACGTCCGTGGCCCGCCGCAGGTTCATCGTGATCGCGTCCGGGTAGTCCATCGTCACGAGGACGCCGTACATCTCCTCCATCGCGGCGTGGAGCCGCTCCGCCTGCTCGAGGTCCCCGGTGCGCAATAGATCGAGGACCCGCCTGCGTCCCTCGCCGATCGCGTCCGACATCCCGCCCAGGTACGCGGCGTCCTCGACGTGCAGCGCGTCGGGCCCGGGAAGATCGGTCTCGGTGACGAGCGCCAGCGTGAGGTTCGCTTCGGCGTATTCCTTCTGCGCGTCCTGGAGATAGCCGGCGTGGCGGATGTCGGCCTGCTCCTCGACCGCGGCGAGGCCCTCGTCGAGGGCCGAGCGCGACTCCGCGATCAACCTCCGGGCGTCGTCGAACTCGAGCCGGTGGATCGCGCGGATCGCGTTGGCGCTGGATCGGATCGAGCGGCGGGCGGCCGGGAGCGCGCGCTCGCGAGCCGCGTTCTTCGCGTCGAGCCGCTCTCGGATCGAAGCCGCGAGGTCGGAGAGGTCCACCTCAGCCGACGAAGTCGGACGCCGGCCGGACCACGACGTGGACGCGGTCGCTCTCGCCCACGCCCTCGAGGCCGTTGAACCGCTTCCGCGCGTGCCCGTTCGGCCCCTCGATCACGTAGCGGGCCGCGAACGCCGCCGCCCGGTCCTCCGGCACGCGGGCGTTCCTGACGGTGTCGGTCGGGGTCTCCGCGGAGCGGTGCTTGATCGAGATCAGCATCCAGACGTAGGCCCCCAGCAGGACCGCGAGGACGAGCGTGAGGTTCCAGACGACCCGGAGCGGAGGTACCAGGCCCATGAGGAAGGTCACGCCGATCGACTCGAGCAGGAAGACCAGCACGCGGCGCCGCCGATCACGCAGGCGGGCCCGGCGGCGTTCGGCGTCACCGATGAAGCGAGCGCCCTTCCGAGGGGTGACGATCCAGCGTCCGGTGGTGCCGTTCACTTCTGCGTGCGCCAAGAACTCCATCCTGCGTTCGAAGTCTGCGACCGAGGCCGACGTCGAGCGCCGGCGGGCCATCAGTGGTACCAGGAACGCTCCCCACATGATGGCGAGCCCCGCCACGAGCAGCCAATCCAACGCGCCCAGCCTCCGCTCTGTCGTTCCCGGTGCGACACAACATCTAGGCTGGGACGGCAACGTAGCACCACATGTAGGGGGAAGCACTTACATCGATGTGATCCGGAGAACTTTTTCACAAGTAAACCGGCGAACCTACGTCGCGACGTAATCGCCAGATTTCCCGCCGGACTTGGCGAGGAGGCGCAACCCGTCGATCCGGGCCCCCCGGTCGTAAGCCTTCGTCGTGTCGTAGAGGCTCAGCGCCGCAACGGCGGCCGCCGTGAGCGCCTCCATCTCGACGCCGGTGCGGTCCCGCGCGCGGACGCGGGTCCAGACGCGGATCCGACCGGCCTCCCGGTCGGGCTCCACGCGAACCTCGGCGCCCGTCACGGCGACCGGATGGCAGAAGGGCAGCAGGTCCGGTGTCCGCTTCACGCCCATCAATCCGGCGACCCGCGCCGCCTCGATCGGGTCGCCCTTCGGGGTGCCCGCGATCAGCTGCGCGCACGCTTCCGGCGTGAGCGTCAGCACGCACTCGGCCTCGGCCTCGCGCTCGGTGACGTCCTTGGCGCCGACCTCCACCATCCTCGCGGACAGCTCCGCCCGGAGCCGAGCCTGCTCGGAGCCACCGCTCTCCATCGTCAGTCCTCCGAGGCCCGGAAGAGCATGACCTTCACCTTGGCGCCGGCGGGGGCGACGTCCGTGCCCTGCGGGATCATCGCCAGGCCGTTGGCGCGGGCGACCGTCGAGATCAGGTTGGATCCGCGCGCGCCGGTCGGCGTCGCGACCCATCCCTCTCGCTCCCGCCGCACCTCGACGCGGGCGAACTGGAGCTTGCCGCGCGGCCCGCGGACCTCCTCCGTGAGGGTCGCGGTCACCTCCGGCCGGCCGAGGTGACCGCGTCCCATCATCTTGAGGATCGCGGGCCGCACGAAGACCTCGAGGCTGACGAACACGCTCACCGGGTTGCCGGGCAGGCCGAAGTACGGCTTGCCCTCGACGTGCCCGAACCCCTGGGGCATCCCCGGCTGCATCGCGACCTTGGTGAACTCGACCTCGCCGCGGCGGAAGAACGCCGCCTTCACGACGTCCCGCTCGCCGACCGAGACGCCTCCCGACGACACGAACGCGTCGGCCTGGATCTCGAAGCTGAAGACCGTCTCGCGGAGGGACTGCACGTCGTCGCGGACGATCCCGGCCATCACCGGGATCGCTCCGGTCTCGCGTAGGGCGCCGAAGATCATCGAGGAGTTGGAGTCGCGGATCTGCCCGAACTCCGGGGACTCGGTCGGGGGGATCAGCTCGTCGCCCGTGGACAGCACGACGACGCGGGGACGCGGATGCACGAGCGGCGTGGCGTGTCCGGCGATCGCGAGGAGACCGAGCTCCGGCGCGCCGAGCCGTTTGCCCGCGGGCACGAGGACGTCGCCCTCGCGGACGTCTTCGCCACGCGGACGAACGTGGGTCCCGGGCGTGGGTCCGTCGAGCAGCCGGACGACCTCCTCCCCTTCCACGACCGCGTTCTCGATCGGGACGATCACGTCGGCGCCGGCGGGCACGGGCGCGCCGGTCGCGATCCGCATCGCCTCGCCGGCGCCGACGGTGCCCTCGGGCTCGTGGCCGATCAGCGCGCGTCCGACGATCGCAAGCTCGCGCGGCTCGGCGGGCGTGGCGCCGGCGACGTCGGACGCGCGCACCGCGAACCCGTCCATCGCCGACGACGCGAACTCCGGGAGGTCGATCGTCGCCACGATGTCCTCCGCCGTGACGCATCCGTGCGCCTCCGTGAGCGCCAGGCGGAGCGGCGCGAGCGGCTGGATGCCGTCGAGGACGCGCTGCCGCGCGTCCTCGACCGAGACGAGCCCGTCCGGAGCGTCGTGATCGTGGACGTGCGGCTGCGCCGACATGCCGC
>Ga0114129_10006129_pt1 | contig 17049 bp, 11 predicted proteins | sample RhiMetdeltSRZDD1_FD_80071 | JGI IMG/M metagenome (GOLD analysis project Ga0114129, IMG submission 80071) | Populus rhizosphere microbial communities from Tennessee, USA - Rhizosphere MetaG P. deltoides SRZDD1 (version 2) (version 2) | ecosystem: Host-associated > Plants > Roots > Rhizosphere >... | reverse complement strand
TGGGCTCGGTATTCGAAGGCCGGATCTTGATCCAGCGGTCCTTCCACGCGACCTTGATGCCGTCGGTCAGGTCGAGGGTGTGCTCGCGGTAGTACTGCTGCAGCAGCCGTAGCGACGGTGCGACCTCGCGGGCGGGGCAGAGCAGCGTCTCCTGCAGCAGCGCGTAGGCGGGGAGCCGCGCGCGCAGCGTGCTGAGCGACGACGCGTCCCGGGCCAGCGCCTCCAGCACCAGGGCCATGCCCACGAAGCTGTCGCGGCAGGCGTTCACCGGACGCAGGATCACGCCCCCGTTGCCTTCGCCGCCGATCTCCGCGCCGACGTCGATCATCTTCTCGACGACGTGGGTCTCGCCGACGCGCGTGCGCACCACGCGGCAGCCATAACGCGCGGCGACGTCGTCGATCATGCGGCTGGTGGCGAGGTTGACCACCACCGTGCCCGGCCGCCGGCGGAGCCAGTACTCGACGGCGATCGCCACCGTGCAGTCCTCGCCCAGGGGAAGGCCGCGCTCGTCGACGAGGGCGAGGCGATCGGCGTCCGCATCCTGCGCGAAGCCGAGGTCGGCCTTCTTCTCCGCAACCGCGGCGCACAGGTCGCCGAGGTTCTCCGGCAGCGGCTCGGGATCGTGGGGGAAGGGCCGGCTCGCGTCGGCGTGGACGGCGACGATCTCGCAGCCCAGCGCGTCCAGGAACTCCGGCGTCGCCTGCGACGCCGCTCCGTTGCAGCAATCGATCGCCACGCGGAACCGCCGGGCACGGATGGCCGAGACGTTCACCGCGCCCAGGACGGCGTCGCGGTGCCGGGCGATCGTGGATACGTCCGTGCGGGCGGCCGGGATCTCCGCGGCCGAGACGCGGGGATAGACGCCCTGGTGGTAGAGGTCGGTCAGCTCCGCCGACTGGTTGCCGCGCAGCACCATGCCGTCGGGGCCGATGAACTTGAGGGCGTTCCACTCGACGGTGTTGTGGCTGGCGCTGATGCAGATGCCGCCGCGCGCCTGGGCGTCGCGCACGTGGCGCATGAGCGCGGGCACCGGCACCACCCCCACGTCCACCGGCGTGTTGCCCACGCTCAGGAGCCCCGCGATCGCCGCCTGCTTCACCATCTCCGCCGACGGCCGGGTGTCGCTGCCGATCAGGATCTCGCCTGTCCCCGAGTAGCTGCCGAAGGCGGCGGCGAAGGAGGTGACGAGCTGCGGGGTCAGCGACTCGCCCACCACCCCGCGCACGCCGGAAGCGCCGATCTTCAGCGACAGCCGTGACATCTCAGGGCTCCCCCGCCGCCTTCATGGTGCGGCGGGCGAAGGCGAGGGCCTCCGTCAAAAGGGCGTCGGCGCGTATCGCTGTCGCCGCCTCGACGATGACGCGCAGCAGCGGCTCCGTGTTCGAGGCGCGGGCGTGCATCCAGCCGGCGTCGGGGAACTGCACGCGCACGCCGTCGGTGCAGTCGGGATCGTGGTCGGCGTACCGCGTGCGGAAGGCCTCGACCACCTTGTAGACGACGTTCGGCGGACAGGGCAGCTCGTGCTTGCGCATGGTGAAGCGCGGCAGCCGATCGACGAGCTCCTGCAACGACAGCGCCGCCGACGCCATCTCTTCGAGGACGAGGCCGAGGGTCAGCAGGGCGTCGAAGGTCAGGCTCGCGGGGAGGGCGGCCACCCCGCCGCTGCCCTCGCCGGCGAGGACGGCGCCTTCGGCCATGCCTTGATCGACCACGTGGCTCTCGCCGACGGCGGCCCGGCGGACGCCTTGCTTGTGTTTCGCGGCCACGGCCTCCACCATGCTCGACGTCGACAGGTTGATCACGATCGACCCGGGATGCCGGCGCAGGCGGGCCCCGGCGGCGATGGGCAGCGTGTATTCCTCCGAGAGGGCGACGCCGTCGCGGGTGACGAAGCCGACACGGTCGCCGTCGACGTTGAGGCCGGCGCCGATGTCGGCACGCGTGGCCGTCACCTGCTCGGCCAGCACGCGCATGTTGGCGGCGGTGGGGGCGGGCGGGTGCGCGAAGATCCCGCTCGGCTCCTCGTTGACGGGAACGAGGGTCGCCCCCAACGCCTCCAGGAACGGCCGAGCCGTTTCCGCTCCCGCGCCGTTGCAGAAGTCGACGGCGACCTTGAAGCCGCGGGCGCTTATGGTCTCGACGTCGAGGGCGGCGAGCAGGTGCGCGCGATACCGCGCGGCCAGGCCACCGTCGCGAGCGACCGGCTTGAGCTCGTTCCAGGCGGCCAGGCGGAAGTGAGAGGCGTGATAGATGTCGAGCAGCTCCTCGCTCTTGACGGCGTTGAGCAGCGCACCGTCGGGGCCGACGAACTTCAAGGCGTTCCACTCGGCGTCGTTGTGGCTGCCCGTGATCGAGATGCCGCCGTCCGCGCCCAGCTCGCGCACGGCGAAGGATACGAACGGCGTCGAGCAGAGCCCGAGGTCGATCACCTCGCAGCCCGACGCGAGCAGGCCCGAGGTGACGGCCGCCCGCATCATGCGAGACGAGCCGCGGGTGTCGCGGCCGATGACGACGGCGCCGCCGTCGCACCACGTACCGAAGGCGCAGGCGAAGTCGACGACCAGGTCCGGCGTGAGCGCCTCGCCGACGACACCGCGCACCCAGGAGGTGCCGATCTTCAGTCTTTGCACGCCGCCTCCGGGCCGAGGCCGCCGACGCCGTACTCCCGCCGCAACGATTCGATGGCGTCCCGAGTGTCGCCGGCCCGCTCGCGCAGGCGCTGGAACAGCGTGAGCTGGGCCAGCCCCCGCACCTTGTTGAGGTCGGGCGGATCGGCGGGGCCGAGCTTGAAGTAGCTGTCGCCGCGCAGGTAGTCGGTGAGGAAGCGCATCCCCAGCTCGAGGGCGATGACCTGAACCGCTTCCACCATGAGCTCGAGCTCGCGCGCGGTGACGTTGCGGGCGGAGCGCAGGAAGCCGCGGGCCACCGCGCGATAGATGTCCATGTCGACCTGGATGCGGTCGGCTTGCCGTTCCTTCTCGCCGGCCACGTTGCAGAGCGAGCGGACCATGTCGCCCCAGTCCGCCAGCCACGTGTGCGGCATGATGGTGTCGAGATCGACCAGGGCCTTCACCTGCCCCGTTTTGTCGTCGAACAGGAAGTTGTCGAGCTTGGTGTCGCCGTGGATGGCGGCGCGGCGGATGCCGCCCGAGGCCATCTCGCGGAGGAGCAGCATCGCGAAGTCCTCGTTCTCGCGGAGGAGGTCCACGAACGGCCGCACCTCGGGATGCTCGATGCGCCGGCGCGACTCCTCCGCGGGCAGATGGACGAGGAAGTGGCGCTCGGTCGCCTGTCGTACCTCGGGATCGTCGGGCAAGCGGGACGCGGCGTCCTCCCGCGTGCGGTTGCCGGCCAGTACGGAGTGGAGCTGGTCGTAGTAGACGCGCGTGTCGCGATAGCCGGGCAGGGGGTTGCTGAGGCCGGTCGTGTCCATGCCCGCGGTCAAGGTGCCGAAGAGGGCGAGGCCCGCCCCCGCCTGCTCGGCGATGAAGAGCCGCCGCTCGTTGCCCGGCAGCTCGCCCAGGCTCTTGAAGGTTCGCGTCCGGGCGATGCGCACCATGAGCCGCCAGCACGCGTAGCCCCGCCGATCGTTCACCTCGAGATAACGCTCGCCCTCACGAGTGGGGATGAGGCTGATCGTCTCCCATTGCTCGCCCTCGCGGAGGGCGCCGGCGGCGAGGTTCTTCTGCTGGGCCTCGATGCAGGCGATCATCGCGCTCATCACCGCCTGCGGCCGGGTGAACACCTGCTGGTTGATCTGCTGGAGGATGAACTCGCGCGGGCCGTTCGTGCCCCCGAACGCCTCGACCACGAAGGTGTGGAGGTTGATGTTGCCCTTCTCCGCGAAGTCGTGGGCCTCCAGCGGGCCGGAGAGCACGAAGCGCGAGGCGAGGCGGCTTGCCTGCGCGACGGGATACTCCTCCGAGATGCTGAGGCGGCGTACGGCCTTGGGGGATCGCACGGAGCTGCGGCAAGAGTATCGGCTGCCGCGGCGGCTGACAACACGCCCTGGTCTTCTTCTATCCAAACGTCTATGGTGCTACGCTCAGGCGTGCGCGTGCGGTGGGCGGCCTTCGGCATCGTGCTCGCATTGCCGGCGACTGTCTCGGCGGAGCTGATCGTCCGCGGCGGCAGCGCCAGGTACACCCAGGAGATCGTGGAGGCCTTGCGCAAGGAGGCCGGCACCCACGGCGTCAAGCCCGAGGTCGCCGATCTCACCGGCGTCGGCGCCACCGACCACTCGCGCCTCGGCCGGTTGGCCGCCTCCGAGACCGTCGTCTTCGCGGTGGGGCCGCAGGCCGTGACCGTCGCGGCGAGCGCGGTCGAGGCGGGGAGGGTTCCGGTCATCGCCCTCGGTGTTCCCAACCCCGACCGCCTCAAGGTCCGCGCCACCTACATCGCCTTCTACCCGCGCCTGGAACCGCTGTTCCGCTGGATGGCCGCGCGTTTCAATGCGCGCACGTTCGGCTTCCTGTACACACCCAGTCAGAATGCCGCCGTGGCCGCCGCCTTCGACGAGGCGGCGAAAGCCGCCGGCGTGTCGCTGCGCGCGATCCCGGCGGCCTCCTCCGGCGAGCTGGTCCGCGGCCTGAAAGCGCTCGGCGAGGTCGACGTCCTCCTGTGTCCCGTCGACCCGCTGCTGTTCGATCGCGAGAGCCTGCGCATCGTGACCGACGAGGCGCGCTCGGCGAAGAAGCCGCTCCTCGGCTTCCTGCCCGACATGCCGCAGCTCGGGTTCACGGCGGCGCTGGTGAGCGCGCCGGAAGCGGTGGCGCGTACGGCCTGGCAGGCGAGCCGCGCGTCATCGGCGCCGGGAGCGAAGGCGCAGGACGTGGACGGCCCGATTCTCTATGTCACGAAGGATCAGACGACGACAGTCGATCTGGCGGAGAAGCCTGGTGAGCGGCGCCGCAAGTAGGCCGGCGGTCGTGCTCGCGCTGCTGGCCGCGGCGATGGCGGCGGGCGCGCAGGACTCCGACTTCTTCGAGCAGAAGGACAGCTACTTCCAGACGCAGACGATCGAAGGCGTCTCCAAGCGTGCGGAGGCGCTCACGGAGACGCCGGCGACAGTCACCGTGATCGGCCGCGACGACATCGAGCGCTACGGCTTCCGCACGCTGGCCGACGTGCTCAACTTCGCCTCCGTCGGCAACTTCACGCACAACGATCGGCGTTACGACTTCGCAGGCGGACGCGGCCTCTTCTTCTACGAAGACTTCAACACCCGCGTCCTCGTCATGCTGAACGGCCACCCCCTGAACGAGCCGTGGAACAACTTCGGCGGCGTCGGCCGCGAGATGGTCGTCCCCCTCGAGCTCGCCGAGCGCATCGAGATCATCTACGGCCCGTCGTCGCTCCTGTACGGCGGCTACAGCCTCTACGGCATCGTGAACGTCGTCACCCGCAACGGCGAGACGGAGCCGGGCCGCCGCCTGAGGCTGACGGGCGGGAGTTGGAAGACCGGCGAGGCGCTGGCGTCGTTCGGCCGCGCGGGCAGCGCGCAGGGAACGCCGTGGAGCCTGCTCGTGGCCGCCGGTTACTACCGTTCGTCCGGCGAGGATCTCGATCTCGAGCCGATCGGCGCCAGCTGGGGCGGACCGCAGTCGGGCACCGACTTCGAGCGCGCGCCGTTTGCCTTCGTGCACGCGCAGCGCGGCGACTTCTCCATGCTCCTGCGGGCCGGATATCGCCGGCACGGGGCGCCGCTCGCGCCGTACGAGTCGTTGTACGGATCGACGGACGAGCACGTGCAGGACAGCAAACACCTCGCCGAGCTGCGCTGTGATCGGAGGATGAACGCGCGCCTGCGGCTTTCCGCGCGGGTGTTCCACGACGACTACACGTACGAGGAGAACGATCCGTTCTCGGATCCCGCCGCCGACCTCGGCGAGGACCTGTACACGTTCGTCCTCCACACCGACGACCGCGACACCGGCGGCGAGGCCCGGCTGCACTACCAGACGGGCGGGCACACCGTGACCCTGGGGGGCGAATACCGCGCCCGGGGAATGACGCAGCGTTCCTTCGATCGTTTCGCCGGCGGCGCCGTCCGTGACGGCGCCCGCGAAGCCGCCGTCACCGGCCACCTGGCGGTGGCGTATGCGCAGGAGGAATGGCGGCCGTCGGAGCGGCTCGCCTTGATCGCCGGCGCCAACATCGCGGATACGAAACCCGGCGGACGGCGCGCTCAGCCCCGCGCCGCCGTCATCGCGAAGCCGGCGCCGCGCTTGTCGGTGAAGGCGCTCTACAACGAAGGGTTCCGCCCCCCGTCGATCTTCGAGGCGGCCTACGCCGACTTCAGCCAGCAGATCGACAACCCCGATCTGCGCTCCGAGCGCATCCGCTCGGGCGAGCTGTCGATGATGTGGAGCCCGTCGGCGAAGGTGTCGGCGCAGGCCTACGCGTTCACGAGCCGGCTGACCGGTCTCATCCGGGGTGTGGAGATCACCGCGCCGTCGCAGGTGCAGGGCGGCGTCGTCGCGCCCTCCGGTGATCCCGCCGACCTCGTCGGCGTGCTCCAGTATCAATCGGGGGGAGACGTCGAGGCTTCCGGTGCCGGCGTCGCGTTGCGCGCGCGCACCACGAGCCTGCACGGGTACCTGAACGTCGCCTACGCGCGGCCGCGTCTCGTCGAGGGCGGCTCCCTGAGCCCGTTGCCGGCCAGCTCGAGCTGGCTCGCCTCCGGCGGTGTCGCGTACGAGAGGGGCCGATGGACGGCGGCGGCCACCGCGCGCTACGTCGGCCCGCACGATCTCGATGCCTCGAGGGAGATGGCGGCGCGCGCCGGAGACTTCGTGGAGGCCAACCTGCGGCTGAGTTGGAGGACGCGCCTCGTGTACCCCGTGCGCCTCGACCTCGACGTGCGCAACGTGCTCGGCGCGGACGGCACGCTCGCCGCGAGCCCGGTCTATACGCCGGCCACGGTGCCCATCGAAGGGCGCCGGGTTCTGCTCTCGGCCGACGTTCGCTTCTGAGCTATAGTCGAAATCCCTGCCTGACGGAGGATCGCTGATGAGAAAACTCGTGCTGTGGGCCGCGATCGTGGTCCTGGGAACGGCCGCCGCCGTCTCCGCCCAGGACATCGCGTCGTTCGAGAAGCGCATGACGCTGAAGACGCTCGCGAACGGCCTCACCGTCCTCGTCTACGAGAGGCCGGAGGCGCCGACCTTCTCCTTCTTCACACACGTGGACGTCGGCTCGGACCGCGAGGCCCCGGGCATCACCGGCCTCGCGCACATGTTCGAGCACATGGCCTTCAAGGGCACGGACAAGATCGGCACCAAGGACTACGCCGCCGAGAAGGTGGCTCTCGAGAAGGTGGAGAAGGCGTACCTCGCCTACGACGCCGAGCGGCGCCGGAGCGGGGGGAGCGACGCGAAGAAGGTCGCCGAGCTCGAGAAGGCGTGGAAGGACGCGATGGCCGACGCCGATCAGCACGTCGTGACCAACGCCTTCGGCGAGATGGTCGAGCGCGAGGGCGGCGTGGGCCTGAACGCGTACACCAGCAAGGACGAGACGATGTACCTCTATTCGATGCCCTCCAATCGACTGGAGCACTGGGCCTATCTGGAATCGGAGCGTTTCCTGAACCCGGTGATGCGCGAGTTCTACAAGGAGCGCGACGTCGTTCTCGAAGAACGCCGCAAGAGCTACGAGAGCGATCCGATCGGCCGCCTGCTGGAGCAGCTGGTGTGCGCCGCGTTCACCGCCCATCCCTACGGCCAGCCGAACATCGGCTGGCCCTCGGACCTGCGGTCCTTCTCGGCCACGGACGCGCTGGAATTCTATCGGCGCTACTACGTGCCCGCCAACATGGTGATCGCCCTGGTCGGCGACGTGAAGGCGGCGGAGGCGATGCCGCTGGTGGAAGCCTACTTCGGGCGTCTCCCCGCGCGGCCCCGGCCGGAGCCGCTGCGGACGCTCGAGCCGCCCCAGCGTGTCGAGCGCACCGTCGTCATGCGCGACGCCGCGCAGCCCTACTACATGGAGGGCTACCATCGTCCGAGCTGGGACGATCCCAGCGATGCCGTCTACGACGTGATCGGCGACCTGCTCTCCAAAGGCCGCACCTCGCGCCTCTATCGCGCGCTCGTCCGCGACAAGAAGATCGCCGCCGGCGCCTCGGGACAGAACGGCTTCCCGGGCGCGAAGTACCCCCACCTGTTCCTGTTCCAGGCGGTGTCCACGCCGGGCCACACGCCGGAAGAGCTGCGCGACGCCATACACGCCGAGCTGGAGAGGCTCAAGAACGAGGACGTGCCCGAGGAGGAGTTGAAGGCGGTGAAGACACGCGCCCGGGCCGATCTGATGCGGCAGCTGGGCAGCAATTCCGGCCTCGCGGAGCAGTTCGGGTACGCCCAGGCCCGCTTCGGCGATTGGAGGGAGCTCTTCAGGATGGTCGAACGGATGCAGAAGGTCACCGCGGCGGACGTCCGGAAGATCGCGCAACAGACGTTCGTGTCCGAGAATCGCACCGCGGCCATCCTCCAATCCACCCGCATGGCGGGTGCCGCGGCGGGAGGTCGGTGATGCGCTCACCATGGTCGATCCTGGCAGTGCTCGTGATGGGGACGGCCTGCACCGCCGCCGCCGCCGCCGTCACCCCCGCCGCCGAATGGCGCGATATCCGGCGGTCTCCTCTCCGCGCGTTCACTCCCGCGCAGCCCAAGCGAGTCGTGTTCGGCAACGGGATGGTGGTGTTCATTCAGGAAGACCACGAGCTGCCGCTGATCCAGACGACCCTGACCATACGCGGCGGCGCGCGCGAGGAGGACCCGGCGAAAGTCGGGCTCGCCTCCCTCTACTGGCGTGTCTGGCGCACGGGAGGGACGAAGACGAGGACCGGCGACGAGCTCGACGAGCTCCTCGCCACCCGTGCCGCCGAGCTGGAGACGAGCATGGATCTGGACTCGAGCTCCATCTCGTTCAACTGCCTCAAGGAAAACCTCGACGAAGTGTTCCCCGTGTTCCTGGAGGTCCTGCGGGAGCCCGAGTTCCGGCAGGACAAGATCGATCTCGCGCGGCGGCTGGTCGGCACCAGCATCGTTCGCCGAAACGACGATCCCGGTGCCATCGCACAGCGCGAAGCGCAGAAGCTCGGCTACGGTGCCTGGCCCTATACCCGGCAGGTCGAGTTCGCGACCCTGGCCGCGGTCACGCGCGACGACCTCCTCGCGTGGCACAAGAAGTTCATGCACCCGAGCAACATGATCCTCGGTGTCATCGGGGACTTCGACACGGCGGTGATGGAGGCGCGGCTCCGCAAGGCCTTCGCCTCCCTGCCCGCGGGCACGCCCGCGAAACACGCCCGCGGCGCCCGGCTGCCCGGCGGCAAGCCGGGCTACTACCTGGTCGAGAAGGGCGACGTGAACCAGACGACCATCCGGATGGTCCATCTCGGTACCACTGTCGACAACCCCGACTACTACGCTATCGAGGTGGCCAACGAGATCATCGGCGGCGGGTTCTCGAGCCGCCTGTTCTCCAGTATCCGCACGCGCAAGGGGCTCGCCTACGTCGTGGGGGGCGGGATCGGGACCGACTACAGCGACCCCGGCCTCGTCTCCATGGTCACGTCCACCAAGAGCGAGACGACCGCCGCCGCCATCGACGCCCTCTTCGAGGAGATCGACAACTTCAAGAAGGTGCCACCCACCTCGGAAGAGCTGCAGAAGGCGAAGGACGCCCTCCTCAACTCCTTCGTCTTCAACGTCAACCAGCGCTACAAGATCCTCAGCCGGCGCATGACATACGAGTTCCACGGATACCCGCTCGACACGCTGGAGCGCTATCCGGCCGGCATCGAGAAGGTCACGCTCGCGGACGTCGCACGCGTGCTGGAGACCTACGTCCACAAGAACAAGCTGGCGGTCGTGGTGGTGGGCAAGTCCGCGGACTTCGATCGGCCACTCACGTCGTTCGGGCCGGTGACGCCCATCGACGTCACGATCCCGCCGCCGCCGGGCGCGCCGAAGGCGCCGTGAGGTCCTAGGGCCGGAAAACGAGACCGACCGCGAGCGGCACTCCGAGATCCACGTCGTCGGCGTGTTCGTTGTCGACGAGGCTGAAGCGCGCCTCGCCGAAGAGGCGGGCCTTGGTGCCGATGGCGAGCTGGATTCCGCCGCCCAGATGCAGCGCGGGCCCGGCGTCTTCGTCGCCGCGCGAGCTGCGGAGCCAGCCGCGCCCGTAGGCCGCCAGCAGGTACGGCGACAGCGGCCCGGGCAGCAGCCCGAGCCGGGCCCCTGCCAGGAGTGCGGTTGTCTCGTCCGTTCGAGCCAGCGCGCCTCCGACGGACACTCGCGTGTAGTGGACCTGCGCGAACACGGTGATAGGCAGGACATGCACGCCGGCACCGGCCTGGGCGTTCCAGCCGCTCTCCTGGAGCAGCGGCCCGCCGCCTCCGAAGATCTCGGCACCGACGAGCAACAAAAGGGCTGCCGGGGTCATGATGTCCCTCCGACTCCAGCTTAGGGGTCTTTGCTAACCATCGGGTAGCCGTGAGCGTCGAATGACTCAGATGGACGGTGGCGACGACGCCGCAGAGGTGGCTCGAGCCCGATCCGGCGACGAGGACGCCTTCCGGCGGCTCGTCGAAGGGCACAGCTCTCGGTTGTTTCGCGTGGCCTATCGCGTGACCGGCAACGTGATGGATGCGGAGGACGTGGTGCAGGAAACGTTCCTGAAGGCTTACCAGCGGCTGGCGCAGTTCGAGGAGCGCGCGAGCTTCGGGACGTGGCTGCACCGGATCGCCGTCCACACCGGCTACGACCTGCTGCGGCGGCGGAAGGCCCAGCCCACGATCACCAGCGGCACCGCCGACGGCGAAGAGGATTGGGTCGCGGCCGCGCCGGCCGCGGAGCCCGGCCCCGATCGTCTGGCCGAGGGCGCCCAGGTCCAGCACCGCGTGGCGCGGGCGATGTCGCGCCTCTCCGACCAGGAGCGCACCGCCTTCGTGCTGCGGCATTTCGAGCAGATGTCGACACGCGAGATCGGGGCCGCCCTCGGGGTGGACGAGGGCGCGGCCAAACACAGCGTCTTCCGCGCCGTGCGCAAGCTGCGCGAGGCGCTCGAGGTCTTCGTGTCCGCGCCGCGAACAGAAACGGAATCACGATGAGCCCGCATCCCAGCGACGACGATCTCGTCCTGCACTACTACGCCGAGGGAGGGGACGCTGCCCTCGGCGCGCACCTCCAGGCGTGCTCCGAATGCCGGCGCACCTACGACGAGCTGGCCCGCACGCTGGCTGTGGTCACCGACGCGGAGGTTCCAGAGCGCGGCCCCGAGTACGGACGCGCGGTGTGGCAGCGGCTGCAGCCGCAGCTGCGGCGTGTGCGGCCGGCCCGGCCCGTCCTGCGCCGCCTGGCGCCGTTCGCCGCGTTGGCGGCGTCGCTCGTGCTCGCGTTCGTCCTCGGCCGCGTGTCGCGGGAGGGAGAGGTCCGGCAGGCCCACGCACCGATCCCCGCGCCCGTGCGCGAACGCATCCTCCTGGTCGCCGTCGGCGAGCACCTGGAGCGGTCGCAGCTCGTCCTCCTCGAGCTCGAGAACGCCTCCGGCAACGGTACCGTCGACATCTCGAACGAGCGGCAGCTCGCGGAGCGCCTCGTCCCCGCCAATCGGCTGTATCGGCAGGCGGCGCAGCGGGCAGGGGAGCCGGCGGTGGCGGGGGTGCTCGACGAGCTGGAGCGCGTCCTCATCCAGGTCGCCATGAGCCCGGACGCCATGCCGAGCGGCGACTTCGCCGAGCTGCGGCGCCGCATGGAGGCACAAGGGATCGTATTCAAGGTGCGCGTGCTGAGCTCGCGGATGCGCGAGCGCGGACGTCCGTCGGCCGCGCCGGGAATTGGGAGTCAATCATGAAGCTGTCGGGGACCGTCATTGCCGCCGTGTGGATCTTGTGTGGAGCCCCCGCGATCCGGGCCGGTGCCGAGGATCCGAAACGTGCGGCCGAGGAGGCCAAGCGCGAGGCCGAGGAGGCCAAGCGTGAGGCGGAGGACGACCGGCGCGAGGCCGAGGAAGAGCGGCAGAAGCGCGACGCCAAGCGCGCGCGGGAGGCGGAGGAGGCGCGCAAGGAACGGGACGAGGATCGGCGCAAGTCGCAAGCCGAGCGCGAGGTGCACCTCAGCGTCGAGCGCAGGAAGGAGCTGACCGAGAAGGTCAAGCAGAAGGTCGACACGAAGCTGTTCCGATCCCCCGAGGAGCGTGCGTACCGTCGCGGCCTGGAGTACCTCGATGCGCGCCGATGGGAGAAAGCGATCGAGGCCTTCGACGAGGTGCTGGGGGTGATAGCGCCGGCACCGCCCGCGCCTCCCGCCCCGCCCGCCGGCCGCTCCACGGAGCACAAGATGCCGCCGCCCGTTCCCATTCTGCAAATAAAGGGGCCGCGCGGACCGCTGGGAGCGATGGGCGCGGAGGCACCGCCGCATCGCATCGATGCCGCGTTGTATTGGAAGGCGTACGCGCTCCACAAGCTCGGCCGCCGCGGCGATGCCCTGGCCGCCATCGAGACGATCCGCAAGGACCATCCGCAGAGCGGCTGGCTCGTGCAGGCCAAGATGCTCGAGGTCGAAGTGAAGCAGGCCTCCGGTCAGGCGCCGTCGCCGGAGAGCGAGACCGACGACGAGCTGAAGCTGATCGCACTCAATGCGCTGGCCAAGACGGATCCGGAGCGTGCGGTACCGCTGCTCGAAAAGATCGTCACCGGCCCGGCCGCGCCCGGGCTGCAGGAGCGCGCGCTCTTCGTCCTGGCCCAGAGCGGATCGCCGCGCGCGAGAGAGATCACCGCCCGCATCGTGCGCGGGCCGTCGAACCCGGACCTGCAGATGAGCGCCATCCGCAGCCTGGCCGCCATGGGCGGGGACGAGAGCCAGGGCGTCCTCGCCGACGCCTATCGGCGCGCGTCGACCGTCGAGGTGAAGAAGGCGATTCTCGAGTGCCTGGCGCAGGCGGGGGCGCACGATCAGGTGGCGGAGCTCGTCCGAACGGAGACGGATGCCGAGCTGCTCACCGCCGCCGTGCGCAGCCTGATGCAGGGGCGCCGCTTCAAGCTGCGTGACGGCGAGTCGTCCGCGGGCAGCGCCATCGCCGACGACAGGCTGGTGGCGCTCTACGGCGACAAGGTCGACGCCCGCGTCCGCCGCGACATCGTGGAGATCCTCGCCGAGCGCGGCAACGCCCACGCGGTGGTGGCCCTCGCCCGCAAGGAGAAGGACGTCGATCTCAAGAGGGAGATCGTGCAGCGCCTCTCACGGATGAACGACAAAGAGGCGACGGAGTACCTGCTGGAGATCCTGAGCAAGTGAGCCCCTCGTGTCCGCTTCCGGACGCCGGTCGTCCCGATATCGAACGGCGGGGCCGCGGGCGGAGTCGTGCTCGGACGTGTAACCGCAATGGCCGATGGACATTCGCGCGTATGCGTCCGATGGCACGGAAGTTGGTGTTCGCCGGGAATGGGCATGAAACCGTTGGGCCGTTCGTACCGTCTCATCAACGATCGCGCCGCTCGGCCTGTATATCCAGATAGGGGCGCGACGGACGCGCCACCGGCCTGACCTCCATCGAAGGAGAACTTATGAGAACTCTCATGGCCGTGCTCTGTCTTTTCGCCGCGTCCGCGGCCGGTGCCTCGCCGTCCGCCAGCGAAGCCAAGATGATTCTCGACGGTGCGCTCGACGACGTCAGTGCCGGCCGCTTCGCGCAGGCCGAGAGCGGCATGCGCCGTGCGCTGGCCGCCAGCGCGCCGCGGTCGGAGGATCAGGTCGACAGCCTCAACGGCCTTGCCTGGGTCCTCATGGACACGGGCCGGGTGGAAGACGCGGAGGACGTCGCCTCTCGCGCGCTGAAGACGGCCGAGCAGCTGTACGGCAAGTACAGCCCGCGCCTCGTCATCAGCTTGAACACGCTCGCGGAGGGCTGTACCGTCCGCCGGGATTTCGACACCGCCGAGACGCTCCTGCGGCGGGCCACGCGTCTCGCCTCGATGCCGGGGGCCACGCCGCTCCTGCCGGCGGCGGTCGCCGTGCGGCGCGGGCTGCTCTGGCTCACCATGGGCCGCTACCATGAGGCGGAGCCCGTGCTCGAGCACAGCCTCGCCCTCGCCGAGGAACAGATCGGGCCGAACCACCCCGCGCTGCGTCCCATGCTGTACACACTCGCTCGCTGCTATCGCCTTCGCAATCGCCCACAGGAGGCGGCCGCCCTCGACAGCCGGTTCGCCGCCCTCGGCGGAGTGGTCCACGGCGCCAGCCTCGCCCAAGGAGGTCGTTGAGATGCTCACCCGGATACTCGCCTTCGTTCTCCTCTTCAGCCCGGCGGCTTTCGCCTCCGACCTGCGCCTCACCGGGCGCGTGACCGACGAGACGGGCGGCGCCCTCGAGGGCGCCCGCGTCGAGGTCACGAGCGCGGCCGGCAAGACCAAGGCCGCTCTCACCGGCGCCTCCGGTGAGTACGCCGTGGCCGGCCTGGCCCCCGGCACGTACGTCGTGATGGTGAGCAAGGCCCGCTTCTCGCCGTACGCCAACGGCGCCGTGGTGCTCGACGTGGGCAAGGCGGCGGTGCTCGACGCGACGCTGACGGTGTCCCTCGAGGAGCACGTGACAGTCGACGACCGCGCGGAGGGCCTCTCCGTCGATGCGAACAACAACAGCGGCCAGAAGGTCTGGCGCGAGTCCGATCTCGAGGCGCTGCCCGACGACCCCGACGAGCTGCAGAAGGCGCTGCAGGCCCTCGCCGGGCCCACGGTGGGCCCGGACGGTGTCGCCTTCGAGGTCGACGGCTTCAGCAACGGCCGTGTCCCGCCGAAGTCGCAGATCCGCGAGATCCGCTTCAACCGAAATCCGTTCGCGGCCGAGCACGACGCCCAGATGTCCGGCGGCTTCGAGATCACGACCAAGGGCGGCACCGGCAAGATGACGGGCATGGTGGAATTCGGCTTCGCCGACGATGCGCTGAACGCCCGCAACCCGTACGTGCAGACGCGCCCGCCGTACCAGCGCCATACCTACAGCGCGGACATTTCCGGACCGCTCGTCAAGGACAAGCTGTCGTTCGCCCTGAGCGTGGGCGACAACTTGATCGACGAGAACGACCTCATCAACGCCACCATCCTCGATCCGGAGCTGCGCGAGACGCCGCTGGCCATGGCCGTGGTGTCGGGCTCGGAGACGGTGCGGGTGACGCCGCGGCTCGATTGGCAGCTGAACGCGACGCACAGCCTCATGGTCAAGTACGCCTTCGACGCCGCCGACCGGACCAACGCCGGCGTGGGCGAGTTCGCGCTGCCCTCGCGCGCCTACGATCGGAAGAACGGGAACCAGTCCTTCCAGGTCGTCGAGTCCGGCGTGTTCGGGCAGGTGGCGAGCGCCTTCCGCGTCCAGTACACACGCCGGCGCACGCGCCTGCTGGGCGGCGTGGACGATCCCGCCCTCGAGGTCATGGACGCCTTCACCAGCGGCGGGCCGCAGGTCGGGCGGTCGACCTCGCTGCGCCAGACGTGGGAGATCGGCGAGGTGGCGTCGTGGGCGGTCGGCACCAAGCACACGATCCGCGTGGGCGGCCGCGTGCGGGGGACGAGCCTCGACGACCTCTCGCAGCAGAACTTCGGCGGCACCGTGACCTTCTCCGGCGGGCCGGCTCCCGTCCTCGATGGGAACGACGCCGTCGTGCTCGACGGGGCGGGCCAGGTCACGATGGCTCCCATCACGAGCCTCGAGCGCTACCGGCGCACGCTCGCGCTGCAGCGCCGCGGCCTCTCCGCCGACGAGGTCCGCCGCCGCGGCGGCGGTGCCTCCCAGCTCCGCATCGCCGGCGGCGATCCGACGCTGGCCGTCTCGCAGTGGGACATGGGCCTCTTCGCGCAGCACGACTGGAAGCCGATCCCCGACCTGCAGCTCTCGCTGGGACTGCGCTACGAGAATCAGACGAACGTGTCGAGCCCGCTCGACATCGCGCCGCGGCTGTACGTCTCGTGGGGTCCGAAGCCGAAGGGCAGCAAGGAGCCGCCGAAGACCGTGTTCTCGGCGGGGCTCGGCGTCTTCTACGACCGCGTGCCCGAGGATTTCACGCTGCAGGCCCGCCGCTTCGACGGCGAGAGCCAGCAGCAATTCGTCATCGCGGACGCCGCCGTCCTCGATCGGCTGTCGTTCGGCGATGACAGCGTTTCCGGCTTGCCCTCCGCCGACACCCTCACCGGCTTCGAGGTGCCGCAAACGCGGCGCCGTCTGGCCGAGGACCTCGAGGCCCCGTACCGCTACCAGGGTCTGCTCAGCGTCGAGCGCCAGATCCGCAAGGGCCTGAAGGCGACAGTCATGCTGCGTCACAACCGCTTCCATCGGATGTTCCGCTCGGAGGTCGTGCCCACCGCCGACGGCCGCGTGTACGAGTTCGAGTCCGACGGGCGCCGCATCGCCACCTGGTACTCGCTCGGCATCGAGGGCAAGCCCCACGCCACGGTGACGCTCAACGTCAACTTCATGGGCGGCCGCGTCCACTCCGACACCGACGGCCCCCAGACGTTCCCGGCGAACACCCGCGATCTCGCCGCGGAGTGGGGCCCGGCGTTCTGGGACTTCCGGCGCGGCGGCTGGGGCTCAGTGGAGTGGAAGCCGAAGGGCGGCTGGCGCTTCGCGGTGTGGGCGTACGGCCGAGGCGGCGGCGCGTTCAACATCACCACCGGGCGCGACAACAACGGCGACGGCGTGTACAGCGATCGTCCCGCCCTGGCCACCGATCCGTCGAAGCCCGGGGTGGTGTCCACGAGATGGGGCCTGCTCGATCCCAACCCGGGGCCGGGCGACACGATCATCCCGCGCAACTTCGGGCGCGCGCACCCGGAGTTCTTCACCGACATCTCGATGGGCAAGAGCTTCGGCTTCGGCAAGGCCCCGGCCTCGGCGGCACCGTCCGCGCCGGCGGGTGCCTCCGCCAACACACCGGCGGCGGGTGCTGGCGCCGGCGGTTCCAAGCAGCCACCGGCACCGAAGCCGCGCTACGTCCTCGACGTCCGGACGTACGTGCGCAACGTCTTCAACAGCACGAACGCCGGCACGCCCG